>Ga0209652_1000459_pt1 | contig 34974 bp, 29 predicted proteins | sample SaaInl74LU_5_DNA_FD_184641 | JGI IMG/M metagenome (GOLD analysis project Ga0209652, IMG submission 184641) | Marine microbial communities from expanding oxygen minimum zones in the Saanich Inlet - ESP_74LU_5_DNA (SPAdes) (version 2) | ecosystem: Environmental > Aquatic > Marine > Intertidal zone... | reverse complement strand
AGACGCATACAAATTCGAGGAGTTAAACCATGAGGCAAAGCTAAATGTAGTTTTTTGGATGACATCCACCTTTGAGCCGCTTGAATATGAGAGGCTAGATGGAAGCATCGGCTACGATTATTGGGACGAGGCGGATGTGGAATACATTGAAGATTTTTGCAAAATCAACGGACATTTATTTTCTAAGAACGGTGATCCGATACACAAATTAATAACTAAACATTAATCAAATGAAAACACCAATGCAAGAGGTTTATGAAAACTTCAATTTAATGAGTGACGCAGAATTTAAAGCGTGGATGCTTAATACAGATTTGCTTAAGAAAGAGAAAGAGGTAATAGCTAAAGCATATAATTGCACAAATAGTATGGCTATGAATGGAGAACAATACTACAACGAAACCTTTAACACCAAAAAAAAATGAAAAACTGGAACTCAAAGATAAACGAATACACCCCGATAGTCGGGGACAAGACAATAGGCAAGGCGAGGACGGCCATAAGCATGAAGCAAGGCGGCGTACCCGTAAGAATAATTGCCAAGGGACTGAAGCTAAGCCCAAGTAGAATCTACCAATACCTAAGGGATGAAAAGTAGGCTACTTACGGACGTCGTCTATCAGATAAACAGACGCCTTGGGATCGACATCACGGACAGAGGAAGGAAGCAGTACAACGTATTTGGTAGGACTATATTCCTCAAGATCGCTACCGAGTACCACGGCGGGACGTTGAAGGAGGTTGCCTCATACGTCAACAGAGACCACGCCACATACATCCACCACAAGAAGATGTTCAAGGAGCTGGAGAATATGCCGATCCACCACAGGGTATACCTAGAGGTGTGTAAGCACGTTAGACACAGCTACAAGGACTATGAGGGGTACGAAAATGCTTTGGTGACAGAGAACGACAGGCTCCTGGACGTAAAGCTACTAAAGCTGGAGGCTGAGGTGGAGAGACTCCGCGACGAAAACCACAGAATGAAAAAACTGCTGGAGAGCTATGACACACTAGAGGATCACGAGATCAAATACAGGAGCCTGCCAACCGAGAAGCAGCTTCTGTTCAAGACAAGAGTAAACCCAATCTTAAAAATGATATAACATGGACTACAAAGACGCACAGATTCAGGCACTAAGAATTCAGAGACAGGAGACCCTGCTAAAGCTATTTATTTACATGGCCGAAGACTGGGAAATAAACCATGACGAGTTAGATTTTTTCTTGACACATTTGTACCAAAATGACATGGAGGCCGAAGAGAATATTAAAAATTTCATGGTTTTTATCAGAAAGTCGACACAAAATTGAAAAGTCGACACGGTGTCGACACGGCTTAACGCCTATAAACGTTGAGTTAGTGTCGAAGTGTCGACTTTACCCTACCAGAATTAGAAAAAAATAAAAAAATAATAATATATCTCTATAGGGGTATATAAAGAAAAAACCGACACATCGACACAAAATGAAAAAATACATTGGGGTTACAAAGAGACGCAAGTCGGGAAGGGTATGCTTCGTATCAAGGGTCTACCACGAAGGCGTGGTATACTCATGCGGGGTCTTTCCAACCGACGAGGAGGCGGCGAGGGCATACGACAAGGCGGTCATGAGGCTAGGCCTAGACAAGAGGATGAACTTTTTTAAGAAAAAACTTGCGCAGGAATAATAAACAAACTAAATTTGCCTAATATGAAATCAACAACAGAGATACTACATGACCTATTCAAATCATTCGATATGGACGTCAGCCTTGCAGAGGGGCGCCCAGGTGGGAGACAATTCAGTGATCTACAAGGGGATAAAATTCACAAGGACGCCAGAGGGCTTAGACTTTCTGACGACAGAGACAGACTTCTATGAGAAGATGGAGGGAGGACACGTCGAGAACTTCTACGAGATGGAGTTCGAGATGGCGGTAAGCGCATACCTCTTCGACAAGTATAGCCGACAGATAGAATTGGTTGGGTCATACATCAAGGACGAGTGGACGCACCGAAAGAACAGAAGGAAATACGAATATTTAAAGAAGCTAAGGACTAACATAATAAAAAAATTAAGCGATGAAAGACGTAATAGACAAGTTAAGGGATGACGAACACTACTACGGCGAATTTGGCCGTCAGTATATGTCCAACAGCAACATAGGTACGCTCCTAAACAACCCGTCAATGTTTGGCGCCGTAACGCAAGAGACCGTCCCGATGGTTGTAGGAAGATTCCTACACGTCGCGCTGCTGGAGCCCGAGAAGCTAGGCTCGTTTAACGTCGTAGACGCATCGTCACGCAACACAAACATATACAAGGACGCGTCTCCAGGGAGGATATCCCTCCTGTCGAAGGAGGCCGAGCAGCTTCAGTACATGATCGACAAGATCAAGGGCAACAGGGTCATGAACAAGGCGATATATGAGAGCGGCAACAGGTTTGAGGAGCCAGCGGTCGGGGAGCTGTTCGGATTAAAATGGAAGGGGAAGGCCGACATCCTCTGCAAGGATCGGATCATCGACATCAAGACCACTGGCGACATAGACAAGTTCAAGTACAGCGCCGACAAGTATAACTACGACAGCCAGGCATACATATACAGCGTACTATTCGGCGTCAAGATGGACTTCTTTGTCATCGACAAGCCCACGCTAAGGCTGGGAATATTTGAGTCTACGGATGAATTCCTGCTGCGAGGTCGCGAAAAGGTGCAGCGTGCCGTACACATGTACAACAAGTTCTTTGGTGAGAGCCCGACGCACGACATAAACCAATACATACACATAGACTCACTATAATACACATACAGCCCAAGCGGTCGGGGCATGACGACCGTACTTTAAATTTTTTTTACTATGGCAAGAATTAGCCACCAATCAGAGAAGAGCACTAGCTCTAACCCCACTACTAAGTTTTTAGAGTGGAAATCAAACGACAAGGCATTCGGCTTCTATGACAAGGAGAAGGGTGAGAACGTGCTGGTACAGCTACCCTTAAAGTTTGTCTTCATCCAACACTACCACACGGTAAAGGGTTGGCATGACAAGAACCAGGCTGGGATTTATTCCAACGAGGTTTTCTATATCGGAAACGAGCCGATGACCGTCCGTGTGTTTAAGCCAAAGGGTACAATTGTGGCCGAGGGCCTTTACAATGACATCAAGCCTCAGGTATCTGCCGCTGGCGGGAAGTACCACAGGTCTATCTATGTGATGCTTGAGGACGGATCCCTGGCAAACATCTCGCTCAAGGGCGCGGGCGTCCGTGAGTGGTCCGAGTTTATGGACCTAAACAAGGCCAAGGTCGACGACGTCTGGGTCACCGTGACCGAGGCTGTAGAGTCCAAGAAGGGAAGCATCAACTACAGCACGCCAAGGTTTGTGCTGGGCACGAAGCTAACCAACAAGCAGTCTGAATCCGCAGACTCTGTCGCGGCAGTGCTTGAGCAGTTCCTTGATAAGTATTTCAAGAAGGAGGCAAAGGTGGAGTATGCCGCCGTTGTTGAGGCAGTGGAGACCGACTCTCTGCCATTCTAATTTAATGGGGGTCGCAAGGCCCCCTTTTTTTAAAAGCTATGATAACGATATTTAAAAACATAAAGGAGACGTCCACTCCGTTCTATAGAGAGATAGGCTTTGTCTTTGACAGAATCAAAAACGAAAGGTACGGCGAACTAGTGAGCATGATCAGGAAGGAGTCTGACAAGCACAAGAGAAACGAACTAAAGAAGGACCTGCCAGCGATATGCTTCAGCGGCGAGTTCACCAAGCGTGCCGATGACGCCATAACCATCCACAGCGGATTTATATGCCTAGACTTCGACGGCTACTCCACCAAGAGGGAGATGCTTTTGGCTAAGGAGGCAATGTCTTCAGACCCGTATGTCATGGCTGTCTTTGTCAGCCCATCGGGCAACGGCCTAAAGGTTGTAGTTAAGATACCGCCAGAGGTGGACAACCACAAGAGATATTTCGACGGCCTCAACAACCACTTCGGGTCGGAATACTTCGACACCACGTCGAAGAATATCTCCAGGGTGTGCTACGAGTCTTCGGACAGGGACATCTACATCAACATGGACTCTAAGCCATGGAGTAAGATGGCCGACGTGGAGTACCTACCCATGGACAGGGACACATACGACCCCACCATAGCCATAACAAACGAGAACAAGATCGTAGAGATACTCATGAAGTGGTGGAAGAATAAGTACGGCCTGGTCCAAGGGGAGCGCAACCACAACATCTTTATCCTGGCCGCCGCCTTCAACGAGTACGGGATAACCAAGTCCCTGGCGGAGTACATCATCGGGTCGATGAAGTCTAAGGACTTCCCCATGTCAGAGATCCAGGCGACAATAACCTCGGCATACAGAAACGCCTCCGCACACAACACCAAGTACTTTGAGGACACGGACACGGCCTCCAGGATACGCAACTCAATCAACAAGGGGGAGCTAAAGTCTAACATCATCAAGGCATACTCTGACGTTGAGGACATCGAGGATGTTGTAGAAAAAATATCGGCAGACCCCAGCCCTAAGAAGTTTTGGACTAAGTCTGACAAGGGGCATATAGACGTGGTGCCACACCTGTTCAAGCAGTTCCTTGAGTACAACGGCTTCTACAAGTTTTATCCGCACAACCGCACGGTATACATGTTCGTGAGGGTGACAAACAACCTCATCGAAAAGGTTAGCGACGAGACGGTTAAGGACTTCGTCCTTGCCTACCTCTCTGAGCTGGAGGATATAGGCATATACAACTGGTTTGCGAAGAACACAAAGCTATTTAGGAAGGAGTTCCTGTCATTTATCGACACGGTAAACGTCCACTTCATCATGGACAGCCTTGACTACAGCTACATATACTTTAAAAATTGCGCCGTCCTGGTGACCAGGGGGAGCATAGAGATGGTCGACTATGTTGACCTTGAAGGGTATGTGTGGAGCGACCAGGTGATCGACAGAGACTTTGAGCATTGCGAGGTTACTGACTGCGACTACAGGAAGTTTATCCATAGGATCTCGGGGGACGACCCCAAGAGGGTGAGGTCTGTCGAGTCCACCATCGGATTCCTTATGAGCGGATACAAGGACCCAGGCTACTGCCCTGCGGTTATATTAAATGACGAGGTGATCACCGAGAACCCAGAGGGGGGTACGGGTAAGGGTCTGTTTGTCCAGGGCGTCGGAAAGATGAAGAAGGTGATAGACATCAACGGAAAGATATTTGACCCCAAGACCCAGTTCGCGTACCAGACCGTAACCACAGACACCCAGGTTGTGTCGTTTGACGACGTGAAGAAGGGTTTTAACTTTGAGAACCTATTCAGCACAATCACCGAGGGGATCACCATAGAGAAGAAGAACCAGGACGCCATCAAGATACCATTCCACAGCAGCCCGAAGATTGTCATCACGACAAACTACGCCATACGCGGAAAGGGTAACTCATTCGAGCGACGTAAGTGGGAGCTGGAGCTTCGTCAGCACTACAGCATGAACCATACGCCTGTAGACGAGTTTGGCAAGAGGTTCTTTGACGAGTGGGACGATGACGAGTGGTGCTCCTACGACAACTACATGATAGGCAACCTCCAGTACTACATCGCAAACGGGTTGGTTGTCTCTGACTTCAGTAACCTTGCCATACGAAAGCTTGGAAGCGAGACGTGTCATGAATTCATCGACTGGATCGGGCTGGTAGACGGGAGCAAGCCGACACATGTCTTGGAGTACAACAAAAAATTGTTTAAGGATGACCTGTACAACGACTTCATCCAGGAAAATCCAGACTTTGCGCCTAAGGCCAAGATGACAATCTCTAGGGCTTTGTTTTATAAGTGGCTAAGCTACTTTGGGGCCTTTAAGAACGGTGTCGATATTGTGGAGGGGCGTGACAACATGGGTAGGTGGATAATGTTTAAAGACGAAAACTATGGCAAGGAAGAGGAAGGATCCAATATTGCCCTTCGATTCTGAGGACTTCAACTGGTGTGTCTACAACGACTTCCAGGTCTACAGCGTCAAGGACCCCAACGGGTGGTACAAGATCGCCGTCAGGAGGAACGGGATAACGACCAACGGGCTCGACAGCATCGTCATCGACGGCGTCACTATAGAGTCCGTCGAGACCGTCGGGAAGATGAACTTCAAGACTTTGTCCGAGCTTTCGGCCTACCTGCCATTTTTTTATAAACAACTAAGGAAAAAGTATGGTTGAGTTTAGAGACTACCAAAAGGAAATAATAGTAAACGGTTCCGAGGTGTTGGGTCGGTGCGGATTTTTGTATCTAGCGATGGAGGTCCGTACTGGCAAGACGCTGACCAGCCTGGGTATTGCCGAAAGGCTTGGCCTCAATAGCGTCCTGTTCATCACCAAGAAGAAGGCGATGTCCTCAATCGATAGCGACTTCAAGATGATGCAGCCGTCACCGATTTTTTTGCATGTGGTAAACTACGAGAGCCTACACAAGATACCAAACCTATCGTGGGACCTTGTCGTCTGTGACGAGGCGCACACCCTCGGCGCATTCCCCAAGCCGTCAAAGCGCGCCAAGCAGGTCCACAAGATCGTCGGGGCTGCGGGTAGGCCGATGGTGATGCTGCTATCTGGGACGCCGACCCCAGAGTCTTACAGCCAGATGTATCACCAGGTGTATGGGATCGTCGGCAACCCATTCGGTCGGTACAAGAACTTCTACAGGTTCAGTGACGACTACGTCAAGGTGGTGACCAGGCCCATCAACGGGTTTAACATTCGTGACTATAGCGACGGGAGCAGGTCTATCCTGGAGGTGATGGACCAATACACGATCTCGTTCACCCAGAACCAGGCGGGCTTCGTGTCGGAGATTGAGGAGGAGGTCCTAACGGTTCGCCTGAAGGAGTCTACATACAGCCTCTGTAGGGAGCTTAAAAATAATTTAGCTGTCGAGGGAAGGGACGAGGTTATTCTAGCCGACACGGGCGTTAAACTGATGTCTAAGCTGCACCAGATGTACAGCGGGACGGTTAAGTTTGAGAGCGGCAACTCCATGGTCCTTGACTACTCCAAGGCTGAGTTTATTAAGTGGAAGTTTGACGGGCAGAAGATCGGGATATTTTATAAGTTCAAGGCGGAGCTTGAGGCTATTAAGAAGGTATACGGGGACGGCATATGCACAGACCTCGAGGTATTTGACTCCACAGACAAGAGCATCGCGCTACAGATCGTCTCTGGCCGTGAGGGGATCAGCCTAAGGAATGCCGAGTTTATTGTCTTCTACAACATAGACTTCAGCGCCACATCATACTGGCAGGCTCGCGACAGGATGACGACAAAGGACAGGAGGTACAACAAGGTGTACTGGATTTTTTCTGAGAACGGGATCGAGAGGAAGATATATAAGGCCGTAAAAGAAAAAAAAGACTACACACTGAGTCATTTTAAAAAAGATTATATAACTTTGTGATATGCTGGACATTGGTAAAGATAAAGAGAGGGAGTTCGGCCTCTTCTTTGACAAGGTAATCGAGGCGTCTGACGAGCAGGACATGAAGGAGCACTGGGACTTCTGCGTCAAGTACGACGTCAAGATGCTTAAAAGAAAAAACAGGGGAGCCGAGCAAGACGAAAACATACACTGGGTGGAGCTCAAGAATGTTAACGGGGAGCAGGGATGGCTCTATGGCCAGGCCGACTTTTTTGCTTTTGAGCTGGAGGATTACTGGGTCATAGTCTCAAGGAAGGACTTACAAGGCTTTATAGAAAAAAAATGCGTAGAAAAAACATGGTCAAGGACCCCAAGGCTATACTCCCTATACCAGAGGGACGGGAGGAAGGACATTATTACTTTGGTGAAGAGCATCGACCTTATGTATATTTCTACATCGATAAAGAACAAATGAGCGACGAAACCTATAGACCAACGGTAGCCACAGGGATGCTGCCATACTTCTACGTCGGTAAAATATATAGAGATGACCGAGCAACAGATACAGAAGAAGAGAATCGATCAGCTGGAGGCGGAGGGATACTACGTGATAAAGCTGGTGAAGACAAACAAGAACGGGATACCAGATGTGGTTGCGATAGCGCCAAATGCAGATGTACTGTTCTCTGAAATAAAAACTGAGACGGGGAGGCTTTCGAGGCTTCAGGAGTATAGGCTAAAAGAATTAAACGGATATGGATTTAGGACAGAGGTCTACAGAGGAAATAAATTGTCAGATAGGGATAGAGGCGGCGATGCTGATCCTGGAGCTGACCGAGGCCCAGCAACAGACCTTTTTTGATAGGATCGTCGGAGTAGAATTCGACGCCAACGAAAAGTTCTTTGGGATGGCGATAGACTGCCCAGGCGAGGAGTCGGTCTTCCTGGAGATCTGGATAGCCAAAAACCCAGAGGCGCTAGACCGCCAGACAATATTTTACGTTCAGTACATTGACCTAGACATATATCTAGACTACGTTAAATTTAAAGACACGCTGTGATGGAGTATAATTATGAAGACGTTGACAAGGTTGTAAACTTTTCTTCGTGGGATGACAACAAAAAAATTCACGAGCTGTTTCGTATAGACAGCTACATGTATACCAACCTTGGCACCGACTCTACGAAGGGGGAGAGGTATGACGTGAAGAAAAAGTCAAGGTATATATACAAGGCGATAAAGTCAATCAACCATACCATCGGCCAGGAGCTGATGTACGACCTGAGGTTTGAATAGAGAAAAATTCATAGTGCTTGCGTCTAATGAGATGCACGACCTTATAGATGAAATCTATGAGGCACTAATGGACGCCGAGTACGAGATCGCGATTAAAAAACTCAACACACTGACCCTACTTGTTCGGGACGTCAAGCAAACATTTACCAATGAACTATGACATAATCTCAGGCACCGAGTCTGCCTACGTTCACTCTCATCACCCTGAGGACCGTAAAAAAATACCAGTCTATTCTGGGGTGCTGAAATACTTCCCCGACGCAATCAAGGAGGTCGCCAAGTGCTCGCTGGCTGGCAATGACCAACACAACAGAGACAAGCCCCTTCACTGGGACAGGTCCAAGTCTGGCGACGAGCTGGACGCCTTGGCCAGGCACTTAATACAGGCTGGCACCATAGACACCGATGGGATACGCCACTCTGCAAAGGTAGCGTGGAGAGCCCTCGCCAACCTCCAAAAAGAAATCGAAAAAGATGGTCTGTAGACACTGTAAGAAAGACAAGGACGAGTCCGAGTTTTATGTAATCAAAAGCCGCCCATATAAAAAGAAGGACGGAACGACAATCACCTACTCCAACCCCACCCTTGACTGCAAGGAGTGCAAGAGCTTTGGCAAGGACAAGTATTATGAGGTATACATACTTCCGTTTGAGTGGTACGTCGGAATGACCAACAACATAGACAGGAGGATAGGGCAGCATAAAAAGGCTGGCAAGAACATCTCAAGGCACTTCGTCATCTTCAGGTCAAGGAGAAGAAAAATAGCCCACCTGGCAGAAACATTGCTCCACACGCTTGGTTTTAATGGTTTTTAGTCTTATATTTGCCTATCATAGTTTATAAAACCCCCGACGAGTAAAGATCATTTTAAGTGGTGATTGCTAGGGACAGCATTCCGAAGGGGTTTTATTTTTTTCTCATTTTATTATACAGATACCAGGTCTTTGCGCTAGGCTTCTTGCCCATGGCGGCCACGATCGCCTTAATAAGCTCACGCTGCTCTTCGGCGTCAAGATTATCTCCATACATTTGGTAAATTCTCGCCGCCTGGACCTCTGGGTTTTCTTCATATAAAAGGTCTAGCATGGGCCTACTTGTCTCACTGCTCAGTGTGCTTCTGTAAAACTTCTTTAAGTATTTTTCGTGGTCAATAGGGTCAAACCTTTCCTTCACTATCTCGTATATTTGAGTAAGAGTGGGCTTTTTCCCAGTCTCCTTTGTGATTCTCCTTATGTCGCTATACGTCTTCTGTTGCTTAAGGTATATTTCGCTTTCAATGTTGGCCTCTATTTCATTTATTATGTCATCATCCTTATAGTCCAACAGTTTTCTGTTTGTATATCTAGTAATCTTTTTCCCAGCGCTCTCCATCATTTTTTCAAAAACGTTTTGCACCTCTTCTCCTACCGCATGGTCTTTAGAGTATAACCCTCCAGTGGCTGCATATATAGCGCTAACGAATGGGTTTGTTGACTCGCTTGTGATAATTTTTTCAACCGCGGCCTGTGACCTTTTTGGGGAAAAACCAAGGTTTGTCCCTAGGAACTTATAAATCCCAGCAACCCTTTCGTCTTCTAGCCCTTCAACCTCTGGGTTTACATTTAAGCTCTTTGGCCCTCTAAATATTTCTTGCTTTCTGAATGTGTCATAGTTTAAGAAGTATGCAATAGATGCCGAAACAGCTGGGTTTCTACTAGCTAGCTCGGTAGGCAGTATTGGAGCCGCAAGAGCAACAGACTCTTTGATTGACTCTTCAGGCTGATACTCGCCCTTAACGCCGTAAGCCTTTAAGGCTAGCTTATATATCAAGCTTTCAGCGATGGTTGCGGCGGCGGCGGTCACTGGCAACTTTTTAAACCTCTTGTACTCATACTCGCCCTCTTCATTTTTGTTCCCTGTAAATACTATGTGGTAGTTGGACTTTTCAAAGTCAGAGACAGAGTTTAATATTTCTAATATTTTCTCAGGGTCTTCCTCATCATCCTTAAGCTTTGCTATTAACATCGCCATAGATGTCGCTGAAACAGCGGCGGCCATACCCATAAGCTGAAGCGTGTTTGACGCAAACTGCTTAGGATTTTTTTGAGCATAATCAGTCGCCTTTCGAACCCCCTGCATGGCCGCATTTAGGTATGGCATAACTGGATCGACCGCCTTTATTCCAGCCCCCCCCTGGCTAAAGTCTATCGTCTCCCTAGACTCCCTTGCCGCCTCAAACTTTATATCCTCAAGCTCTTGACCCACAGGGTCCTTGCCTTTGTTTTCCTTTCTATACTCCTTTATTAGGTTGTCCTTAGTCTTCTCGTATACAGCAATCCTAAACGCAACCTCAGACGTTTGGCCCAGGTAAGACATAAACTCTCCAAGCTTGACAAACGTCTTTTGAGCTGGCTTTAGGAATCTATAAACCTTCAGGTCTCTTAGTGCCTGCAATCCCTCGATAGACAGGTAGTCCATTGCTCCACCATGCTCCATAAAGTCTTGATATATCTCATTATACTTCTTAGTGCTGGCGACCTTTCTTACAAAGGCAGAGACGAAGTCCCAGGCTAACTGCGCCCCACCAAGTATCTTGTTGTTTGAGTATACGTCTGAAAGCAAAAGAATGTTTGCAAAGTCAACCGCAGTGTTTCCTACAATAAATAATGGATTACCCCCCGTGGCAAAGAATCTTAAAATATTTGCTCCACTCCATTTTGCTGCAAATTGGATGTGTTTATTGTTTTCCTTAATGTCTAATAACTGACTAGCCAACTCACTCTTTAATATAATAGTCTTCTTGACGCCGTCTTCATAAAAACTAATCTTACTATACCCAGCAGGGACTTTTTGGCTGTCGTACTTGTATTTTTTTGATCCGTCCTTCTTCTTCCCGACAACAGGGTTCTCTAAGATTAAATCATTGATACCTTCTTTTTCTGATTCAGTCATGCTTTCGGTGGCCTCATTAAAAGCCTTGAGCATATTGTTCTCAAACACTTTTGATTCGGTAGCTGAAATATTCATCAACAGCAGCCATCTTGAGTCAAAAATTATATCGTTCTCATTTTCGTTGCTAAGCGACTTTATATCTTGCGTTGACATCCCTATTTGGTTTGCAATACGATCCAGTTTGTCCACGTCTTCACCCTCTAGGAGTAGGTACTTTATGGTTTTTATTGGAGAGTATTCAACGTTTTTAAGGTTGTCGTATACCTCCTCGCTTATCCTTCCAGATTTATATAGTCTGTCTAAGCTGTCGCTAAACTCTTGGAAGTATCTGTCCGCCCTTTTGTTTAGTTTGCCATACCTAGCCTGGTCATTATTTCTTTTTAGATCCAAGTCATCCTGAGCATCTCTGTCAGAGAAGCCATCTTTTCCAACATAGGGAGGCAGCCCTCTCTCTTTTCTGTTCTCGTTTATGGATACTATTCTCCTGTTGTATATTATACTGTTAAGGTCCCTTACCTCTTCCTTGCTTAGGCCTCCATAAATTTCTTTGTCAGCCTTCTTAAATCTAAAATTAGCATATCCAGTCGCCCCTGCCTTTGTCACAAGTCTCGCCATTGCTCTAAGAGCCTTAGGGTTTTTTATGCCTTTAAGGAGCATCTTAATTTGAGTCTGCCGATCAAAGAAAATCTCTCTAACTTTAGGCCAGAAGGATTTATTCTTCTTTGCCCTGTCTTTTATATTCTTGTCAGAATCGGCCTGCATCTTATCGGTCCTAGATTCTTTCTGCTTACGTATAGACTGCTTGTTTGGGTCAAATGTAGTGTTGCTTCCGTCTGCGAGTTTAGATTGATTAGACTCAAAAGTAACGTATGAGTCTGTGAATTTTTTTGGGCGTGTAAATAAATCAAAGTCAGAGTAAGTTTTGCTAGAATTTACTGTAGAAATATATCCTCCTGCATCTAACAACTCTTTAATTCTTTTATTATCTTTTGATGTTAGCTTTGAACCTGAAGGGTTTTCAATAACAAATGCGTTGCCTTCATTAGAGTTAAAAGACATAAAAGCCCTTGTCTTGCTTTCGCTTTCTAAAACCACATCGCCAACAAATACGCCTTCACTATTTCTGACATAGATTTTTGATGATTTTTCGTCAATCAAATAACTCATTTTAGAGTCTTGAGAATCAAATTGATTTTCATAAACCAATCCATCGTAGCCCTCATTTCTTAAAACTTTTATTAAGGCATCGCTTTGTCTAGTGAGTAAATCATTGCCGTCAATAAATCCATCCTTTATTGATTTTTCTTCTATATCATAGAATAAGTCTTCTAGAGTTTTAAATTGCTTCTTATTTATGATGCTATTTTTTAGCAATTGTTTTATTAAAATAGGCGGGTCAAACCTATAACTGTCTTCAATAGCAAGAGGATTTCTTATGTTTAAGAAAACATTCAACTCATTTTCCAACTGAAAACCTTTAGCTATTTCTAAGTCTTCTTTTATGGACGGTTCTCCAAAATGAAACCCGCTTTCTTTGTGCTTAAAAACATCAAAATAATTGTTTGTAAAATGTGATTGCGGTAGCGGCTCACCATTCTTATCGACAACCTTGCTCGCATTTTTAGGGTCGCTCTCCCAGTCACCAAACCAGTTCTTAAACGCAGGTGTTCTTACGGCATCGTACTGTACGTCTGTCAAGTTAGATTGCTTTCCATTGGGGGCTAGTCTTGTAGTTCTCCCTACCTTCTGCTTACGCTTGGCGTTTGGCTGTAATCTTTTCTGTATCTTTAAGAACTCAGACGGCGTTAGCTTCTTAGGGTTCTTTCCGTCGGCGCCAGTCTTAATGTTTTGCCCTGTGTCTAGGTCATACAGTGACTCTTGGCCAAGCTCTCTACCAATCCTTAGGGCCTCCTCTCTCATGGAGGGATCCGCGACAATGTTAATGTCTATGGACGAGTCTTTGCTGTCTGGAAACTTATAGATCCCGACCTTAACATTGTCTGCGCCAATAGATTCCGAGTTTTCGTCAACAAACGACTGAATCCCATCAACCTCTAGGTCGCTGACCTTTAAGTTTTTAGATGCTATGGGGATCACTAGCCCGCCGCCCTCGTACTTTGAACCGTCAAGATTCATCGTGGCGCCGTCTTCAGCCTTTAAAGGAAGCCTCTTCACCCTGGCGATCTCTCTCTCGGTGTAGGGGTCGGCAACCTTCTGCTTACGCGACTGAGGGCTTGCTACTATACCACCACTAGCGTTTGATAACTTAGCAGTCCTACCATACTGACTTAATGCCATTTCCGCTGACGGATGTTTTTCAGAATAATCATTCCACGAAAAAACTTTCCCTGATGACTGAGTAAGCACAGGATATGTTGTGTCTATATTATAAGCTCCATCTAAAAAGAAAACCTCTATCTCTTGGTCTGAAGATATTTCTGCAGGATATGACTTATGATAAAATTCATCTGACTTAGGAGTAACCTTTGATGACAAAGTCCCTTTTGTTCTCATCAGCATTACTATATCCCAAAGTTTAGTTGCCTGCTTAGTTTTTTCTTCCTCAAACTTAGATGCCACTTCTGATATAGAGCCTGCCGTTGGAAACTTTCTGTCTTCGGTTATCTTAGGGTCTCCTAAAATACCCTGTATAATTGCCTTTCTTTTTTCAAACGAAAGCGTTGTATCTTCGGTTATTTTTTTAGCGTTATCTACTGATTCAGGTTTAGTAGAATCATAATTAGGATTATTTATTTCTTTACCTATTAAAATATCGTCTAGCTTACTAATCATTACTTCTATGCTGTCAGACTTTTTTATGCCTAAGTCCGATTCAGTTAAGTTTACTGATTTTAGCGTGAGTGCTTTTGTTAGGTATTCACTAAATAACTTCTTAGTTACCTTACTAGACCTTGACCTTAAATCAAACTTCATAAACTCCCACACAGTCTCAAACATATCTTGATTGCTCATATGAGAGTTCGGCTTCATTATGATTGGTGTTGCATAAACATAACCATCCTTGTCTCTATTAGCGTTCATATTCTTGGCTATCCCATTCGCCTTAGAAATAGTTCTAGATGCCCACCACTTACCTGTTATCTGCGGGAAGTATATTCCACCAAAGAATTTAAACACAGGATTATTATTAGCGTCAGCTATAAAAGCTCCTGTCATTCTATCCGATTCAAGGAGGTTGGATTTTTTTTCATTGAAATCACTTAAAGGAGTATCCTCCGATAACTTTATATTTGGATTTGTAGGAAACCTTTTTAAAGTAAAACTTGTTAATACAGAGGCTTGCTTTCTCGCTTTTGTATTTATAACGCCACTAACGCTACCATCTAGTATAGCAATATCACTCTCACTAATCTGCTCCCCTCTAGCCACCTTTCCAGAGACTGTGTTTAACAGGTCAACAACCTCGGCATCTGTAAACGGCTTAACGCCAAGTATCTTGGCTAGTTTATCAAGCCATCTATTTATAATACTTTGGGTTGGCTTTGGAAGGCTTGGATAGCCATCCGCCAGGATGCCAAACAGCTCGGCAATGCTTTCCTCGCTCTGGAATGCGTCGTCGTAGTCCTGGCTGAACGCGTCGAGGTAGGCAAGAAGGTCTGCATCGGCAGACTTTCTGACTGCCTTTAGCATCCTATCGGTTATTGCTTTAGCCTGTGCGTCTGTCATCCCCTTAGATAAAAGGAGCGCATGAAAGACCTCGTGCGCAACCGTATTGCTCTGGGCTTTAGCTGGGTTGATGTATATCTTACGGTTCATGTAGGTACCCCTGGAAGACTGCTTACGACCCTCTTCTCCAGTCAGCCTTCTGTATTCCGCCTCCGTCTCTGGGAGAATTATTTCCACCTCAACGCCTAGGCCTGACAATGCTTCTTTAGCGTTGTCTACCTGCGTCTCAAGGTTAGATTTTTGTTTTCTAATGCTAGGCTTTCCTTTAGCTAACTTTTCTTCTTGCTTTTTTAATTCTCTCCTAGCCTCTTTTAACTCCGAAAGAGGAGACTCTATGTTTGCCTTCCCGTCCTCTTTTAACTGCTCAATCTCTTCCTTTAACCCTTCAATCAGATCTCTTTTTTGGGCGGGAGTTTTTTTGCCTTTCCTTACCTTGGCTATCTCATCCTTCTTCCCCTGTATGTCACTTTTGGTCTCAGATCTTTCAGCCGCAATCTCCTCTTGCTTTCCTTCAATTTCACCTCTCAGTCTTTCAATTTCCCCCTCTATTCCACTAATCTCCTCTCTGTTGTCCTTAGCAGGCTTCTTTGCGGCTTCTTTTTTAGCGGACCGATCCTTTACGATAAAATTTTCGGCATAGGCCTTGGCCTCGGCAGCGGTTAAAAAACTCTTTGTCGAGGATGTATTCTGAACCTCTCCCTTTTTATTTTTTTTGTTGACGCGAACCTTAAACCTATAGTCAGCGTTAGGGCTGTCAGACGGCTGCCCCTGGTCGTCTTCCGCGACCATAGTGACCACCATATTGTCTGAGACGTATGACTCAAACCTGTTTTCAGTCCCTGGAGCGTTGGGGGTTAGCCCCTCGGCTTCATCTTTTTGGGTTTCTTGGTCGGTAGAAGCTGTGGATTTTGCGTCTCCAGCATCCACCTGTTGCAGTTCCACTTCGGATTTTTCATCTGGAAGCACTTGTTGATCTGTTTCTTGCTTTGGAATGGCATCTTGTTTCTTTTTTGTTAGGCTTTGTTGTTCTGGTGTTGTCTCTTTCTGATCCATCAACTCATTAGATTTCTCTACTTTTTGTTGTATGGTTGGGTTATCAATACCCTCTTCTTTTAAAGCATCAACGACTTCTTGGTCTGTAACAGTAGTAACAGTTTCCTCGTTCTCTTTCGCTAGTCGTTGCTGTTCCTTTCTTATGTTTTCCTTAGACTCTAGGATGGTAGGCAGACCAAGTTTTTTCTTAGCCTCGTTCTCATTCTTTAGAGACTTAAGAGCCTCGGCCTCTGTGACCCCTGACTTTTGTGCCTGTACAATGTCTTGCACCTCTTGACTATCCCTCTGCTGGACCTCCTGTATTTGTCTCTCAAGGTCGGCAATGCCCTTGTCTATGTTACCCCTTAACGCAGGGTCCATTCTGTCTCTCTGCTCTGTCAGCTTGTTTTTTCTGTCTATCAATTCAGAGGCCTCCAGCATGTTGTCGGTGGTCTTAATCGAGCCAGCTGTTTTGTTTTCGGCGTTAATCATCTGATTAACCTCCGCCACGGTAATGTCTGCCTGCTCCTGAGTTATCAGCCCCTCAGATACAAGCTTGTTTGCAGTGCCCTGCACGTCGTCCATCGTTCTTGACAATGACCTCAATGCATCGTTCCTGTCTCCAGGCGATATTAACCTTGTGCTTCCGAGTGCGGTTGTAGCCGACACGGTTAAGAATATTGTTTCAAGGAAGTCCTTTGTTTTCAACTCTAAGACCCCGTCTCTTATATTTTTCCCTGTTGCATAGTTTACCGCATCGTTGGTTAAACGCTCCAAGACCAATACAGGCACCTCCTCTATGAATACCTCCTTTGCCGTCTCCTTCCCTATGTCTGCAAGTATTCTTTGTACCTGTGCTCTTTTAAACGCCTTGGCGCCTTGAGTCTTCGCAAGGTCGATAAGCCTTTCTCTAGCCTGCTGCACCCCTGGCAATAACTTTTCATTACCGCCAGCAGCCGCTGAAACTGCTCCGTCAAGCGACGACAGCACAACTCCAAAGGCAAGCGCCGCCCCAGTGGCATCTCTCTCACTGATGCCGTTATCCATAAGGTCTGCCTTAAGGTCTGAAATATTACTAGGCAAGGATGAGGCGAATGTAGCTATTCCCATCCCCGTCTTTGGCCCAACCCCTGTTAGGCCTTGTATCCTCTGGCTTCCTCTTATCAAGGCATAAAGATTTGCAAGCTGCCCAACAGTACCCTGGAAGCCAGCGCCTATATCAAAGTTTGTCTCTTCTCCTTCGACATTCTTAGCTTTTTCTATCAAAGATTTTACTATGTCCTCCCCTAGGATGTCGTCCACCCTTAGGTTTGTCTCTGCGTCATATATGGTGGTCCCGTCGACAACATACTCCCTGCCGCCACTTGAGACAACTTTCCCCTGTACAAACGAAGATCTTTTTGTAGACCCAAGGTCAATATCCCAAGCCTCAGCTGAGTCCATGCTCATCTCCGCTAGCCCCGCAAAGAAGCCTTTTTTATCAAAACCAGTGGCAGAAAGACTCTCGTCGATCAGGGTTGGTACTGCCGCTAAGGTCGACATCGCGATGTTGGCAAGCGCTCCACCGCCTTCTTTTGTGGCCTCAAACAGGGTGGCCCCTACTCTAACAAGGGGGTTTTTAGAGTTCAGATTGAGCAATAGAGCCCGCCTTTCTTCTTTATCTCTGTCTACCGTTAGCTCTTTATACTTAGTCAGGCTCTCTAGTAGGGTTTGCCTTTGTTTCTTGTTTTTTTCAAGGTAGAAATCCCGCTCCTGCTTGTTGCCTTGCTGCTCAGCAAGTTCAATATTTTTGTTTAGGTTCTGGGCCATGTACGTGTTGATCAAGGTGTTCACCTTTTTCTCACGATTATATTGATCCCCCTCCTTAGAGGTGAGCAGTGTCTTAAAGAAGTCATATGTGGCAGACTCTGGCCTGGAGTTCTCTTCCTTCCACAGCCTATATTCTTCAACATCTAGACCTAATTTTTCTAGCGAGTTGTTCTCAAGCTCCTCAACCTCAACCTCAACAACGTGGCCCTTGACGAATGCAAGGGGATACTCCCTCGGCTGCATTTTTTCAACAGACTTCTCCTCTGTAAAGTTTAATTCTCCAACATAAGGCTCCTCAGTCGCCTGTGGTTGAGAAGAATCCGAAGTAGTAGGAGCGACCTCTTGAATTGTATCTGACACCAAAGGCTGCTCTTGAGGCATAGCCTCTGAATCGTCTTTTTTTTTTACGCCAATTAATAAAGAAAAATCATCTTGGCTGCCGTCGTACCCATCCTTAGAAAACAAATCAAATGAATACGAAAGCGCCTCTTGATTGGACTGAACAAGCTGAATATACTCTTCTAGACTTCCTTTATATCCATCCTTATTGAATAACTCAAATGCATATTTAACGGCTTCTTCGTTCATTCTTCGTTTTCCTTTTTGTTAAACTTAGCTGCTCCGAGCCCTGAGCCAGAGTTTTTTATTGCCTTAATCATTCCATTTACATCAGAAGGATCATAAAGATTTCCTCCTATTTTTATTTGTGTCCCGTTATTACTGACGGTTACATTTTTGTTTTGACGAGCAACCTCCCCACTTAACAAGCCCTGTATAGCGACAAGTTGAGCTTCAAGGGTCTCGAAATCCACATTCCCCAGAGCAGGCATCCCTGAGGGTTGTTTACCTTGGGCATACAGGGCCAGCAAGTTGGATTGCTTCTGATCCAGTGTAAACTCCGTTGTCTTCTCTATGTTCTTAATAAGATCCGAAACTTTTTGGCCTTTGTATCTTACGGCGAATTTTCTTGCTTGTTCAGTCGTTACCCCAAAATTAGTCGCGAGCCCTCTAAGGACTTCTTCAGCGTCAAGCATCTCCCCCTCTTCATTTTTATATCGAACTTTCACCGACGTCCCTCCTTGGGGGGTTACTACGTATACAAATTTTCCATCAGCCTTCATCGCTTGAACACCCTCCCCCGTTGCATTAATTAAGCTAGCGCCAATCGAGTCCTCCCCAGTTGTCAGCCAGTCCGCTAGAGTGTTAAAGTTTTGTTCCGCAGTGCGCTTTGCATCGGCCCTATCATTTAAATTCTGTGAAGGCTCTGTCTGAGTGATCTCCACATTAAGGCCCATCACTACTTGTTCCCTTAGAGCCGCCTTAAGTTTTTTGGTTTGCTCTGGTGACAGCTCTGGCTTAAACATAGTCCCGCCCGAGGCGTTTTCCACAAATATATATTTGGGATCATCCTTAAGACTCTCGTCGCTTGTTAGTTTCATGTCCAGGAAGTCAACCGCGGCAGAGATGTCCTTCCCTCCAGCGATCATGGCATCGATGCGTTTGTCTATAGCCTCAGAAGCCCCTGGCTTCTGCATTATGTCGGACACGCTTTTATACGCGCCCTGGGCAATTTTATAGGTGCTGGAGAAGCCTTTAACGGCGTTCGCTATTTCTTCGACCTTGTCAAACCTTTCAAACGGCTTGAACTTTTGGCCCATCGATCCTATGGGGGTGATGGTGGCCTTGTCTATCGTCTTCCCGTCTTCCATGAAACGGCCAAAGCTTGCCGTCCCTGTCTTTGGGTCGATCAGTAGCTGCTGGTTCTTGACGTCTATAAAGTTTACGGCCTGTTCCGCCAGCCAGTCATTTGCATTCCCGCCTTTGTCGGTGATAGCCTGAAGCTGCGCATCAAAGTTTTTGGCGACATTGTTTAGGTTTGTGAAGGAGTCCTTCGCACCCTGCTTTGCCATCTTAGAGTCATTCACGCTGATGATGCCGCTCTTCATCATGTTGTGGTTGTTAAGCAGGTAGTCCTTGTAGTTCTGTACATAGCCGAGCATGGCCTGGTTGAACGACGGGTCTGCCCCCTGCGTCACCTCGTCTAAAGAGTTTAGCTGATCGACATAGTCGTTGTCTAGCTCGGCCTTTAAGTCCGTGCGTCTTTTAGACTCCGCCGTGATACCGTCAGACAATGTCTTTGTGATACCAGCCCAGTCTATCATTGACTTGGTCGGGTCTTCCCTCTCCTTAAATTTATAGTATGTTGCCATTATTGAGGTAAGTTTTCAAATGGAAAAGAAGTGGGGCCGCTATAAGTGGGGGCTTGAACTCCACGGCGATCAAAAGAAGCGCCTAAGCTCATTCCAAGTCCAGCAACTGGGTCATATCCATAAGGGTTTATAACTTGTTGAAAGCCTTCTATTTTTTCCTTGTCGTCCATCCTTCTGACGTCTTTTTTATTCATAGAGTTTATATAGTCGGCATACTCAACACGCTGCCCTTGAGTAATGAGTCCTTTATCTAGCGCCGACTTAACCTGCCCGTCTGCAAAGTTTGTTTTGTACAGGTCTGACTGCTCGTATATCGACTGAGCCGCCCCTGACGCAGTTTGCGCCGCCCCGCTAAACGCCGCCGCCGCCATCTGCTCTGAGGCTGCCGCAGCATTCTGAGCACCCTCAACGCCTGCGAGAGTAATCTCCCCAAGCCCCTGGTCTATCGTTGTCTGTTGATCCGCAACCATCTTCTCGTAGTCGAAGATGTCTTGAGCCTGCTGCAGTCTCGTCTGCTCTATAGTGGCCCCTGCCGCCGCCGCCACCTTTCCAACGCCTCCAGCTAAAGCCCTTGGGTCGGACTCTTGCAGCCCCTGCAAGGCTTGCTGTTGCTGCGCGACGTTTGCCTGTTGCGCTAACTGGTACGCCTCCATTGGGATCTGAACCCCCTCGAGCCTGTTTGTGGACAGCTCACGCCTGGCCTGAGCCATGGCATCATCGGCAGCACGCTGCGCCTCACGCATTGCGTTTCTTTGCTGAATCCCCTGGTTCACCTGCATCCCTATTGATGCGGCCCCTAAAACTGCTGATGTTACTGCTGCCATATCTTTACCATTTCTGTGCAGCCCTCGGATCCCTTGACGAAGCCATTGCGGGCGTATGCGTTTACTAGTGATTTATTTTTTAGGCTTGTGTAGACATACCCACACCCAACGTCTGAGAGGACGATTGAGATTGATTGTATGAGCAGGTCTAACGCCTCGTTCCTTTTTTCTTTGTCTCTGTAGTTAAGGTTAGACACTATAAACTCGGACCAACCAACCTTTGAGTTTGTTATATACATAAAGCCAGCGCACACAGGGACGTCCTCGTCGTAAACGATAAAGCCTCCCTCGCCATTGTCTGGCAGGAAGTCCCTTGTCGGCGGCTCCCACCGCCAGTCCTTCCACCATCCCACTAATATATCGTCATAATCTGACGACACTAGCTTGCGTATATCCATACCGTAAATATACGATTTTATGGATTACTTTTGAATAGCTCGGTCCCTACAGCGAATAATTCTACAAAATTAGTTGAACTATTCTCAAGCTCGTACTGCATGTAGTAGCCAATCGCCCCGTAAGACTCCGCCACGTTGTCCTTCACGTAGAAGATGTAGCTACCTAGCAATGGTAGGGTCACGCCAGTTGTCCCGTCTATGGTGATGGTGTCTCCCGCTATCCCTGTTATGACACCAAGCAAACCGTTCGTTCCGCCTCCGCCAACAACCCTGTACAGCTTGTCGCCAACAGACGCGATGGAGTCAATGTTAAAGCCAAACGACACCGTGATGGCTGTTGCAACCGCCGTGTTTATAGCGGTCGCCTCTCCGACCCCTTGGGCGGACCTAAGGGCCAGGTTGTCATCGTTTGCGTTTCTTCTTATGTAGGCGAAGTAGTCTCCCTCCTTCTTAGAGAACCAAGTGGAGTCCATGTATCCAGAGCTTAGGTCGCTAGTGACCGTACAGTCCCAAGGGGAGTTAGACTCAAGCGACATGGCCTTAAACACCTTCACGGCTGACGGCTCGTCATTAACAACACCCGTTATCTTGGACGTGTACTGAACCCCGTAGAAGTTGTTTCTTGTCTCGTTAGTGTTATGGCGGTAAAGGTTACCCCCGTTAAATGAATAGAGGTAACTGTTCATCCCGATCATCACCTCTGGCACAAACGAGTAGAACGACGGCCATCCCTTAACCGAAGGGCTGAAGGATAGCGTGTATGGCGTGTCTCCATAGCTGGACAGGATGTACTCGTCGCTATACGGGTCATACCCGCCAAGCTTTATTGTGTTTGGGTTGTCCTTGAATAGGTCTCTAAACCATGACCTTAGCCCGAGCATACTTATCACGCTTAGGCTTTCACCAGTCGACCCACCGTTCAGGTTGATCACCGCGTTCCTCTTTGAGTCTGTGAAGAAGACGTTGGGGCCATACGCAGCAAAGCTCTCTGGGTTGTTGCTTATCCCGTACTGTTCAATCCTAGGAACCTGCTGGCCTAAGACCTCTGGCGTGCTAATAATCGATGCGCCCGCTGTGGCGTCTGAGAACAGGTTCTTTCCGTTGGCAAGGACGTAAGATATCTTGTCCTCCTGAAGGACTAGGATGTCGTTTAGCCTTGAATGCATGACCTCTATCGGGCCATAATTTCGGTCTAGGGTTTTGTAGTTTACAAGGGCTAGGTTAAACTCGTTAAGCTTATTGATGTTGCTCTCCTGGTTGTAGACGCCGCTATACGTAATATCCGAGAACCTGTGAGCCCTCTTGTAGTCTTCGTCAGCCACGGCGTGTGGCCTTGATCCTATGGTCAAGGGCATGCCAGCTAGCGAGTCCTTTATCTTAAAGCTCTCAACACCATTTCCAAACGTGTAGCAATTAAAGAAGTCCGTGCTTATAATTGCATCCTGCGTGCCCGTTTGGTTTTGGGTATTGCCCTGATGAAAACCAGACACGATGTTAAACACCTGATCGTTTTCATAGTATACTATGTCGTTAGTTTCATCTGGCTCCGTCTCAAACACTAAAACTCCCTCGCTAGTCCTAACCTGAATGTTCATAGATAAACTTGCGTCGTTTGGTCCAAACGTCCCCCCTTGGGTGGTCACACCTAAAAAAGATTCTGTCTTGGCGGGACTATAGCTCGTGTCTAAATACCTGCAGTATTGAAAATTTAAACTGTTTATTTGGGGCAAATTATAGACATTTGGATTTGTGGATATAGCAGGATCCCAAAAAGCCTCAGGGGTGTTTGTCTGTGAATCCGCATCGGGGTCGTTTGTGGGTTGGGTAAAGTCAATATTTTCCCCAATAATAAAATCATAAAAATTGGAGTACGTACTTGCTGCTGTATATGATCTTATAAACTCCCACCTAAACCTGTCGTCGCCGCTTCTTTTGTAAACAATATTAAAGTCTACGGCTGTTCCTATTGGCAGCTCATACTCTACAAAAACCCTATCATTTAATGGGGTCGCCACCCCTGTATTTATGTAGGTGGGGTAAGAAACCCCAGGACCAAAAAACTCGGTCCCATCGAAGCCGTAGTAAGTATAATAATCAACAATAGTGTCGGTGTTATCGACTAAAAGCCCTTGTCTTTTTACGGTTCTTTCAGTTAACCCAGTTGAGGCGTTTGATTCCCTGCTTAATTCTCCATACCATATAAGCGACAGGGGATCTGACTGAACAGTAAAATTGTTGGCAGACATCTCCATGTATAAGCCACTCGGCTCTATCACGCCAGATGAATTGTTCGGGTCTATAAAGTTTATTTCCTTAGTGTCTAAAGACAGGATGTTCACCTCTGGCTGTTGATAGTTAACTCCGTTAGAATCTCTTTTAACAACAAGAGTATCTCCCTCTGAGACCTTTTGTCTATTATCCCCAAGCAGCCTCAAGAACCACGTCCCCGTGGAAGAGTTTTTAAAAAATGAGCCTGAATATATAGTCTCATATCCTGCATAAGACTCTTTAATCACGGGCTTATACTTTGTAGCCCACGTCGGCGGCGGGTTAACTATAGTGAGCTCAATCTTGTTTTGTTTGTCGCTTGTGTTTTTAGGTATATATACGGTGTTTGTTTTGCAAACCTGAACCGTGCTAGCTCGTCCGTAGTCGTCCATGTACACTATGCCAATTTCGTAATCCCTGTCGCTGTGTAGGCTTATCGAGTTTGTAACAGTCCTGAATGTAACGATTGCCGCAAGGTTGTAAAAATACTCGTAGGCTATGTTTGTGCTTCCTGAGGGAAGGGAATCATCGCTATACGTCACAACTGGAGGGATGATTCTTATTGTATTTCCAACAAGAGCGGTAGTAAACCCTTGATACATGACAGAGTTAAATCGTGTCCACCCAACTTCCGTAACTATAGAGCAGTTAAACCGATCCGTAAGGCTATACCCCTCGTTGCAGTCCGCAAAATCTCTTGGTGGGTTAAGCCCCTGTATTGCGTTCTGAAATTGTAGGCTATTATAAAACACAGAGAGGGAGTTAAAGCTCCTTGTAAGAGTAATAGGTATCGTCCCTTGAAATTCATTTAATGTAGAGCCAGGGTATGTCGCTCCAGAGAAGCGTGAGTGTTCAAAAGACACCTGTATATATATAGTCATACCCCGAACAAGCTCCACCCCCGTAAAGTCTATGTCAATGGTAGCGTTTGTTATGGGGTTCGTGGGGTCTGTAAGGTAGGTATAATCACTTGTTGACTCTGGTATAGTTCCAGTTCCAATAGGCTCCGACACCAAGGCCAAAGAGTAGTCCATAACCGTGTCAATGTCATAGCCATCCACATAGTTCCCGTACATCACCCTGTTGCCAATAACGGTCTGGGCCTTTGATATAAGCGGCACGTTGTCATAAAGACGCAGTGTCTCGCTCTCCAAGAGCGTGGTGTAGATTTTTCGGTTGTCAAAATTTATTGATTGAGAGGTGTTGTCTGCCCACCCCTCGTCAGCCTTATTAAACTTCTCAATGACCTTTATAATGTTTGAGCTTGTTTCTTTAAACAAAACATCAACCCCTATGACGTTGTCCGTGCCAGTGTTAAAGGTTATGTTGGCTTGGTTTATAGTATTAACCATGCCTAACATGTCTAGGGAATCAAAATCTACACTATATTCTCCAGGCACAAACGCAACATCTGTAAACGGAGATATCGCCGAGTATTCGCCATCAACGTACTTGTATCGGTAGGCAAAAGAAATAAACTTGTCCTCCATATAGTTTTCGTCGCTAGCGTTTTGGAGGGTGGTAAGCACAGGCGGCGCTAGTGGCGGCGCAACAATAACTGATATATCATCCTCGGCAATCTGGTCTACACCAGCGATAGGGGCTGGGTAGTCCCTTGTTACGTTAATTTTCCTTGGAGGGTTTCTGTTGTCGGTAAAAAATAATAGGTCATCAATAAGGTTAATGCCGTTAATTCTTCTTTGGTTCCTTGCGGCCTGATCGCTGAAGTTTAAGACGCTAGTGCTAATCACGTGGTACACAAGGGTTGACGTGTTGGCGTTGTAGGACACGATCATGTCCACAACCCCTGGGTCGGTTACAAACCAGTACAGGACCTCGTTGGAGCCGTCTTCGTATGCGCCGATACATACGGCGTTAGGACTTAAAGAAGCCCCGTTATACTGAAGCGCTGTAAGTATTTCGTTACCCTTTGAGTTTTCGACGGATCCAGCCTCCCCGCTTTCGTCAGAAGAGACGCGGATGTTCAAGCCATCGACATACTCTCCGTCCTTTAGCAGGCGCTCGTCGACGGATTTATTCATCCTTGAGCCTACAAAATTCTTAGTTACCTGCATACTACTTTATCCATTTGTTACGACCCCTCATGTTCATAAGAAGCCTCCCTGGGTGAATGTTGCTCATTCGAATCCTTGCGTTTCTAAGCAGGGCCGTCTTTTCCTTCTTGGCCCTAGCAACAACATACTCCTGAACGTTAACCTTGTTTGTTAGTATCACGTACTTTATGTATGCGTAGATAAACTCTTCAAACATTTTATGGACCTCGATCTCGTCATTGTCTCCGTCCTCCATCCCGTCGGTTACATACTCCAGGACGATGATTTGGTCTGCCATCTCTGAGCTGAAGTTGATGACGCCAGACTTCTTGTCGATCCTAAACGTAGGGTTGACATTGGCGGTCTCTGTGTTTAAGCCAAACCTCGCCTCGACGGTGTAATCAAAGAACCAATTGCCATCGACATTGTATCCAGTCTGCCCCTTCATACTCCCGTCTCCGAGGTACATGTCACGAGCCTGCCCAGTGATCCTGTCGTAGTCTAGTAGGGAGGTCCCAATAAGAACGTTACCACTCTCATCAAATAGTATCTTACAGTCATTATCCTGTAAATAAGATTTCGCATAGTTTGTTTGAATGTTTTCCGTAAGGGGCATCAGCGACCCATCCTTGAATAGTGACATGCGAACCCAGCTCACGTAGTCTGGCGGAAGGACAAGCTTTAGGTCGTCACATATAGACATCTCCAAAACCTTAATCTCCTTCAGCGCATCGTAATTTAGCTCCTGTATAGCCCTCTTGGCGTGGAACAATACGTTGTACCTGTGGACGTTGTTAACGAGCTTGTCGTTGCCGACATACATCAACATGAAGTTGTTTACCACATCAGCCAAACTTAGGTACTGATAAGAGCCCCAGTTTAAGTCCTCTGGGGTGTTGCCCTCGTTTTCGTAATACTGATATCCTGTTAGGTATGCCATCTTTTATCCTTTTTTTTGTTGTTCCTCCACGTCGTCTGCCGTTGAAGCCGTATATAGGTCTGCCTCTCTTAGTGATATACCAACGTACTTTAAAATCTTACTTACAATCTCTGGCTCGTCAGACAGCGGAAGCTCAAAGTCTTGGTAGTCCACCGCGGACTGGTTGAATATAGGTTCGCCCTGAACCAGGCTTATATATGTCCACTTAGGGTCCAACGGGTAGCGTATGTACTGGGCTACAATTGATCTAGTCGCGCCAGTGGCCGCTGGATACACGGTGACATCCTGCTGGTTTAACGTGTATGCTGGATACGCCAGTGTCGGCGTCGTTAGGTTTGAAGACAGAAGGCTTAGTATCTTTCCGTTTGACACGCGGTCGGCCTCCTTTCCGTTATACCGAAGCGTGTTTATGTAGTACCCGTCTGGGGGGAATAGGAAGTCGTCGCCAGATACGAAGGTTAACGGGGAAACCTTAGAGAACTTGTCGATGGTCTCCTCAAGGTTTTGCGCAATGTTGGCATAGTCTGACCCAGAGAGTCGCGAGTTCTGCTTCGCAAGCCACTGTGCGTACCTGTAAAAGTACTCCTCAAAGATCTCTAACTGAGCCTGCTTTGCGTATAGGTTAAAATCGGACGGCGATATATAACCAAAGTTTTGCTTGTTAGCTACCGCTAAGACCGTATTTCTAACGCTGTTAATCATGTGTAAATATTTTCTACAAAAGTAGCAAAAAAAAAGCACATTAAAATTAATGTGCCTTTCCCTAGGTTAGTCTAGCTTGTTGTCCAGTAGCCTCATCACTTCAATACCATCATCCGACTGAAGGAACGATGCAAGGATATAAACTGGGTTCTCTCCGTATGGAACAGTTAGAATCTTCTTCTTGTTCTTTGGGAGGTTGAAATACACGTCCCTGTTGTTATTCTTTAAAGCCAGTAGCTTCTGCTGAATGTACTTGGACGCCTTGCTTTGAATCACCAACATCGGGTCATTCATTGTCTCTAAAAAGTCTTTAGGATTTCTTTTGGCATAGACGCGAACATCACGCTTCATCTCGGCGGTCGTCATCTTGTCTGTGTCCATCCTTAGGACCACACGGCATACAGTCTCTAGCATTTCAATGTCTAGGTCCTTAGCCATAACCTGAGCCTCTAGCTCGTGGTCTAATGTCTCGACGTCTACAGACGCCTCTCTCTCAGAGTTAACCTCCTCAAATAGGTTGTTGTTCCCTGGGTGGTATGATAAAAATTCTTGAAGAACCTGATTGGTCCTTGACACAAAAAGTAAGCCACGTTCAAAGATGATCGGCTCTAGAATTACGTTGCCGTCTTGTTCATCCTCAAATGGTGACCTTTGGTTTGACGAGTAACGGAGTGGTCTGTTAGACTTCCCATCAAAATAGAGTAATGGGTTTCTCCGTGAGTGTCTTGAATTAAGTGTTAGGCTTAAGGGAGCCTTGCCATGCTTTAATCTGTAAAATTTGTCCACAAGGACTGTTTCTTTTTTCATTTTGATTTGATTTAGAGTTTATAATAAAAAAAGGGAGGGAGGTTAGTCCCTCCCCCTTATTAACTAATATTAAGAGTTGAACAACACAAAGTTGTTAGCCCCCAAGGTACATAAAGCACGCTCAGATAGGAAGTTTACTTCCATAGCATCTAGGTCGCTATTTTGAGCACCTCCAGCAGAACCAGTGATCCAAGTCTTCATACGACGGTCTTCAGTTTGTGAAGCACGGTAACGTACGTGAAGGAATGGAAGTTTTGCGTTCTTGCCCATAACCTGATCGTAAACACTAGTAGAACCAGCTGGCACCAATACGCCGCTTACGGCTCCACCAACTAGACCGCCACGCATTGTGACGTCGTTCAAGTATTTCCAGTCAGACTTGTAGAAGTCATATCCACGACGGAATCCTGAGAAGCCTAAATTAAGGGCCATGTCAGAGTCGTTGTCGAACAAACCAAAAGAAGCTCCTGAAGAACCAAAGTTGTTTTGAGCGGCCAACATGTCGTCGACGTCAAAGCTAAATCCTCGGTTAACGAAAAGTACGTTCTCCTCAATAGCGCCCTGCTTGTCAAGACGAGCTACGATAGAATCAAAGTCCTCTAAAGTAGTTGGGTTACCACCAGACCAAACGTTACCACGTTTGTTTAACACGTAGAACAATCCTTCAGATCCCTTGTTCCCTAAGTCACCACTAATTAGAGCGATAGCTCCAGAGTTAGCCTCAGCAGGTACAGCCTCGATCATCGCAGTCTCTAAGTAGTCTTCGAAACGTAGACGAGTCTCGTGCTCTGACTTTAGGTACCACAGGTATCCATTTGCGCCATTCTCGGTAGTCACCTCAACCCATCCAATCTGAGCCATGTCAGAACCAGCAACCGTGTACTTGTCCTTGATGATGATCGGAGAGTTTTCGAAGATTTCGTCTTGAGCCTCAAGAGAGCCTTCCATACCAACGGTTCCTTTTTTAAATTCAGAGCCATAGATAAATACAGTGACAGTCCCAGTATAGGCAGCCTGTCCAGCAGCCTCGTAAAAAGCTACAGTGACAGTAAGACCACTAACGGCTGTTACAATCGCCTTGTTGGTCAAGACGGAATCCGTAGTGTTGTCAGAGATCATGATGGTCTGCCCTACTCGGATAGCGCCAGCGGTTACTCCAGCGTCTCCAATAGTTAATGTGGCAACATCATCTCCAGAAGTCCCAGCACTTGTAACGCTGGTGTACTTGATGTGTAAACGCCCTTGCTCAGCCCATTTGATAAGGTCAGAGTTTGACGGAGTCTCAGCCCCTACCATACGTAGGAAAGAGCTAATTGTTCGGTTACCGTAACGCTCAAATTCTTTCTCAAAAGTATCTGGAAGATACTGGTTCAAGAAGTTGAAGTCGGTAATGTAATTCCCAGGTAATGCTACCTGTGTTGGTGTGGGTGTTAAACTATACCCTGGTACATTTAAAGCCATGTTTATTTGTTTTTTTAAAAGTTGTTTTTATTTGTTTGATTTAATCTTCAACCCACGGCCAGAGCTGCCTTCAACTGATCTAATCTTCATCCCCGAAGCTGTTGTCGTTTGTTGCGGTGCAGACCTGACGTCCATGTCAATATTTTTGGACTGTCGTGAAACATCGCCTACGGCATCAGCCTTCCCCTTCTCGTAAAAAAACGAGGCAAGCTTCTCAGGGTTCATCGCAGCAGATAGCGCCTTGTGATACCCAGAGGGGTCTTTAATTAGTCCCTTATCATCTAAAAATTTAGAGATAAAGTTGTTGACATTGGACTGAGCGTTTTTAACTTCCTTCGCGTCGCCAGGGTTAAACAGAATCTTTTTATCGTTAACGTTAAACTCAAAACCTTTGAACCCTTCGTTAAACACTTCATCTGTCTTCTTCTGAAAATACTCAGACTTTCTTCTGCCCTCGTCCTCAACCGTCTTTGACTGTGAGATGTATTCCTTGTAGGCGTTGTAACCTTCAGCGTCCTCTCGTGGCACAGGCGATCCCTTCGACTCGATGGGTACCTTGTATTGCTCCTTAAGTCCGTCCAAATGCTTCTTTGCCTTTGCAAGTTCTTTTTTAATTGCGATCTTCTTCTTCTTGATGTCAGCCTCATCGTCCAGGTCCTCATCATAGCCAAACTTATCCTCGATAAGATACCTGATGTCCTCGGAATCCAAGCCCTCCTCCGTCGAAGAGTAGTAGTCGCTTAGTAACTGGTCTGAACTCATGCCGTCATAGTCAGCCTGTAGCTTCATGAAGTCATTAATCCCGCGACCAGTCTCCTTCTTATACCTTAAGAAGGCTGAGACATCCTCTGGCAACTCCTCGTTTACCTCTCTTTGGGCAAACAACTCATCGATAGAGTTTATCTCTTTATTGTATCTGTCTTTAATAAAAGAAAGAACGTCATCCTCTCCGAATGATTTAGGCTCTTCGACAACCTCCTCAGGCTGTGTCACCTCCTCTTGTGGAGTGCCCTCATTAAATTTTTCTTGGTGGTTTTCTACCAGTTCCCGTTCAATTTCCTGTACGCTTTTCTGATCGGTGCCACCCACCTCTTTTACTTTGATTTCCATGTTATATTTGATTTAGAATTTATTGTTAACGAGGGCTGAACTCTGAAAGGTCAAAGCCATCCAACGAGTCTTCATTAGACTCAAAGTTCACAGGGGGAAGGTTGTTCTTTCTCTGCTCTATGAGTTTAGACTGCTGCGTGTTTTGCTTGCTAATTCTTTCGTCCTTCGCCTTCTCTTTTTGGTCCTCCCTCTGTTTTATCATGCTAGAGTCGATACCTTTAATTTGCATGTTATAGTTAAACTCAATCTCCATGAGCGTCGCCTTGGCCTGAACCTCGGCATTCATTCTTTCAACCTCAAAGCCAGTCTTCGCCTGCGCGATCTGCATCTCGCTCTGCGTCTCCATCTGAATCTTCTGGGCGGCCATCTGGGCGGCCATCTGCTGAGACTGCATGTTAATCTGTGCCTGCATCTGCTGCTGCGTCGCCTGCTGGTGCATCTGCTGCTCGGCCTTGCGCTTGCGCTTAACCTTAAGCAGCTGGTTTGCTAGCTTAACATTTTTAACCTCACGGATGTCTATCGCATCGTCAAGGTCGATCGCGTCTCTAGACAGGGCAACCTGAATGTTTGCCTCTAGCTGCGCCTTCTCTTCCTCGTCTGGCGCGACCTCTATAAACACACCGAAGTCGTAGATGTGGAGGTCCTTAATTTCGTTTAAAAGGTTTACGTTGTACTTGCCGATCTGCATCGCAAACTCCTCCTTATACTCGCCATACTCTAGCACGTCTGAAATACGACAAGATAGGGCCGTGGCCAGGTCTCTCGTGATCTCTAAGCCAGCCTCTAGTATGTGCCGTGTCGCCGTGTTGCTGTTTAGTGCGGCAAGCTTCTGTAGCCCAACCAAAGAGTTTGGGTCAGGGCTAGATCCGTCACGGGCCTCGTTAAGGCCAGTCACATCCCTAAGCATACCTAGGTAATGGTTGTAGCTGCCGATAAGGCTGGCGATCTTAGCCTGCCCAGAGTTGCTGTTAAGCTCCTGTATCGGAACCCTTGCGTTGTTAAACTCGCCGTCCTGTGTGTAGCTCCTACCGATAACAGAACCCGTCTGGAAGTAAAGCCTTAGCGCATCCTCTGGGGTGTACGCCGCCCCGTTTCCTAGGTCGACCTCGTTTATACCGTCCGCATCGATAAATACCCCGTCTGGGACTACCTTCTGGATCACCTGCTGCAGCTTAAGGTGCGTCATCTGAATCAGATCCGCAAAAGGAATCATTCTCCTTAGCAGTGACTCAATGTTACCCTTATACATCCTAGGGGCGCATGCCACATAGTTTGGGTATGTATGCTGCGTAGCAGACTTTGGCCTGACCATGTTCTTGGCTAGCTCCCATTTAAGTATAATGTCTGTACCCATGACCATTACGCCGTCGTACCAAACATCTATAGTTTTTTCAATCTTCTCAAAGCCTCGCTCGTCCATCATCTCCTGTGGTGGATTGAACTCGTCGTCCTTGTCTATAACCTTCTCAGACCCGTCCTCGTTTACCTTCTTCTTGTAGACAAACTTCTTGGTGGTCTTGTAGTTAAAGTATAGGATCGTTACCGTGTCATTCCTGAAGAGGGAGTTGTCGTAATAGTCGGATGCGTTGTTGTAGTCATACCAGTTCTGGCTAAACTTTGCAATGTCCTCTAGCTCTTTGTTTGTAAGGGTAGGGTCAATCTTTAACACCTCAGAGACGTTTACAGTCTTGACCTCTCCCCAGTAGAAGCAGTCGCTAAAGTGGGGGTCCTCTGTGTAGCTGTAAACAATATTGGCGGGGTCTACATACTTAATCTTGATCCCGTCGCCTCGCAAGAATTCGTGTTTTACTATTCCAACGCCAAGTGTGGTGATGTCATAGTCCACGCGCTTCTTGATGTCGTTGTACTTGTTCTCCGCCAGCAATGTATTTATTGACGCCTCCTCCGCAAGCTCTATTGAAGACTTATAATTAAGCTGCATGTGCAACTGTAGCTCCTCATCATCAGAGGGGAGTTGAGATGGGTCTGTGTTAAAGGCGTCAATGCCAAAGTCCCCTTGGATCTGCTCAAGCAAATCTTTTGAGACCATGTCGGACTCAATGTTTTCCTGGTACCTGTTTCTCTTCTCGGCAGACATAGCGTCCTGGGCATATGCCTTGACGCTAAACATTCTGTTAGACATACCGTTCACCACGATGTCGATAAACTTAGGCACGATAGGGACGGGGGTCCAGTCCATGTTCATATGCGACAGGTCGCCGTCTACGGCCATCTCGTTTTTATATTTACCCACAGACTGCTCAGCCCTTGCGTACAGGCGTAGCTTGTGGTACTGATCCCACTGGTTGTAAAACCTGGAACCGCCACTATCTTTTTTAAACCACTCGTACTGAATGGCTTGGCCAATCCTTAAACCAAATTCCTGGCTCGCCTTCTCTCTGTCTGAGACATACTGGCTCGGAAATGAAGATGGGTTTATAGATATCTTTACTTCTTTCATCTAATTAATTGGCTATAATTACCGCTGTTATTATACTTCGCAAAGTTAATGCTTATTTTCGATTCATTTTTAACCTCTTTATATAGCCCTTGCTGCGTCGCCATGATGGCTAACCCTGAGCTAATTGCGGCATCAAACCTTGTCCTGTTGTTTATATCAAACCTCGCCCACTCCTGTAGGGTCCTTGTGAAGTACATGTCCCCCATGTCGTCACGGTCCCTGTATGTGGCCTCCAGGTCCATCCCTACGTGCTTCTCTATATAGGTCTCTATCGCAGCAGCGTGGGCCTGCTTTACCGCCTCGGAGCTGTTTGGTATTCCACCAAGCTCCTTCTCTGTCGTCGAAAGCTTACCCCTATGCTTGTCTGGCCTGTTTATAGAAAACTTCCTGTAGCCCCTGTTCTTAAAGTGATACAGAAGCCTAGGCTTGTTGTTCTCCGCAAGTATTGGCATGCCATAAAAGACACACGCCATAAGCACGTCCTCAAAGAAAATCTCTGCCGTCTGTGGCCTAGCAATATACTCCAAAAAGAAATGGTTAACTGGGGCGTCCTCCATGTGATACTTTGTTAGCCCGTGAAGCGCGCCATTAGAACCGCCGCCGCCGACTGTACCTGATATGTCGTAGGGGTCACAGCCAAAGGCGCCCATGTGCTCATTTCCTGGAAATCGAATTCCTCCCTTGGTGACTACGTTATTCATGTACTGCTTCGACGGTATCCACGACACCAAGAACCTACCTTTAGGGTCAGGGGTCCACACCACCCTAGTGTCTTTCTTTCCGTCGTGCCAGGTAAACGATCCACGGGTTAACACCTTGTCCCTTATCAGGCTATCGTTGTAATCTATCTGCTGGTATAGCTTTGTCAGGTTAAATAGTGATGACTTGCTTTCGTCCCTGAATGCGTGAGACTCTGTCCTCGGGAACTGTCGGTAGTACTCGTTCAGCGCGTCGGCATCCCCCTTGAGCGAGTCGACCTCGTTCTCCCAGTAGTTTATAGCCCCAGCAGTTATGTGGTTGTTGTCTATCCCCATCACTGGCTCGGCGGGGGTATTAAAGACGGGCATCCCATACCTGTCGATAAAGCCCTCCATGTTCCACTCCATAGGGATGAACAGGTTATACATGCCGCTCTTTGTCTGCCCGTTAGAGTTCCTCTTACTTGGGTCTGAGTCGTAGTAAAGCCTTTTAAAGTTCTCACCCCCTTTGTCTAGTGCGTTAGAGGTTGACCCCATCAAGCACTTGCCAATAATCTTGCTACCCAAACGAAGGCAGGTCTTTGTAACCCTCCAGTTGTCTAGTATGTTGTTTGGCTTAACCCACTTCCCGCTCTCGTCATGAACAAGCAGCAGTAGCTTCTCTCCGTCATATGAGTTGTCGTCCGTATTCTTCCAGTCGATGGTGGTGTCTAGCCCGCTGATGTCTGACTTGTCACTCTCATACATGTTCTTCTTGGTGATCTTTGAGGCAGGGACGCGGTAGGCTAGCTCCGTCTTTGGTTTGTCCATACCATCCTGGACAGGCTTAAAGAAGAAGGGGTAGTTGCTGGAGATGGGGACCACCTTGTCTGTAAAC
>Ga0209652_1000456_pt1 | contig 35048 bp, 27 predicted proteins | sample SaaInl74LU_5_DNA_FD_184641 | JGI IMG/M metagenome (GOLD analysis project Ga0209652, IMG submission 184641) | Marine microbial communities from expanding oxygen minimum zones in the Saanich Inlet - ESP_74LU_5_DNA (SPAdes) (version 2) | ecosystem: Environmental > Aquatic > Marine > Intertidal zone... | reverse complement strand
TACAGAGAGGTTTTCAATTAAAAAGATGCCGCACAATACGGGGATGAGTAGTTCTTTTCTGATGGCAATGGCAAACACGGCAATGATTCCTCCTAAAGCAAGGCTTCCGGTATCGCCCATGAAGACTTGCGCTGGATAGGCGTTGTACCATAAAAAGCCAATGCATGCTCCAACAAAGGCACTTATAAACACAACCATCTCACCACTGCTCGGGATGAACATGATGTTGAGGTAATCAGCAAAAATATAGTTCCCAGAGAGGTAGGCCAAAATGGCGAGGGTAACGCCAATTATCGCACTACTTCCTGTGGCTAGTCCGTCCAAACCATCGGTCATGTTTGCGCCATTACTTACGGCGGTGACAATTAGAATGGTGGATAAAATGAAGACAATCCAAACGTATTTTGAAGCTCCTTCACCCATCCAAGAAATCAACCAGGCATAATCAAACTCATTGTCTTTAACAAAAGGAATGGTGGTGATGGTGGACTTGTGGGTGTCCCATTGAAGTACTTCTTCACCTTGTTCATTAATGATGCGAACTTCTTCTCCCTGCTCGTTAAGTACGGCTTGTTTGATGGTCACATCTGGAGAGAAATAAAGCATGGAGCCAATGATGATTCCTCCGCCAACTTGACCAATGATCTTGAACTTCCCGGCAAGTCCTTTTTTGTTTTTCTTGAAGACTTTAATGTAGTCGTCAATAAAGCCAATCGCGCCCAACCAAATGGTGGCCACAATCATGGTTTGCACATAGATGTTGGTGAGGTCGGCAAAAAGAAGGGTTGGAATTAAGATGGAGGCAAGAATGATGATCCCACCCATGGTTGGAGTTCCCTGCTTCTGCATTTGTCCTTCCAAACCAAGGTCGCGAACAATCTCTCCCACTTGCTTTAACTGCAACCATTGGATGATACGCTTTCCAAAAACCATCGAAATCACCAAAGAGGTAATTACACTCAACGCGGCTCTGAACGAGATGTACTGAAACAAACTCGCTCCAGGTAAATTGTAGGCTTCTTCTAAATATTGAAATAGATGATAGAGCATTACTTGTCGAGGTTTTTCAAGGTTTCTTTAACTATTTCTAAGTCATCAAAAGGGTGTTTTACGCCCATGATGTCTTGGTATTTTTCATGACCTTTTCCGGCAATGAGAATGATGTCGTGTTTCTGAGCCATGGTGCAAGCGAGCTTGATGGCTTCTTTTCGGCTGCTGATGGATATGTTCTTTTTCAACTGCACGGGATCCAGTCCGGCTTCCATTTCACGAATAATCGCATCAGGGTCTTCAGTTCTTGGATTGTCTGAAGTGATGATGGTTCGGTCGCTCAAATCGCTAGCTATTTGGGCCATGAGCGGTCGTTTGCTGCTGTCTCTATCGCCACCACATCCCACTACGGTAATCACTTGTTCGTTTCCTGTTCGAATTCCTGCGATGGTTTTCAATACGTTCTCCAAAGCATCAGGTGTATGAGCGTAATCAACCACTGCAGTAATGTTGCTTGGAGTGCGGAAATGTTGGAATCTTCCGTTCACAGATTGGAGGGTGCTCATTCCTGTGAGCAAGTCCATTTTCTCAATTCCCAGTTCGATACCCACGCCGTATACAGCCAATAAATTGCTGGCGTTAAAACCACCAATCATTGGGGTGAAGAATTCTTGTCCGTCAATCATCATCTGCAAGCCTCCAAACGAGCTTTCCAAAACCTTGGCTTTATAATCGGCCATGGTCTTCAATCCAAAGCTTCTTTTTCTTGCCTTTGTATTATGAATCATGCTCTCCGCGTGCAAATTGTCGTTGTTAACTAGCGCGAAACCTCCAGCAGGGAGCATGTCGAACAAGCCTTTCTTGGCTTTGATGTATTCGTTAAAAGTTTTGTGGTAATCGAGATGATCGTGGGTGATGTTCGTAAAAACAGCACCACTAAAATGCGCTCCTGTTACGCGATGTTGGTGAATAGCATGCGAGCTAACTTCCATAAAGCAATGCGTGCAGCCTTGATCCAACATTTCGTTCAACAAGGAATTGAGCTCAATGGCATTGGGTGTGGTATGCGTTGATGGTATTTCCTTATTGTTGATCTTGTTAACTACGGTAGAAAGCAATCCAACTTTCTTGCCCATCAAACGGAAGAGTTGAAAAAGCAGTGATGTGGTGGTTGTTTTTCCATTGGTTCCTGTAATGCCAATAAGTTTCAAACGCTCCGATGGGTTGTCGTAAAAATTAGAGGCAAGCCACCCGAGCGCTTCTGCACTGTTTTGCACTTCCACGCCAACAATGGACTTAGGGAGTTCAGCTGGGAGGCTTTCAGCAACAATAGCAACTGCTCCAGATTTGATGGCACTTTGGATGTAGTCATGACCGTCTACCTGTGTTCCTCTAACGGCGATGAAAACGCTGAACGGACGAACGGTTCTTGAGTCCATAGAAAGGTGTTCAATGGCGACGTTAGTGGAGCCAATGACTTTCTTAATACGAACCTGATAGAGTATGTCGCTGAATATTTTCATTATGACAAGGAGATGGTGATGTGTTTGTTCGATGGTATTCTAGAGCCGGGAAGAATAGATTGAGTTTTAACCATTCCGGTGCCCTGCACGCTTACTTTTAGTCCGGCATTTTCGAGCAAGTACAAGGCATCTTGCAGCCCCATGCCTTTCACGTTGGGAACCAAACCTTGTTTCTGTGCTCTTTCACCAAGTTTTATTTTGTCTTGACCTGTAGAAATGGAAGCCCAATCGGTTTCAACGCTTCCTTCCGTTGGGATGTTTAAAGTGCTGTAAACGGTGTTCAGCTCTTCCCAACAGCCATCCATTGAAGTAGGTAGTTTGGCGAGTGCCAGGTCTATTTCTGGTTGATTATCCTCGTGCATTTCATAGCGCGTGGCATAGATTTTATCGGCCAAAGCACGGAATACAGGTGCGGCTATGGAAGAACCATAATACACACCTGTTTTCGTGTCGTTAACCAAAACAATACAGCTATACTTAGGATTGTCTGCGGGGAAGTATCCAGCAAATGAGGCGCGGTAACGGTTGTCGTAGTAACCTCCGGCATTAGATATTTTTGCTGTTCCAGTTTTCCCGGCACACTTAAATTTGCAAGACTTAAATACGTAATCAGCGGTTCCCCCTTCTTCACAAACACCTTCCATCATTTTACGGGCCATGGCCAAGGTGCTTTCTTTGCAGATGCGCTCTTTCAATACAATGGGTTCATTGGTCTGAATAACTTTCCCCTTGCTCTGAATTTCTTTCACGAATTGAGGTCGCAACATGATGCCACCATTCGCAATGGCGTTATAAAAAGCGAGGGTTTGAAGCGGCGTCTGTTGAACTTCATATCCAATGGCCATCTGCGTTAAGGATAAACCGCTCCAGTTACCTTCTTTAACTTTTTTGTAAATCTTGGGTTCGCCTTCTCCTGGGATGCGAATGCCGAGTTTCTGACCAATACCCATCCCATTTAACTTGTCGAGGAAGGCCTGAGGGTTCATTCCGTAGGCTTCTTTTATGGCAAGGGCGGTTCCAATGTTTGATGATTGCTCAAATACTTCTTCCATGGTGATCTTACCATGACCACCACTTCCGTCTGCTTTGTAATTCGAATCTTTCATCGAACGGTCGTGGAAGTAGGCGAGTCCGTTACCGGTCTCAATGCTGTCTTCTAAAGAAAACATGCCATCATCCAAACCGGCCAATATCGAAGCGAGTTTAAATGTTGAACCCGGCTCTACGGTGGCGGCGATGGCCTTGTTGTGAGTCTCATAATACTCGCCGCTTTCATTGTCGCGAATCAGGTTTGAAATGGCCTTGATGTATCCGGTGCTCACTTCCATCAAAATCACAGTTCCCCATGTTGCTTGGTGCTGCTTCAATTGTTTTTCAAGCGCATGTGAGGCCACGTCCTGAAGGTGAACGTCGATGGTGGTGATGAGGTCTAAGCCTTCCCGCGGCTCAACGATGTAGTCATTACTTAGCGGTTTCCAGACGTTCCCGGCAAGTCGTTGCTGAAGTTGTTTCCCCTCAATTCCTGCGAGTTCTTCGTTGTAAGCGAGCTCTAAGCCAACCCGACTCCCATCGCGGTCTTTTCCAATGGTTCTTCCGGCGAGTTTGCCAAATGGTTTTTTCCGAATGTCTTTGCGTTCGAGAATGAATCCGCTTTTGTTTGATCCAAGCTTGATGAAGTCAGTGGCAAGCAATTCCTTTCGCGTTAAGAAGTCCACATTTTTCTGGATGAGCTGGTAGCGCGATTTCTTGCGCTGAGCCTCCAACAGTGTGCGTTTGTATTCTTCTGTGGTCTTGTCTCTGAAAGTAGCCGCAAAAAGAGCGCTGAGCAAAGGAATGTACTTTGTTAAACTGTCTTGATTGATGCCCTCAGACTGGCTGTCCCAATAAATGTTGTAAGAAGGAACTGAAGTAGCCAGCAAATGCCCTCCCTCTGAGTAAATCTGTCCTCGAGATGGGGCGATGCTGCGTACTTGCTGCGTGTAGTTCTCCCCAACTTCGGTCCACTTGGCCGACTCGAAAGTTTGGATAAAGGCAATTCTCCCGATGATCCCTAGTCCGATAAGGCACATCAAGGCGAAAACCACCCAAGTACGGGTTGATATGTCTGAACTATTCTTCAAGGTATCCTTTGTTTACTTCAATGAATTCGGGCGGAGTATCTGAATCGATGAGGTCCATTTCTTCAATACGCTTAAGCACGGAGCTCTGTCTTTTCTGTGTTTCGAGTTCGCTTCTTAGTGATTTGAACTCGGTGATTTCTTCTTCTAAATCGCGACCAGTTTTTACTTTTTGTCGTTCGGTTTGCTCAAAAGAGTAGCCCATCGCGATGTAGATCACGAAAAGTGCACTCAAGAAGAGAAGGAAGGGGAGGTGAGCAATCACACCTTCTCTCGTCAAGAACTCCCCGTTGAGGAGTGCGTTCATGGTTTTCGAAACACGATTCTTTTTCTTCGGCTTCGATTCCACTTTTTCTTGGGTTTCTTGAAATGCGTTTTTCATTTCTTTTCAGCAACTCTTAATCGAGCGCTTCGTGCTCTTGGGTTAGTTCTTTGTTCTTCATCGCTAGGAGCATTGCCCTTAACGATGAGTTTAAATGGGGTGAGGTGCTGGCCGAAAAAGTCCTTTTCAACTTCACCGTCCAACTTGCCCGAACGGAAGAAGTATTTCACCATTCTATCTTCAAGCGAATGGTAAGAGAGCACTGAAAAGCGCCCCCCTGGCTTAAGTACTTGAAGGCCTTGTTCAAGCAGTGCTTCCAATGCTTCCATTTCTTCATTCACCATAATGCGCAGGGCCTGGAAAACCTGCGCATGAAACTTGTGCTCTTTCCCATGAGGAGCGAGCGGGTTTAGTGCTTTTATAAGTTCGAAAGTGGTGTTGATAGGTGTTTCTTCGCGAAGCTCAACAAGGCGTCGCGCAGCCCGTCCTGCATTTCTTAATTCACCAAAACGCTTAAAAACGTCGCGGATCTGTTCTTCGCTCCAAGTGTTCACTATGTCTCTAGCATTGAGCTTCCCCGCCGGATTCATTCGCATGTCCAAGGGAGCATCGTAACGAATAGAAAAACCGCGATCAGGAACATCGAATTGGTGAGATGAAACCCCCAAATCGGCCAAGATGCCATCCACCTCCTTCACGCCATAAAAGCGCAAGTAGTTTTGGAGGTAGCGAAAGTTTTGTGGGATCAAGGTGAAGCGCTCATCATCCGGAGCGTTTTCGGCCGCATCAGGGTCTTGGTCGAAAGCGAAAAGCCTGCCAGTAGTGAGTTTCGAGAGGATTTCTTTTGAGTGACCACCACCGCCAAAAGTGACATCAACGTACACCCCTTCCGGGTCGATATCTAGCCCAGCGACTGTGTCGTGGAGCAATACCGGTATGTGATAGTTAGGGGCGTCCATGTCGTTTAATTGGTGTTTGGGTCTCGTTCGATGTCTTTCCGAACATCATCGATGAGGAAGCTCAAGTCGTCATCGTCGGCGTTAAGTACCACTTCGTCATACTGCTTCTTACTCCAGATTTCCATCTTCTCACCTACTCCAGAAATCACGAGCTCATTACCGCCTTCAGTGATCATGGCATAGTCAAGAAGTGCCGCTGGAATAAGTAGTCTTCCAGTAGCGTCAAATTCAACCAGAGTTGCCCCTTTCATGAATTTCCGCTGAAAAAGCTGGTGTTTACGGTCGTATCTGCTGAGGCGACTCATTTCTTGATTCACAATGTCCCACTCGGGCTTTGGATAGAGAATGAGGCACTTTTCGAAGATGTCACGATTGAGCACAAGTCCGCTTGAAATCACCGGCTCAAGCTGCTTTCGCAGTTTGGCTGGGAACATCACTCGGCCTTTCGAGTCAACCTTACAACTATGTTCTCCAAGTAAATTCAGCATGTGTAGCGCTTAACGGTTCAAAAGTAGCAATATTTTACCACTTCTTACCACTGGCTACCACTATTTACCACTGTGTGGAAAACTTATCATTTTCTGTGGGTTGAAAACTTAAAAAATGAGTGAGGAAAATTCTTCTTCAACCCCAGTGTTAATAAGGTTTTTTCTTTTTTTATTTTTCGTGATGATGCGCCGCTGTCTTCTGAAGCCCGATTTTGCTATTAACAGGTTTTGAACATTTTGAGGGTGTTGGTTTAGGTTGAAAAGTGGACGGAAAGGCTGATTGATGATGGGCTCTTGTTTGAGCGAAAAGTGAGAGAGAAAAATGACCGAAGGTTTGAGCTTTGGCTTTTTCCCTATTTTTGTCCATTATCATGCCTATGCAAGAAGAAATTAAAACCGAAGGAAAGTTCAGCTACATTGAGAGAGGAGAGGGGAAACCACTCATTCTACTCCATGGATTATTTGGTGCCTTAAGTAACTTTAAGGAGGTGGTTGATCATTTTTCAGACCGTTATAAGGTGGTGATCCCGATGCTGCCTTTGTATGATTTACCTGTTCTTGAAACAAGCGCCAAACGCCTGGCCAAATTCCTCAAGGAGTTTGTAGATCACAAAGGGTTCTCAGAAATGTATTTGTTGGGGAATTCACTTGGCGGTCATGTTGGGTTGATCTTCACGAAAAAACATCCGGAAATGGTCAAAGCCTTAATCCTAACCGCAAGTAGTGGTTTGTATGAAAATGCTTTTGGCTCGAGTTTTCCAAGAAGAGAAGACAAGGAGTTCATTCGTAAGAAAGTAGCGGTAACCTTCTACGACCCGAAATTTGCTTCTGATGAATTGGTTGATGAGTGCTTTGAAATTGTGAACGACCGTAACCGTGTGCTACGTATTCTCGCCATCGCGAAGTCGGCCATACGTCACAACATGGCAAACGACTTGAAAGACATGCGCATGCCGGCCTGTTTGATTTGGGGTAAAAACGATACCATTACTCCTCCTGAAGTGGCTGAGGAATTCAACGAGAGATTGCCCGACTCAACACTTTATTGGATCGACGAATGTGGTCATGCCCCAATGATGGAGCACCCAGGAAAATTCAACGAGATCCTTGACGAATGGCTTCAAGCCAAAAACCTCTAAACATGAATGTAGGTACAGCCAGCTTTGTGAAAAGCAGTGCGGTGGTAAAGGAATGTCCACCACCAGAATACCCAGAATACGCCTTTATTGGTCGGTCAAACGTTGGGAAATCATCGCTCATCAACAGCTTGGTGAACCAAAGAAGTTTGGCAAAAACCTCTTCAACACCAGGTAAAACCCAGCTGATCAATCATTTTATCATCAATGAAAAGTCAGACCCTTGGTACATCGTTGATTTACCGGGATATGGTTTCGCGAAAGCACCGAAAAAAGAGCGCCACAAGTGGGCCGACTTCATTAGAGAATACTTCTTGTTTCGTGAAAGTTTGATGGGGGCGGTGGTCTTAATTGACGCGCGACATACTCCTCAGCGAATTGATCTTGAGTTCATGGAGTGGCTCGGAGAAAACGATATTCCCTTTATTATCGCCTTTACAAAATTCGATAAGCTGAGTTCGGCCCAAAGAAATAAGAACATGGCGAACTACCAGAAGGAAATGTTGAAGACCTGGACCGAAATGCCAATGTGCTTTTATACCTCAGCTGAAACAGGTTTTGGAAAACCAGAGTTGCTGAACTTTATTGGAGAAACAAACCAGTTTTTTGGCGAAGATTAAGGCTGAAAAAGGTTCATCTTCTCGGCAAAGTAATCGCAGAAATCACGCATGGCCATGGCCATTTTGTCTTCACCTGTAGAGCGCTCAAAGCTGTCGGCCAAGGTAACCATGGTCTGATGAACAAATTGCTTCATTTCGTCAACTTTCATCTCTTTGTCCCACAAGTCAATGCGCAAGGCTGTTTGCTCTTTATCGTCCCACATCGATAAAATCATAGCTTTTGCTGTTTGCTCTTTGATCCCAGCGTCGCTTGCCGACCAAAGGATATGTTCTGGAACTTTGTTTTCGTCGGTGCTTACGTCAATCTTAATGGTAGAAGTTGCTTTGCTCATCGTGTTCTTTATTCTGGTCGGTAAGTGTTCAATACCTTTAAATAATCTGTTTCTTCAATAATTTGCTTCAAGCTCATTTCAGGATGCTTACTGTGGTAATCGCGCATCATCTGCCAGCCCATCCAGATGCCGAGTCGAGCAGGGGAGTCTTGAGGAATGTCGCCCGCTTTTGTAAACGGCCCCTCAGTAATCCAACGATCGATTTCGAAGGCCTTGGTTTCATAGAGCATATCGTGCTGACTCAGTTCGATCCAAATACTCCGTTCTTTTTCCTCGCACCAAACGATTTCCTCGGCTTGATAATCGATTTTCAAATGGTCGGGCATATTGGGGAAGCAAGCGTCCATCAACAACATCATTTTACCCCAATACATGATGGTGCTCAATAGGTTTTCGTCGGAATACAAGCGCTGATTTTTCAATAACAACCAGCCCCTCATTGCGCTAGGAACTAAGTATTCCGGTTCCATCTTTTGTTTGATGTACATCGGAAAAACTGTGGGTTCTAAACGCTGAGTGATGGGGTGATCGCCACCTAGGAAATAATCAAGACCAATACCGAGGTAATTGGGGTCGAAAGGATAGACACTGGCGTTATAGCCCGAGTGCATTCCGATAACAACAGGTGCTTTTGTTTCCGGAAAGTGATAGCTGTGGTAACGAAATGCCATTTCCAACTCAGATAAATAGCGCTCCCATTGCGGACCATGAATGCTGTCAATCGCCAAAAAGCCATCTTGCGTGTCTTGGAATTGAGCAAAGTCGAGAAGGATTTCTAAGCTGTACGAGCTGTCTGCCGGACCAATTCGAAGGATGTCTTCGATGTAATCGTCGGCAAAACTTCCGTTCGTAGCTCTTAATTTTTCAATGCTCAGGATTTCCTTGTTTTGAACGGCAGCTTGCAATTGCTGATCGAGACGATGAGATTCAATTTTAACATCGATACCAGAAAGGTCGACATCGAAAGGATGTTCTTCGCAGGAAGAAAACAACAAGAGAACAGATAAAATGAATAAATAAGATAGCTTTGGGTGCTTCATGCTCTTTGAACGTTTCTTCGGTGGGCAAAATTATACATTTTTGTTCTTGCTTCTTTGGAGAACAGACTTTGATGAGCGGCAAACATGGATTTTGGAATAAAACTTGCTTCATTGCAAACAAAAAAATGCGCTTCGACAAGAGAACTGCATTTATATTGGGTATAATTAATAGCTTTGAAAATCATTTAACGACCATGAAAAAATTACTTATCCTGCTGATCATTTCGGCTTATGCGTTCGGAGCAAGCGCTCAAGAATTTAACAAATTCAGAATGGGCTTCAAGGCCACTCCAAACTTTTCTTGGATTCAACCAAAAGACAAGTTTATCAGTAACGAAGGAACAATAGCTAGGGCTGGTTTCGGTTTTGTTGCTGATGTGTTCTTTACCGAGAACTACGCTATTGGTACAGGAATCAACATCATTAATAATGGTGGTCGAATCTCGTACTTCAGAGATGTCAATTACGTTCCAGCTGGAGAAACAAATGCTCGTAGATTCATCATTAACCAAACAAGAGAGTTCAAAACAAGGTACATTGAGATTCCCCTCACCTTTAAGCTCAGAACAAATGAAATTGGCTACATCACCTATTGGGGGCAATTTGGTTTGGGACTGGGAGTGAACATTGGTTCTAGTGCAGACGATACTTGGGATTTTGAACTAGAGCGCGTGTCGGCAGATGGAAGCATATCTTGGGAAAAAACGGAAATACCTTCTTTCGACGATGAGAACATTAACATTACAGACGATGTTGCTATAGCAAGGGTGTCTTTGATCATGGCAGCAGGTATTGAGTACAACCTGAGTGGAAGTACGTCAATTCTAGCCGGATTGGAGTTCAATAACGGTTTTACAAACCTTCATAGAAATCAGCTGGGTATAACTACAAATGAGCGCGATGAACCTTTGTTTGACGGTATTGAGCCAAACACCTTTAAGATGAGAAGCATCACCAACATGCTTCAACTTAATGTGGGTATCTTATTCTAAACGAGAAGATGAATAAAATCGGCGTAATCAACCACATTACCGAGTGGCTAAAAGGGTATTCAGACGAGTCTGGAACAAAAGGTTTTGTAGTGGGAGTGTCGGGCGGTATCGACTCGGCACTCACCAGTACGCTTGCTGCTAGAACAGGCAAACCAACGCTGTGCTTGGAGATGCCGATCCATCAAGCAGAAAGCCAAATCACTCGGGCTTCAGAACACATCGATTTTCTTCAAAAAGAATTCCCCAACGTCACACGTCAAAAACTTGACCTTAGCACTGTTTTCGATGGTTTTGTAGCCACGCTTCCACCAAGTGGAGCAGCAGCAAGAGATATGGCGCTGGTGAATACAAGAGCCCGTTTGCGCATGACAAGCCTCTATTACTTCGCTCAACTCAATAGTAGCATTGTGGTGGGGACAGGTAATAAAGTGGAAGATTTTGGAGTAGGCTTCTACACAAAATACGGCGATGGTGGCGTTGATATTTCCCCAATTGCCGACTTGATGAAGTCGGAAGTCTACGCCTTAGCGAAGGAATTAAACGTGATTCAATCCATCCTTGACGCAGCACCAACTGACGGACTCTGGGGCGATGACCGCACAGATGAAGACCAAATAGGAGCGTCTTATCCAGAACTGGAATGGGCAATGGATTTTATCGCAAATGGAGAAGTGGGCGAAATTTCATCCCGACAAGAAAAGGTGCTCGATATCTACAAGCGCCTGAACCGAATCAACCAACACAAGATGATTCCGATTCCAGTTTGTCTCATCCCCGAAACGCTTAAATAAGCTTACTCCACAATTTCCCAAATTCCATTAAGTACCTCTCCTGCACTGGAGGTAAAACGCACTTCGTAAATTCCTAAAGGATAGCTTTTCGTGCTTCCATTTTCCGAAACAACAAGAGCTTGGTCGAAACGCAGTTGATGGAGGCCGGCATGAAGGTTCAAATTTTTGCTGAAAATAACTTCGCCATTTTCATCAAGCACATCAAGTACTCCGGCTTTGGCTTCTGGTAAGAAGATCTGGAGCTCGAATGGCTTTATTGGTGCGGGAATCCACTTGTTCCAAGATTGGCCAAGGTTTTCTCCGTATTTCAAGGCTTCACAAACAATCATGGCTTCATTAAGGAGGTTTTCTTGAAGCAGTGAGATGTCGAGTTTATATAGACTTCTTCCGTGGGTTGCAATAACTAACTCCTGCTCCCGTTCGGCAATTGCAAGATCGTGAACAGCTACATTTGGGAAATCTGCAGCACCGAGTTGCGCATAAGAAATACCATCATCCAAGCTCACAAACAATCCTTCGTCATTCCCCACAAAAAGCAAGCCCTCACGAATGCTAGATGGCAAAATAACGTTCACAGGTGAATGGGGGAGCTGTGCTGATATGTTGATCCAAGTGGCGCCATAGTCCATACTTTTGTATACGTAAGGAGCAAAGTGATCATTGCGATATCCGTTGAGTGTGAGGTATAGTGTGCCTTCTTGATGCGCACTCCAACGAACCCGACTCACCCAAAGATCTTTAGGGAGTTTCTTGCTTACATTAGTCCAAGTATTGCCTCCATCTTTTGAAACATGAACGTTGCCGTCGTCAGTTCCCAAAGCGAGAAGACCGTATTTAAGCGGACTCTCATCAATGCTTGTGCTTGTTGCATAAGGAACATCACCTCGGTTTTTGCTTGTAGTCAAGTCTCCGCTCAAAGTTTCCCAAGTCTCCGCTTTGTCAAGGGAGCGGTGAAAACGGTTGGAGGCCATGTATATGACTTCAGGAAGGTGCTTTGAAATTTGAATGGGTGTTTGCCAATTCCACCTCAAATGTGCTTCGCCCAGTTGGTGTTTGGGATGAATGTAGGTTCTTTTACCGTCCGGGTCGATGCGGTAATAATGGCCAAACTGATATCCCGTGTAAACGGTAGTATTGTCTTTCCAATCGATTTCAACCTTCATCCCGTCTCCGCCCATTAAAAAATCATAGGCGTACTTCCCGTCTTGATGCCAAGCGCTGTTCTCTAAATGGTCATTTGGTCCTCGCCAAACCCCATTGTCTTGGAGTCCGCCGTAAACACGGTAAGGCTCAGCTTGGTCTACGTTTACCGTGTAAAACTGACCAACAGAAGGGGAGTTGCATTTGACGTAGTGCTTTCCACCATCGTAAGAGATGTTGATTCCCCCGTCGTTACCATTGATGAGGTGTTGAGGGTTTTTCGGGTTGATCCAAATGCAGTGGTGATCAACATGCACATTGTCTGCATTAATGGAACTCCAAGTTGCTCCACCGTCTTCAGAACAAATCATAGGAACGCCAGCCACAATAACCCGCTCGGGATTGCTCGGATCCACTTCAAGCATTCCAAAATAATAACCATAAGAGTACACGATTTCACTCAGGGCACCAGCATCATGTGTGCGAACACACTGGTGAGCGTCACTGCTAAATTTGTACAATTCTAGTCCAAGGATTTCTTTGTTAAAGAGCTCGCTGTTGGCATCATAGAAATAGTTGTAGATGTCGCTCAGTTGAAGCTTTTTCGATTGAATTTCTTCTCTCAATGCAGCAGGCTTGAGATCTCGCCCGAAATCATTTTCATCTAAAAAAACACTCAAAACGGAGTCGGGGATTGCTTCGAATTCCTCCATGCTCATGGTTTTGAAGTCTTTTGAATTCAAAGGCTTGTCTTGGTTCTCGGAGCTCAGCTTATCTTCTTTTTTGAAGGCTTCGTTCTGATTGTCAACACTAGCATAGAGTACCCAACTATCGGCATCAGCATAAAGAGAAAGCCCAATTCTGCCCACATTTTTACCTGCAACAAAGCCCGGGAATTGCTCGCGTAGTTTTTTCCAAGTTTTGCCTTTGTCGGTAGAATGATAGATGTCTGATGCCGGACCACCTTCTACAAAATTCCAGGCTTTTCGTTCGCGTTGCCAAGCCGCAGCAAAAAGCTCGTCAGTATAAGGGTTGAGTTCCAAGTCAACAAATCCTGCGTCTTCAATCTCAAGCATTTTTTCCCAATTCGCCCCATTGTCAAAACTCTGAAATAAACCACCTTCATCGCCAGCGTGGGTGTATAGCTGACCCATCGCAGCAACAAGAATGCGCTGTGCATTATTTGGGTCAATCATCACTTTTCCTATGTGATGGGTGTTTTCAAGTCCGCGTTGTTCCCATTTCCCATTAAATTTTCCAGCTTCACCAAGCCATGGTCCTTCAACCTTCGAGTAAAACATGCCCATTCCAGCATAGGAACTCCTGCTTGAATTCACCTCTCCAGTACCAACCCAGATTGATTTTTGCTCCCAATTCACATCAAAGGCCCCAATATTTTGGGTCGGCGCCTCATCAAAAACAGGAGTGAAAGAAGTGCCATTATTTGCCGTGTACCAGAGTCCGCCCGTTGCATAAGCAACAAAGAATTCAGTAGTGCTTTCAGGGTTTACCTTCAGGTCAACAACCCTTCCACTCATAATGCTTGGGCCGATGTTCTGAAACTGCATCTCATGCACTAAGGTTTCGGGTTGGTTTGTGCTTGTGTGCTGATTGCTATTGTTTTTTTTCTGCGCAAGGAGTCCGGTCGTGAAGAGAAGTAACGCAGCGATACATAAGTAAGTAGATTTGATCATGTGGCTTTGGTCTAGCTTATTTCAATTTTGGGTTTTGTTGATGACGGTCTTTGTCTCTGATGCTCTTTTTTTCCATATTTCGATGGAAGGCAGCAGTGAGGTCAACCCCTGTCTGATTGGCCAAGCATAAGAGCACCCAAAGTACATCTGCCATTTCATCGCCGAGGTCTTTGTTTTTATCGCTTTCTTTTTCAGATTGTTCTCCGTATCTCCTCGCAATGATTCGAGCTACTTCGCCCACTTCTTCTGTGAGCATGGCCATGTTGGTGAGTTCGCTGAAGTAGCGCACGCCAATGGTTTTTATCCAGTGGTCTACTTCTTTTTGGGCTTGTTGAAGGGTGATTGAGTTGGAGTTCATAGTACTGATTTTTCGATCTGTAGCAAGGTAAGTAAGACCTTTAAACCGAACAAGCAAAACCAAAGCCCAAGTTGGTTTTTCTGATTAATAAATTAGTGTTAAATTGAGCACTGCAATCTTAACTATTTGCTTTTGTATTATTTAAGAACCTTTCTGGTACTGATATTCGCTCTAGCGTTTGATCTGGCCTTTGGGCAATGTACAGATCCTCCAGTGTCTCAGACTTACTGTTATGGTAATGGTGAGTATACTGAGTTGGTTTTTTATCCTACAACACCGGGAGTTCCCGTGAGCATCAACTTCATTCAAGGGGTAGTCGAGAATAATAATTGGGATGTTTTTCAGGTGTTTGACGGCCTAGTAGGTGGTCCAATACTCTTTCAAAACGGTATTGTCAATACCGACGTCGCCGGGGTGAGTGTCGTGGCGAGTGTGGGGAATCCGATCACAATTCTTTTTGATTCAGACGGTTCAGTGTCATGTGCTTCAGCATCCTTTGTTCCCATGATCTTTGATGTTTTTTGTGGTGGAGCAGAAGTTCCGGGTTGCACTGATCCCACAGCAGATAATTTTGATCCAAGCGCTACTATTGACGATGGTTCTTGTTTTAGTTTTAATTGCGGTGGAAGTATTATTTCTGGAAGCTATTGCTATGGAAATGGCGATTATACGGTATTCTCTTATGCCCCCATTACGCCTGGAGAACAAGTGTTACTTGCCTTCGCGCAAGGGGCCGTGGAGTCAGGGACTTTTGATCAACTTATTGTGTATGACGGGCCAGGACCAGGCTCGCCGATTCTTTATCAAAACACGGTTGGTGCTGTAACGGATTTAAGTGGCCTCGATTTCATATCTACTCTAGGCAATGGAATTAGTTTTTCGATTTCTTCTGATGGTTCAGTTTCTTGTGGTTCTGGTAGTTATTTGCCGTTCTTATGGGAAGTGTATTGTGCCATTCCACCTGTGTTTGGATGTATGAATCCCTCATCTCCTAATTATAACCCTGATGCAACGGTGGATGATGGTTCTTGTATTCCATGCATCAACCCTAACCCACCAGGTTGCCCCAGTATAGATCTCGGTGCTGATATTTCCTTGCCCGAATGTGTTGATCCATGCTTGCCGCTTGACGTAACGGCTGATTTTTTTGATGTTGGTTCAACCACAAGTTATACAGTTGAGGCCATAGATTTCTGTCCACCATATCCCTTTACTGTAGGTACCCCGATATTTGTTGGTTTTGATGACATCTTTTCAGACGTAATACCACTTCCTTTTGATTTTTGCTTCTATGGCAACGTTTTCAATCAAGCGGTGATTGGCGCGAATGGCCTGATTACTTTTGATATCACTCAGGCTAATCAAATTTGTGCATTTGCCTATAGTGCAAGTGTCCCCACGCCCAGCGCGCCTGTAGGGTTGACGCAAGGGGGTATTTATAATAATTCCATCAATGGTGCTTATCATGATATAGACCCTGGTCAAGGTGGTTCAATCTCTTATGCCGTCTTGGGGAGTGCGCCTTGCAGAACTCTCGTGGTGAACTTTTATGATGTACCCCACTTTAGCTGCACTTCTATTAGAACTACTCAGCAAATAGTGCTTTATGAAACAACGAATGTGGTTGAGGTTTATATCGAGGACAAGCCTACTTGTGCTGGTTGGAATAGTGGGAACGCTGTCATTGGGCTACAGAATGCGACAGGAACCATGGGGGTTGTTCCTCCAGGAAGGCAAACCGGAGCTTGGTCAGCAAGTAATGAAGCTTGGAGATTCAATCCTGCTGGGGCAAGTATTGTGAGCATTGAGTGGTCCCAACAGGGTTTGGGAGTGGTGGGGACAGGTTCCACTTTGCAGGTATGTCCTTCTACGGATGTGCAAACCTTCGTGGCGGAAGCAAGCTATCTTCGTTGTGATGGTGTTGAAGTAGTGGTAAGCGATATTGTCTCGGTTCAGTGCGCTTTACTGGTGTTACCAGTAGAATGGCTCGGTTTCGATGCGAAGTTGATTAGCAACGATGAAGAGGTGCTGTGCTCATGGCAAACCGCTACGGAACTTGAAAACGACTACTTCAGCGTCCAACGTTCGCAAGACGGCTTTGCGTGGGAAGACATCGGTTTCGTTGATGGAGCAGGAACGTCCTACGACAATCATGACTATTCCTTCATCGATCAAAAACCTCACGAGGGAACAAGTTACTATCGTATCAAACAAACTGATTTTAATGGAGCTACTGACTTCACGCACAGAGCTGTCATCATGCGAAGTGAACTCGCTATTTTTGAAGCCTATCCAAATCCGAGCTCGGGTAAGTTTACCTTGTCTGGGGTTGATGGAGGAATTCTTCAGGTACTTGATTTAAGAGGGCGCTTGGTGGAAGAATTTGTGAGCTTTGGTTCGGAAATAGAACTTTCAGATAAAGCTACAGGAGCATACCTTCTAAAGTACATTGCGAGAAACGGGGATGTCAGCTACGCACGGGTGCAGCTTGACTAAGCTGAAACCCCACCTCCTTCTAAAAATCTTTCTCCTTGCTATCAATCATGATGGTGACAGGGCCGTCATTGATTAATTCAATTTGCATATCGGCTCCAAAAACACCACGTGCCACCCGCTTGTTTAATAGTTGTTCACAATGAGCAATAAAGGCCTCGTAGAGCGGTATCGCCTTGTCTGGACCAGCTGCGCGAATGTAACTTGGCCTGTTTCCTTTTTTTGTTTTTGCGTGAAGGGTGAATTGAGAAACGATCATCAAATCACCATCTATATCTGATAAACTCCGGTTCATTACACCCTCGCTATCGTTGAAAATCCGAAGAGCGATGAGTTTGTTTGATAACCACTCAATATCACTAGGCTCATCGTCCAAGCCAACTCCTAATAAAACAAGTAAACCACCCTCTATTTGGTCATTTAGGGCTCCATCAATACGAACAGATGCCTGCTTTACACGTTGGATTAATGCTCTCATAAGAACGAAATTAACGAAATGTGTTTCGAATGGTGAAAAAAAGGTGCTTTTTCAGTGCGCTAGAACCAAGCTCATTCATCGAAATAGTCCTACTTTTGCAGCAAAGATTTATCATCATGCAAAGTGCCATCAAGGGAGAGCTAGCTACGCTCGAACAAGCTCAAGAAATGGGATTGAGACCAGAAGAATTTGATCAGATCAAAGACATACTCGGTCGTACCCCAAATTTCACCGAAATGTGTATCTACTCAGTTATGTGGAGTGAGCACTGCTCTTACAAGAACTCAATCAAGTGGCTGAAGACCCTTCCGAAAGAAGGCCCGCACATGCTCGTAAAAGCAGGTGAAGAGAATGCTGGTTTGGTGGATATTGGTGATGGCCTAGGCTGTGCCTTTAAAATTGAATCGCACAATCACCCCAGCGCAATTGAGCCTTACCAAGGAGCAGCTACAGGTGTTGGTGGAATCAATAGAGATATCTTCACCATGGGCGCAAGACCAATTGCACAATTGAATTCTTTGCGTTTTGGCGACTTAAGCAACCCAAAAACCAAGTGGTTGCTTGAAGGAGTAGTTAAAGGAATTGGTGATTACGGAAATGCCTTTGGTGTTCCTGTCGTTGGTGGTGAGGTGTTCTTCGACGAGTCGTACCAAGTGAATCCACTTGTTAACGCTATGTCTGCAGGTATTCTTAAAGTCGGCGAAATGATTTCAGCCACGGCGAGTGGAGTTGGGAACCCCGTTTACATCGTTGGTTCTGCAACAGGTAAGGATGGGATTCAAGGAGCTTCTTTCGCATCTAAAGACATTACTGAAGATTCTGCGAATGATCTTCCTTCTGTTCAAGTTGGTGATCCTTTTCAAGAAAAATTACTTCTCGAAGCTACCTTGGAATTGGCTAAAACCGATGCCGTTGTTGGTATGCAAGATATGGGAGCAGCGGGTATTACCTGTTCAACTTCTGAAATGAGCGCTGCCGGAGAAGTAGGGATGAATATCGACCTCGATAAAGTGCCTTTGCGTCAAGACGACATGAAGGCCTACGAAATACTTCTTTCAGAGTCTCAAGAGCGTATGCTCGTTGTGGTGAAGAAAGGACATGAGTCTGAGGTAGTGCGCATTTTCGATAAATGGGACCTTCATGCTGAACACATTGGTGAAGTTACCGAAGGAAATACACTGAACTACTTCCAAGGAGGTGAACTAGTGGCTTCTGTTCCTGCACAAAGTTTAGTGCTTGGTGGTGGAGCTCCAATTTACGAGCGAGAATATACAGAGCCTGCATACTACGCAGAATCCAAGAAATTCAATATCGACCAAGTTGAAGAACCGAAAGACCTGGTTGTAGTTGCAAGAAAACTCTTGGCTCATCCAAATATCGCATCTAAGAAATGGGTTTGGAACCAATACGATTCCATGGTTGGAACAGCGAACATGTCTACCAACAAACCTTCCGATGCCGCAATTGTGAACATCAAAGGAACCAACAAGGCCATCGCACTAACAGTAGATTGTAATGCGCGCTACGTGAATGCAGATCCAGAACAAGGAACGGCCATTGCAGTTGCTGAAGCAGCTAGAAACATTGTTTGTTCAGGTGGAGAACCATCAGCAATTACCAACTGCTTGAATTTTGGTAACCCATACAACCCTGAAGTTTATTGGCAATTTGTGGGAGCAATTAAAGGGATGTCTGCAGCTTGTACTAAATTCCAAACCCCTGTTACAGGTGGTAACGTGAGTTTCTACAATCAAACTGCAAATCCTGACGGCTCTGCAAAGCCAGTTTTCCCGACGCCTACCATTGGAATGCTTGGGGTTTTGAAAGATAAATCACTCCAAACTACGCTCGATTTTAAATATAAAGGAGACTTGATCTACTTGTTGGGCGAATCAAAGAACGACATCAATTCATCAGAGTACTTGGCATCGATCTTGGGGGTGAAAAATTCACCTGCACCTTGGTTTGATATCGATGAAGAATACAGATTGCAAGGCTGCGTGAAGTCGCTCATTAAAAACAATTACATCAATGCGGCACACGACGTGAGCAACGGTGGATTGTACACTGCATTGGTGGAAATGGGCTTGCCAAACGGACTTGGTTTTGATATTGTTTCTGACGCTGACGTGAGAAGAGATGCATTCTTGTTTGGAGAATCACAATCTCGTATCGTTGTTTCCGTTACTGAAGATTATGAAGGTGAATTTATTGACCTCGTTGGAAACCACGGTGTGAGTTTGACTTTGCTCGGACACGTTACCCAAGGTAAAATGATGGTGGATGGAGATCACTTCGGATTTGTTGATGACATTCGTAAAATTTACGATGATTCAATCGGAAACGAGATGAAGAAGTAAACACAAGCATTGAATTAGTAGAAAGTCATGACAAGGCCTGAAGGGTGTTGTCATGACTTCCTTATATTGTAAGCCCTATGAACCTATTTAGATTTCTTTTCAGCAAAACCTTTTTCAAGCAACTCCTGCTCGCGCTGATTGTAGCTGTCTTACTTCTTGGTGGTTTGTATATTTATTTGGGGGTTTACACAGATCACGGGAATCATGTTGTTGTTCCAGATGTGAAAGGAATCAGTGTTGACGCTGCAGGAGAAAAACTCGCCGAGCAAGGACTGAGCTATGTTGTTATTGACTCTGTTTTTGATGAAAATGCCATTAGAGGATCTGTTCTAGAACAAAACCCATTGGCACTCTCCGAAGTGAAGCAAAACAGAGATGTTTACCTGACCATTTACCGTGAAACCGCCCCAACGGAAGCCCTTAAAGTGGAAGAAGGAATGAATGCTGGTGTGGCAGAGATTATTCTGAACAACAAGGGAATTAAGTACAACATCGAATACGAATCAAACCAATTGCTCAACGGCATGGTGATTCGCGTGGAGCAAAACAAACAAACACTAAATCCCGATTCAAGAATTAGAAGAGGAGATAAGGTGAAGTTGGTGATAGGGAAAAGCGCCGAAGCAAAAGTGCTCGTTCCTAGCGTGATTGGGCTAAGTTTAGATTCTGCAGAAAAAGTGCTTCAGAACGCACAATTATCTTTAGGTTTTCCGTTCTATGAGGGCGACTTAATTAGTGTTGATGATAGTATGAATTGCAGAATCTACAGGCAAACACCGTCCCCAGCGCCGAATAAAAAGGTGCTTGTTGGAAATGCCATCGATGTTTTTCTCAAGGTACCAAGCTTGAGTTCACCAGGGGATTCAATTCCAGAATAAAATGCGCGTAAACATGAAAAGCTTTCTCACCTTAGTATTGCTCAGTATTGGATGCCTCAGTATGGCCCAAGAAATGGAATTGCCTTTGCTCTTCAGCGCTGAAAAGGCCAAGCAGTTTCAAAGAGAAAGAAGTTTTTCACCCAAAGAAAATAGAGGAGATGGTGCTTTACAAATCCCATTTTTTGACGATTTCTCCACTTATTCTCTCCCAACTGACGACCCAGAAATCCCAGGTGATTTAAGAAGATGGGAAGACGATTTCGCCCACATCAATCAAACCATGGCCATTCTTCCTCCAACCATTGGTGTTGCTACCTTGGATGGTTTGGACGAAACAGGTTACCCTTATCAGTTTTCTCAAGACAGCTATGGCTTGGCTGATGTGATGACTTCGCGACCAATAGACTTGGGCGGATTAACGGCAGAGAACAGCGTTTACCTTCATTTTCGTTATCAATGTGGTGGCTTTGGAAATGCGCCCAATGAACAAGATTCACTCATCGTGGAATTCCTAGCCCCAGGTGGAGGGGAAGACGCTTGGTTTCCTGTGTGGTCGACCCCAGGTGAACTGGCCAGCGATGTGTTCTTGGAGGCCTTTATTCCTGTAGATGATATTCTCTTCTTGCAAGATGGATTCCAGTTCCGCTTTAAAAACTACTCCACCCTGTCTGGAAACCTCGATCACTGGAACATCGATTATGTTTTCCTCAATAACAACATCGACCCTGAAAACTTTGATGTGGTGGAAATTGCTTTTGTGTACCCCCCATTGACCTTGTTGAATAATTACGTTTCAATGCCTTGGTCTCATTTTATTGTTGATCCAGAAGCACACATGTTAGACCAAACGGCAACAACATCAAGAAACCTTAGTGCAACCCAGGCAGACAACATCTCTTCTGGTTTTAAGGTAGATTACGAAGGCGACGTTCAAGATTTTCCAAACGGCTTCCAAACCGTAATTGTTAGTCCGTTCGAGATCTTTGATGTTCCCTATTTTGTGAATGATGGAAGCGTAGAAAACTTCGTTTACGACACCAGTGTGAACGATACCTGTGCCATTTTCGACCTTACTTTTTATGAAAACAGCATCGGATTACTCGAAGGAGAGAAGCTGGGTGTTCTCGATAACGACTCCATAGGCTTTCAGCAAATCTTCACGAACTATTATGCCCTTGATGACGGGAGTGCGGAACGTGCTTATGCCCTGAATGAAACTGGTGGTAAAGTTGCTATGCGTTTCGATGTGGAAATTGAAGATACCTTATTGGGTCTTTTTATTCACTTTACGCCATTTCAAAATGACGTGAGCAATGAAACATTCTTGCTTCGCGCATGGACCAACGATGGTGGACAGCCAGGAGCTGAAATCGGAGAGAATTTTACCTTCCACTCTCCGCAGTACTTCAATGATGGCTATAACGTTTTTGCTTATTATGAATATGACGCGCCTTTAGTTGTAAGTGGGAACACCTTTGTTGGTTTCATTCAAAACTCTGATGCAAGACTAAATGTAGGTTTGGATAAAAATACCAATAACAACGCCTCTCGATTATACTATCAACTAGGTTTAGGTGCAGCTTGGCAAGCTAGCGGCATTCAAGGTACAGTGATGATCCGACCGGTATTCAGTTCAGGTAAAAGTTTCGTTTGGAATGGGATTGATGAAGCAACGTCAGTATTGGATGTTTATCCAAACCCTGCTCAAGATCAATTTACAGTACAGAGCGATAGTCGGATTGAGCGTGTAGAAGTTTATAATATGTTTGGTCAATTGATGCATCAGGAGAGCAGTAATGGTCTTTCTTTGGTGAAAATAGACGCATCCCTTTGGGCAGAAGGAAGCTACATTCTTGTGGTAAATACTGCTGAGGGGGTGATTAGAAAGAAATTGATAAAGCAGTAATGATCGAAAACGAAGAAGAGAAGTACGACGGTGAATTGGAAGATGATGGTGATGAGGTGCAAGACCTTTACGAGCACCACCGGATCATTGCTGATAAAGCCCAAGGCGTGCTTCGTATCGATAAGTTCTTGATCGACCGCTTACCAAGTGCATCGAGAAACAAAATCCAAGATGCTACACGAGATGGTTATATCTTGGTTAATGGGGAACAAGTAAAGCCCAATTACAAAGTAAAACCGAATGATGTAATCACGGTAGAATTGCCCACTCCTGTTAGGGAAGTTGAGCTCATTCCAGAAGACATTCCGCTAGAGATTCTTTTTGAAGACGACCATGTGATTGTTTTGAATAAAGCCGCGGGAATGGTTGTTCACCCTGGTTTTGGCAATTATACAGGAACTTTGGTCAATGCACTGGCTTTTCATTTCACTCAACTTCCAGAAAACACCCAACACGGTATGCCTCGCCCGGGCTTGGTGCACCGTTTAGATAAGAATACTTCAGGGGTGATGGTAATTGGTAAAACTGAGGCGGCTTTGACTCATTTGTCGAAGCAGTTCTACGACAGAACCACAGACCGTCGTTACAATGCTATTGTTTGGGGTAGAATAGAGGAAGAAGGAACCGTTGAAGGGAATATAGGTCGTTCTTACAAAGACCGAAAAATCATGAGTGTTTTCGAAGAAGGCGATCATGGTAAACATGCAGTTACTCACTACAAACCACTAGAGAGCCTTCAGTATGTAACCTTGGTAGAATGCAAGTTGGAAACAGGCAGAACGCATCAAATTCGCGCCCACATGAAGTACATTGGTCATCCTCTTTTTGGTGATGCTGAATACGGTGGTGACAAAATTTTGAAAGGAACAACGTTCACGAGGTACCGTCAGTTCGTTGATAACTGCTTCAAGCTTCAACCTCACCAAGCCCTTCACGCTAAATCGCTCGGATTCGACCATCCAGAAACAGGCGAAAGGATGCATTTCGAGACCGAATGGCCAAGCGCCTTCGCCGAGGTGATTGAAAAATGGAGGCACTATCTAAGACACCAGAAAGACTAAGTAAGTCTGATTTGGAGTACTCGAGATATTTCTTTTACTCACTTTCCAGGAGTTCTTCTAACTCAAGGGTAAATTGTTCCCAAGCTTCCACCGTCTCATCAAGTAGCTTCTTTCGCTCTTGGAAGCGATTTAAGACCTTGTCGGCAGCTTCTTGGTTACTGTAATCGAGTTGGCTTATTTCTTCTTGCAGCTGGGCTAATTCGCTTTCTAGCTCTTCGATGCTTCGTTCGCTTTTCCCTACCGCATTCGTCAATTTACGTTTTTGGCGTTCGAACTCTTTGCGTTCTTCGTAAGAGCGTTTGTTGCTCGACTTTTCTTCCTTAGCTACGGCTTGTTTTTGAACATCGGCCTCATAGGCGGCAATGGATGATGCTCTTTTCTCTTTCAAGAACTCTTGAATGTCGCCAATGTACTGTTTCAATCCTGTAGGGGTAACTTCATAAACCAATTCCGTCAAACCACTCAGAAAGTCCCTATCGTGAGATACCACAATCAAGGTACCATCGTATTGTTGAAGCGCTCGTTTGAGCATTTCTTTTGATCGCATGTCGAGGTGGTTTGTAGGCTCATCGAGAATCAATAAGTTGTAGGGGTGAAGGAGCAGTTTACAAAGTGCTAAGCGGGCTTTTTCGCCACCAGAGAGCACACTTACTTTCTTGTCGATATCTTCACCACTAAAAAGGAAGGCGCCAAGCAAGGCACGCAGTTGAGTTCTGATCTCACCTGTAGCTTCGTCGTCGAGCACTTCAAAAACCGTTTTACTCGGGTCGAGCTGTTCACTTTGATTTTGAGCGTAGTAACCGATATCGACATTATGCCCGAGATTCATTTCACCTTGGGCACGTTCTTCACCAAGGATGATTCTAGTAAGTGTTGTTTTACCTGCGCCATTCTTTCCTACAAATGCCACTTTTTCTTGTCGGGCAATGCTTAGGTTAACATCCTTGAAAACCGGCTTATCAAAACTCTTCGCAAGATCATCCGTTTTCACCACCACTTTCCCTGATCTTGGGGCGGAAGGGAAGGTGAAGTTGATCTGAGCGTTTTCGAAAGTATCGATTTCGAGGCGTTCCATCTTATCGAGCTTTTTAATCAAACTTTGAGCGAAGGCCGCTTTGTTTTTTTTTGCTCGGAACTTATCGATGTTCCTCTGGGTGTCTTCAATGTATTTTTGCTGGTTCTTGTAAGCTTGTTCTTGGCGTTCCATGTCTTCCGCTCGCCATTCCATGTACTTGCTGTACGGAGCTTTAATATCGTGAACCTTCTGTCCGGTAATTTCAACAGTTCTATTTGTGATGGTATCGAGAAATACCCTATCGTGCGAAATGAGGATAATTGCACCAGAGTAGTTTTTCAAAAAGCTTTCTAACCATTCGATAGACTCGATATCGAGGTGGTTGGTAGGTTCATCGAGAAGCAGAACGTTGGGTTGCATTAAAAGGAGTTTGGCGAGCTCTACACGCATCTTCCATCCACCAGAAAACTCTTTCATTTGGCGGTTCATGTCTTCCGCGGTAAATCCAAGACCTTGAAGTACTTTTTGAACTTGTTGTTCCATGTTTCCGCCACCCAAGATGGCCATGCGGTCGTTGGCTTCACTCAAGCGTTGGATGAGGCTGTTGTAGCCTTCACTTTCGTAATCGCTCCGTTCGCTCAATTGTTCAGTAAGTGAAGTAATGTGTTCTTCAAGAATATTAATTTCCTCAAAGGCACGTGAAGCTTCATCAATAATGCTGGCTTCTTCCTCGTGTTCCATTTCCTGAGGGAGGTATCCAATGGTTTTTTCTTTGGGGATGAGCACTTGTCCGCTCGTTGCTCCAATTCTCCCAGCAATGATTTTCATCAGCGTGGACTTGCCTGCACCGTTTTTACCAATGAGACCAATACGATCTTTTTCACCAATAAAAAAGGAAAGGTTTGTGAAGAGGTCGCGTTGACCAAAATTGATTGAGAGTGATTGAACAGATACCATAGTGTACTAAAAAGAACGCCCACCTTTTGGGTGAGCGTTCAAATATAAGTCTTGTAAGTTGATTAGTAGTGCCACAAATCGTGTTCTACAGTAAACAACTCGTCTTTTACTCTTTCTGATTCTAGCAATGCATCAATTCCACGAGCATAAGCTGCGATAGATCTGTCGTAAACGTTAGCTTCTTTGGTGATGTAGCTGGCGAACATTCTGTTTTGGAAGATTTCCTCGAAGGTTCTGCGCTTTGCATCATTTTGAAAGTTGAATACACTAGCATTTGCGAAAACGTAACGGCATTCTGGGAAGTACAACCAAAACAAGGTTTTGTAACCACGCTTTGTTCCTTCATCGTCGTAATCTTCTTTCATTGGTGCAATACCGATAATACGAACATAACGCTCAGAACGTTGCTTGTCGAAAATCCAATCTTCTTTGAGTTGGTACTGAGTAATGTCTCTGGAGTTCACCGGCTCTTCAACCTCAACATAAATGATATCTCCCGTATCAGGGTCTTCAGTTGGTTTTGAATTCACTGGTCGAAGAACTGAATCAATCTCAGCTTGAGACATTGGATAACGGAACTCGTCGTCATCATCAGTTGGTCCGAGGCTATAAGCAGTTAACGAACCTTCAGTAAGGAGTGCATACTTAATCACATCAAACAAACTCTTTCTGTCAGCGATTTCTTCCAAAGGAAAGTAGAGTGGGTGGTTCATCTTCTCTCTCAAGTCAATGATTTGCCACATCCGTTGTGCGTACATCACATCGGCCTCTCTGAGGTGTGGGTAAGGCACAACTCTTTTTGTGGGGTTGTGTTCTTTCACGTAAGCTCCATCAAGAACAGTTTGAACTTGAGCATCAGCTTGCGAGGAACCGAGGAGTAGAGCAGCAGCGAGTAATACAAAAATACGCTTCATGAGTTCCGTTTTAAATTATACGACTTTCAAAGAGATGTTAGCTACCTGACGAATAGATCCATCTGGTAATTTCACTTTGATTTTTTCAATGTAGATCTTTTGACCTTTTCCAACTTTTTTCATGTTGGCTTGCATTTCGTCAGTAACACGGTTAGAGTTAGCTGTTTTCTCAATCACTTGTCCATCACGGATAAAGATCATGTTAAAGCTTTCAACTTTCACGTTTACATCGAAATCGAAGTTTTCCATTTCAGCACGAACACCAGCAGCAACGCTCATGTCGCCTTTAGGTACAGTACTGTCAGAAGGACGTTTACCAGCAAAAACAGGAACTGGATCAGGAATACGTTTTACACGGAATTCTTTTTTACCCATGTTCACTACAGATCCATCAGGCATTTCTGCACTAACAGAGATGATGGCTTCGTTGGCTTTTCCTGGCTTCACTACCCATTCTCCACCATCTTTCGTGAGTGTGTGACCACCACTAATGCTAGGACGAAGTTTGTCTTGTGGAATACCAGGTACTGAAATTTCAACAGGGTTAGGCAAACCGCGGTAGAACACGTTCATCTTCGATGGTGAAATAACCAATGCTGGAGATGCTACTGTGAACTTTGGCACATAGAATGAGTAGTCTTCATCACCAGAAGGACCGCTATAAACGATTTTCCCTTTGAACTGGTGCTCACCTAAACCAACTTGGTTAGCAGCAATTTTCAACTCACCCAAACCGTTTCCACCGATTCTCAATTGCATTTCTTCAGTTACATCAGTTAAAGCGCTAGAATCTTTACCATCCCATTTTTTGTCTTCAACATAAAAACGAGGAGGGTTGGTTCCATCGTAAGCAGCCAAAAGCACGTCTGCACGGAAGGTATCTCCTTGAAGAATGTAGCTTGTTTGTGGAACTACAAGAGGAACTAGGTTCGTAAACTTGTATGATTTCCCTTCAATACCACCCAAAAGAGCTCCTAACATATCAGCTTGAGCATTTTGAACGTCCACCTGAAGTTTAGTCATGACAGGGATAACAGCTGCAAGTGGGTTGTGGAAGAAGTTCTTTGTCTCCCATTTCACTACCATACCTTGTTCCTCGCCATCTTCATAGGTAAAGATTTTGTCCAAAGAATTAATTAGTCCTTCAGGAACTTCCCAGTCTTTTCCGGTAACCTCTTTGAACTTGATGCTTTTGAGGAAATCTTTGTAAGCAATAAGCTTATTCTTCATTTCCCACGCAGACCATTCGGTTTCTTTTGGAGATTCAGGCGCTCCACCTACAAGCAGTGCTGTGTTTTCTTGGTTTTCATCTTTTTTAGTGATGATGGCCTTATCGTCTTCGTCCTTAGCGTCCAAAGAGAGTGTAACACCGTCCTTCATGTACTCTTCATAGCCTTCACCAAATTTAAGGGCGTTAGCATTGTGAGAAACCGACATGGTTCTCGCTTTGAGTACTTCAATGTATTCGAGGAGTTCAGAAGATCTTTTCACTACTTCATCCGCCGCATCCTTGAAGGGCTTTGTTTTTTCTGGGTTGGCTGCGCTTTTAGCTGCGAAGGCCCCCATTGTATCATTGTTTTTAGAGTCAAGGGTAGATTCCGTTTTACGGAGCCCTTGATCAACCAATACGAAAGAGTCGAGGACTTCCTTAGATACGTTCATCGCTAGAAGCGCTGTAAGTACCAGGTACATCATCCCGATCATTTTCTGTCTTGGTGTTTCCTTACCACCTGCCATATTCGCTTGTGTTTATTGGGTTAACAATTCGATTATGACTGGCTTCCGCCACCATTCATTGCGTTCAACATGTTGCTGTACACGCGGTTGAGGCTTTCCAAGTTCTTCGCCAAAGCAGAGATGTTCTCTTTGTAAAGCTTGGTATCTTCAACTGAATCGTTCAAGTTAGAAACGAGATCAGACATACCTGCATACATTTGACGTGACTTTTCAAGCTCAGACAACTGCAATTCGTACATGTTGTTCAATGAAGCAAGATTTTCTGTCATTTTCTGAAGGTGCTCTCCAGCAGCCGCTCCCGCTTCTTGACTATCTTTAAGTCCGGTTAAAGACTCAGACGCCATAACGTAAGTATCAGCGAGTTCAGACACCTTAGTACTTGCACCACGGAGGGACTCAGAGTACTCTTTAGTGGCTACAGAAGCATCAGAAATATCATTTAATTGAGAAGCTTGGGTGCTTAAGGTACGCATACCCTCACCAAGGCTTTCCAGAAGGTCTGGACCAATTTTGGCTTCCATCAACATACCGTCCAACTGTTGGGTAAGTGATTGGTTTCCGCCACCTCCGTGACCAGCTTCACGTTGCTCTCCAGAAGCTAATTCTGGATAAACCAAAGACCAGTCTGGTTCTTCATGAATAGGTTCAAATGCGGAGAAGAAGAAGATCAAGGCTTCAATTGTTAGTCCGGCAACAAGCATCGCAGATGCACCCGGCCAGTGTTGGATTTTAAACATCGCTCCAACAATTACGATAGCTGCTCCAATACCGTAGAGCTTAGCCATAAAATTCTTCCATTTTTTACTTCCAGGTTTCATCGTTTCTCTTGCTTTTTGGTTTTCTAATAAGTTTCTTCTTGCGTGCTTTTACACGCGTTGGTTTTTAGTTTGCATTAAAATCTTCAGGGTCTACGTTTTTACCTCTTCCAAGGTATGACATCACACATCTAAAGCCAATGTAAGATTTTGCCGTATCTGAGTATTCGTATGAACGAGTACCAGTTTGACAGAAATACCCGATGTCTTTCCAGGATCCTCCGCGTATTACCTTACGCTTTAGTGATGGTGGGTCATCATTCTTAGCGTTGTATTCGTATTCTGGACTCATATCGTGAGAGAAGTCGTACACGTTTTCATCGTAAGCCGTGTTTGTCCACTCAGATACGTTTCCAGCCATCTGATAAAGGCCGTAGTCGTTTGCACTGTACGATTCGATCGGAACAGTGTAGCATCCAGCATCCTCCACGTAATCACCACGCATTGGCTTAAAGTTAGCCAAAGGACAACCTTGGATGTTTCTCATGTAAGGTCCACCCCATGGATAAGGCTGGAGTTCCAGTCCACCACGAGCAGCAAATTCCCACTCAGCCTCAGAAGGCAAACGGAAGTCTTGTACGATGGTTTCGCCATTATAGCGTTTCCATTCGTTCAAAATTTGCGTTCTCCAGTAGGTGAATGCTTTTGCTTGACCCCAAGACACACCAACCAAAGGATAGTCGTCATATGCTGGGTGCCAGAAATAATCTTTCAGAGGAGTGTTGTATCCATAAGTGAAGTCGTGCACCCAAGTAAGGGTATCCGGATATACAGGAATCACTTCTTCAATGATGAACTGACTACGATCTGAGTGTCCGCGTACTGAATGCAATTGATTCAGCGAGTTCACTTCACCGTATTCTTCATCTTTACCAGCTTTACGAGCGGCTCCTTTGAAGTCGATCCAGTAGTAACGATACTTTAACTTGTATGCATTTAACTGGCGAACATCTTTGAACAAGTCATTTCCTTGCATGAAGAATTCATCGTAGAGCAGGTCGAAGATGTCTTCATCCTCCCAATCGATTTCTTCCTCCCAATTGAGGATATAACCTTTACGGATAAAACGATCGAGTTCTTGCCCACGCTCATTTTCTGCGTAGAAGTAACGGTCATCATCATTTTGAGCCAATGCATCTAAGTAGAGAGAATCTCTCACATAGTACACGAACTGACGATATTCGTTATTTGAAATTTCATGGATGTCCATGTAGAATGCCGGGATCGTTACCGTCTTTGAACGAGCGTCCAAAGCATAAGGCACATCCTGATCACTTGGTCCCATGGTGTAAGAACCGTAATGGATGTAATTCATCCCGTACGGATTTACCTGTACCCAATCTTCTCGGGGCTGCACTCCCACGAGCTCTCCTCTCGGACCAGAATAACAACTGGCGAGGGCTAGCAATAATAGCAGCGGATAAAACGACTTTTTCATGATTTCCTTTTGGTTTTACAACTGGTTTGCGAGACCGGTTGTAGAGAAGCAAGTTCAACTCTTGACTACGAAGATATAACTCCGTTTGTTTCAAATTATTATAAAAATCTTGGGTTAGAGTGTTTGTTGATCTCAACAATGTTCACAATTGTGAAGCAGTAGCTGAGGAAAATCTCATGCGACCCGCTGCTGTAATTGCTCAAATTTGAGGTGGTTACATCATACGAGTATCCCAATTTAAAGCATTGGTTTCCACCCTTCTCTTTGGCTTGGCAGTACTCAACACCCACTACAGGAGCAATCGCATCACCAGGGCGATACGTCAATCCAGCGTAGAGGAATCCGTCATATAATAGGTTTGCGTTAACATCTAAAGCTGTCTTGTTTAAGTCAGACTTTGCTAACAAGTTTGTTCTTAATACCAATGGGGTAGACGTGTTCAAGTCGAAGTTGTAACCACCCATAAAGAAGTAGTGACGAGCAACTCCAATGTTCAATTGCTCCATATCTGCAGCAGTTAAGTGAGTTGAGCTCAAACCAACATAGTACTTGTCTTGTTTCCAGTAATAAACCCCAAGACCTAAGTCAAAAGCGTTATCATTCACTTGGTTGTTAGGAATGGTGTTATCTCCCAAATCAATCGGTCTCCAATCGTTACCAAGTTGTTTCCCATAGAATCCTAAAGAAACACCGGCACTAAACTGAGCTCCATTTCCAGCAGACATGTGGTATGCTCCAGATAATTTCACGACGTTATTTGTTTCTTGTCCCAATTGGTCGTTGTAAAAGTTCAGCCCGAGTCCAACACTATTCGCAACCTTGCCGCTATAGTTGAACATAGCTGTTTTAGGTTGACCTTCTAGTCCGGTCCATTGAGTCCGGTAAAATGCAGACAAACAGTGTGCATTGTTAATACCAGCACTAGCCGGGTTGAACGATAATTTATCGTTGAACCACTGCGTGAACTGTGGGTCTTGCTGCGCCTTAATGGTGAATGACGCTGCAAATAGAGCAACAAATAACAGGATTCGTTTCATTCCTTTTCCTTGGTTTAATGCAATTTCTGGTTTAGATCTCATTACGAGAAGGTGCTAATTTAACCAAAATTTACAATTCACAAAATCCAATTTCTCTTGTTGCCTTGCTTCGTTCAGCAGCTTTCAACATATCGTTGTTGAACAAACGTGGGTCGAGAAAAAAGACTTGTTTGTAGGACATTGTCCCAACAATCATGTAAGTTTTTGGTAGGTTCTCCACCACCTATCGGGCATATCGTCGTTGGTGGCTTGTTGGTATTCATCGTAAGAACAAGGCACAAGATGGTGTCTTTCGTACTTGTTTTTGCGTCCAGCAGGGTAAGGAACGTCCATCCACCAGCGATCGCTTCGAGGTGACTTATAGAACACTAAATTGTGTTCTTCTGTGCTGAGATTGACGATGTACTTTAAATAGTCTTCCTGACTTCCGATTGGATAATCTCCTTTTCTCAGTGTTACCCCTTCAATAAAACACCAAATCATTTGCGCTATGAGATGCGCAGTAGTTCCTCTTTGATCCAGATCAGCTCGATATTCATAAAGCCCAAAAGAAGTGAGTTTGTCGCTCATTCCTGCGTAACGGGCAATTTGACAAGCTTGTTCAGCATAAATTCCGTTCGGACCAGCATTTTCGCTTCCAGGAGCCTCGCTAAAACGGATGGCGCTGATATCGAAACTTACGATGTCGGCATTTCTTACCAAAGGCTCCGTATTACGGATGTCAGCGGCAATTTCACCCAAGCGATATACATCGAAATACATCTTCTCCATCAAGTCCAAAAGGGATTTGTCAACCAAATAGCGCTGATGACCAATATTGCTATAGTTGAATAGATAATTGGGTTGATGCAAGACTATTTTATTCAAATAGTTTCTGGATGTAAAGTCTGAGGGATCTCCTCCAAAGTCCAAACGGGCATCAATGGTAACCAAATTAATGGTTTGTTCTAAAGACTCGTAGGCAGCGTAGTTAGCGTAAGTAATGTCTTGAGCCCCACCTATGATGACAGGGATGATGTTCTGCTTGATAAGCTCTTCACAAACCATTTTAACAGCTGCGTCGGTGTCTTCAACAGTGTGCCCCTGTTCAATATTTCCAAGGTCGGCAAGTGAAATGTTGGTGTCGAGTTCATGTAATTCGTACAGTTGTTTCCTGATAGGGTTGGTATCTGAAACAGCATCTTCGACTCCTGCTCTTCGATGTTCATGAACACCAAAAATAGCAATCTTCACCCCTTCTAGTTCGGGGAAATTGTTTTCAGTGTGCAGCCTAAAGTGATCTGAAAAGCGGCGCTCCTGCTCTTCTTCTCTTTTGATAGGTGCGGCAATGGGCTTGAAGAAATCAACTAAACTCATTTTTTGGCTCCTCGGCGACGTTTTGGTGGATTTTTCTCGTGTTCCTCAATCAAGTGCTTCACTTCATCAAAGCTCAATGCAGCAGCGTCAGTATCCTTTGGGATTTTAACGTTGGCTTTCCCAGCTTTGATGTATGGCCCCCATCGGCCCTCTAAAATTCGAATTTCTGGATCTTCATCGAAGATTTGAATGATGGCCTTAGCGTCTTTATCGCGCTTTTCTTGAATGAGCTCGATTCCTCTTTCTAAGGTAATGGTGTAAGGTGAGTCGCCATCAGCTTCTTTGATGCTCACGAATTTTCCGTCGTGACGAATGTAAGGTCCAAAACGACCAATTGCGGCAGTTACAACTTTTTCTTCGAACTGACCCAATTGCCTTGGGAGTTTAAATAGATCAAGCACTTCTTCAAGAGTAATGGATCCAATGCTTTGTTCAGGAAGTAAACTAGCGAATTGCTTGTCTTCATCTTCGGCATCGCCAATTTGAGCCATTGGTCCGAATCTTCCTATGCGCACTAAAATCACCTTTCCGCTTTCCGGGTGTTCACCTAAGATGCGCTCTCCAGAGGCACGGTCGGCATTTTCTAAGGTATCCTCAACTTTGGCGTGGAAAGGTTTGTAGAAGTCGCGAATCATATCGTTCCAAACCAAATTCCCGTTAGCAATTTCATCAAACTGTGCTTCTACACTAGCGGTGAAATTGTAATCTAAAATAGACTCGAAATTTTCTACGAGGAAGTCGTTTACAACAATACCAATGTCTGTAGGGAACAATTTGCTTCTTTCTGTGCCCGTAGTTTCAGTTTTTACTTCTTCTTTAACGGCACCTTTTTCAATGTTCAAGAAGTGGTATTTACGTTCTTTTCCATCGCGGTCTTCTTTCACCACGTAGCCTCTTTTTTGAACTGTAGAGATGGTTGGTGCGTAGGTACTCGGACGACCGATGCCGAGTTCTTCAAGTCGTTTTACTAAACTTGCTTCTGTGTATCTCGCAGGATGTTGGGTGAAGCGCTCTGTAGCGTTCATGCTCATCATTTCCAGTACTTGGCCTTCCGTCATTGGAGGAAGCATGTCTTTGGTGGTGCTGTCTTCATTTTCGTCGTCAGTACCTTCGAGGTATACTTTAAGAAATCCTTCGAATTTAATTACTTCACCTCTTGCAACGAGTTGTTCGTCATTGGTGCTAATGGCGATAGATGCGGTAGTTTTTTCCAATTGCGCATCGGCCATTTGCGAAGCGAGTGTTCTTTTCCAGATAAGGTCGTAGAGCCTTTCGTCGTTTCGTTCACCTGTAACGCTGTGTGCCGACATGTCTGAAGGTCTGATGGCTTCGTGGGCCTCTTGCGCTCCTTTAGACTTACTAGTATAGCTTCTTCGTTGAGCAAACTCTGGTCCGTAGCTTTTGCTAATTTCAGCTGAAGCTGCGTTCAGAGCGTCATCACTCAGGTTGACGCTATCTGTTCTCATGTAAGTGATCTTTCCACTTTCATATAGACGCTGAGCAACAACCATTGTTTGACTTACAGAAAAACCTAGTTTTCTGCTGGCCTCTTGCTGAAGTGTTGAAGTGGTGAAAGGGGCCGCTGGACTTTTTTTGCTTGGTTTGGTTTCAAGCTTGTCGATGCTAAAGCTCGCGTTGGTGCAGTCGTTCAAAAATGCACGGGCCTCTTCAATTGTTTTGTAGCGTTTTGGGAGTTCTGCTTTTAGTTCAGCTCCGTCAACATTAAATATCGCGCTTACTCGGTATGACCCCGTAGACTCAAAGTTTTCGATTTCGCGTTCGCGTTCAACAATGATTCGAACAGCCACACTTTGAACTCTACCTGCTGAGAGCGATGGCTTTACCTTCTTCCAGAGTACTGGAGAAAGTTCGAAACCTACCAATCGGTCTAGAACACGTCGGGCTTGCTGAGCATTCACCAAATCGATGTTCACCGTTCTTGGTGATTCGATGGCCTTTAGGATGGCTTTTTTGGTGATTTCCGAGAAAACAATTCTTTTTACTTGTTGGTCTTTTAGTTTAAGGGCCTCTTGAAGGTGCCAAGAAATTGCTTCTCCCTCGCGGTCCTCATCCGTTGCTAGCCAAATAACTTCTGCTTTTT
>Ga0209652_1000453_pt1 | contig 35139 bp, 30 predicted proteins | sample SaaInl74LU_5_DNA_FD_184641 | JGI IMG/M metagenome (GOLD analysis project Ga0209652, IMG submission 184641) | Marine microbial communities from expanding oxygen minimum zones in the Saanich Inlet - ESP_74LU_5_DNA (SPAdes) (version 2) | ecosystem: Environmental > Aquatic > Marine > Intertidal zone... | reverse complement strand
TTATCCATAGTAACTCTTGTAATATGCGTATTTTTGTACTTACAAAAGTAACTAATTTTTAATGATATGTTTACAGGAATTATAGAAACACTTGGCTCTGTTACAAATGTTGAGAAAGAGCAAGAAAATCTTCATTTAACAATTAAAAGTACTATTACTCACGAATTAAAAATAGACCAAAGCGTAGCTCATAATGGAGTTTGCTTAACTGTTGTGGCTATTAATAATGATGAATACACTGTAACTGCCATTAAAGAAACTTTAGATAAAACCAATATTGGGTTTTTAAAAACTAATAATATTGTTAATCTAGAACGTGCTATGAAATTAGGTGATAGGTTAGATGGACATATTGTACAGGGTCATGTTGATGAAACAGGAGTATGCACAAACATTAAAGATGAAAACGGAAGTACTGTTTATACTTTTGAATATAATTCTGATAAGAATAATGTTACTATAGAAAAAGGATCTATTACTATTAATGGAGTAAGCTTAACTGTTGTAAACTCTACTAAAAACGGTTTTTCTGTAGCCATAATTCCTTACACTTGGGAAAATACCACTTTCAAAACTTTACAAATTGGAGATACTGTAAATTTAGAATTTGATGTGATTGGCAAGTATGTTGCTCGTTTAACAAATTTGTAAAAATCTAGTTAATGCCCACAAAATCCAGAGTAAAATACTGTGTTGTTTGTGAAAAAGAATTCTCTACAATGTATAGAATTCAATATAAATTGCCAAAAGCTTGGGTTTTTACATGTAAAGAGTGCCTTTTAAAAGTAAAAGAAGGAAATCCAAATTATGTATATGGAGGTACTTGGAAAAGGTAAATCTATTTTAAACCTTCTCTTCTTTTTTATGAAGAAAACGAGTTAGTTTCATAGAAAGGTCTAACAAAATAATTTTTGCATTACCATTTCTTTCTATATGATACATAGCGTCATTTAGTTCTTTTTCAATTTCTAAGATGTTTCCTGAATGTACAAAAGGTGCAAATTTAGTTAGATTAAAACCTGTTTTTGTCTCCATAAAAACCAACTGATCAGACTTATAGTTTAATAATAACGCTTGTCTAAAAAATTGTAAACAGTACTCTAAGAATCGTTTTTGTGTTTCTCTGCCAGACTTTGCAATAGTCTCAGACCAAGCAATTAATTGTTTTACAACACTAGCATTTCCTTTAGCTTTAAATGCAGTTCTAATCCAAGTAACAAACCATTCCTCGAAAACCAAATCAGAAGAATCTTCATGCAATAAATGTAATGCTTTATTTAAATTACCTTCGCATTGATGAGCAATATGCACAGCTTTTTTATCATCTACTTGATTGTTTACAACCAAAGCATTTGCAATATCTTGTTCTGATAAAGTAGGAAAATGTAAAGCTTGGCATCTTGATTTAATGGTGTTTATAATCTGCTCTTCGTTTTCTGTGATCAGTATAAAAACCGTTTTTTCTGGGGGCTCTTCAATTAGTTTTAATAATTTATTTGCAGCAGCAATATTCATTTTTTCTGCCATCCAAATAATCATCACTTTAAAACCACCTTCGTAACTTTTTAATTTTAGTTTTTTTACAACATCTTCAGCTTCATCTACACCAATTAAACCCTGTTTATTTTCTACACCTATATGATGTAACCAATTAAATAAACTTCCATAAGGTTGGTTTGCCACAAATGCCCTCCAATCTTCTAAAAACAAATTACTAACAGGATGTTTTTTAACAGAATCGTTTGTGGTTACAGGAAAAGCAAAATGTAAATCTGGATGCTGAAGCTTATTGCATTTTATTTGACAAGCATCTACATCATTAGAAAAATTACACAATAAAAATTGAGCATAAGCAATTGCCATTGGTAAAGTGCCACAACCTTCTTTACCAACGAATAATTGAGCATGAGGTATTCTGCCATTTTCTGCTGACTTTATAAGGTGTTTTTTTATATGATCTTGACCTATAATTTGATTAAAAAGCATAAAGCAAATATAGAGCTTTCCTAAAATTTAAGTTTAATATTCGTAAATTTAATGCAATTAAAAAAGTCAGAAAAAATGAAAAAAACACTACAAATTTTAAACGGTCTCGCATTTGGTTCAACTATTTTTATAAATTATTTATCAAATACTGGCATTATGGATGGTAAAACTATTGGTGGTATTTCAGATAACATAAAATCTTTATTTACTCCTGCTGGTTATGCATTTTCTATATGGGGGCTTATCTATTTATTTTTATTGGGTTTTGCTGTTTATCAAGGAAGAAGTTTATTTAAAAAAGGTGCTGATGATAGCTTTATAGAAAAAATTGGCTTTTGGTTTATAATTTCTTGTATTGCAAATTGTAGCTGGGTTTTTAGTTGGATTTATGGTTACACAGGCTTATCTTGTTTTTTTATTTTTCTTTTATTAATTTCTCTACTTAAAATAGTCTTAAACTTAGGTGTTAACATAGATAAAGTTAGCAGCTCTAAACAACTATTTTTGTATTTACCTTTTACCATATATAGTGGTTGGGTAACTTTGGCAAGTGTGGCAAATGTATCTTCTTACTTAGTAAAAATAAATTGGAATGGTTTTGGAATTTCTGATGAAATCTGGACAATTATTATGATACTTATTGCTGTAATTATAAATGCAATAATCATTTTTAAAAGAAATATGAATGGTTTTGCCTTGGTTGGTTCTTGGGCTTTAATTGCTATAGGTATTGCTAACCAAACAAAGCAAAATACACTTGGTTTTACAGCATTTATAGCTGCAGGGTTTTTACTGATTTTAGTTGCTATTAAATTATTAAAAAATAGACAGACTAATTTGAACTAATTAATAAGCGAAAACGTTAACTTAACTTTTATAGTTTGCATTTTATCAACCATAAATAAAAAAGTATTTTTGTTAAAAATGATTCAACAATGAAAACCTTAAACGATTTTAACTTTAAAGACAAAAAAGCAATTATAAGAGTAGATTTTAATGTGCCTTTAAATGACAAATTTGAAGTAACAGATGCTACTAGAATTCAAGCTGCAAAACCAACAATTATTAAGATTTTAGAAGATGGTGGTAGTTGTATTTTAATGTCTCATTTAGGTCGTCCAAAAGGAAAACAAGATGAATTTTCTTTAGGCCATATTGTAGATGAAGTTACTGAAATTATTGGTTGTAACGTAAAATTTGTTGATGATTGCGTAGGTGAAAAAGTAGAACAAGCTGCTGCTAATTTAGAGTCTGGTGAAATTTTACTTTTAGAAAATCTTCGTTTTTATGAAGAGGAAACTAAAGGTGACGTAACTTTTGCAGAACAACTTTCTAAATTAGGTGATATTTATGTAAATGATGCTTTTGGTACTGCACACAGAGCACACGCATCAACTACAATTATTGCTCAATTTTTCGAAGAGAATAAATGTTTTGGAAGTTTATTAGCTAGAGAAATTGAAAGTATAGATAAAGTATTAAACAACTCTGAAAAACCAGTATTAGCAATTTTAGGAGGTGCAAAAGTATCTTCAAAAATAACAGTAATCGAAAACATTTTAGATAAAGTAGATCATTTAATTATTGGTGGAGGAATGAGTTTTACCTTTATAAAAGCGCAAGGAGGTAAAATTGGAAACTCTATTTGTGAAGATGACAAACAAGAGTTAGCTTTAGAAATTTTAAAACAAGCAGAAGCTAAAGGTGTGCAAGTTCACATACCTGTAGATGTTATTGCTGCAGATAATTTTAGTAATGATGCCAATACTCAAATTTGTGACATTAATGCAATACCTGATGGTTGGGAAGGTGTAGATGCTGGACCAAAATCACAAGAAATTTTTGATGGTATTGTTAATCAATCTAAAACTATTTTATGGAATGGTCCTTTAGGGGTTTTTGAAATGGAATCTTTTGCTGGAGGTACAATTGCTTTAGGGCATTCAATTGATAAAGCCACTAAAAATGGTGCATTTTCTTTAGTTGGTGGTGGTGATTCAGTTGCTGCAGTAAAACAGTTTGGCTTTGCAGATAAAGTTAGCTATGTGTCTACAGGAGGTGGAGCCATGCTAGAAATGTTAGAAGGAAAATCTTTACCTGGTATTGAAGCCATTTTAAAGTAAGATTTCTTAAAATATATGTTAAAAAAGTTCTCAAATTTTGAGAACTTTTTTTGTTGATTTAATATCCTGCTAAATAAGCCTTATTTTTGTAAAACTATTAAAATTACAAGATTTAATGAAATACACAACACTACCAAATACAGATATTAAAGTTTCTAAAATTTGTTTAGGAACCATGACTTGGGGAAACCAAAACACAGAAGCAGAAGGTCATGAACAAATGGACTTTGCTTTAGAACAAGGTGTGAACTTTTTTGATGTAGCAGAGTTATATCCTGTGCCTGCAAATGCAGAAACTTATGGAGATACAGAACGTATTATTGGCACTTGGTTTAAAAAAACTGGCAATAGAGATAAGGTTGTTTTAGCCTCTAAAATAGCAGGTGGTGGAGATTATACTGCCCATATTAGAAAAGGTGGAATCAATAAAGAAAATATTTTTGATGCGATTGATAAAAGTCTACAAAGATTACAAACAGATTATATAGATTTATACCAATTGCATTGGCCAAATAGAGGTGTTAATGTATTTGGAGTAAGAGATTATCCGTATAAAACTGCAGAACAAGAAGCAGAAGATTATTTAGGAATCTTAGAAGGATTGCAAGAACTTGTAAAAGCAGGTAAAATTAGACAAGTTGGTTTGTCTAACGAAACTCCTTGGGGTACTATGAAATATCTACAAGCCTCAAACGAATATAATTTACCAAGACCAGTAACTGTTCAAAATTCATATTCTTTAATTCATAGAGGATATGAAGTAGGTATGAGCGAAGTTTCGATGCGTGAAAATATTGGTTTATTAGCTTATTCTCCATTAGCACAAGGAGTTTTATCTGGCAAATATTTAGATGGCAACTTACCTGATGGTGCTAGAGGAACATTATTTCCTAGATTTATTGCTCGTTACAAAAACGAAAATTCTGAGAACGCAGTTAGAAAATATTTAGAAATTGCTAAAAAGCATGATTTAACATTGTCTGAATTGTCTTTAGCATTTGTTAATCAATTACCTTTTGTAACAAGTAATATTATTGGAGCTACAAGAATGGATCAGTTAAAAGAAAATATCAATTCTATACATGTGGATTTATCTGATGAAATTATAAAAGAAATTAACGCTGTACATGCAGAAATTCCTAACCCTGCACCATAATTCTATTATTTTACAGCTAGAATTAATTAAAAAAAATCCAAAGAATATTCTTTGGATTTTTTTAGTTTATATTTTTTCTACTTGATTGTTTTTCAATTGATATTTTTCTCCACTTTCCTTACAAATTGCAAATCCTTGTTCATCAAATGCTAATCTATGCCCATATTCTGAAACCCAACCAATTTGTTTAGAAGGATTACCCACTACCAAAGCATAAGCAGGTATTTCTTTAGTGACTACTGCTCCTGCTCCAATAAAAGCATATTCACCTATATCATTACCACAAATAATAGTTGCATTTGCGCCAATACTAGCTCCTTTTTTAACTAAGGTTTTTTGGTATTGTCCTCTTCTATTTATAGCACTTCTTGGGTTTATCACATTAGTAAATACCATTGAAGGACCCAAAAAAACATCATCCTCACAAATTACACCTGTATAAATAGACACATTGTTCTGTACTTTAACATTATTGCCTAAAATAACATCAGGAGAAACCACTACATTTTGACCCAGATTGCAATTCTTGCCAATTTTACAATTAGACATAATATGACTAAAATGCCAAATTTTTGTGCCTTTTTCAATTTGACAATCATCATCTATTACAGCAGTTTCATGTGCAAAATAATCCATAATACCTATTGATTTTAAACAAATGTAGGGAATAATATGAAAACATGTTTTTTAAGATAAGGACATAAAAAAAGCGATAGAAAATAAACTCTATCGCTTTTTGTAATGTATTGTATCTGATTACTTAGCTTCAGCATATCTGCGTTCTACTTCGTTCCAGTTAATTACTTTAAAAAAAGCATCTATATAATCTGGTCTTCTGTTTTGGTAGTTTAAATAGTAAGCATGTTCCCAAACATCTAATCCTAAAATAGGAGTTCCTCCACAAGAAACACCTGGCATTAATGGATTGTCTTGATTTGGTGTAGAACAAACCTCTACTTTACCTCCTTTATGCACACATAACCATGCCCATCCAGAACCAAACTGAGTTGCTGCTGCTTTAGAAAAAGCATCTATAAAGGCTTCTTTAGAACCAAATTCTGCTTCAATAGCATCTTTTAATTCTCCAGATAAATATCCTCTATCATTTGGATTCATTACTGTCCAGAATAATGAATGGTTGTAAAAACCTCCACCATTATTTCTAACAGCTCCATTACTCATATCTAAATTTGTTAAAATATCTTCTATAGATTTACCTTCTAAATCTGTGCCTTCAATTGCAGCGTTTAATTTTGTTGTATATCCATTATGATGTTTTCCATGGTGTATCTCCATAGTTCTTGCATCAATATGTGGTTCTAGTGCATCATGTGCATATCCTAATTCTGGTAATTCAAAAGCCATAATTTTATTTTTAAAAAGTTTATATTAATTTCTGTTCAACAAATTTAAACATTAATTAATCAGATAACAAGATATTAGCGTTTTGTTAACTTATAGCTGCATAGAAATGATTTATTCACCAAATTCTTGCATAAATTCTTCTAATTTTTCGACCATGTTTTTACTTCCACAAATAAATGGTACTCTTTGATGAAGTTCAGTAGGCACTACATCTAAAGTTCTTGTATAACCATCAGAAGATTTACCATTTGCTTGTTCTGCTAAAAAAGCCATAGGATTACATTCATACAAAAGTCTTAATTTTCCATTAGGATTTCTAGATCCTTTTGGGTACATATATATCCCTCCTTTAATCATATTTCTATGAAAATCTGAAACTAAAGAACCAATATATCTACTAGTATAAGGTCTATCACCTTCTTCTTCTTGGCAATATTTGATATACTTTTTAACTCCTAGTGGAAAGTCTTGATAATTACCCTCATTTACAGAATAAATTCCTCCATCTTCTGGAAAAGTCATATTTGGATGTGATAAATAAAAAGAACCAATTGCAGGATTTAATGTAAAACCATTAACTCCATGTCCTGTAGTGTATACTAACATTGTAGAAGTACCATAAACTACATAACCAGCAGCAACTTGTTCACTGCCTTTTTGTAAAAAATCTTTTAATTGAACAGGTGTACCAACAGGAGTTACTCTTCTGTAAATAGAAAAAATAGTACCAACAGAAACATTAACATCTATATTAGAGGAACCATCTAATGGATCTATTAAAACTACATATTTATTTTGATGATTTTCGTCTTGACTGTTTATAGAGATAAAACTATCTTCTTCTTCACTAGCAATACCACAAACAATATTTCTTTTTGTAAGTGTTTGTATAAATTTTTCATTGGCATAAACATCTAATTTTTGTTGATCTTCGCCTTGAACATTTGTATCGCCTGCAGCACCAATAATATCAACTAAACCAGCTTTATTTACCTCATGGTTAACTACTTTAGCTGCTAATCTTATCGAATTAATTAATCGTGAAAGTTCTCCTGAAGAATATTTAAATGAAGATTGGTTTTCAATAATAAATTCTCCTAAGGTTTGTTTTTTGAAAGTCATTTTCTTTGAAATAGTAGATATTCACAAAGATGCAAATTTTTATAGTTTACGACAAAGTTTTCGTTAAAATGATTCTTCAATTTTTGATGCATATTTTTAACAAATCAAAAATAAATGTTCAAAAAATTCATTTTTTTTCAAGCAAAATCTAATCACATATCTTTGCCAAAGAAATACCTAATTATGAGTTTTATAATAAGAGAAGCTAAAAAAGAAGATGTGCAATCTGTATTAAATCTAATTACAGAACTAGCTGTTTTTGAGAAAGAACCAGATGCTGTAGAAATTACTGTTGAAGATTTATTAAATGATGGTTTTTGTGAAAATCCAAAATTTAAATTATTTGTTGCTGAAGAAAATAATACAATAATTGGTATTGCTTTATTTTATGAAAGATATTCTACTTGGAAAGGTAAAACCATTCATTTAGAAGATTTAATTGTAACCCAAAGCAGACAAAAAATTGGAGCAGGAAAAGCTTTATACACAGCTGTATTAAAATATGCTTATGACCATAATTTTAATAGAGTTGCTTGGGAGGTAATCGATTGGAATACAAATGCAATTAACTTTTATAAAAGTACAGGAGCCACTTATTTAAATGACTGGTCTGTTGTACAAATGAATAAAGAAAATTTAGCAAAATTTATAGAAAACAATTAGAAATGAAGATTTTTAAATTTGGAGGAGCCTCTGTAAAAGATGCAGATAGTGTAAAAAATGTAGCTTCTATTATTAAAAACGAAGGTGCTAAAGACACTCTTGTTGTAGTTTCTGCAATGGGTAAAATGACTAATGCTTTTGAAGAAGTTGTAGATGCTTACTATAACAAAAAAGATAATTTACCAGAAAAACTAAATTATATAGAAGATTACCACAAAAAAATAATGAGTTCTTTATTTGATAAAACTGATACTATTTATGAAAAAGTAGATGTTTTGTTTGGTGAATTAGGTTGGTTTTTGGCTAGAAATACTTCTAAGAGATATAATTATGTATACGATCAAATAATTTGCTTTGGAGAATTATTATCTACAAAAATAGTAAGTGCTTATTTAGATAAAATAGGCACAGAAAACATTTGGTTCGATGCCAGAAACTTTATAAAAACAGATAGTAATTACAGAGATGCAAAAGTAGATTGGGAGTTAACTCAAGAACTAATCACAGAAAAAGTAGATGCTACAAAAATAAATATTACTCAAGGTTTTATTGCTGCTAATGATACAGAAAACACAACCACTTTAGGTAGAGAAGGATCAGATTACACTGCAGGTATTTTTGCATATTGTTTAAACGCAGCAAGTGTTACCATTTGGAAAGATGTAGATGGTGTTTTAAATGCAGATCCAAGAGTGTTTGAAAAAACCACTTTACTGCAACAAATATCATATGAAGAAGCTATTGAAATGGCTTTTTATGGAGCTTCTGTAATACACCCAAAAACATTACAACCTTTAGAAAGAAAAGAAATACCTTTACTAGTTCGTTCTTTTGTAAACCCAAAAGCAGCTGGCACAAAAGTTTCTAAGGGCACTTCTTTAGTACCTTATATACCTTGTTTTATTGTTAAGAAAAATCAGATTTTAGTATCGATTTCTGCTTTAGATTTCTCTTTTATGGTAGAAAATAATATTAGTTTTATATTTCAAAAACTGCATGATTATCAACTAAAAGTTAATTTGATTCAAAACTCTGCAATTAGTTTTTCTGTTTGCATAGACAATAAATTTGGCAAGTTCGATGAGTTTTATAACGAGTTAAATGGCCAGTTTAAAATAGATGTTCAAAAAGAGGTAGATTTATATACTGTTCGTCATTTTAATGCTGATGCAATCTCTGTTATTGAACAAAAAGGTGAATCCTTATTGACTCAGATTAATAAAGAGACTTCTCAAATTGTTGTAAAACCTAACTAACTAAATTTTTGTTTCAAATTTTTTACTAAGTTTGCAGTTATCACTTACGATAATTTATGGCATTAGTAACATCAAAAGAGATTTCAAAAGTACTTGGTTTACAGAAACTCGGTTTTATTGGAACATTCATTGGGTGGTTACTTATTAAAGTACTTCGTATATCTGCACTCAATCGAATTTATAACAGAAATAAAAATAAGTCTGATTTAGATTTTTTGAATGGTGTTTTAGACGATTGTAATATAGAGTTTCAAGTACCAGAAGAAGATTTAAAAAGAATACCAAAAGATGGAGCTTTTATTACTATTTCTAATCATCCTTTGGGTGGTGTAGATGGTATTTTACTCTTAAAATTATTACTTGAAAAAAGAGCAGATTACAAAATTATAGCTAACTTTTTATTACATAGAATAGAGCCTTTAAAACCTTATGTAATGCCTGTAAATCCTTTTGAAAACAGAAAGGATGCAAAATCTAGTGTAGCTGGTATTAAAAGTGCATTATCTCATTTAAAAGAGGGTAAGCCATTAGGTATTTTTCCTGCAGGTGAAGTATCTACTTATAAAGATGGTAAATTAAAAGTAGACAAACCTTGGGAACAAGGAGCTGTAAGATTAATTAAAAAAGCAGAAGTACCTGTAATCCCCATTTACTTTCATGCAAAAAATAGTAGACTATTTTATATTCTATCAAAAATTAGTGATACACTTAGAACAGCTAAATTACCCTCTGAAGTAATTTCTCAAGAAGGTAAAGTTATTAAGGTTAGAATTGGTAAACCCATTTATGTAAAAGACCAACAAGAATATAAAGACATGAATTCTTTCTACGAGTTTATTAGAAAGAAAACCTACATGTTAGCTAATCCTTTTGAAAAGAAAAGCAAACTACTATCTACAGAAAACATAAAAATAAAAAAACCTGCTAAAAAAATTACTGCTCAAAGAAATGTTGAGTCTTTTATAAAAGAAGTTGATGCTCTAAGAGAAAATAATGGTAGGCTTTTAGAAAGTAAAAATTATGAAGTGTTTTTTGCCAATGCAAAACAGATTCCTAATTTATTGCATGAAATTGGTAGACTTAGAGAAATAACCTTTAGAGATGTTGGAGAAGGTACAAACAAATCTATTGACCTAGATAAATATGATAAATATTACTATCATATGTTTTTGTGGGATAGAGATGCTAACTGCTTAGCAGGTGCGTATAGAATGGGATTAGGTAAAGAGATCTTTAAAAAATATGGTATCAATGGTTTTTATGTACAGACGCTTTTTAGGATAGAACCAGAGCTTCATCAAATGATGGAAAACACTATAGAAATGGGGCGTGCTTTTATTATAGGCGAATATCAACAAAAACCTATGCCTCTTTTCTTGTTATGGAAAGGAATTGTACATGTAACCTTAAGATACCCAGAACATAAATATTTAATGGGTGGTGTTTCTATTAGTAATCAGTTTTCAGATTTTTCTAAATCGTTAATGATTGAGTTTATGAAATCTCATTATTACGATCCTTACATTGCTCAATACATACAACCTAAAAAAGAATTTAAGGTTCAATTAAAAGATGCAGATAAAGATTTTGTTTTTGACTCTACAAAAGCAGACATGCAAAAATTTGATAAAGTTATAGATGAAATAGAACCTGGTGCTTTACGTATTCCTGTACTTATCAAAAAATATGTAAAACAGAATGCAAGATTAGTAGCTTTTAATGTAGACCCTAAATTTAACAATGCAGTAGATGGCTTAATGTATATAAAAGTTGCTGATATACCAGATAGCACTGTAAAACCAGTTATGGAAGAATTTCAAGCAGAATTAGAAAGAAAGGCTGCTGAAGACGCTCAGAAAAAATAATTATTATGAATACACTATTAAAAATTTTATTAACGGCTTTAGCTGTTATTGTTTTGGCTAATATTTTACCTGGGGTAAGTGTAAACGGTTATTTATCTGCTATAATTGTAGCGTTAGTGATTTCTTTATTAAACATGTTTGTAAGACCCTTACTTATATTTTTTACACTACCAGCAACTATTGTAACTTTTGGATTGTTTCTTTTTGTAATTAATGCTATTATTATTCTTTTAGCAAATAAATTAGTTGATGGCTTTACTGTAAATGGGTTTTGGACTGCACTGTTTTTTAGTATTTTACTATCTATTTTTAGATCTGCTTTATTCTCTCTACTTAAAGAAAAAGAATAAATTAAGAAGAAGCTCTTTTTAATCTATCATTTATAGATTTTCCTAACCCAATATTAGGTACTTTTTCAGCTATAATTACATCTAATTCTAAATGGTCTAACTCATGTAAAGCACTGTATAGTTTTGAGGCAGCTATATTCATGTCAAAATTATCTGTTAGAATAATTTCATGCACTACATCATTAGTTTTAAAAGTATCTGAAAAAGAAAGTATTCCTATCTTTTTTGGTAAATACTTTTTAATTTCATTACTAATATTATCTGTAAAAACAGTTTTTGTTTTAGGTGAGTAATGCTTTTTTAACATTCCTGGAGCATCAGGATTTTCCTCTTTTTCATTCTTTACAATGACATCTCCAACCACATCTTGTATCTCTTCAATAGTAAGTGATCCTAATCTGTAAATCACTGGTTCTTCATTTTCAAAACCAATAATAGTAGATTCTATTCCTTTTAAACAATTACCTCCATCAAGCACCATTTTAATATCATTTTTAAAATAATTTTCTACGTGTTCTGGTTTTGTAGGACTAATGCTATTAAAAGGATTTGCACTTGGTGCAGCTAATGGAAATGATAGTTTATGTAACAATTCTAAAGCAACTGGATGATTTGGTACACGAACACCCACTGTACTTTTACCAGCAGTAATTAAATCTGGGATTGTTTCCTTTTTAGGTAAAACTAAGGTCATAGAACCAGGCCAAAAATGTTGTGCTAAAATTTTTGCTTTTTCAGGCAAATAACTAACCACTTTTGTTAAATCATTGATAGAAGAAATATGGACAATTAAAGGATTAAATGAAGGTCTTTTTTTTGTTTCAAAGATTTTTTTAATTGCTTTTTCACTAAAAATATTACCTGCTAAACCATATACAGTTTCTGTAGGTATTGCAACTAATTCTTCATTAGTTAATAGACTAATTGCCTTTTGTATGTCTTTAGAAATAATGCTCATAATTTTCAGCAACAAAATTAATCATTTTTAAAGTAGTCTTTATAAAAAATAATGACTTGATAATTTTCAGTTTTCTTATAAGAACAAAAATTTAATTGATATGAGCAAAGTGAGACTCTGCCTTGATTTTATCTTTGTAAAAAAAGAAATTATGAGTACGAAAAAAATTAAAGATAGTTTAATAAACCTTTTTGTAATTGCTGCTTTTGCAATAACATTAGTAATAGTTTCATGTAATGATAAAAAGAAAAGTGAAAAAGAAATTATTGAAATAGCAGAAGTTAAAATTGTAAAAGATTCAATAGTAAAAGATAGTTTAATTAATAAGGAAATTGATAATTTAAAAGTTAATAGTTCTAAAAACGAAATGGAAATTAAAACTAGAACTTATAAAATGAAAGATGGTTCAACCATTTCATATTATCTAGATGCAAAAGGAATTGCAGGTTTTGAAGATTGGGAAGATTTTACCATTGTAAACACAGAATTAGCAAAGGTTAGCAATACTAATTTTGTTACTACTTCAGAAAAATTAAATAGACTAAATTATAAAGTAGCTAATCTAAGAAATTCTATTCCAGCGTATTTAAAAACAGAAGAAGTTATGGAGGATGTTGCAGATATTCAAAAAGAATATTTAGAGTTAATTTCTGAAAAAAATGCTTCTGTAAAAGAGATAAGAGAAAATTTAGAAGAATTTAATGAGCAATTTGATGATTTAAAAGAAGAATTAGACGAAACATTAAAAATGTATTTAGATACAAAGAAAGATGCTATTGAAGAATTCAATGAAAAAATGGATGAAGGAAAATTAAATGAAGCTATTGAAGAGTATAATGAAGAAATGAAAAAGTATACCAAAAATTTAGTGAAAAACACCAAAAAATAGATTAAAAAAAAGGTAGAAAACATCTACCTTTTTATTTTTTAAATTCAAAATAATCGAACAACACAAAATTTTCTTGTGTTGTTTTTTTATCTCCAATAAAGCTAAGATTTTCTAAACTACAATGTGCTCTAAATGATGTTGATGCATCTACTTGTGTTTGTAACTCTTTAACCAATTGATTATTGATATACCATTTTACAAAATAGAAACCGTCTATATCTAAAAGCTCTATAGTAAATGTAGACCAGTCATTCATTTGTACAGGATATTGACTAGAGTTAAAAGGTTCAAATTGAGAAACACAAAATACAATAGCTTCATCATTTTTTAAACCCAATTTTTCTCTATCTTTTTCTTGGCCTGAACCAATTTCGAAGTCAAATTCAAATTCTTTTTCTTGATTATGATACAAAAAAGCACCTATACTTACCTGCTCGTATAATTTGAGTTTAGGTACAAAAATTCGCCAAGTATACTTGCCTGTTGTAAAAGTGTTTCTACTCCTAATTTTTACACGATCATTAGAATTGGGTCTAGTAGATATTTTTAAAAACCCTTTTTCTAGTTGATAAGATGCAGGACTTTTCCAAGAATTATTTTTCCAGTTTATTTGAAATTCTTCTTGGTTATCAAAAGTTGCTACAAATGGTTTTTCTGACATGTATAGAGGATTAAGGGAATTGCAACTCAATATCATCAATAATAAAAAAGAATATAAAACTTTTAGATTTTTATTCATTTTAAGTATTAATGCGCCTCTAACCAATTATCACCCAAGCCAATCTCAACATCTAAAGGAACACTCATTGTAAAAGCATTTTCCATTTCATGTTTTATAATTGGTTTTATGGTTTCTAGTTCATCTTTATGTGCATCAAAAACTAATTCATCATGCACTTGCAGTAACATTTTAGATTTAAATCCTTCTGCTTCAAAACGCTTGTAAATATTAATCATTGCTAACTTTATAATATCAGCAGCAGACCCTTGTATTGGGGCGTTTACAGCATTTCGTTCTGCACCACTTCTAACCATTCCATTTCTAGAATTTATATCTTTTAAATATCTACGTCTATGTAAAACAGTTTCTACATAACCATGCTCTCTTGCAAAATCTACTTGAGCAGCCATATATGCTTTTAATTTAGGATAAGTTTCATAATACGTATCAATCAATTCTTTTGCTTCACTTCTAGATAAGTTGGTTTGATTACTTAATCCAAAAGCAGAAACCCCATAAATAATTCCGAAATTCACAGTTTTTGCATTACTACGTTGTTCACGTGTAACCTCTTCTAAAGGAACATTAAACACTCTTGCAGCTGTAGAAGCATGAATATCTTCTCCATTTTTAAAGGCGTTCATCATCGTTTCTTCTTCGCTTAAAGCAGCAATAATTCTTAATTCTATTTGGCTATAATCTGCAGCTAATAAAACATAGTTTTCATCTCTTGGAACAAAAGCTTTACGTACTTCACGTCCTCTTTCTGTTCGAATAGGAATGTTTTGTAAATTAGGATTATTAGAACTTAAACGTCCTGTAGCAGCAACTGCTTGTGCATAAACAGTATGAATTCTATTGGTTTTCGGATTAATTTCATTAGGCAATGCATCTACATAAGTACTTTGTAGTTTTTTATACTGTCTAAACTCTAAAACATCTCTTATAATTTGATGGTCTTTTGCTAAGTAAGACAATACATCTTCTGCTGTAGAATATTGACCTGATTTGGTTTTCTTTGGTTTTTTAACCAACTCTAATTTTTCAAATAAAATAACACCTAATTGTTTGGGTGATGCAATATTAAACTCTTCTCCTGCTTGCTCGTAAATACTTTTTTCTAATCTTAAGATATCATCAGATAACGCAACAGAAAGCTCTTTTAAAAAGTCTGTATCTACATTAATACCTTCTATTTCCATTGCTGTTAAAACAGAAACTAGAGGTAACTCTACATTGTTAAATAGCTCTGTAACATTACCGGCAGCTAATTCACTTGTAAAGTGTTCTTTTAGTTGATAGGTAATATCTGCATCTTCAACAGCATATTCTGTTTGATCTTTAATAGGTACAACTCGCATTGAAAGTTGATTTTTCCCTTTTTTACCAATCAATTCTGTTATAGAAACTGGCTGATAATTTAGATAGGTTTCTGCTAAAATATCCATATTATGCCTCATATCTGGATTAATAAGATAATGTGCAATCATGGTATCAAACAAATTGCCTTTTACTGGCATATTATAATTTGACAATACTTTTATGTCGTATTTTAAATTATGACCTACTTTTTCTATATCCGACTCAAAAAATGATCTAAATTCTTCTAAAATAGCTTTAGTTTCTTCTTGATTTTCTGGAAAAGAAACATAATATCCTTTGCCTTTTTCCCATGAGAAAGCAATGCCTATTAACTCAACTTCTAAGGCTTTTAAACCAGTAGTTTCAGTATCGAAACAAACAGAGGTTTGTTGCATTAATTTCTGAAGTAATAATTTTCTAGAAAGAGGAGAATCTATATGTTGATATAAATGATTTGTATTTTCTATGGTTTTAAAGCCAGACAAACTTTCTTCTTCAGAAATACTTCCAGAACCTGGAGCAGCAAATAAATCAAACTGACCTTCTGTATTAGTAGTTGGTTTTTGTGATTTTGGTTTTTGAGGTTTCTCTGTTTCACCAGAATTAGTAGTAGAATTTTCTTGTGTTGATGTTTCTGTTGCAAATGTTTTTAAGAAGTTTGTTAATAATTGTCTAAACTCAAGTTCGTTAAAAATTTCTGTTACTTTTTCTATATCAGGTTCATCTAAAGTAAAGTCATTAGCATCAAAAGTTACTGGAACATCTAACATAATTGTTGCTAATTTTTTAGATAACAAACCCAGTTCTTTATTAGCCTCTACTTTCTCTTTCATTTTACCTTTAAGTTGATCTGTGTTGGCTAACAAACCTTCCATTGATCCAAACTGAGCTAAAAACTTTTTTGCAGTTTTTTCTCCAACTCCAGGTAAACCAGGAATATTATCTGAAGAATCTCCCATCATTCCTAAAAAATCAATGACTTGAAGTGGATTTTCTACCTCAAATTTTTTCTGAACTTCTGGTATTCCCCAAACATCATAACCACCTCCAAAACGTGGTTTGTACATAAAGATATTTTCTGAAACTAGTTGTGCAAAATCTTTATCTGGAGTTACCATAAAGGTTTGGTATCCTTCTTTTTCTGCTTGTTTAGAAAGTGTACCAATTACATCATCTGCCTCAAAACCTTCTTTTACCATAATTGGAATATGCATAGCTCTTAAAATACTTTCTATATAAGGTATTGCAAGTCTTATTGCTTCTGGAGTTTCATCTCTATTGGCTTTATAAGCTTCAAACATTTCTACTCTATCTGCACTTCCTCCTTTATCAAAACAAACAGCTAAATGATCTGGTCTTTCACGTTTTATGACATCTAATAAAGAATTCATAAAACCCATTATTGCAGAAGTATCTAACCCTTTAGAATTTATTCTTGGGTTTTTTATAAATGCGTAATATCCTCGAAAAATTAATGCATAAGCATCAACTAAAAAAAGTCTTTTTTTGTCTGACATTTGTATCTTTTTGATAAAGATATAAAGCTACAAAAAAGGATTATAAATTAAGGATTGTAAGGCGCAGATTTTAGACCTTTTTGAAAAGGCGCTTTTAACTGATAAACAATATCATCAGATTTTTCTGCATCTAAAATATCTACACCATATACAATATCCTTTGTGTCTTCATAAACAAATGTGCCAAAAATTCGATCCCAAAAAGAAAAAATATTACCAAAATTAGTATCTGTCCATGGCATTACATGATGATGATGAAATTTGTGGGTATTTGGTGAAATAAACACATAACTAATTGCTTTATCTAATTTTACGGGTAAACTTATATCTGCATGTGAAAAATAAGTAAATAATACTGTAAGAATTCTATACATTAAATAATATGCGACTGGTAAGCCAGCAATTAAAACACCAATCAATGCAAAAGTTTCTCTAAAAATAAAATCAATAGGATGATGTCTTGTGCCAGAAGTAACATCTACATGAGTATCACTATGATGAACCGTGTGAAAACGCCACATAAAAGGCACTTTGTGTAATAAGTAATGTACTACATATTGAGAGGTGAAATCTAAAATCATGATTGCTAGAATAATTTCAATCCAAACAGGCCAATCAACCATATTTAATAAACCAAAGTTCGAAGCTTCAATCCAATTAAAAACACTAACTGTAAGCAATCCAAAAACAACATTAATTATCATTGTAGAAAGCAATAAAACTAAATTAGTTTTAGCATGTTTCCATTTGTTATATTGGTGTTTCTTTAAAGGATACACACCTTCTAAAACCCAAAATACAGATAAACAACCTACAATCCAAATAAACTTTTGAAGGCTAGTAAGGTTTTCAAAAAAAGCTACAACAGAATCTATCATTTCGTTATTTTTTGTGTCTAAATTTACTAAAAACTTTAACTTGTTGTTAAAATTCTTTCGTGTTTTAACAACTACCTTTGCTGAATTTTAATAAGTTTTATTTATGTCTCGCTTTATTTTTTCACTAATAATTTTAGTTTTTTTAGCTGTTATACTTGAAATATATTCTTTTCAAGCTTTTAAAACAATTAGTAAAAATAAGCTCATAAGATTTGGTTTTTTAGCAGCAAGTATTCTTGTTTATATAAACTTTTTTATTACTGTACTTTCATATGACAGAAAAAACGGACAAACACCTCAATTTCAAATGTCTATGGGGTTAGTTTTAACGTTTTTAATACCAAAATTATTAATTTTAATTATTCTTTTTGGTGAAGATATTTATCGATTTACAGTTAAACTAATCTCCTCGATTTCTAATTCAGAAACGCAAAATATACCAGGTAGAAGAAAGTTTATTTCTCAAATTGCTTTAGGTATTGCTGCTATACCTTTTGTGTCTTTTATCTATGGGATTATACAAGGTAAATACAATTATAAAGTTTTAAAATATCAATTAACTTTTGATGATTTACCAGAAGCATTTGACGGTTATACAATTACACAGATAAGCGATATTCATTCAGGTAGTTTTACTAACAAAGAAAAAATACAATATGGAGTTGATCTGATAAATGAACAAAAATCAGATTTAATGCTATTTACAGGAGATATTGTTAACAATACTGCTGATGAAATGGATGATTGGATTGATGTTTTTTCTAAATTAGAAGCTAAAGAAGGTAAATATTCTATTTTAGGTAATCATGATTATGGCGATTACATGGATTGGAAAAATCCAGAAGACAAAATAAAAAACTTTGAAAAAATTAAAGGAATTCATAAAAAAATTGGCTTTGAATTACTTTTAAATGAAAGTAGATACCTAGAAAAAAATGGACAAAAAGTTGCTTTAATTGGGGTTGAAAATTGGGGTAAAGGATTTAATAAAGCAGGAGATATTAAAAAAGCTTCTTCTAATGTTAATAAAGAAGATTTTAAGATTCTAATGAGTCACGATCCTAGTCATTGGGAAGTCATGATAAAAAAAGATGATTTTAATTATCATTTAACTTTAAGTGGTCATACACATGGTTTACAGATGGGAATAGAAATTCCTGGTTTTTTTAGATTTAGTCCTTCTCAATTTGTTTATAAACAATGGGCTGGTTTGTATCAAGAGTTTGGGAAATACATCAATGTAAATAGAGGTTTTGGTTATCATGCATTTCCAGGAAGAGTTGGTATTTGGCCAGAAATTACTGTTATAGAATTGAAAAAAGCCTGATTATCAGGTTATTTAATTAGATTTGTTATATTTGTATTTACACATATATTTATACGTGTTATTTTGTTTCCAAAAAAAATATAAAATATGACAAAATTTGGAGAATTAATTAGTGTTGATAAGCCTGTTTTAATTGATTTTTATGCAGATTGGGATGAGGTTGAAAACAGTGTTGATACTTTAAGAGATGTTGCAGCTGCTTTAGGAGATAGAGCAAAAGTCATTAAAATCGATATCAAAAAAAACGAAACTCTTGCTGATGCTTTAAGGGTAAAAGGGAATCCTACTTTTATGATTTATAAAAATGGAGAAATGAAGTGGAGACAAACAGGATATCAAGATGCAAATACTTTAATAGGTCTCGTACAACAATATTTATAAAAATTTTAATAAATAAAAAAAGCTCAACTATTATTAGTTGAGCTTTTTTGTACTGAAGATGGGACTTGAACCCATACGAGCATTACTGCTCACTGGATTTTAAGTCCAGCGTGTCTACCAATTCCACCACTTCAGCATTGGTATTTTAATGTTGTAGAGCGAAAGACGGGATTTGAACCCGCGACCCTCACCTTGGCAAGGTGATGCTCTACCCCTGAGCTACTTTCGCAGTCTTATTTTTAAAGAACGTAAGCCGTAGCTTAATTTTGCTCCCCCTCTTGGGCTCGAACCAAGGACCCTCTGATTAACAGTCAGATGCTCTAACCAACTGAGCTAAGGAGGAGTTTGCATCACATTTTGTGAATAGCGAGTGCAAATATATATCTTTTTAAAAAACTGCCAAACACTTTTTTTAAATTTTTTAATAAATCTTTAAGTATTAATATTTAAAAATAAATATCTACTATTCTTAAAAATTGTATTTTTGTACCTAAAATTTGCTTACAAAAAAAAGCACAAACTATTATATGGACAAATATTCGTTCTTAAACGCAGCACATACTGGCTTTATAGCCGATTTATATGACAAATATTTAATAAATCCAGATTCTGTAGAACCTAGTTGGAGAAGTTTTTTTCAAGGTTATGATTTAGCAAATGAAAGCTATTCTATAAAAGAAGAAGAAAACTTTGAAATACCTCAAGAGGTAAAAAAAGAGTTTTTAGTTATAGATCTAATTAATGGATATAGAACTAGAGGCCACTTATTTACTAAAACTAACCCTGTAAGAGAAAGAAGACAATATAAACCTACTCTAGATATCGAAAATTTCGGTTTAACCGAAAACGATTTAGACTTAGAGTTTTCTGCAGGTGAAATTTTAGGCTTAGGTAAAACTACACTTTCTAATATAATTGATAATCTAAAACGTATATACTGTGATTCTATTGGAGTTGAATACATGTATATGCGTAATCCTGAAAAATTAAAATGGTGGCAAAATCGTTTAAATCAAAACGATAATCACCCTAATTATGATGTTGAGGATAAAAAATACATTCTTACTAAATTAAACCAGGCTGTTACTTTTGAAAGTTTTTTACAAACTAAATATGTAGGCCAAAAACGTTTTTCTTTAGAAGGTGGTGAAACTTTAATTCCTGGAATGAGTGTGATGCTTAGACAGGCTGCTGAAAAATTTGATGTTAAAGAATGTGTTTTAGGAATGGCTCACAGAGGTCGTTTAAACACCTTAGTAAACATATTTAAAAAACCTGTTAGAGAATTATTTAGTGAATTTGAAGGTAAAGATTTTGAAGATGAAGATATAGATGGTGATGTAAAATATCATTTAGGTTTAACATTAAGTAAAACCTATAGAGATGGTCATGAAATTAAAATGAATTTAGTGCCAAACCCATCTCACTTAGAAACTGTTGCAGCTGTTGCAGAAGGTATTACTAGAGCTAAAATTGACAGAAAATATGATGGAGACTCAAGTAAAATTTTACCAATAGTAATTCATGGAGATGCAGCTATTGCTGGTCAAGGTATTGCTTATGAAGTGGTACAAATGGCTAAATTAAATGGCTACAAAACTGGTGGAACCATTCATATTGTAGTAAATAATCAAATTGGGTTTACTACAAACTATTTAGATGGTCGTTCAAGTACCTATTGTACAGATGTTGGTAAAGTTACATTATCTCCTGTTTTACATGTAAATGCAGATGATACAGAAGCTGTATGTCATGCTATGCAAATGGCATTAGAGTTTAGAATGCGATTTAAAACAGACATATTTATTGATTTATTAGGATATCGTAAATATGGGCATAATGAAGGTGATGAGCCTCGTTTTACACAACCTACTTTATATAAAGCAATCTCAAAACATAAAGATCCAAAAAACCTTTATGCTTCTAAATTAATAGAAGAAAAATCTATTAGTTCATCTTATGTAGATGAAATTACTGCTGAATATAAAGGGATGTTAGAAACAGAGTTTGATAAATCTAAAGAAGATAAAAACTCAAAAGTAAAAGAGTTTATGAAATCTACTTGGGAAGGCTTTGAACGTCAACACCAAGAAGCCATGTTAAAGGCTCTAGATACGACTTATTCAGTAGACAAATTAAAAGACATTGCAAAAGTTGTTTCTACAGTTCCTGAAGGAGTAAACTTTGTTCGTAAAGCAGAACGTATTTTAAAAGGAAGAGAAAAAATGGTCTTTGAAACCAATCAATTAGATTGGGGAATGGCTGAAAATTTAGCTTATGGTTCTTTAATGGAAGAAGGCTACAATGTTCGTATTTCTGGACAAGATGTAGAGAGAGGTACTTTTTCTCACAGACATGCCATTTTACGTGATGAAAAAACCGAAGAACGAATCAATTTATTAAATACCAATCCAAACAATAAAGGACAAATGACGATTTATAATTCGTTATTGTCTGAATATGGAGTGTTAGGTTTTGATTATGGTTATGCTATGGGTAACCCGAATACATTAACCATTTGGGAAGCACAATTTGGAGATTTTTCTAATGGTGCACAAATTATGTTTGATCAATATATTTCTGCTGCAGAAGATAAATGGAAAGTTCAAAATGGTATCGTTGTTTTATTACCTCATGGTTATGAAGGCCAAGGTTCTGAACACTCATCAGCAAGAATAGAACGTTATTTACAATTATGTGCAGAAGATAATATGACAGTAGCTAACTGCACAACTCCTGCAAATTTCTATCATTTATTACGTCGTCAAATGAAACGTGATTATAGAAAACCTTTAATTGTATTTACACCTAAAAGTTTATTACGTCATCCAAAAGCAGTAAATTCTATAGAAGAATTAGCATCTGGAGAATTCCAAGAAGTTATTGATGATACTTTAAATCCAGATGGTATCAAAAAACTGGTATTTTGTATGGGTAAATTCTATTACGATTTATTAGAAGAAAGAGAACAATTAGAAAGAGAAGATATTGCTTTGGTTAGAATAGAGCAGTTATTTCCTTTACATAAAGAAAAAATTCAAAAAATTATCGATAGATATCCAAATGTAGAAGAATATATTTGGGCACAAGAAGAACCTAGAAATATGGGAGCTTGGAGTTACATGCTTCAGCGTTTTGAGTTGAAAAACCTAACTGTACGTTCTCGTAATTATTATGCTGTTCCAGCAGCAGGTTCTAGCACACGATTTAAAAAGCGACATAGAGCTGTAATCGATAGTGTATTTAATAATTAAAAATAAAATTTCAGAAAATAATAAATAAGAAACCATGAGTGTTTTAGAAATGAAAGTTCCTTCTCCAGGAGAATCAATTACAGAAGTAGAAATTGCAACTTGGTTAGTTGAAGATGGAGATTATGTAGAAAAAGACCAACCTATTGCAGAAGTAGATTCTGACAAAGCTACTTTAGAGTTACCTGCAGAAGAAAGTGGAATAATCACTTTAAAAGCAGAAGAAGGTGATGCTGTTGCTGTAGGTGAAGTAGTTTGCTTAATAGATACTAGTGCATCAAAACCAGAAGGTGGTTCATCTGACAAAAAAGAAGAGGCTCCTAAAGAAGAGAAAAAAGCTGAAACTAAAGAAGTGCCTAAAGCTGAAACTTATGCTACAGGAACAGCTTCTCCAGCTGCTAAAAAAGTATTAGCAGAAAAAGGTATTGAGGCTTCATCTGTAAAAGGAACAGGTAAAGATGGTAGAATTACTAAAGAAGATGCTGTAAAAGCTGTGCCTTCTATGGGAACTCAACCAGCTAATGGTTCTAGAGGAACAGAACGTAAGAAAATGTCTATGTTACGTAGAAAAGTTTCTGAACGTTTAGTATCTGTTAAAAATGATACTGCAATGTTAACAACGTTTAACGAAGTTAATATGCAACCTATTTTTGATTTACGTTCTCAATACAAAGAAGATTTTAAAGCAAAACATGGAGTAGGTTTAGGATTTATGTCTTTCTTTACGTTAGCAGTAGTTAGAGCTTTAAAAATGTATCCAGATGTAAACTCTATGATTGATGGAGATTACCAAATAAAACACGATTTCCAAGATATTTCTATTGCAGTTTCTGGTCCTAAAGGATTAATGGTTCCTGTAATAAGAAATGCGGAAAACTTATCTTTTAGAGGAGTAGAATCTGAAGTAAAACGTTTGGCTTTACGTGCAAGAGATGGACAAATTACCATTGATGAAATGACTGGAGGTACATTTACCATTACTAATGGTGGTGTATTTGGTTCTATGTTATCTACGCCTATTATTAATCCTCCACAAAGTGGAATTTTAGGCATGCATAACATTGTAAACAGACCTATTGCTGTTGATGGTGCTGTAACAATTGCTCCTATTATGTATGTGGCATTATCTTACGATCATAGAATTATTGATGGTCGTGAATCTGTTGGTTTCTTAGTAGCTGTTAAAGAAGCTTTAGAAAACCCAGTTGAGTTGTTAATGGACAATAATCCTGAAAAGGCTTTAGAAATGTAGGCAAGCATCTTGCCAAATAAAAACATCAAACTAAGCTTGTCTAAGTTTGTTATAAATTTTAAAATCCTGAGTATTTGCTTGGGATTTTTTCGTTTATAGATTTTTAGTAAATTGCTACATTAACACTTAATTAGTATGAAAGTTACCGCTAAAAAAAACGAACAAGTTGCTAATATGATTTTTGGGTCTATTTATCCTCATTATCTAAATAGAATAGTAAAAAATGGAAGAACTAAAGAAGAACTAGAGACAGTTATTGAGTGGCTTACTGGTTATAACCATAAAACTCTACAAAAACTAATTGATGAAAAAGTAACTTTTAGAACATTTTTTGAGAAGGCAAAAATGCATCCTAATTCAAACTTGATTAAAGGAGTTGTTTGTGGTTATAGAATTGAAGAAATAGAAGATGAATTTATAATATATAAAAAATGTAGACAATTGGAAAAGTTAGTTGATGAATTAGCAAAAGGAAGAAAAATGGAGAAAATTTTAAGAGCTTAAAAAAATTATTTTTCATATTATTTATAAATCTGTATACATAATTTAAGAATTCTAAAGATGTAATTTTTATATTGTTTAAATTGCACAAAAAAGCTCAAATGCCTAAAAATCCTGAACTAGAACTTGCTTTTGACTTTATCAATAAAACCGATAGAAACCTTTTTATCACAGGAAAAGCAGGTACAGGTAAAACCACTTTTTTACATAAAATAAAAAACGAATCTTTAAAAAGGATGGTTATTGTAGCTCCTACAGGTGTTGCTGCCATTAATGCAAAAGGAGTAACCATTCACTCGTTTTTTCAAATGCCTTTTGGCCCTATTTTACCCAATCAAATTGCAAATACTTCTAATGCGCAAAGAAAATTTTCGAAGACAAAAATAGACATCATCAAATCTTTAGATTTAGTAATTATTGATGAAATTTCTATGGTTCGTGCAGATCTGTTAGATGGTATAGATCAAGTTTTACGTAGGTATAAAAATAGAAATCAAGTTTTTGGTGGTGCTCAGATTTTAATGATAGGAGATTTACAGCAATTAGCACCAGTTGTAAAACCTAATGAATGGAGTTTGCTAAGAAACCACTATGAAACCATGTATTTTTTTAGCAGTAAAGCCTACAAAGAAGCCAATGTAGTTTCCATAGAATTAAAGCATATTTATCGTCAAAAAAATGAAGATTTTATTACCATTTTAAATGAAATAAGAAACGATAATTTAACGCAAGCTTCAGAAAAAATACTAAATAGAAGATACAATCCAGATTTTTCTCCTACCAAAGAAGAAGGTTATATCACCTTAACTACACACAACAGAAGAGCGAATGCTATTAACGAAGCTGAACTTAATAAACTTAAAAATAGCAGTTACTTTTTTGAAGCAGAAGTTTCTGGAAAATTTAACGAAAGCTCGTATCCAAATGATGCAACACTAGAGCTAAAAATTGGAGCTCAAGTGATGTTCATAAAAAATGATTCTTCTCCTGAAAAAAGATATTTTAATGGAAAAATTGGTGTAATTACAGATATATCAAGAGAAAACGTAACAGTAAAATGCCCAAATGAAACTAAGGAAATTGTTACCGAATTTGAACTTTGGGATAATGTAAATTATTCAATTAACGAAGAAACTAAAGAAATTAAAGAAGACATTATTGGATCTTTTAAACAAATTCCTTTACGATTAGCTTGGGCAATTACCATTCATAAAAGTCAAGGATTAACATTTGATAAAGCCATTATAGATGCAGAGGCTTCTTTTGCTCATGGTCAAACTTATGTTGCCTTAAGTAGATGTACTTCTTTAGAAGGTTTGGTTTTAAAAACACCTATTTCTAGCAACGCAATTATTAACGACCAAACTGTTAGTTCTTTTAACGAAAGTGTTGAAGAAAATCATCCAAGTGAGCAAGAGTTGTTAGAATCAGAAAAACAATTTCAACTGAATTTAATCTCAGAATTGTTTGATTTTCAATCATTTTTATACCCAACAACAAGAATGATTGATATTTTTTATAAAAATCAAACCAGTATAAAAGGAGATGTTATTGATCATTTGCAAACTATAAAAGATGATGGAGTTGTTAATTTAATGAAAGTCTCTAATGGATTTAAACATCAATTAAATAAAATTTCTGATGACAATATCTTGCCAGAAAATAGTTCAGTAATTCAAGAACGATTTACAAAAGGAGTAGATTATTTTATCAATCAAACAAAAAACAATATTCAAAAACCATTAGATGCCATTTCATTTTCATCTGATAACAAAGGAGTAAAAAAAGATTTTTCTAAACAGTTTGATAGTCTACAAGAAAAATTAGAAGAGAAATTATTTGCCCTAGAAAAAATGACAAAAGGTTTTTATGTAAAAAACTTTTTGCAAGTAAGAGCAAATGCTGTTTTACAAAAAACAGCACCAAAAAAGAAGAAGAAATTATCTTCTAAAAGAGATCCTTTATTAGCATTAAAACTTCGTGAGTTAAGAGATGATATTGCTAAAGCAGTAATGATACCTCATTTTCAAATATTTACACAAGAAACTTTATACAACATGTGTGATGCTTTGCCAAGAACAGCAGCAGAATTACTTAAAGTAAATGGAATGGGTAAAGTTCGTGTAAAAAAATACGGAGAAGAAATTCTAGAAATTATTGAGCAATATTGCTCAGAAAACGGAATCAATTCATACAACGAACAAAAAAAAGAGGACAAAAAAAATACCAAACAAATTACTTTTGAATTGTTTAAAGCAGGTTTTTCACCCAAAGAAATTGCTAAAGAACGTAAGCTAACATTAAATACTATTCAGAGTCATTTAATGACATTTATTCCACTAGGTGAAGTGGATATTTTAGAATTAATTCCGCTTAAAAAATATAAAAAAATCATTTCTCAAATAGAAGAAGTCGAGTTTAAAAACTTGACAGAACTTAAAGAAAAAGTAGATAAATCTTTTACTTATATGGAGTTACGTATGGTTTTGCTTTCTATGGAGAATTAATTTTCTTAACTTTAGAGCATAAACCCATAAAACTACAATTATGAAATTAGGTGCATTTTCAATTAGTTTGGCAGTAAAAGACATTCACAAATCAAAAGCATTTTATGAAACTTTAGGCTTTTCTGTTTTTGCTGGAGATATTGAGCGCAATTACCTCATCATGAAAAATGGTAATGCTTTAGTAGGTTTGTTTCAAGGCATGTTTGAAAACAATATTTTAACCTTTAATCCTGGTTGGGATGAAAATGCAAATACTTTAGAAAACTTTGATGATGTTAGAAATATTCAAAAACATTTAAAAGTCAATCATATAAAATTAGAGCAAGAAGCAGATGAAAAAAGTTCTGGTCCTGCAAGTATTGTCTTTTTTGACCCTGATGGAAACACGATTTTAATTGATCAGCATGTGTAGGTTACTTCAAATCTTTTAACACTAATTGAATCGATTTATAGCCATTCCATTCGTTTTCATCTAAGGTGTATACAATATCAAATTCATCTTGAACATAATCCATTTTATTACCAAGATTAAAACCAATTGCGTTAAATGTTTGTTTATTATCTCCTTGAAAAACATTCAATTTTAAATGAGTTTCGTCTGCCCCTACTTTTTTACCATAACCATTATCTCTAACACAAGTGCTTTTAAAAACAGGTTTCATGTTTTGGGGTCCAAAAGGAGCCATTTGCTGAAGTATTCTAAAAAATTTTGGTGTAATCTCAGATAGTTCTATTTCTACATCAATGGTAATTTCTGGAGTCAATAATTTTTTATCAATAGTTTTAGAAACTACTTCTTCAAATTTATTTTTAAAATGTATATAATTTTCAGGTAATAACGTTAAACCAGCTGCATATTTGTGCCCTCCAAATTGTTCTATAAATGCTGAACATTCTTGCAGTGCATTATACACATCAAACCCTTTTACAGAACGTGCAGAAGCAGCTAACTTATCTCCACTTTTGGTAAAAACCAATGTAGGTCTATAATACGTTTCTATTAATCTAGAAGCTACAATTCCAATAACACCTTTATGCCAATCTTCTTGATAAACCACAGTCGTGTTTTTATTTTCTTCTTCATTATCAATAATTTGAATTAAAGCCTCGTTTGTAATTTGTTTATCTAAATCTTTACGATCTGCATTAAATATTTCTATATCAGCAGCAAATTTTACAGCTGCATCAAAATCCATTTCTGTTAATAATTCTACTGCATAATTTCCATGTTTCATTCGTCCTGCAGCATTAATTCTTGGAGCAATTATAAAAACAACATCAGTAATGGTCAATTCTTTTTTATTAATTTGATGAATAATCGCTTTAATTCCATTTCTTGGTTGTTCATTAATTACTTGCAAACCATAATAAGCCAACACTCTATTTTCGCCAACCATAGGCACAATATCTGCAGCAATTGCTGTTGCTACCAAATCTAAATAAGGTAAAAAATCTGTAATCGTTTGATTACGATTTATACCTAAAGCTTGTATTAATTTAAAACCTACTCCACAACCACAAAGCTCATCAAAAGGATAGTTACAATCTGTTCTTTTTGCATTTAAAATAGCAACAGCATCTGGAATTTTATCTCCTGGTTTGTGATGATCACAAATAATAAAATCGATGTTTTTATCTTTTGCATAAGCCACTTTTTCTATGGCTTTTATACCGCAGTCTAAGGCGATAATCAAAGAAAAATCATTGTCTTCTGCAAAGTCTATTCCTGTATAAGAAATACCATAACCTTCTGCATATCTATCAGGAATATAGGTGGCTATATTTGGTGTTATGGTTTTTAAATAAGAAGAAACTAAAGAAACAGCTGTAGTGCCATCAACATCATAATCACCATAAATTAAAATATTTTCTTTGTTTAAAATTGCTGTTTCTATTCTTGCAACAGCCAAATCCATGTCTTTTAACAAAAAAGGATCATGAATATCTTTTAAATTAGGGCGAAAAAATTTTTTAGCTTCTTCAAAAGTTTCGATTTGTCGTTGACAAAGTATTTTTGCAATGCCTGAATCTACTTGTAATTCTCTAGCTAATATGTCTATTTTTTCTTTTTCTGGTACTTTTTTTAAGGTCCATCTCATAGCAATAGATAGGAATTTTATACTTCTTTTTTATGTAAATGAATTTCTGTTTCTACTGTAGCAAATCTTCTAAACATTTCCATTACTCCACAGTATTTAGTAACAGATAAGTTTACTGCTTTTTGAATTTTATCTTCTTGTAAATTAACGTCAGAAAAATGATAATCTACTTTTACTTTGTGGTAATATTTAGGATGTTCGTCTGTTAATTCTCCTGAAACTTCTATATAAAAATCTGCTACTTCAGCTCTCATTTTTTCTAATAAAGAAACCACATCTAAACCAGAACAACCTGCTAAAGAAGATAGCATTAAAGCTTTAGGCGCAAAACCAACGACATCTCCATTATCTTGAGATTTATCGAACATTGTAAATTTATAACCACTAGGATTATCTGTTTCAAATTGAGATTTCTGAGTCCATTTTGTAGTAACTAAATTTTTAACCATAATTTTTTATTTATTAAAATTTCAAGTCTTAACTTGTGCTTTATAACAAAAATAACAAAACGTATAGAAGTTCTTCATTAAAATGAATAAATCTGTAAATTTTAAAAATATTATCACCTATTTATTTCTCTTTTTAAGCGGCTGTATTTGTTATTCTCAAACAGATGAAGCGCCTTCAATTACAGCTTCAGGAAGACAAGTTTTTTGTCCTGGAAATTCGATTAATATTGTAACAGATTTTACCATAACAGATCCAGATGATACAGGCATTTCTGAATTTTTTATACAAATATCTTCTGGGTATCAAATAGGATTAGACAGACTAGAACTTTCTAGAAATTACCCAAGTATTGCTACTAGCTGGAATCAAAACGAAGGGAAACTTACGTTGTCTTCTGCTAACAATACAGAAATATTATTTACTGATTTAGAGAATGCTGTTAAAGATGTTATTCTTACAAATCCATCATTAAATGTCACAGAAGAAAAAACTTTTTCATTTACTATTGATGATGCAAATTATTTACCATCTACAGATCACTTTTATGAATTTGTTTCTGATGAGAGAATTACTTGGCAACAAGCCAAAATTGCAGCAGAAAATAGAACTTATTTTGGCAGAAGAGGTTATTTAGCAACATTAACAAGTGCAGAAGAAGCAGATTTTGCTGGTAAACAAGCATCAGGTGCAGGTTGGATTGGTGGTTCTGATGAAGAGACAGAAGGAGAGTGGAAATGGGTTACTGGCCCTGAAGCTGGTACTGTTTTTTGGAGAGGTGCTGTAAGCGGAACTACTCCTAATTTTGCTTTTTGGAATAATAATGAACCCAATGATTTTAATGGAGAAGATTACGCACATATAACAGACCCTTCTATTGGTATTCCTGGTGCATGGAATGATTTACCAAATATAGGAGGAACTGGTTTATATATTCCAAGAGGATATATTGTAGAATATGGAGTACCTGGAGATCCGCCTTTAAATATTTCTGCTAGTACTAGTATATATATACCTCAAATAATTAATACAGTGAATGCAGAAGTTTGTGAATCTGGTAATGCAACCATTTCTGCTACTACAAGTGAAGGTGAAATATTTTGGTATGATTCTCCAATAATTGGCAACCAAACAGAAATTGCAAGAGGAAGTAATCTAACTGTAAGTGTTACACAAACCACTATTTATTATGCATCTATAAATATCAATGGATGTAATTCTTTGCCTAGAATTCCAGTTACAATTACGGTTAATGAAAGACCAACAATAATTAATACAACTGAAGATATTATATGTTCTGGTTCTGCTCTTTTAAGTGCAGAATCTTCTTCTGGTGATGTCTATTGGTATGAGACTGCAACAAGCACTACTCCTCTTTTTATAGGTGAAAGTTTTCAAACTCCAAATTTAACTTCAACTACTAGTTATTTTGTAGAAGCTAATGTTTTTAATTGCAGTTCTTCAACAAGAACAGAGGTAATTGCAACAATAGATAATACTATTCCTAGCTTTGATTTAGCACAGTCAAGTTATGCCTTATGTATAGATATTGGTAACGTAGATTTAGAAACCATAAATGCACAAGATAATTATACATACATATGGAAAAAAGAGAGTGGATTATTACCAAATAACAACTCAACAATAAATGTTACAGAATCTGGCACTTATACAGTAAGTGCAGTTTCTTCTGCTGGTTGTACTTCTCCTGAACAAACCATAATTGTAAAAGATTCAGAAAAATCAAACCTCACTAAAGAAGATGTAATTATTACAGATGATTCCATTAATAACTCCATTCAAATTGCAAATTTAAATGTTGGTAGTGGTGATTATGAGTTTTCTTTGGATGATATAAATGGAGTATATTCAGATAATCGTTTTTTTGATAATCTATCTCCAGGAATACATACTTTATACATAAGAGATAAAGGAGGTTGTGGAATTCAAGAATATCAGTTTTCCATTTTAGCTTATCCAAAATTCTTTACGCCAAATGGAGATGGAGAAAATGATTTTTGGCAAATAAATGGATTTGATAGAAGTTTTTACACAAAATCAAATATTTATATTTACAACAGATTTGGAAATCTATTATATACCATAGAAGAAAACAATCAAGGTTGGGATGGTAATTTTGGAGGCAAAAAAATGCCTTCTAACACCTACTGGTTTAGAGTTGTTTTAACTGATATCAATGGATATTCTTTAGAAAAATTTGGAAACATAAGTTTAATTAGATAATACTTTAACACATGCCATTAGTAACACCTTTAGGAGCAGAACACGATTTAGAAACAAAAAAATTAGCAGAATTTTTTAATGAAACTTTAGGGTTTTGTCCTAATTCTGTACTAACCATGCAAAGAAGACCAGCCATTTCTAAAGCCTTTATAAACCTTAACAAAGCTGTAATGGCTAATGAAGGTAGAGTTACTTCTGCTTTAAAAAGAATGATTGCTTGGGTGTCTAGTAATGCTACTGGCTGTAGGTATTGCCAAGCACATGCTATTAGAGCAGCAGAACGTTATGGAGCAGAGCAAGAACAACTAAACAATATTTGGGAATATAAAACACATCCTGCATTTTCTGATGAAGAACGTGCAGCTCTTGACTTTTCTTTAGCTGCATCAATGGTGCCAAATGCCGTAAATGCAGACATAAAAAATGAACTTTATAAATACTGGGATGAAGGTGAAATTGTAGAAATGTTAGGTGTTATTTCTTTATTTGGTTATCTAAATAGATGGAATGATTCTATGGGAACTACTCTAGAAGAAGATGCAATAGATAGTGGAAATCAATATTTAGGAAAGCATGGTTTTGAAGTAGGTAAACACAATGGATCAAAATATTAATCAACTAAATTTAATAAAATGAATAAAATTTTTAAAATCACAGTAATACTATTTCTTTCAGCAATAGCATTGCAAGCTCAAAAAAAAGATGCAATTGTTGAGAGTATCATTAAAGAAGCTAACGAAAACTCACAATTAAAAAATTTAGGTCACGAACTAATGGATGTTATTGGGCCTAGGTTAGTAGGTACACCACAAATGAAACAAGCCAATGATTGGGCAGTTGCTAAATATAAAGCTTGGGACATTTCTGCCAGAAATGAAAAATGGGGTGAATGGCGTGGTTGGGAACGTGGAATTACTCATATAGATATGATTTACCCAAGAGTGCAATCTTTAAGAGGTACACAATTGGCTTGGAATCCTAGTACTTCAGATCAAGGAGTAACTGCAGAGTTGATTACTTTACCAATGGTAAATAATCAAGATGAGTTTAAGAAATGGTTGCCAAATGTAAAAGGAAAACTGGTAATGATTTCTATGAATCAACCTACAGGAAGACCTAACTACAACTGGGAAGAGTTTGCAACAGAAGAATCTTTCGAAAAAATGAAAAAAGAAAGAGATGAACAAACCAAAGCTTGGAGAAAAAATTTAAGCAATATAGGTTTTGGTAGAAGCTTAACTACAGAATTAGAAAAAGCAGGTGCAGTTGGTATTGTAGCTTCTAGGTGGTCTAATGGTTTTGGAGTCAATAAAATTTTTAGTGCAAGAACTAAAAAAATTCCAACAGTAGATTTAGAGTTAGAAGATTATGGAATGTTATATAGAATGGTTGAATATGGAGATAAACCTCAAATTAAAATAGTGGCTAAATCTAAAGAACTAGGTAAAGTGCCAACGTTTAATACGATTGCAGAAATTAAAGGAACTGAAAAACCAGATGAGTACGTAATATTATCTGCACATTTCGATTCTTGGGATGGAGGAACAGGAGCTACAGATAATGGAACAGGTACTTTAGTTATGATGGAAGCAATGCGTATTTTAAAGAAAATGCATCCAAACCCAAAAAGAACCATTTTAGTTGGTCATTGGGGAAGTGAAGAACAAGGTTTAAATGGTTCTAGAGCTTTTGTAGAAGATCATCCAGAAATTGTAAAAAACGTACAAGCTTTATTTAATCAAGATAATGGAACAGGTAGAGTTGTTCGTTTATCTGGTCAAGGATTTTTACATTCTTATGATTATTTAGGTCGTTGGTTAAGTGCAGTACCAAGAGATATTACCAAACATATAGAAACGACTTTTCCTGGAACTCCAGGAGGTGGAGGATCTGATTATGCAGCTTTTGTAGCTGCTGGTGCTCCTGGTTTTAGTTTAAGTTCTTTAAGTTGGTCTTATTGGAATTATACTTGGCATACCAACAGAGATACCTATGATAAAATTGTTTTTGATGATGTAAGAAATAACGTTATTCTTACAGCAATTTTAGCATATATGGCTAGTGAAGATCCAGAAAAAACATCTAGAGAAAAAATTGTTTTACCTATAAATCCAAGAACAGGAAAACAAAGAACTTGGCCAAAACCAAGATCTCCACAAAGAAAAGGTGGATTGGATTAATGATTTAAAAAAAACCTCATGTAAACATGAGGTTTTTTATTTATGTTATTTCTATTTATTTTTTCCCTTCAACAACAATTACAATTTCACCTTTTGCTGGTTTTTTAGTGTAAAATGCTAAAACTTCTGTTGCTGTTCCTCTAATGGTTTCTTCAAATAGTTTTGTAAGTTCTCTTGAAACAGATACTCTTCTATCTGCTCCAAAATATTCAACAAAATTAGATAGTGTTTTTAAAAGTTTATGTGGAGATTCATAAAAAATCATAGTTCTAGTTTCCTCAGCAAGTATTTTTAAACGCGTTTGTCTTCCTTTTTTTACAGGTAAAAAGCCTTCAAAAACAAACTTATCATTGGGTAAACCCGAATTTACTAAAGCAGGTACAAAAGCAGTTGCACCTGGTAAGCATTCTACTTCTATGTCGTTTTCTACACAAGCTCTCGTTAATAAAAAACCAGGATCTGAAATAGCAGGAGTACCAGCATCTGAAATAACTGCACAGCTTTCTCCGTTTTTTATACGTTGTAAAATGCCCTCTATAGATTTATGCTCATTATGCATATGATGACTATGCATGTGAGTAGCTATATCAAAATGTTTTAAAAGTTTTCCACTGGTTCTTGTGTCTTCAGCTAAAATAAAATCAACTTCTTTTAAAACTTTAATAGCTCTAAAAGTCATATCTTCTAAATTACCTATTGGAGTGGGTACTAAGTATAGTTTCATTTTTTTAGCTTTTTG
>Ga0209652_1000452_pt1 | contig 35173 bp, 28 predicted proteins | sample SaaInl74LU_5_DNA_FD_184641 | JGI IMG/M metagenome (GOLD analysis project Ga0209652, IMG submission 184641) | Marine microbial communities from expanding oxygen minimum zones in the Saanich Inlet - ESP_74LU_5_DNA (SPAdes) (version 2) | ecosystem: Environmental > Aquatic > Marine > Intertidal zone... | reverse complement strand
CGATTTGGACGCGAGCCACGAAGAGCTGAAGATGCTCGCCAAACGCAGCCCCGATTGGGGGTTGGTGCAGTTTGAGCTGGCGGAACTTTGGACCCGAAAGGACGACATCCCCGCCGCCCTTCCGCATCTGAAACGCGCCATGTCCAGCGACGATGTCCCGGTCGAAAGCAAGCTGCGCGTGCTGCTCGGCTACGGCATCCTCGCCCAAGAAGACCCCGACTTTCACGCGCCCTTCACGGAATTGCTCGAACGCATGATGGAGCGCCACGGCGAAGAGCCGGCAGTGGTGGAAATGGCCTGCGATTGGGCCTACCAAAACGGCCGCCTCGACGACGCCCTCGACCTCGCGCTTACCCTCCTCGAACTCGCTCCCGGATCCGTGGAATCGTGGACCAACCTGATGGCGATTCGAGTGGAATTGGACCAATGGGGGGCCATGGCAGCGGACGCCGAGAGCGCCATTGCCCGCTTCCCCCTCGACCCGTTGCTGTACTACTACCACGGTTTGGCGCTTTTGGAAACGAAGCAGCCCTCCAAGGCCGTCAAGGCGTTTGAGGGCGGGCTCAACGTGCTCCTCGACAACCCTATCCTTGAAGGGGCATTGGCCTCGTCGCTGGCTTCGGCTTTGCGTGACCTCGGTGAAATCGACAAGTCGGAACAAGCGTTCGAACGCAGCCTGAACGCCGTCGAGGACGCCTACGTCCTGAACAACCACGCCTATTACCTCGCAGGGCGCTACACCGCCGAGAAGGGCAAACAACGCCTCGAGCGCGCCCTGGAATGCAGCACCCGCGCCAACGAATTGATGCCCGAGGAAGGCAACTTCATGGATACGCAAGCCTACATCCTGTTCAAGCTCGGCCGCCACGACGAAGGCCTCGAGTGGATCCTGCGCGCGCAGCAGAACGGCATGGCCGGGGACGCGGTCGCGTTGGAACACGAGGGCGACATTCGGTGGGCCCTGGGCGAGAAGGAGGCGGCACGTGAGGTGTGGCGACGTGCGTTGGAGGCCGGCGGTGACGAGAAGGTCCTGAACCCCAAAATCGACCGCCCGTGAGTCCGACCCGCTCCTTTCCCAAAATGCGCATGCCAGGCCGCGGGGTCTTGGCGGTGCTGGGATTGGTGTGGATGACCGCCACCGGGTGCTTGACCGGGCGACGCGCCGCGACGGCCACCCTGCCCGCCCGAGAGCCCATGGAACTGCTGGGGGAGGTCGAAGCACGAGAAGCGGAGTGGAGCACCCTGGGATTGCGCCTTGAATCGACGGCCAGCGCCATGGGCAAGGCCGGGACGTTCACCCTGAACGTCCGGATGGCCAAGGATAGCGTGATTTGGATGAGCATCTCCCCCGCCCTCGGCGTGGAAGCAGCACGTGTGCTGATGACGCCCGATTCGGTGCAAGTGCTGAGCAAATTGCCGGGGTCTCGGTTTGTCTTTCAAGGGAATTACGCCATGCTTGAGGAGGCGGTGCAGGCACCGGTGAATTTCGAAATCATGCAAGACCTGCTCCTCGGGCGGCCCTTGATGCTCGATGCAGAGCGCGACGAGTACACGAGCCAGGTCGACGGCGATCAGTACGTGCTGATGAGCAAGTACAATCGCAACGTCCGCAAACTCGTCGGCACCGACGACAAAGAACTCGCGCCAGACGACAGCTTGAGCATCGTGGCGAAGGACAAGAAAGCCGAACGTTTGATCGAAAAAGCGGAAAAAAAGGCCGAGAAAAAAGACGAGATGTCCGAGGATTTGCTCGTGAGGCGGTACTGGCTCGACGGCAAGACCTACGATCCAGTGCAGGACGTCATCGACGACCTTTTGCGGTCCCGGACAGTGCGGGTCGAGCGAAGCGACTTTGACGACACCGACCTTGGCCGAATGCCTGCACGGGTTCGCATGACCGCGAAAGGACCCGAAGGGCTGTTTGACGCCCTCATCTACACGAAGCGCCGCCGAACGGGACGCGCCTACGATTTCCCGTTCGCCATCCCGGAAGACTTTGAGCGCCGCACGGAACTTTGATCGAGTGAGCACCGCCATGTGGAGGGGTGTGCGTCAGGTGCTGGTGGGGTGCCTGTTGGTAGGGGCTGCGCTGTTGTCGACCGGCGACGTCTGGGCCCAAACCACCGACAAGGAAGCCCTCCAAAAAGAGCGCGACCGGATCGAGCTGCAGCTCAAGACGACGGAAAATCTGCTCAAACAGGCCAAGAGCAACCGGGATGATGCCGCCCAGCAGGTGAGCCTGTTGAACAAGAAAATTGAGCTGCGAGAAAAGCTCGTGCGACATCACCAAGCCACGATCCGGTCGCTCGAGCGCTCCATGCGCGGCACCGACACGGAGCTGAGGACCCTCGAGGGCCACGTGAGCGCACTGAAGGATGAATACGCGCGCATGGTGCAGCAGGCCTACCGCATGAAACTGGGCGCGAACCCGCTGCTCTTCATCTTCGCCGCGGACGACTTCAGCCAGGCCGCCCTGCGCTTCCGGCTCGTGCAGTCGTACACCTCGGTGCGCAAAAAGCAGGTCGAGCAAATTGAGGAAACCCAAATCGAGCTGGCGGAAGTCCGCGTCACGCTGAACGAAGAGCGGGCAGCGGTGGAGACGGCCCTAGCCGAGCAACAGGCGGAACGCGACGCGCTCCGTGCCGACCGGGGGGAACGCACCGCGCTTGTGGACCAGCTCCAAGCCGAGGAAAAGCGGCTCCGAAGAGCCCAAAAAGCCCAGGAGAAAGAACGTCAGCGCCTGAACGACGAAATCAAGCGCATCATCGAGGCGGAGCTGGCCGCCGAGCGGGCCTCGGCTGCGGGCGAGTTTGCCTTGACGCCCGCGGGAAAAATCGTCTCCGAGGCCTTTGAAAAGAACCAACGGACCCTGCCCTGGCCCGTGATGCGGGGGGTGGTGACCCAGGGGTTTGGGCGCCAGCCGCACCCCACATTGAGCGGCATCACCATTGAAAACAACGGCATCGACATCACGACGGAGGCGGGCAACCGCGTGCTGAGCATTTTCCAAGGGACGGTGTCGAGCGTGTTCAACCTGCCGGGCGCGGGCACGAGCGTGATTGTGACCCACGGCGCCTACCGGACGGTCTACACCAACCTCGCCAACTGCCCCGTCAAGAAAGGCCAAACCGTCGACGTCGGCACCTTCCTCGGCAACGTGGGAGGCGCGGAAGGGGCGAACAGCGTGCTGCACTTCGAGGTTTGGAAAGTGGCGGGGAGCGAGCGTCAGCCTGTCGATCCGCGCCAATGGTTGACCGCCAAATGACCGCGCGGGTCGCGGCCGAGCGAATCGGTGACGAGCGGGTCGCACGAGGCGGAAATGCCTTGTTCAGGGGATTGTGGGCGGCACGGAACCGACGGAACTTTCAGCCGTGAACCTCGCCCTCGTCGGAAACCCCAACACCGGAAAGTCCACGCTGTTCCAGCGCCTGACCGGCCGTGCCGTGTCGGTGGGGAATTTGGCGGGCGTCACCGTGGAAACGGCGGTCGCGCCGTGCCGTCACAAGGGAGGTGAGTCCTGGGGCGTGCACGACCTTCCCGGCCTGTACAACCTGCACGCCCAAACGGACGACGGCCGCGTCACCGAACGCACGCTCCTCGACCCCACGCACCCGCACCGTCCGGACTTCATCATGCTGGTCGCGGATGCCCTGACGTTGCAGGGGCAGATGTTTTTGGTCCTGCAGGTCCGGGAACTCGGGGTGCCGTGCATGCTTCTTCTGAACCACATGCACACGACCGGGCCGTCGCGTGCCGAGCTCCGGGACCAAGCGTGCGAGCTCGAGGACGCCCTCGACATGCCTGTCCGGGTGATCAACGCCCACGACGACGATCCCGCAAGCTGGGTGAAGGAGTGGCTGCCGATTTTGGAGATGCCCAAGGCCTGCGCCGCGATTCGGGCCGTGCCGGAGTCCATGGAGGCCGGCGTTCGCGCCCTTCGTCCGCACCTTCCCGCCAGCACGCCTGGGCGGTTGTGCCACTTGCTGCGCATGCACGACGTGCCGGCTTGGCTCTCGGAGGCCGGGCAATCCGCTTGGCGGGAGGCCCGCGCTACGATGGACAGTCCGTCTGCGATGCAGCTCGAAGAAGCGGGCGAACGCATGGCGCAGATCCGGGAAATCCTTCCCGCGCCCAAGAGCGCGGTTGCGCCTGACACGACGCGCTGGCTGGACAACGTCTTGACGCATCCGGTGTGGGGGGTGCTGGGGTTTGGGCTGATCTTCTTTGTGATGTTCCAAGCCATCTACAGCTGGGCGACGGTGCCGACCGACCTGCTCGACGGCTGGATGGCGAGCGGCATCGACTGGGTGAACGGCGTGCTGCCGGACACGTGGTGGCGGAGCTTGATTGTGGACGGCGCCCTCGCGGGACTCGCCGGCATCCTCGTGTTTTTGCCCCAAATCATGATCCTCTTCGGCTTTACCTCCGTGTTGGACCACAGCGGCGCGATGGCGCGTCTCGGGTACGTGGGGGACCGGTTCCTGCGAAGGCTCGGCCTCGGCGGCCGCAGCGCCGTCAGCCTCGTGGGAGGGATGGCCTGCGCAATCCCCGCCGTCATGGCAGCCCGGGCCTTGCCCGACCGCCGGGAGCGCCTCGTGACCATCCTTGTCACGCCCATGATGACGTGCTCGGCACGGCTTCCGGTTTACGCCTTCCTCATCGCGTTTGTCGTTCCCGACGGCACTGTCCTCGGGTTCAACCGACAGGGCCTTTTCCTGTACGGGCTGTACCTCGCCAGCACGGCGGCCACCCTCGTCATGGCCTGGCTCCTCAACCGCAACCTCCCCAAGAACGCCCAGCGCCGCGAACTCGCAGAAGAGTGGCCGCCCTATCGGCTCCCCAAGCTCTCCCTCGTGGCGGGCAACATGGTCCGCCAAGGCTCGGTCTTCTTGCGCTCAGCCGGTCAAGTCATCTTGATCCTGAGCGTGGTGCTTTGGGGCCTCGGGTTCCTTGGCTCCGGCACCCTCGCCGAGCGGCAAGCCATGGATCCCGCACAACGCCTCGAAACGAGCGTCCTCGGCGCCATCGGCGACGCCATCGAACCCGTCGTCACCCCGCTCGGCTACGACGGCCGCCTCGGCATCGCCGTCCTGAGCTCCTTCGCCGCCCGCGAAGTCTTCGTCGGCACCGTCCAAACCCTTTACCCCTCCGCCGACGGCTCCACCCCCAAGGTCAGCGACCTCAAAGCACGCCTCGCCCAGGAAACCCATCCGCGAACCGGTCGCCCCCTGCTCACCACCGCCTCGGCGGCCTCCCTCATCGTCTTCTACATGTTCGCGATGCAATGCCTGAGCACCGTCGCCATCGTCCGCTCGGAACTCAACAGCTGGCGATGGGCCCTTGGACAAGCCACAGTCCTCACCGCCCTGGCCTACCTGCTGGCCTGGGTCACGCACCTGATTCTTTCTTGATTTACGCCACTTCGGTGGCGTCGGCAGCCACGCGCACCCACAGGTGAGCCGCTGCTTCCTTACGCACGGCGAGCGTTCGGCCACACGTGCAGATGGCCATGGGACCTCCGGCGGGCGCCACGTGGCGAACCTCGACCGACGACCCGATGCAGCAGCCCATCTGGACGAGCGCCATCACCTCTTCCGGGGTGTCGACGCGCTCGATGACCCCACACTCGGCAGGACCCAAATCGGACAAACGCTTCATCGCCATTGTGCAAAAATACGTTCACCTTCATCGCGAAGGCCCTCCCCCTTTTGGGGGATTTCTGCCATCTTGCCGGATGACTTGTTCCGCCCGCCCTGTTGATATCGCCACCCGTACAAACGCCCGCGCGACCGCCCACCTTGCCGCATTCGCCCTGATTTGGGGCCTTTTCGCAGCTCCCCTCCAAGGCCAAATCACCTGGGACTTCCCCGAACCCCTCGACGTCGCCGAGAGCACGTTTGGCAACAAATGCCCCCGCTTGGTGCTGGATGCAGCAGGAAACCCCGTGGTGTTCATGGGAAAGAACAACGACGGCCTCTACGTGGCCACAAGCGAGAACGGGACGTTCAACATGCCCCAAGCCGTCCCCACCGAGGCGGGCATCTTCCTGAGCGACGCGGAGGGTCCGGACGTCGCCACGTGGGGCAACACGATCGGGCTGGCTTACCAAATCGCCGGCCAGTGGGCCACCGGCGCCCAGTTCATGCGCTCCGACGACGGCGGCCTGACCTGGTCGGCCTCCTCCCCCATCGCACCCAACGCCACGGAAGACCACTTCATGCCCATCCCCGCCTTTGACGACGACGGCAACCCCTTCGTCGGCCTCAAGCTCGGGAGCGGCAACAACGCCCAGGAAGGCGTCCTCCTCTCCTCGGACGGGGGCATGACCTGGGGGCCCGCCGAACCCGCAAGCGCCGCGGCAGGCAACGGCATCGCCTGCGAATGCTGCCCCAGCCGCACCATCTACGGCAACGGCCGCTACCACTCCATCTACCGTCGGAACAACAACAACATCCGCGACATGTGGCTCGTCTCCTCGGAGGACGGCATCACGTGGGACCAGCAGCTCGACCTCGACCCCACGGACTGGCAAATCAACGCATGCCCTGAGACGGGCACCAGCGCCACCTGGCTCCCCGACGGCCGCCTCGCTTCGGTCTTCATGAGCGCCGGAGGCGGCAGCTCGCAGATCTACCTCAACGTCTGCGACCCCGCCTCCGACGACCCCGGCCTCACCCTCCCTCTCACCGCCACCCAATTCAGTTCGATCAACCAAAACCAGCCGGACGTCGCCGTCGGCCCGACCCACACGGTCGTCGCGTGGGAACAAAGCTCCGGGGGGTGGGAAATCCAGCTCTCCGTCGCCCCCCACGGCGCCCTGCCCGGCGGCTTGGTCGACGTGGCGGTCCCGCTCAGCGAGTCCCTCTCCGGCTCCAACCGCCACCCGGACGTGGCGGTCCACGGGAGCACGGTGCATGTGATTTGGCAAAACAGCGCGGACGGCACGGTCAAGTACCTCCGCGGCACCCTCGACGGCGCCAGCGCCCTCACCTCACCCACCCCTGCCATCACGACCCCGCGCCTCGTGCGCCAAGGCCCCGACCTCGTCACCCTCGAGGGCGCCACTCCCGGCTCCAGCTACCGGATCCTCGCTTCCCACGGCACGACCCTCCACAAAGGCACCTGCGACCCCTCCGGCCGCGCCTCCCTCCCCAGCCGTTTCCTCACCCCCGGCACGCCCCTCCTCGTCCTAGCCCAGACCAAGACAGGCCCCACTCTCCTGAAGCTCGGCCTCGCGAAGAATTGATTCCAGAGGAAGACGTTTGCACTTCACGAACTCCGCTGTACATTTGCGTTCGCTCTGGGCACTTAGCTCAGCTGGTTAGAGCGCTACCTTGACATGGTAGAGGTCACTGGTTCGAGTCCAGTATTGCCCACAACCCCAGAGAAGCCCCGCACCCCAAGTGCGGGGTTTTTTGTTGGGCAAAAGGCCCGCCCGTGCCCCATGAGCGTTGTATTTTGAGGGGATGAACTGGAAAGAGAACTTGCCGGACGTAGGACTGCTGTTGCTGCGCGTCGTGCCGTCCGGGCTGATGATGACCCACGGGTGGCCCAAGATGAACCGCCTGTTTGACCAATGGGGGTCGGAGGAGGGCGTGAAATTCTTCGACTTCATGGGTTTGGGTCCGGAGGTGTCGTTGATCTTGACCGTGGCGGCTGAACTGGTGGCGCCCGCCCTGATGGTGGTGGGCTGGAAGACGCGGTGGGCGGCCTTGCCCGCGGCCTTCACCATGGGGGTGGCGGCGTTTGTGGTGCACGGCGGGGATCCGATTGGGGACAAGGAACTGGCGCTCCTGTACTTGGTGTGTTTTGCCGCTGTGGCGACGTTGGGAGGGGGGCGTTGGAGTTTGGACGCGGTGCTGGATAAGGGCTGACGCGCTTGGGGACGAGCTGAGAAGGGTGGACGTTCGCGGACCGGATTCAACGAAAAGAGGCCGGAAAACGCACATGCGAAGCAACCTCCGCTGGCGTCCCGCGTCAGAATTTCAGAGCGTCAACGCGCCTTATGTGCTGTGAGATGGCGTATCTTACCTCGCCGCACGGACGCCAACCAAAACCAACCATGACCCAATCGCATTCCCATTCCTGCTTGCGCCACGTCGTGACAACTCTTATTGTCGCGATCGTTTCCGTCGCGGCTTACGCCCAGCCTGCCCCGCCAAGTGGGGTGTATTTGGAAGACCTAAGGGTTTGGCTCAAGAGCAATTGGTACAACGGCTACCACAGCAGCTTGGGGTACAACGAGGGGCGGCGTCAGATGTACGGCTACACCGACATCTTGAGCGACGGCAACATCGAAGGAATTTACACGGGATTTCAGCAGGCCGGTGGCTTTGTGACCTATCCCAACCCCATCAACGCGGAGCACATCGTACCGCAGAGCTTCTTTGGGAGTTCCGAGCCGATGCGCAGCGACATTTACATCTTGCGCCCCGCGCACGGCAGCGCCAACAGCGCACGCAGCAATTCCCCCTTTGCGGAAGTCAACGACAACCAAGCCCAGTGGTACGGCGTGAACGGCAATTCGTACACGTCGACCGGCAACCAGCCCGCGAACAGCGACAATTGGTCAGAGGGATCTGGAAGCTCGTGGGAGCCTCGCGAATCAAAGAAGGGCGACGTGGCCCGGGCCGTGTTCTACTTCTACACGATGTACCCCAACGAGGGGACGAGCATCACGGCGTGCGGGGATTTGGCCACGTTGTACAATTGGCACGTGAACGATCCGCCCGACGCAGCCGAAATCAGCCGAAACACCAAGATCAACCAAGTGCAAGGGAACAAGAACCCGTACGTGGAATTCCCCGAGCTCGTCTACTCCGCGTGGTTGTACGACGGGACCCCTCCTCCCACCGACGACACGACGGGGCCGGATTTTACCGGAACTCCCGCCAGCGTCAGCGTGGCCTGCGGGAGTGACCCCGGCGTGTTGGCAGACCCCACGGATCCGTGTGGCGTGGAAAGCCTGACGTACGAAGACGCCTTCAGCGGCTCAGGCGGATGCACGGGTGGCACGGGCATTTTGCGAACGTACACGGCCGTGGACGGGTGTGGAAACACGAGCACGTTTGTGCAGGAGCTCGTGTTTGTGGACACGACGGCACCGGTCTTTGACTTCGTGCCAGTCGACCTCGACATCCTGTGCTCGGACGACAACATCCCGCTCGACCTCGCGACCGCGACGGACGACTGCACCGACGCGACCGTGACGGTGAGTTTGGACATCGTTGGAGGACCCTGTCCTGAACCTTACCAGATTGTGCGTGTTTTTACCGCAACGGACGGATGTGGCAACACCGCAACCGCCTCCCAAACCATCTTCGTCACCAACGACCCCCCGACCGGGTGTCCTGAGGACCTTGATGGCGATTTGTTCATCGGCGTGAGCGACGTGCTGGCCGCCTTGGGCGAGTTTGGATGCACCTCCGGGTGCCCCATCGACCTCGACGGCGACGGCGCCACCACGGTGAATGACATTTTGACCTTGCTTTCCTCGTTTGGGGAAGCATGCCCATGATTGAGAAAACAACTGAATGAAGACCTTCTGTCCCATGAATCCACTTTCCAAACTCCTGCGCGGCGCAACGCTCGCCGTGCTGACCGCCGCGGGCCTCGCCACGGCTTCTGCCCAATCGCCATGCGTGAACGGCTTGGCTGCTGGCCTGTACCCTTGCGACAACATTGACCTGCTCTCCACCATGGGTGTCAACCAAGTGGGAGGCGGCGAGATGAACGACATCTGGGGCTGGACCGACCCCTTGGATGGCAAAGAATACGTGTTGCTCGGCCGAACCACCGGCACCGCCTTCATCGACATCTCCGACCCGATTAACCCCGTGTACCTCGGCAACCTCAACACCAACACGGTGTCGTCGTTGTGGCGAGACGTCAAGGTGTACAACAACTACGCCTTCATCGTGTCCGAAGCGGGCAGCCACGGGATGCAGGTCTTTGATTTGACCAAGCTCCGCAACGTGACCAACCCGCCGGTGAACTTCTCGGCTGATGCGATCTACACAGGCTTTGGCAACGCACACAACATCGTGATCAACGAGCAGAGCGGTCGCGCTTACGGCGTTGGAACCAACACGGCCTCAGGGGGGCTTCACATTGTGAACATTGCGAACCCTCTGAACCCCACGATTTTGGGCACCTTCTCAGCGGACGGCTACACGCACGACGCCCAGGTCGTGAACTACATTGGCAACGACCCGCAGCACCAAGGCAAGGAAATTGCGTTTGCGTGCAACGAAAACACGGTCACCATCGTGGACGTCACCGACCCCACGGATGCCAACTTGATTTCAGCCACAGGTTATAGCGGTTCTGCATACACGCACCAGGGATGGCTGACTGAGGACCACCGCTTCTTCGTGGTCGGAGATGAACTCGACGAACAACAATCTGGCATCAACACACGGACGTACTTCTTCAACGTGGAAGACCTCGACAACCCGTTCCTCGCCGGGACCTTCACCGGGACAACGGCAGCGATCGACCACAACCTGTACATCAAGGATGGCATCGCGTACCAATCCAACTACCGTGCAGGATTGCGCATGTTGGATGTCTCACAAGCGCCCAACGCATCTGAAATCGGGTTCTTCGACCTGTTCCCTGCGAGCAACTCTGCCCAATTCAACGGCACGTGGTCCAACTACCCCTACTTCTCTTCCGGGGTCGTGGCCGTCAGCCACATTGAAGAAGGATTGTTCTTGTTGAAGCCCAACTTCTTCCAAGTCACAACGACCGCGGAATTGGTGTGCTACAACGAAACGGTGACCATCAACCTGGTCAACGGCACAGCCAACGCAAGCAGCTCGTACAGCGTTTCTGGTGCGCCCGCCGGCGCTTCAGTCAACGTGACCAACACGAACGACGGCGCAACCATCACGGTCAGCGGATTCCCACAAGGAGCCTTGGCTGAATACACCTTGACGGTGAGTGACAACACAGGCCAAAGCGGCGAAGTGACGTTCTCCGTGTACGACTGCGACAACGAAGTTCTCGGCTGCACCGACCCTGACGCGTTGAACTACAACGCGGCAGCGACCATCGACGACGGATCATGCTCTTACCCATGCACCGACGTGACGGTGACCATCCTGACCGACAATTACCCCGCGGAAACTACCTGGGCGGTGACGGACGAGAGCGGCGCCACGGTGATGTCAGGAGGACCTTACTCCACGTCAGGTACCACGTTTACGTCGACGGCTTGCCTTGAAGTGGGATGTTACAGCCTCATCGTCAACGACAGCTTTGGCGACGGCATCTGCTGTGCGTTCGGCAACGGCAGCTACACGGTCTCGGTTGACGGCGCTGCGGTGGTAACCGGTGGCGAATTCACCTCGACCATCACGGAAAACTTCTGCGTGGAATCGCCGGGTATTCCCGGGTGCACCAACCTCGACGCGTGCAACTACAACCCCAACGCAACCTCGGATGACGGGTCGTGCGTGCTGCCTTACAGCGCAGTCTACCTCGACGACGACGGCGACGGGGTCGGAGGGGCTTCAGCCATTGCGGACGTGTGCACGCTGATGCCTGGCATGGTGCTGGTAACCGGCGACTGCAACGATGCGAATGCGGCGGTGTACCCCGGCGCTCCAGGTACGGGTCAGGGCATCGACAACAACTGCGATGGCGAAGTGACCGGCGACGAAGTGAACGCTTGTCCTCAGGACTTGAACGCCGACGGCGCCATCACGGTGGCTGACGTGTTGTTGGTCTTGGGCGAGTTTGGCTGCACGAGCAGCTGCGCCGCGGACGTCGATGGCGACGGCGCGGTGAGTGTGGGCGACGTGCTCAACATCTTGTCGGCGTTTGGTCAGTCTTGCTGATTGGCGCGCCGATGACACAAGCTGTGCATGATGGCGCAGCGAAAAGCCCCGGCCTTGCGGTCGGGGCTTTTTCATGGAACGGTGCGATCTGGCGGTGACGCGTGTCACGCGCACTTGTCCGGGTGCTTTTCCCGGACGTGCTTCGCAATGGGGATGCTCTTCCCGTCGTCGTCGAGGCGCACGAAGACGAGGCGCGTGCTGCACACCACCGCCTCTTCTTGGCTGTACACGTTGAATTTGCGAGCCTCGACGGAGACCGTGATGCTCTTGCCGCCGATGCGGTCGATTTGGCCGTAGATCTTGATCAAGTTGTTCTCCTTGACCGGCGACTTGAACAAGACCTCTTCAATCTTGAGCGTGACCATGGTAGGACAGTGGCACACCTCGTTGACAAAGGCGACGGCGGATTCATCGATCCAGCTCAGCATGGTGCCTCCAAACAAGTTGTTGTGCACCCCGAGGTCGTATTTCTTGCAGACTTTGGTTCCAAGCAATTGCATGGCGCAAAGGTCGGTCAGACCGCGGACATGGGGAAGGCTTGAATCAGGAAGCCTTCGACTTGACGTCGCGACGAAACGGCAAGCCGATTTGGTAGCCCAAGTCGTCGCTTCGGCTGTCATCCACCACGTCGAGGCCATACTGGATGTCCGCTGGGTTGCCGTAGGTGAAGGTGCCAAAGATTCGGTCCCAAATGCTCAGCATGTTCCCGTAGTTGCGGTCCGTCCACGGCACCTCAAAGTGGTGGTGGAACTTGTGCATGTTGGGCGACACGAAGACCCAGCTGATGGCGCGGTCCACCTTTTCTGGAAGCTCGATGTTCGCGTGGGTCAGGTAGGTGAAGAACACGGTCAGGATTCGGTAGAACAGGTAGAACGCCACAGGCGCGCCGGTCGCGAGAACGGCCACGAGCGCAAAGCACTCCCGCACCACAAAATCCAACGGATGATGCCGCGTGCCCGTCGTGACGTCCACGTGCGTGTCGCTGTGGTGGACCATGTGCAACCGCCACAAGGGCTTCACGTTGTGCAGGCACCAGTGCACGCCGTATTGGGCGATGAGGTCAAAGACCACGATGGCGACCACGAGCTCCACCCACGTGGGCGACTCGAACAGGTGAAGCAGCCCGACCTGGTAGGTCGCCGCCCAGGCGAACACCCCCACCGTTGCAGCCCCAAATGCCGAATTGATCGCCATCGTCGTGGCGAGGAAGGTCAGGTTGGTTCGGGTGTGTTTCCACGACCGGAAGCCGCCTTGAAACATCGGCCGAATCCCCTCAATCACGAGATTGAACGACATGCACGCCACAATCCAAACGAGCTTTTGCCACGAAGGCATGGCTTCGAAAAAGTCGAAGAACGCTTCCATGCTTGGGAAGATACGCGCACCGTCGGCTTGTGGGCTAATTTGCGGGCATGGAAGGCGCACTGAAGGTGGCGGTGATTGGCGGCGGCGCGGCGGGTTTTTTCGCGGCGTTGTCCGCTGCGAAGCACCACCCTTCAGCCCACGTCGTGCTCTTCGAGAAGACGGCCAAACTCCTTTCCAAGGTCAAAATCTCCGGCGGCGGCCGCTGCAACGTCACCCACCACTGCTTCTCTCCCTCGGCCCTGTCCAAGCATTACCCGCGCGGAGGCAAGCAGCTGAAAAAAGCCTTAGGGACGTTTCAGGCTTCCGACACGGTCGCGTGGTTTGAGTCCCGAGGCGTGGCCCTGAAAACCGAAGGCGACGGGCGCATGTTTCCCGTCACGGACTCGTCCCAAACCATCGTCGACTGCCTCGTTCGCGAAGCGGACCGGCACGGGGTCGAGGTCCGACTCCAATCCCCGGTCCGGGAACTCACCCCCCTCGCGCCGGGCGGCTTCACCCTGAACGGCGAGCGCTTCGATCGCGTGATCGTGGCGACAGGCGGAAGTCCCAAACGCGAGGGCCTCGCCTGGCTTGAAGCGCTCGGGCACGCCATTGTCGACCCCGTCCCGTCCCTGTTCACGTTCAACATGCCGGGCTCCGACATCACCGACCTGATGGGGGTGGTCGTTCCCGACGCCCTGGTGCGCATTCAAGGCACGAAGCTCATCCAACAGGGCCCGGTCCTCGTCACGCACTGGGGCATGAGCGGTCCGGCCATCCTGAAGCTCAGCGCGTGGGGCGCCCGCGAACTCGCGGAACGCGGCTACGCATTTTCAGTCCAGGTGAACTGGATTGGCATCGCGAACGAAGCCGAAGTCACGTCCGCGATCGACGACGCCATGCCGGACATCCGGAAGAAGAAAGTGGCGAACGCGTGCCCGTTTGAGCTTCCGAAGAAGTTTTGGGCGTTCCTGTTGGCACGTGCCGAAGTCCCCGCCGACGCCGCGTGGCTCGATCTCGGCAAGAAGGCGAAGAACAAACTCGTCAACACGCTTCTCAACGACGTCTACGAGGTGCGCGGCAAGACGACCTTCAAGGAGGAGTTCGTGACGTGCGGCGGCGTGGTGCTCGGCGAGGTCGACTTCGCCACGATGCAAAGCCGCGTGGTGCCCGGCCTCTACTTCGCGGGCGAGGTCCTGGACGTGGACGGCGTGACGGGCGGGTTCAACTTTCAGGCCGCGTGGACCACGGGGTTCGTGGCTGGGCGTTTGGGGTAATGTCGAAATCGACTTACAGCTCAAACGTCATCCCCTCGCGCGCCACACGGTAGCCCTTCGCCTCCACCTCACGGCTCGGCTCGCTCTCCGCATCCAACAGCGGGTTCGTGTGGTTCATGTGGATGAAGTGGATTTTCTCCCGCTCAGACTCCGGAAGGCTGTCGAGCATGGCCATTGTCTCCACCACAAAGGGGTGAGGGATTTCCGCCATGTCGCGGTGATTGACTTCCGCGGCATCGAAAAAGGTCGCGTCCACAAACGCCAGGTCGACGCGAGCCAATTCCTCCACGAGCGAGCGCTCCCACACCGTCCATTTGTCGATGTCAGGAATGAACAAGGCGCTGCGCTTGGGTCCTTCGATTCGGTAACCCACCGTTTCGCTGAATTCATCCCGGTGAGGCACACGTAAGGGGGTCACGCTCACTTCCTCATGAAACAACGGCACGGCTTGATCGTCCCGGAGCGAAAAGACATCGATGTTGCCCAACTCCACGAGTTGGCTCCAAGGGCCGTTCGTCTTCAAAAACTCTGCCATGCGCGGCATGGCTCCTACGCGCACCCCATTCGCGCCCAACGCCTCCCTTCCGAGGTGCATGAGGCCCGTGTAATGCCCCATGTGGGCGTGGGTGAGGAAAATGGCGGAGGGCTGCGATACGCCTGATCTCTCAGCCAAGGTGGCCCATTGGCTGGGTAAATCGGGGGTGGCCTCAAACAACGCCGTTTCTCCCCAAGCACGGCTAATGAGTCCCAAGGACACCACGCGACGCTCGGAGCGCGGACGCAAGAACAAGTTGCGGCAACATGGCCTGCCACAACCAATGTGCGGTGACCCCCCATCCTGAACGTTGCCGAGCACCACGAGCTCCACGAGCTCTGTGGGCAATGGGCTTTGGGGCAAAGTGGGGAGCACGAAAGCGAGGGAAATCACCCATGCCATCACGCGCATCAACGAGAAGATCATGCAGCCCCGCCAGGACTCGAACCTGGATCAAACGTTTAGGAAACGCTTATTCTATCCCTTGAACTACGGGGCCCCGCTGGTGAATGCGCCGGAAGTGGCGCCTGCCGCGGCCGCAAAGATGCAACGCATTCGTAGTTTGGGGACATGAAGATGCACCTCTCTGCAGGCGTGGCGGCTCTTGGACTCGCGCTGGGCCTGTTCTCCTGTTCGTCGGCCGACCCGACCTCGCTCACGTTTGTGCGAAATGCCGAAACCGTGGAACGCGTGTTCCGGGCCTTTGAGGCGGAGGACGGGGAGTCGTTTTGGGCCGAGTTTGCCGAAACGGCCGTGTGGCGTGGCACAGGCGTCAATGCACCCACCACCCTTTCGCGGGAGAAGATGCAAGGGGTGTACGACGCGTTTTGGGGAGAGTTCGACTACGAAATCGTGGGAGACCTGCACTTCCAGCCGGGCGTCAACCACGAGACGCAGCTGCCCAACGGCAGCGTGAATGGCATGTTCCTGTGGGAGGTTTCGCGCATGGCGCCGGACAGCAGCGAGCGCCGGTCCGTGCAGCTTTGGATCTACGAGTCGTTCGATCTCAACAAGGAAGGCCAAATCGTCTTCACCCAGGTCTTCTCCGACCTCGCCTCCGCCTACCGGCAGCTCCGCGAAACTCCGGCCGAGGAATGATCCTCCCCGCGTTCAAGCAAGCTTGACGCAGGAGCCAACAAAAAACCCCGCACTTGCGTGCGGGGCTTCTTTGGGTTGTGGGCAATACTGGACTCGAACCAGTGACCTCTCGCGTGTGAGGCGAGCGCTCTGAACCAGCTGAGCTAAATGCCCTTCTCAGCTCCGCTTCCTTTGAAACGGACGGCGAAGATACGCAAGCCCTTGCGATTTGCAAGCGTTTGGGTTCTTCGAAAAGTGCGCCCTGCAGGGCTTGAACCTGCGACCAAGAGATTATGAGTCTCCTGCTCTGACCAACTGAGCTAAGGGCGCGAGACAGGGCGAAGGTACAGCGGAAGGGAATCGACGTGGTTGCCCGTGAAGGTCAAACCACTTCCCCGTCGTCTTCCAGCCACTCAAACTCGAGCTGGCGCTTGGCAAGGTCCGCCGACACCACCCGAACCGTGATGGGGTCTCCCAATCCGATTGTCGTGCCCGACCTGAGACCCTGGAACAACACGCGGTCTTCGTCGTACGACCACTGGTCCCAAGGGAAGGACTCTTTGGGAACGAAGCCTTCGCACTTGTTCTCGTCCAGTTCGACAAACAAGCCACGACCAATGGCGCCGTTGACGAGGCCTTTGAAGGTTTCGCCGATGCGGGTCGAGAGGAATTCAACCTGCTTGTATTTGATGCTCGCGCGTTCCGCTTCCGAAGCCCGTTTTTCCATCGTCGAACTGTGCCGGCATTTGCCGCCCAGTGGGCCTTCGTCGGCGCTGCCCTTTCCGTCGAGGTAATGCTGCAACAATCGATGAACCATCACGTCGGGGTAGCGCCGGATGGGGCTCGTGAAGTGCGTGTAGTACGGGAATGCCAGACCGTAGTGGCCGATGTTGTCCGTGTTGTATTCGGCCTTCGCCATGGTCCGAATGGACATCGTCTTGACCGTGTTTTCTTCTGGCGTCCCAGCCGTTGCTGCCAGGAGGTCGCGGAGGAGGGATTCAGCGTTGCCTGGCGTGGGTTTGGGCATCTCGTGGCCAAACCGCTGGACAAACACCCGCAACTGCTTCAGCTTCTCCGGATCGGGCCGGTCGTGCACGCGGTAGACGGCCGTGCGCGTCGGGGTCTGCTTCTCGGGATGCACCTTGGCCAGAAAGCGCGCCACTTCCACGTTGGCGAGCAGCATGAAGTCCTCGATGAGCTTGTTGGCCTCCTTCATGCGCTTGATCACGACGCGAAGCGGCTTGCCCGCCTCGTCGAGTTGGAAGCGCACTTCCTCGGTGTTGAAGTCGATGCCACCGCGCTTGAATCGCTTGCCGCGGAGCTTGCTGGCGAGGTCGCCAAGCACCCTCAGTTCTTCCGCGCGGTCGCCCTGCCCGGATTCGAGGCGCTCTTGAGCCTCTTCGTAGGCGAAGCGTCGGTCGGAGTGGATCACTGTCCTCCCAAACCACCTCTTCACGACTTCGGCCTCCTCGGTCATTTCAAAGACCGCACTGAACGCAAAGCGATCCTCGTGCGGACGAAGGGAGCACAGGTCGTTGGAGAGCACTTCGGGAAGCATGGGGATGGTTCGGTCGACGAGGTACACGCTTGTCGCGCGGTTGATGGCCTCCTGATCAAGCACGGACCCCGGCGTCAAGTAGTGCGTCACGTCCGCGATGTGAACGCCAATTTCCCAGTTCCCGTTTTTGAGCTTTTGCAAGCTCAGGGCATCGTCGAAGTCTTTGGCGTCTGCCGGATCAATCGTCATGGTGAGGATGTCCCTGAAGTCCCGGCGTCGGGCCACCTCGTCCGGGTCCAACCCATGCGGGTTGTCGGGGTCGCTGGGCGCGAATTTTGAAGCCGCTTGATCGACTTCTGGAGGGAAGGCGTAAGGCAGCCCAAACTCCGCAAGGATGGCATGCATCTCCACTTCGTGCTCGCCTTGTTGTCCCAGCACTTGCACCACACGCCCCGTAGGTTGTTCGCGCGGGTCGTCCCATTGTTCCAGTGCCACCAAAACCTTGTCGCCCTCCACGGCACCGCCAAGGAATCGAGCAGGGATGAAAAAATCCGTGTGCAATCGCTGGTCCGCCGGCTTGCCAAAACCATAATCCCGCACGAGAGTGACCGTCACCACGTAATTCTCGCGCTGACGTTGGGTCACACGCTTCACTCGGGGCATGCTCCGCCGACCGCGCTGCCACCATTCCACCTCGACGGTGTCGCCCCAAAAAGCATCTGCCGTTTGGCCTTTGGGGATCCGGATTTCATGACCGTCCGGCATCATCACAAAGCCCGTGCCCATCCGTGAAACCTGAATCGTACCGATGTTGTCCTCGGGATGGGACGATTGCATTTCCGAAGCGGCAAGGGCGAAACGGCCGCGGCCAAGATCCTCCAAGGTGCCCTTCGCCGCCAGCTCGTCCATCAGCGCCATCACGGCACGTCGCACCTCGTGATTGAGGATGCCTAGCGCCCCAGAAACTTGCTTGTGATTCAGCGCCTTTCCTGGCCGCTGTCGAAACACACCCACCACAGATTTGCGCAAATCTGAAGGATTGTCACCCTGCGGGGCTCCATGTTTTCCCCGCTCTCCCTTCCCCCCTCGCTTGGGGTTTTGCCCCACAAACTTCCCGCCGCGTCCGCCGCGGTCTCCTTTCTTGGCCATGCCCCAAAGATGCGGCCTTCTCCCCCGTCTAGGCGTGCATTGAAAATCAAGTTCCCACCAAGGTTATCCCCACGCCTTGGCCGAACTTGCGGGCCATGACCACGCGATTTCTTCCCACGCATTGGCGCGATTACGCTTTGCTCGACGCTGGCAACGGCCAACGCCTGGAGCGGTTTGGCGAATTGACCTTGGTGCGGCCCGACCCGTTTGCACTGTGGGAGCCGGCGGGCGATCCGTCCCTGTGGCGCGACGCCGACGCGACCTTTGAGCCCACAGGACGCACGCACGGCAAATGGCGCTCCACACCTGGCACACCTCGAAAATGGCCGTTGCGGTACCGTTCCGAAGCACTCGATTTGGCCTTTGAACTGGAGATGACCCAATTCAAGCACGTCGGCCTCTTCCCCGAGCAGGCGGACAACTGGGAATTCATCGCGGCCAACCTTGGCGAAGGTCAACGCTTCCTCAACCTGTTCGCATACACGGGCGGCGCCAGCCTCGCCGCACGCCAAGTCGGGGCGGACGTGGTCCACTGCGACGCCATCCGTCAAGTCGTCGACTGGACACGCCAAAACATGGAACGCAGCGGCCTAGACGGCATCCGGTGGGTGGTCGAGGACGCCCTCAAGTTCGCCCGTCGCGAGGCCAAACGAGGCAACACCTACCACGGCATCGTCCTCGACCCCCCCACCTGGGGACTGGGCCCCAAGGGGGAGAAGTGGAAACTCGAGGACCAACTTCTCGAGCTCATCGACGTCGTGGCCACCCTCGTGGCGCCCGGCGGCTTCGTCGTCATGAACACGTACAGCGGCATCCCGCCCAGCGCCCTCGAAACCATGTGGGCCCTCGCCCTCCCCGGCGCCACGATCCAGTCCGGCGAACTGTGCCTACGCACCGAACTCGGCCACGACCTTTCGACCGGTTCCCTCGTTCGCGTCACGCGCCCGTAACCACGTTATTTTTGCAGCATGGCACAGGAAAGCGTGATGCTGGGGCTGAAACTGCCCACCGACCCGCGTTGGGTGAAACTCGTGGAAGAGAACATTTCCGAGATCCTCACCGACCACGCCTGGTGCGAGCAAAAAGCCGCCTCCAACGCCATCAGCACCATCGTGCGCTACCCGGACCTAACAGACATGGTCGAAGAGTTGACCGCGATTGCGCAGGAGGAGATGGAACATTTTGGGATGGTGCTTGAGAAAATCAAGGCCCGCGGCTTCACCCTGGGCCATGAGCGTAAGGACGATTACGTCGGCCAGCTCTCCAAGTTCATCAAGCGTGGTGGCTCGCGTGAAGGCCAAATCGTCGACCGCCTTCTCTTTGCTGCCATGATCGAGGCCCGTTCGTGCGAGCGTTTCAAAATGCTCTCCGAGCGCATCAGCGACCCGGACCTCGCCGAATTTTACCGCGAGCTCATGATCAGCGAGGCGGGCCACTACACCACTTTCCTGAAGCTCGCCCGGAAATACGGCGGCAGCATCGACGTGGACGCGCGCTGGAAGGAGTGCCTCGACTTCGAGGCGGCCATCATTCAGAATTACGGCAAAAAAGAATCCATCCACGGCTGACGCCGCGTTCTGATCAGGGCTTCGCGTTGTCGGCCTTCCCCAGCGTCAAGCGTCCACCGACGTACACCATCCGACCGAAGATCGGCCCGTACACCAGACTGGCGTCCATGTTCTCCTGGAACATTTGCTCGTCTTGGTAGGCCCATTGCGCGGCTGCAATGGGATTCTGTTGACGGTAGTTCAAGATGTTCTCCACGCCAAGGTAGAGGTCGATGCCGGGGGCAAAGACGCGTGAGATTTGGCCGTTGACCACCACGAAATCGTCCTCGAATTCGCTCGCTGGCCGGTCGTCAACAATCGCGTCAGGACGCGGAATCCGTTGCGGCCCCACCCACTGAACGGTCAGATCGCCCATCCAGTTCGCGCCGCGGTCGTTGGCTTTGGAGCTGTAGCTCCATTGCGTGAACGCGCGGTGCTGAGGGACGTATGGGTCCACAAGTGTCCCCTGCGTCTCGGCACCGTCCCGTTGCGTGGTCGCGTGCACGTAGCGGTACGCGAGGCGCATGTCCACCCGACGGTGCACCGACCATCCGAGCTCGGCCTGGGCCGTCAGCGAGCGCGATTCCCGGTCGCCGAGGTTGTAAATGCGCACCGCGTGAGCATCCGCGTCCAGGTCCACAACCGCACGGTTTTGGAATTCGGTCCAATACCCGTCCAGCGCGAAATCTGCATCGCGGTAAAGCAGCTTGAATTTGCTCGTCACGTTGAATCCGGCGTTCCAACCGCGCTCCGGCTCAAGCGGTCCGTCCACGATCCACGTCCGGTTGCTCGCCCAAACCCCCAGCTCCTCCATCAACACGTTGGGCGTCCGAAATCCCGTACCAGCCACCATCTTCAGAGACGTCTGTTCCGTCGCGCTCCACCGTGCATGCACACGCGGCGTCACAATCGTCCCCCAGAGGTTGTGTTGATCCACCCGCAATCCCGCGACGACCATCCCACGTGGGTTTCCCGTCCAAGTCGTTTCCAAAAACGCCCCGGGGACATGCTCCGTGCGCGCCCACGTTTCCGGCGTCGGAGCGGCTTCCGTGGGACCTTCACCCCACGTTCCGCGCTCCAAGAAGTCGTCGTAGAGGTAGCTGACGCCTGCGCTGAACTGGCGGTCTTCCGACCCCAGAAACCCACTTCGAAGCACGTTCGCTCGGAAGGTGTTTTGCTGCCCATCATATTCCCGGTTCCCAAACCCATGCCAGTGGTGGTGCGTCGAGGCCGTCCATTGGCTTCCCCACGACCGGCCTTCCTGACCGGGCAACACATAGCCGACCTTGGCATTGACCTCAGCGCGCTGGATTTCGGTGGTCGCCGCCCAAGGCGTGGCCACAATGTCCCCGGCCACCATCCCACCCTCGCGAACCATGTCCACACCCATGAGGGCAATGTCTGCCCGAAGGCCGCGGTCGCCGATGAAGCGCCACTCGTTCCGCACGACCCCGTCTTTCCGGAGGGGCGTGTCCAGGAACCCGTCTTGGTTGCGGTCGTTGACGCGTTGACCGTACTCGCCGTGCGTCATCAGCACGGTGTCCCAACGTCGGCTCACGCGATGCTTGCTAACGTGGTTGAACTCCATGCGCCCTGAAGCGCCGTAAAACAAGTTGAGGTGGAAGGGTTCTGCGGAATCGGGGTTGCGGTGGGCGACGTTGATTTGGCCTGTGAAGCTCTCGTAGCCGGACGCCACGGTCCCCACGCCCTTGGAAATGAAGATGCTTTCGATCCACGGGCCTGGGATGAAGCCCATCCCTTGCACCACATTCAATCCACGAGGTCCGGGCAAGTTGTCGACGAGCAACTGCGTGTACTTGCCCGCGAGTCCAAGCATGTGAATCTGCCGCGTTCCCGTCACGGCATCTGTGAAGCTCGCGTCCACCGAAGCGTTGGTCTCGAACGCCTCGCTCAAGTTGCAACACGCCGCTTTGCACAGCTCTTTGCGGCTGAGTTGTTGAATGTTCAAGGGGTTGAGCAGAGACACGCTTTGGGAACGCTCCTCAAACACAACATCCGCAGATTGAAGCAACACCCCTGGCTCCAAGGGCACCTCGAGGAACGACTCACCTTTGTACAGCATATCCACCGTGGTGTAGCCCACCATGCTCACGCGGAGCGTGTCTGGGTTGCGCCGCACATCGAGTTGAAAAAACCCAAACGCGTCCGTCACCGCCCCCACCCCACTTCCTTTCCACATCACCGTCGCCCCGGGAAGCGGATCGAAGGTTTCCTTGCCGACGTGTGCTCCAGGCGCGTGGTTGTGTCCCGAATGGTCCTCGGGCGCAAAAACTTTTCCTCGAAGGGTTTTCTGCGCGCTGGCTTCAGGAGACCAACTCGCAAACAGCGCCATGCAAGCGCCGATCAACCACGGGCGCATCAACGGTGATCGTCGTGGTCGTGGTCGTGGTCGTGGTCGTGGCCAGAGCACGATTGATGATCCCGGTACTTGCAGCATCCGTGAATGTTGGCATAGGCCTCGTCCGTGGCCTTGTGCTTCTCCGTGTCATGTCCAATTGCCGTAGCCAGCTTGTGCAAGCTTTCCTCGTTCCACTTCTTCGCCTTGTAGACCACGTGAAGCTCCTTGGTCTCGAGGTTGTAGTCCGCCGCGACGATGCCTTTTTGGTCAAACGCCGCTTCGATGCGGTTCTCGCACATGCCGCACAATCCGGACACGCCAAAGGTCAATTCGGCCTTTTGGGCTTGGGCGGAAACGGCGGTTAACGCCACAGCCGCGAGCAAAAGAAAACGGTTCATCATACCCCTAAAGGTACGACAAACCGTTTCGGTGCGATTCACGTTGTGATTTATTCGCCCGTCACAGAGGCGTTCAGGAAGTCGCGGTTCATGCGCGCGATGTTGGTCAGGTCGATGCCCTTGGGGCATTCCACAGCACATGCGCCTGTGTTGGTGCAGTTGCCAAACCCTTCCTTGTCCATCTGCTCCACCATGCGCGTCACGCGGCGTTTCCGCTCGGGCTGACCTTGCGGCAGAAGGGCGAATTGGCTCACCTTGGCCGACACGAACAACATGGCCGACGCGTTTTTGCACGTGGCCACGCACGCCCCGCATCCGATGCAAGTCGCCGCGTTGAAGGCCTCGTCCGCATCCGCCTTCGGCACGGGGATGGCGTTGGCATCGAGCGTCTCGCCGCTCGTGTTCACCGACACGTACCCGCCAGCCTGGATGATGCGGTCAAACGCACTGCGGTCCACGGTCAAGTCCTTCACCACCGGGAAAGCCGAGGCACGCCACGGCTCAATCGTGATGGTGTCGCCGTCCTTGAAGGAGCGCATGTGCAACTGGCACGTCGTCACGCCTCGGCCGGGGCCGTGCGCTTCGCCGTTGATGAACATCGAGCACATCCCACAAATGCCTTCGCGGCAGTCGTGGTCAAATGCAATCGGTTCGCCTCCTTCTCGAATGATCGTGTCGTTGAGGACATCCATCATTTCGAGGAACGACATGTCCCCGGTCACGTCCGACAGCTGGTGGGTGTCGAAATGTCCCTTGTCTTGTGGGCCGTTTTGGCGCCAAACTTTAAGCGTCAGGTTCATCTTCTTCGTTTGTGGGAATTACTTGTAGCTGCGCTGCTTCAGCTCAATGTTTTCGTAAACCAGTTCCTCCTTGTGGAGGTTCGCGTCGTTGGGCTGGCCGTTGCATTCCCATGCGCTGACAAACGTGAATTCGTCGTCGCGACGCAGCGCCTCGCCTTCTGCAGTTTGGTGTTCCTCGCGGAAGTGACCGCCGCAGCTCTCTTCGCGCTCCAAGGCGTCCTTGCACATGAGCTCACCGAGCTCAAGGAAGTCCGCCACGCGTCCGGCCTTGTCCAACTCCGGGTTGTATCCCGTCGCTGAGCCAGGCACTCGCACGTTGGCGTAAAACTCTTCGCGCAACGCCGAGATGTCGGCGATGGCTTGGGTCAAATCCTCTTTGTTCCGAGCCATGCCGCAGTTGTCCCACATGATGCGGCCCAAGCGGCGGTGGAAGTCGTCCACGGGCGTCGTGCCGTTGTTGGACACAAACTTCTCAAGTTGTGCCTGGACGGCTTTCTGAGCCTCCACGAACTCAGGCGTGTCGTTGGAAATGGCCCCCGTCCGAATGTCGTCGGCGAGGTAGTCGCCAATGGTGTACGGCAACACGAAGTAGCCGTCCGCCAAACCCTGCATCAGGGCCGAAGCCCCGAGGCGGTTCGCGCCGTGGTCGGAGAAGTTGGCCTCCCCTGCGGCGTACAAACCGGGCACCGTCGTCATCAGGTTGTAGTCCACCCAAAGTCCTCCCATCGTGTAGTGCACCGCGGGGTAGATCTTCATGGGCGTTTCGTACGGGTTGTCGTCCGTGATCTGGCGGTACATGTCAAACAAGTTGCCGTACTTGGCCTTGACCACCGCCTTGCCCAACTCGCGCATCTTGTCGTCGCTGGGGTTCTCCAGACCCATCACGTTCGCTTCGGTTTTTCCGTAGCGCATGATGGCGCTGGTAAAATCGAGGAACACGGCCTCACCCGTGGTGTTCACCCCAAACCCTGCGTCGCAACGTTCCTTCGCTGCACGTGACGCCACGTCGCGCGGCACCAAGTTTCCGAAGGCCGGGTACCGGCGCTCCAAGTAGTAGTCGCGGTCCGCTTCTGGAATGGCCGTCGGCTTCAACGTGCCTTTGCGCACGGCCTCAGCGTCTTCCGCTTTCGCCGGTACCCAGATGCGTCCGTCGTTCCGCAGAGACTCCGACATCAAGGTCAGCTTGCTTTGGTAGTGGCCGCTCACGGGAATGCACGTCGGGTGAATCTGCGTGAAGCATGGGTTCGCCATGAAGGCACCCTTGCGGTGTGCTTTCCAAGCTGCGCTGACGTTGGAGCCCATGGCGTTGGTGCTCAAAAAGAACACGTTGCCGTAGCCTCCGGTCGCAAGCACGACGGCGTGCGCACTGTGACGCTCAAGATCCCCTGTGACGAGGTTGCGGGCGATGATGCCGCGGGCTTTGCCGTCGACAATCACCACGTCCATCATCTCGTGACGGTTGTACATCTTCACTTTTCCCTTCGAAATCTGGCGGCTCAAGGCGGAGTAAGCCCCGAGCAGCAATTGCTGGCCCGTCTGGCCTTTCGCGTAGAACGTGCGGCTGACCTGCACCCCTCCAAACGAGCGGTTGTCCAACAATCCGCCGTACTCGCGAGCGAAGGGAACCCCCTGCGCCACGCATTGGTCGATGATGCTCGTGCTGACCTCGGCCAAGCGGTGCACGTTGGCTTCGCGGCTCCGGTAGTCGCCGCCCTTGATGGTGTCGTAGAACAAACGGTAGACCGAGTCCCCATCGTTTTGGTAATTCTTGGCCGCGTTGATGCCGCCCTGAGCAGCAATGGAGTGTGCACGACGCGGGCTGTCCTGGAAGCAGAATGCCTTGACGTTGTAGCCCATCTCTGCCAGCGAGGCGGCGGCCGAGCTGCCTGCCAATCCCGTGCCCACCACAATCACGTCGATGAGACGCTTGTTGGCCGGGTTGACCAGGCGAATGTTGTTCTTGTATTGGGTCCACTTGTCGGCCAAGGGACCTCCGGGGGTCTTGGAATCGAGCATGGTCTTAGGCTTGGGTCAGGAACAGGTACAAGGGAATCGAAGCAAACGCGGCAGGAACGAGCACCGCAAAGGCTTGGCCCACGCGCTCAATCCATGGTGTGTAGGTCTCGTGGCGCACGCCCATCGACTGGAAGGCGCTGGAGAAGCCGTGCCACAAGTGGAAGCCAAGGGCAAACATGCCCAGCACATACAGCCCCGCTGCCGCTGCCGCCATGCTGTTGATGGCCGGGTCAAAGAAGTTGAGGACCACGGTGTGCAGGTCCTTCAACTCTACGCCGTTCACGGTTTGAGTGGGCATCGCTTTGTCGAAGTGCATCTTCCACCAAAAGTTCTGCATGTGCGTCACAATGAACACCAGCACGATGGTGCCGAGCACAGCCATGTTCCGGCTGCTCCATCCCGCGTTCGCGGATCCTTTCTCCATCGCATAACGAGATGGACGGGCCTTGCGGTTTTGCACCGTAAGTAAGACTCCGTCCACCACGTGAAACAACACGCTGGCGTAGGTGAGGTAGCTGAGCACCTTGACCAACGGGAAGGTGGTCATGAACAAGGCGTATTCGTTGAACGCTGTTTGACCTTCGACGCCGGGAATGAACAACTGCAAGTTGCCAAGCAGGTGACCGACGAGAAACAGGCAAAGAAAAAGGCCTGTCAGGGCCATCGCGTACTTCTTCGCGAGCGAAGATTTCAGGATTCCAGAAGAGCTCATGCGTCGCATTAAATGAGTTGCTCAAAGCTACGCCGACTCGGACGGCCCACCAAGCAGAACGGTTCTAACGTGAAGGGCCAAGGGAATGAAAAGGGGAAGGCCCGTGATGAGCCCTCCCCGCGCGGTTATGCCGGGTCCGAACGCTTCTCCAGCATGAGCATTTCCCCAGCCACCACTTCCGTGATGTAACGGGTGTGCCCTTCCCCATCCTCGTAGGTCCGGTAGGTCAACCGCCCTTCGACCGCCACCTCGGCACCCTTTTTCAAGTATTGACCAACCACTTCCGCCAGACCGCCCCAAGCCACGACGTCGTGCCATTGGGTGCGTTCCACTTTCTCTCCCTCACCGTTGCGGAAGGATTCGTTGGTCGCCACTGGAAACCGGGCTTTCACCTTGCCGTCGTCGAAGGTGATCATCTCGGCGTCTTTGCCGAGCCGTCCAATCAATTGGACTTTGTTGCGCAATGCATTCATCATGTGTTGTTTTCCGAGCCCAAACCTCCTTCACTTCCCTCCCCCCTCACCATGCAATTCACCCGTGACAGGCCGTGATTGAGGAGCGTCGCCCGTGACCTTGCCGCGCGCTACCTTTGCGGGCCATGACTGACGTTCGAGTACGCTTTGCTCCCAGCCCCACCGGGCCGCTCCACATGGGCGGTGTCCGGACTGCGCTGTACAACTGGTTGTTTGCGCGGGCCCACGGCGGGACGTTCATTTTGAGGATTGAAGACACCGACCAAGGGCGGTTCGTCGAAGGCGCGGAAGCGTACATCGAGGAGGCGCTGGCGTGGTGCGGGTTGTCGCCTGACGAAGGGGTGCGGCCCGGTGGCGAATTCGGTCCATACCGCCAAAGCGAGCGCAGCGCGATGTACCGCGAAGCCGTGCAAGAATTGCTGGACAAGGGGTTGGCGTACGAAGCGTTTGACACGCCCGAGGAATTGGACGCGTTGCGCAAGGCCGCCGAGCCCGACGTGTTCCAATACGACGCGGCGACCCGGGGTCAGTTGCGCAACAGCTTGACGCTGGGCGCAGAGGAGGTCGCGACGTTGAAGGCGTCGGGCGCACCGTACGCGGTGAGATTCAAGACGCCGGACGCGACGGAGGAAGTTCGGTTTGAGGATGCGATTCGCGGCAGCGTAGGCTTTCAATCGAGCGTCTTGGACGACAAGGTGCTGATGAAGGCGGACGGGTTGCCGACGTACCACCTCGCCAACGTGGTCGACGACCACCACATGCGCATTTCGCACGTGATTCGGGGTGAGGAATGGCTGCCTAGTGCGCCCTTGCACGTGCTCTTGTACCGGGCGTTTGGGTGGGACCATCCGGTGTTTGCGCACTTGCCGCTGATTTTGAAGCCCACGGGCAACGGGAAGCTGAGCAAGCGCGACGGCGATGCCGGCGGATTCCCCGTGTTTCCGACCAATTGGACCGACCCCAAGAGCGGGGAGACGTGGCCCGGTTACCGCGAACAGGGGTATGCTCCGGAGGCGTTCGTGAACATGTTGCTCATGCTGGGGTGGAACCCCGGAGACGAGCGCGAGCTGTTCACTGCGGAAGAAGCGGCGAAGGAGTTTGCGCTGGAACGCGTGGTGAAGTCAGGAGCGCGATTCAACCCCGACAAAGCCAAGTGGTTCCAGGAGCAGCACCTCCGCAACGCAGGATCGGAAGCGCATGTGGAAGCGCTCGAGGTGTTGGCTCAAGCGAAGGGTGTGGCCTGGGATGCGGCGCAGTGCAAAGACGTGCTGGACATGATGCTCGAGCGCGTGGCGTTCCTGCCTGAGATTTTGGACACCGGCTGGTTGACGGCCGCGCCCACCGAATTCGACGCCAAGCTCGTGCGCAAGAAGTGGAAGGACGAGACAAGTGGGTACTTGAACGACCTCGCGCAGGTGCTTGAGGGCATCGCGGAATTCACCGGCGAGAACGTGGAAGCGGAATTCAAAGGCTTTTTGGAGGCGCGGGAGTTGGGGTTTGGGCAGGTGCTCTTGCCGTTCCGCATTGCGCTCACGGGCGAAGGAGGCGGACCCTCGATGTTTGATTTCGCCGCGTTCCTCGGAAAGGAAGAAACCTTGGCGCGCTTGGCCCAAGGAATCGAGGCTGTGGAGGCGATTCGAGCTGCTGGAGAATGACGACGACCCACCAAATCCACGTCAAGGGGTTGCGTTTTTGGGCGCATCACGGATGCATGGAAGAAGAGGCCATCATCGGTCAGGAATACCGTGTGGACGTCACGCTGTGGGTGGACCTGGCGCCAAGTGCCGCGACCGACGACCTCACCCAAACCGTCGACTACTGCGACGTGCATCGCATCGTTCAGCGTGAGATGAAGGTGCGAAGCAAGTTGGTGGAACAGGTGTGTGGCCGCATTGTGAAAAGCCTGCGCGACGAGCTCCCGCTTGCGCAGGCCGTGGAAGTGACGCTCACGAAGTACCAGCCCCCCATCGGCGGCGACTGCGAACGCATCGCGGTCGTGATGCAGGGCTGAGACGCGAGAGGGTTGGCCTCAATCACAAAGACATTTCAGGGACGTGGTCGGGGACCACGAGCTTGCCCGCCGTGGCGGCGACGATGTCGTCCACACTGACGCCGGGTGCCCGCTCCACGAGGTGGAAAGCGCCGTCGCGGATGTCGAGCACCGCGAGGTTGGTCACCACGCGCTTCACGCAACCGACCCCCGTGAGCGGGAGCGAGCACGCGTCGAGGAGCTTCGATTCACCCGCGCGGTTGGTGTGCTGCATCGCGACAATGATGTTCTCGGCCGAAGCCACGAGGTCCATCGCGCCGCCCATGCCCTTGACCATCTTGCCCGGAATCTTCCAGTTGGCGATGTCGCCGTTGGACGCCACCTCCATCGCGCCAAGGACCGTGAGCTGCACGTGGCGGCCCCGAATCATGGCGAAGGACGTCGCGCTGTCGAAAAAGACCGCGCCGGGCATGGCCGTGATGGTCTGCTTGCCCGCGTTGATGAGGTCGGCGTCTTCGTTCCCTTCCATCGGGAACGGACCCATGCCGAGGATGCCATTTTCGCTTTGGAATTCCACCTCCATCCCCTCTGGAATGTGGTTTGCCACGAGGGTGGGGATGCCAATGCCGAGGTTGACGTACCACCCGTTCTGAACCTCCTGCGCGATGCGCTGTGCAATGCCGTCTTTGTTCAACATGGCGTCAGTTTGAAGGGGTTTGGGGGCGGACCGTACGCTGCTCAATGCGCTTCTCGTAGCCTTCGCCTTGGAAGATGCGCTGGACAAAAATGCCCGGCGTGTGGATGCTGTTGGGGTCGAGCTCGCCCGCGGGAACGAGTTCCTCCACTTCCGCCACGGTGATGCGGCCGGCCATAGCCATCATGGGGTTGAAGTTTCGGGCGGTCGCCTTGTAGACGAGGTTTCCGGCCGTGTCGCCCTTCCACGCCTTCACAAACGCGAAGTCCGCGGTGAGGGCCGACTCGAGGATGTGCGGCTTGCCGTCAAAGACGCGCACCTCCTTGCCCTCGGCCACTTCCGTGCCGTACCCGGCCGGCGTGAAAAAGGCCGGAATGCCCGCACCTCCAGCGCGGCAACGCTCAGCGAGCGAGCCTTGGGGGATGAGGTCGACCTCGAGTTCCCCGCTCAGCATTTGGCGTTCGAATTCGTCGTTTTCGCCGACGTAAGAGGAGATCATTTTGCGGATTTGGCGTTGCTGCAGCAGCAAACCGAGCCCAAAATCATCCACTCCCGCGTTGTTCGAAATGCACGTCACCCCGTGCACGCCGCGGCGCACCAGCTCCGCAATGCACTGTTCAGGAATGCCACACAAGCCAAACCCGCCCAGCATCAAGGTCATGTCGTCGGCCACTCCTTCAAGGGCGGCTTGGGGTCCAGAGACCACTTTGGAAATCGCCATGGCTGAATGTCGTTGATTCAGAAGTTCATCAGTTGAACAAGTCGTCGTCGTCCAACGGATCAAAGGTAGGTCCGCGCAGTTCCCCGATTTCCTTGCACGTCAGCGTGTCGCCGCGGATGCTCTCGGGCCGTGTGAAATCTTCTTGGCTGACGGCGAGGCTTTCGTCCGCGTAGACGTCCTTCATGAAGAAGCCGTAAATCGGCAGGCCCGTGTTCGCGCCTTGGCCCAAACGCGTGGTCGAAAACCGCACCGTCGGGTCTTGCGCTCCGACCCACACGCCCGTCACCAGATCAGGGGTCAGGCCCATGAACCAACCGTCAGTGTTGTTTTGGGTGGTGCCGGTCTTGCCCGCCATCGGCACGCGGATGCCGTCGTAGTCGCGCTTGTCGGAGTCGTACCGAATCCGAATGCCCGTGCCCATTTTCTTGCCCTTTTCTTCGTTCCAGGCGCCGTCCACGACGCCCTTCATCATTTGCACGACGCGGTAGGCCGTCCGGTCGTCCAGGCCTTGGCGGATTTCCTGGACGGGTTCGTAGATGGGGTTGCCAAACCGGTCTTCGATGCGCGCAATGAAGGTGGGCTCGACGTACACGCCCTGGTTCACGAGCGAGGCGTTCGCGCTGACCAATTCGCGAAGCGTCAGCTGCGCCACGCCGAGTGCGATGGACGGCACGTTGGGGATGTCGCTTTCAATGCCCAAGGCGTGAGCGAGGTCAATGACTCGTCGCGTGCCGTAGTCCTTGATGAGCTTCGCCGTGACCGTGTTCATCGAGTTGGCCAAGGCGTACTCGAGCGTAACCATCTCCCCGTATTCCTCGTCGCTGTTGTCCGGGCACCAGCGCGGAGGGTCGCTGCCTGGAGGGAGGTCAATGCAGGTTTTTTGGTTGGGGAATTCGTCGCAAGGCTCCGCCCCCAAGCGCAGCGCCGTCGCGTACACAAACGGCTTGAACGTCGATCCGACTTGCCGGCGGCTTTGGCCCACGTTGTCGTATTGGAAGTGCTTGAAGTCGATGCCGCCCACCCACGCCTTGATGTGGCCCGTGGCGGGTTCCATGGAGACCAAACCCGCGTGCAGGATCGCCTTTCGGTGCAAGATGCTGTCCCTCGGCGACAGGACGGTGTCCACGGCCCCACGGTGCGAGAACACCTTCATGGCTACTGGCTCCTTGAACACGCCGCGCAATTCCTTGTCCGACTGGGCGAGCCACGTGTGTCCACAGCCGCCCTTCTCGCCGTTGCACTCATGCCCGGAGCGCCCGTCCTCAAGCGTGGTCGACGTGATGTAGAACCCGGGGCGGTTGCAGGACGGGCAGAGCTTGCCGACGCCCTTCTTGTAGCGGTCCGAGTCGCGCATGGCCACGTCGAGGATGGCCTGCCTCGCGTCGGGGTCAATGTCCTCGAAGAACGGAGCTACGTTTTTAGGCCGGTCGCGCAAGTCGCGCTCGAAGCTCGCTTGCAGTTCGTCCGCAAGGTGGCGATGCACCGCATTCTCGGCGTAAGCCTGCATGCGGCTGTCGATGGTGGTGATGACCCGCAGGCCGTCTCGGTAGATGTCGTAGGCTGAACCGTCGGCCTTCGCCAAGACGTACTTGCCGTTGGCGTCTTTTTCCGCAAGCATCTCCTTCAACTCGGCACGCAGCGTCTCGCGGAAATAGGGCGCGGCGCCTTCGTCGTGGCTCACGCGCTGGAATTGCAGCCCGAGAGGCAAGGCCTGCAACGAGTCCGAGACGGCGTCTGGGAGGTGGCCGTATTTGGCCATTTGACTGAGCACCACGTTCCGGCGATTTTGCACCAACTCCGGGCGGCGAAGCGGGTTGAACAGGGCGCTGTTCTTGAGCATGCCCACGAGCATCGCCGACTCCTGGACGTTGAGGTCTGACGCGGGCTTGTTGAAGTAGACGTTCGCCGCACTTTCGATGCCGACCGCCTGGTTGATGAAGTCGTAGCGGTTGAGGTAAAGCGCGATGATTTCCTGCTTGGTGTAATGCCTTTCGAGGCGGGAGGCGATGATCCACTCCTTCGGTTTTTGCAACACCGCCCGCTCGAAGAAGCTCGTCGTCTCGTACTGATCGGTGAAGAGAAGTTTCGCGAGCTGTTGAGTCACGGTGGACCCCCCACCGCGCTTGCCCATGAATGCGATGGCGCGCGCGAGGCCGATGAAATCGATGCCCGCGTGGTTGTAGAAGCGCGCGTCCTCCGTGCTGACCAGGGCGTCCACGAGGTGGGGCGGCAAGGATTCGTACCGGGCGTCTGAGCGGTTCTCGGTGTAGTACCGTCCGAGCACCTTTCCGTCCATGGAATAGACGCGGGTGGCAAAGTCGGTTTTGGGGTTGGCCAGGGCTTCCGTTTCCGGCAAATCGCCCAGGCGGGCGAGCATCACCAAGGCCCCCAAGCCCAACAAAGGTCCGAGTCCGACCAACCACAACAGCAACTTCCAGGGAATGCGCTTCATGGGTCCAAGATGCAACGCGCAACGCCTCGACAAGGCCCGCTTTGGATTCGTTGTGAGCACCCGCGCGTGAATTCCTCACGAGCCCAAAGGCGCGGGTGTACATTTGCGGCATGGTTGCCCTGATCAAAGCCGCCCAGCTTTTGCTGAGTTTGTCTATCCTCGTGGTGCTCCACGAACTCGGCCATTACTGGGCCGCCCGCGCATTCAAGACCCGCGTCGAGAAGTTTTACCTCTTCATGAATCCCGGGTTTTCGCTTTTCAAAAAGCAAATTGGCGAGACCGAATGGGGCATCGGATGGCTGCCACTCGGAGGCTACGTCAAGATTTCCGGCATGATCGACGAGAGCATGGACACGGAGCAAATGGCCCAGCCGCCCCAACCTTGGGAATTCCGTTCCAAGCCCGCTTGGCAGCGTCTCATCATCATGTTGGGGGGGATCATCGTGAACCTGGTTTTGGGCTTCATCATCTACTCCGGCGTGCTCTACGTCTGGGGCGAAACCAAACTGGCGAACGAATACCCGGTCAACGTCGACCCCAAACTCGAAGCGCTCGGCTTCCAAGACGGCGACCGCATCCTCGGCTACAACGGCGAAACGCTTCGGTATTACAGCGACCTCCGCATGGAGGGCTTCAACAACCGTGTGACGCAAGTCGACCTCCTTCGCGACGGCCGCATGGTGTCGCTTGAACTCGACAAGGAACTCGGCCAAACCTTCATCGACGAGGGCATCCGCCGTCCCTTCTCCTTGCTGTACCCGTGTGAAATTGCCGAGGTCGACAGCGCCGGAAGGGCCTCGCTCGCGGGCCTCCAAGTCGGCGACCGCATCCTGTCGGTGGGCGACATGACGCTTCCGTACTTCGAGACGGTCCGCGAGGCCATCCAGGCCCACCCGGAAACACCAGTGCGCCTCACCGTGGAGAGAAACGGACAGCCCCTCCAACTCGACGCCGTGCCAGACAGCGCAGGAAGCCTCGGGTTCTTCGTCCTCCCCGCGGCCCATTACGCCGACATGTTCCCCACCCTCACCCTTGAGTACGGGCTCCTCGAATCCATCGGTGCAGGCTTCACCACGGCGTGGGAGACGCTTCAGGACTACGTTCGCTCAATGCGTTTTCTGTTCACCAAGAGCGGTGCCTCGCAAGTCGGCAGCCTCGTGACCTTCGGCAGCATCTTCGACGCCGGATGGGACTGGGAGATTTTTTGGCGCAACACCGCCTTCTTCTCGCTGATTCTGGCGTTCATGAACCTGTTGCCCATTCCCGCACTGGACGGCGGGCACGTGATGTTCACGCTGTACGAGATGATTGCAGGCCGTCCCGCTTCGGAGAAATTCCTCGAGCGCGCCCAAATGATCGGCATCGTCCTCCTCCTGTCCCTCATGGTCTTCGCCCTCGGAAACGACTTCTGGCGTTTGTTTACTGGCGGATTTGGGTGATTTTGCAGGCATGACGCTGCTCTCCATTTTTGACCTGGGCCTGGAACTGTCGGGCGACGACATCAACGCGTACGGCTTGGTCATCGGGGGAAGCGCCGTCGTCATCCTTTCCTACTTCGCGAACCTGTTTGCACGACGGACCAACGTCCCGAGCGTGCTGGTGCTCATCGCCATGGGCATCGGGATCCGGCAAGGCCTTCATGCGGTCGGACTCAATCACATCCCGTTCGAGGGGTTGGTGCTGGAGCTGTTGGGGACGGTCGGACTCATCTTCATTGTCCTGGAAGCGGCCCTGGAATTGGAACTTCGGCGAGACAAACTCACGCTGATCCTGAGAAGTGCCACGCTCGCGCTGTCCGCCCTGATCTTGAGCACGGGAGCCATTGCGGCCTTCCTGCACTTCGCGATTGCCATGCCTTGGCTGAATGCCGTGGTGTACGGCATCCCGCTGTCGATCATGAGCAGCGCCATCATCATCCCGAGCGTCGGGGGCTTGTCGCCGGCGTCACGGGAGTTCATGGTCTACGAAAGCACCTTCTCCGACATCTTCGGCATCATGGCCTTCTACCTCCTGCTCGGCAACCAAGAGGCGGCATCGAGCGGAGAAGTGCTGACCAACGTGGCCATCAACTTGCTCGGCACGCTCGCCATCTCCGTGGTCGTGGCCTACCTGATGGTGTACGTGCTGCAGAAAATCGAAAGCGGGGTGCGCCTCTTCTTGAGCATCGCCGTGCTGCTTCTCATCTACGCCATCCAAAAGCTGTTCCACCTCAGCCCGTTGATCCTGATTTTGATTTTTGGGTTGATGCTGAACAACCACAAGCTGTTCTTCCCCGGGTGGCTGGAGAT
>Ga0209652_1000451_pt1 | contig 35197 bp, 32 predicted proteins | sample SaaInl74LU_5_DNA_FD_184641 | JGI IMG/M metagenome (GOLD analysis project Ga0209652, IMG submission 184641) | Marine microbial communities from expanding oxygen minimum zones in the Saanich Inlet - ESP_74LU_5_DNA (SPAdes) (version 2) | ecosystem: Environmental > Aquatic > Marine > Intertidal zone... | reverse complement strand
ATGCTTCGCAGTCAAAAGACACATTACAATGCTCCCTACTTTTTTTACTCGTTATTGTTGTCGGCCATCGCTAGCGTAGCACAGCGCCAACCTCACGAAATAACAGGGTAGCCAGCGCGACCCAGCTCAACATAAATACGCTAAAGCGCATCCAAACATGATTCACCAACACCTGAATCACAGAGTGCAGCAATCGTAAACCGCAGTAGCTCCAGGCTGCATACAGATGCACCGTATCCGTGTGACCTTGGGCCCAAATCACCATTATGACGGCATAAAATAACGTCGGCTGCTCCCATAAATGATTGTAGTTATCCGCAACACGCTCCACGTTGCTTGGAAATACCCCTCCCAACTGTGAGGGATGCGCTAGTTTCTGCAGGTCCACGCCTTCAGCCTCCAGACGCTTCGCGGCAGGAATACGGGTGGCATACATAAGCAGCATCATTACGAAACTCAGCACACCCATAAAAAGAACGGGTTGTAGGATCAAATCATTCATCAGAACGCCTCTCTCGTCGTCAGTGGGGCTCATCAAAAAAGCCACGTCTTTCATACCATTTTTCTCGACAAGAACACCATAGCGGTCACTGCACAATCCGCGCGTGCCTGCACCAACCAAGCAAGGTATGCTTTGTGCAGTTCACCTGTGGAGATCGCCATGAGCACTACGACCCTCGTTATTCTCGCTACTCTCGCCGTCCTGCTCGTCTGGGGTGTGGCGATCTACAATCAGTTAGTCACCCTATTAAACCGCTATAAAAACGCTTTCGCGCAAATCGAAGTGCAGCTCAAACGCCGACATGACCTCATACCTAACCTGGTCGAGACCGCAAAGGGCTATTTAAACCACGAGCGGGAGACGCTGGAGGCCGTTATTTCAGCGCGCAACGAGGCCGCCAGCGCCCTAAAAGCCGTTACCGAAAGCGGCATTAATGCAACGGCCATTCGTAATCTGGGAGGCGCTGAGACCGCGCTAGGGTCTGCAATGGGCAAACTCAATGTCGTTATGGAGGCCTACCCCGATCTTAAAGCCAGCGCTAACATGCAGCAGCTTTCGGAGGAGCTCACGTCGACCGAGAACCGTGTCGCCTTTGCTCGGCAAGGATTCAACGATGCTGTTATGGGCTACAACACCTATCGACAAAGCTTTCCGAACGTCGTCATAGCAGGTTGGTTTGGTCACCGAGAAGATGCCAGCCTCCTTGAATTCGCAGACTCAGAGCACATTCAAGCAGCACCCTCTGTCAGTTTTAGCTAAGGCGTAGACCGTGGATTTCTTCCGCGAACAGGATGTTGCACGGCGCAACTCGCGCCTGCTCACCCTGCTATTTGCGCTTTCGGTCGTTGTGTTAATTATCCTCACCAATATTTTGGTTGCGGGCGCACTGTTATTTCGTGACGGCACGCCCCCTGGAGAGCATGAGTCGGTCATTGCCATGTTCCATAGCGTCGACTGGCGCCTCTTTTTCACCATCGGTGGCGGCATAGCGTTTGTGATCGGCATCGTGGTGCTAGTTAACTGGCTACGCTTTGCTCAGGGCGGCAAGACCGTCGCTGAGGCCCTCGGCGGACGTCCAGCACTGCCCTCCACCTCCGACACACTCGAACGTCGAGCCCAAAACATTGTGCAGGAAATCGCTCTCGCCGCGAACATGCCCGTCCCTCCTTTATACATTCTCGATGAAGAGCGCGGCATTAACGCCTTTGCTGCGGGCGTGAGTCCTGGGGATGCCGTTGTCGCCATAACCCGCGGCGCGATGGTACAGCTGACACGCGACGAACTGCAGGGCGTTATCGGGCACGAGTTCAGTCATATCCTCAACGGTGATATGCGCTTAAGTATTCGCTTAGCTGCGATGCTGCGCGGTATCACCTTTATTGGCGACGTGGGCACCGTTTTGATGCGAAGCGCTGCCTATAGTGGCAATCGACGCCGCAGCGACAGCAAGAACAATAATGCCGCTGCCGGTCTTGCAATTGGCTTGGGACTTTATTTAATCGGTCTTCTTGGCGGCTTAATGGCAGGGATCATCAAGTCGGCGATTTCAAAGCAAAAAGAGTATCTTGCAGACGCCTCAGCCGTACAGTTCACGCGTAATCCTGCGGGCATAGGCGATGCGCTCAAGGTTATCGGAGGCTATACACCAGGTACGCTTGTACACACCGCACGAGCGGAAGAGTTATCACATCTGTTTTTCGGCCAGGTGAAGCACCGTTTGTGGTCTCTGTTCGCCACTCACCCACCGTTAGCAAAACGTATTGAACGAATCGATCCCTCTTGGAATGGGCAGTTTATTCAACGCGGCACAGATCACCGCAACCTCGAACCCAAGTTGGCAGAAGAGATGGGGGTTCATCAAGCCTCACGGGCAATGGCTGCGGCAGGCTTCGCCGCCACCATTGACCTTTACCAGCCGCCGCACACCGAGCAAAAGGTTTCCTTAGAGGACCGTGCAATGCCCGCGCTCGCCGCTGTAGTTATCGATGATGCACGGGAACCCCTCGGCGCGATGAGCCTGATCCTCGCCTTACTGTGGCACACTGACCAAAACTCCAAGCAACTTGAGGCGGTGCGAGCAGCCAATATTCGAGGTCTCGAAGACATGGTTGCACAGCGGGGGAAGGAACTTGCCAATCTTACACCTGACCTTCGATTACCCTTAATAGAGCTGTGCTTGCCCACATTAAAAACCTTATCGGTAAGCCAGTACCAAGCATTCAAGGTTTTATTGCTGTCGTTTATTCGTGCCGATGGCCGCATCGACTTATTTGAGTGGTGTCTTTTTCAACTGGTGCGCCACTATCTCGACCCTGAGTTTATGCGCGTCAAACCGGCGAAGCCTCGATATAAAACCCTCCACGACGTAGCCCCGTCATTGACTACAGCGCTCGGTACGCTCGCCCATTTAGGTCAGGGCAATACTGAACAGGCGTTTAATCGAGGCTGTGAAATCGCCGGACTCAATCTGACTCTGCCACCACTTGAGCATGCCGATATTCGCGCGTTTAGCCGCGCCATTGAACGCCTAGCCAATTGTTACCCGTTGCTCAAAGTGACCGTATTGAAAGCGATGGCCGAGGTGGCACGCACAGATGGTGTCATTTGCACGCGCGAGCTTACTCTCATCAAAGCAATAGCCGCCGTCATAGACTGTCCCCTACCCAATCAGCTGATCGCAGGCATTATAAAATGACACTTGTCGTCAAAAACGAGCAGCTCATCGCTTAAGGGTGGTTTTTCGGTCCCGGAGGCGTACACTGAAGGTGTGTTGGATTTCAAGGATAGAAGCCAACGCACGCTGACAGGACGTCGGCACGAAGGTTCGCTGCGCGACACATTGCGCTGATCTGTGGAAGAAAAAAGTAACCGAGTTATCGCACATGGAGGTGCATAATGACCAATCAACTGGAACCACATCTAATGAATGCGGGTAACCGCCTGCGTAAACGGGCTCTAGCGTTTACGCCACCGCCACCCGATGTCGACTATGCCCAAATAGCAGAAGCGACCGATCTACCCCCTGAGTCGCTATCTAAGACTACGGCAAAAGTACTGCACCTACTGCTCACACGAGACTTATCACGCTTACGATCAGACACTGTGGCAGACGAGTTAGGTGTTAGCCCAACCACGCTGCGTAGGCGTCTACGCGCAGATCGTATGCATTACCAAGAGCTTCTGGACTTAGCGCGCCAGTATCGCTGCGAGAAACAGTTGGGTAGGGCTTGGGTGCCGGGCAAAACATTGGCTTGGGATTTAGGCTACGCCGAGGTTAATAGCTTTTACCGGGCCTTCAAGCGCTGGACTGGCAATAACTATAGCGACGTTAAATTAAGCTATATCTGAGGACTGGTAGGGCCTCGGCCGAGGCCCTACATACGCGGGTGAACGGTTACCTTAAATCTTACCCGTCATGTCGTAGACCCAATAGCCCACGTGTTCGTGTAAGGCGCGGCTCGATCGAGCAAGGCGATAATACGTAGGCAACCATCCCGGCACGAGAGGCTCAAACTTAGGAAGCTGATGATCAGTCGCCGCGGCCGTGACTTGTAGGCCCTGCTTTTCAAATAACGCCAGCGCACGTCGCATATGCGAGCCACTTGTCACCAGTAATATGTGCTGGTAACCCGCCTGTTTGAGTATTTTCCCGGCGTTCACAGCATTTTCATGGGTGGTACGACTCGCGGTTTCGAGGATCAATGCGGAACGCGGGATTTTCAGAGCGACAAACTTCTCGGCCAAGAGATCCGCTTCGGCCCTATTGGGCGGATGCGATCCCCCAGAGATCAAAATAGTCGGCGCTTTACCCGCATAGTAGAGCTCAGCTGCTGTGAAGACTCGGTCGGCGGCATTGTTGAAATCGGCACCATGGCCAAAACGTGATTCTCCTTCGGTCGCACCTCCAAGGAGGACAATGACATCCGCACTGGGTAATTCTTCTGGTGAAAAACCAGGGTGTCGGCCCTCTAGGGGCGTGACTAGCCAACTTGAACCAAACTCGGTAGAGGGAACATACAGAACAATAAAAGCGAGCAGCGCCATTAACCAAGAAAAGCCACGTCGCCCAGTAATGCCACCGAGTACCGAGAAGAAGAGCAAGACGAGACCCAGTGACAGTGGGTAAACCAGCAGTGACAGGATCTTCGTCAGCATCAGCATAATTAATTATCCAAATGGGCTCTTTAGAACAATTGTTTCTTCACGATCCGGCCCTGTGGAAATAATGTCAATAGGTGCGCCCACGAGCTCTTCAATCCGGTTGATATAAGCACGTGCATTGGCGGGCAAGCCATCAACTGACTTAACACCAACCGTTGATTCTGACCAACCGGGTACAATCTCATAAACGGGCACCAGGGCGTCGTAGTCACCCGCATCAATGGGATTAGAAATACTTTCACCCTGTGCGTTCTGATAACCGGTACAGATAGAAATAGTCTCTAAACCGTCAAGCACATCTAGCTTAGTCAGGCATATCCCCGATACAGAGTTGATATTGACAGCCGTTCGCAGTGCTACCGCATCGAACCAGCCACAGCGGCGAGGACGGCCAGTAGTAGCGCCAAACTCGTGGCCACGTTCCGCCAAGCGCTGACCAACAGCGTCAAACAATTCGGTCGGGAACGGCCCCGAACCCACTCGTGTTGTGTACGCTTTAGTAATGCCTAGCACGTAATCGAGATACAGGGGACCAAAGCCCGAACCCGTTGCGGTACCGCCGGCGGTGGTATTTGAACTGGTTACGAATGGGTACGTGCCGTGGTCAATATCGAGTAATGAACCTTGTGCACCCTCAAACAAAATAGAGGCATTATTACGTCGATGCTCATGCAGAATAGAGGTCACGTCGCCCATCATAGGTAGCAGTTGCTCACCTTCACGGCGTGCCTCTTCGAGGACTTCCTCAGGATCAAGGGCCTCAACTCCGTAGTAATGGACGAGCGCATGGTTGTGATAATCGAGTACTTCACGCAACGTCGATTCAAAATACGCTGGGTTGCGTAAATCACCCAAACGCAAACCGCGTCGAGCTACTTTGTCCTCATATGCAGGCCCAATACCACGCCCGGTTGTACCAATTTTATTCTCGCCGCGACGCAGCTCGCGCGCCTTATCCAAGGCGACGTGATAAGGCAAGATTAGCGGACACGCAGAGGAAATAATCAAGCGATCACGCACAGGCACATTACGCGCCTCGAGCTCTGCAATTTCCTTAAGCAGTGCCGAAGGAGACAACACAACGCCATTACCAATAAGGCACTCTACGTTTTCTCGTAAGATGCCCGACGGAATCACGTGCAGTACGGTCTTCTCACCATTGATGACCAATGTGTGGCCCGCGTTATGGCCGCCTTGAAACCGCACGACAGCATCTGCCTGCTCCGTTAGCAGGTCGACGATCTTTCCTTTGCCCTCGTCACCCCATTGGGTTCCGAGTACGACAACGTTCTTGCTCATTGCAACTCCAGTTACGCTCGCGGTTCACAGACCCAATCGGTTCCGTGTTTAATCAATTGTTCATTACAGCGATGGTCGTGCTCGCCATTGTGCGCGCGAATAACAACGCAGCCGTCTTCGCGCAGGTGGTTTATCGTCAATTCAAGATCTTGGTCAAACACTACCGGCGCCGAAATAACTCGACGCGAGTTGATCTCGAGCTGAGTAGCCGCAGTTAGGGCCTTCAAATCGCAAGCGAAGCCGGTAGCAGGACGCGCTCGGCCAAAAACGCTACCCACATTGTCATAACGGCCACCTTTAGCAATTGCAGCTCCATGGCCGTCAATGTAAGCGGCAAACACCAAACCCGTGTGGTACTGAAAGCCGCGCAACTCCGCGAGGTCAATATAAATGGCAACATTGGGGTGGGCACGCTCTATCGCGCTAACTACAGCTTCGACTTCCTCAATCGCACGCTTAGCGCTAGGCAAATCCGCGACTAGCGCGCGCGCTTTGGATAATACATCGGTAGAACCATGCAATTGAGTCAGTGCGAGCAGTGAAGCGGCGAGCTCAGCGGGCAAATCACCGATGACAGCCTCAAGGTCGGGCAACGATTTTCGTTGCAACGCATCGAACACCGCCTCACCAATATCAGTACCCCTATCGAGTTCTGCCAGTAACGCCTCGTAAACACCCACGTGGCCGATATCTAGGGTGATTGCGCAATCTTGGCCGGCCGCACGAGAAACCAGCGCCAGCATCAGATCAATGATCTCAAGATCCGCACTCGGATCAGCGCAGCCGTAAACCTCTGCACCGAGTTGAATAGGCGAACGGCCCGCCATCAGTGACTGTGGCGCACTGTGTAAAGTCGATCCCGCATAACAAAGTCGCGTCACGCCTTCTTCACCCAAACTGTGGGCATCTATGCGCGCAGTTTGCGGTGTCATGTCAGCACGAACACCCAGTGTGCGACCGCTTAATCGGTCAGAAAACTTGCAGGTGAGCACATCAAGATCCGCTCCCAGGCCGACTAAGAGAGAATCCGTGAATTCTACCAGTGGCGGAATAACAAATTGAAAGCCCCAGCGCGCGCACTCATCGAGCAACGCACGACGCATATGCTCTACCGCGCCTGCGCGATCGGGCAATAATTCATCGATACCATCGGGTAGTAACCAGCGCTTATCGGAAGTCATAAGTGTGCGTTCGAACCAGTAATAATTGCTTCAGCGGGCGGAAGGCGGATCTTAGCACAGCCAATCTGCCGGCGCAGTCAGGAGAACGGTCGCTTTTCCTTAAATTATGCCCCTAGAGCATGCCCCGAGCACGGGTATTAATGAATCCATGGCTTAACAGTAAAACGGCGGGCTAATTGCCCGCCGTCTTGTTTTCACACAGCACGGATACCCTGCCGGCTCAGATGCTTAAGATTTACTTACCCGCGTTGGGATTTCTCAGGTACTGGAAGAACTGACTGTCAGGCTCAACCAGCATAATGTCGCCGCCACCCGAGAATGTCTCTTGATAAGCCCGCAAACTGCGGACAAAAGAGTAGAACTCGGGATCACGGTTATAGGCCTCTGAGTACACTTGGGTCGCCAGAGCATCGCCATCACCGCGAATAATCTCAGCATCACGAAAGGCATTCGCCTCTAAAACGGTCACTTCACGGTCCGCAGCGGCGCGTATTCCCTCCGCTAATTCCTGACCTTGCGATCGCAGCTCGCGAGCTTCTTTCTCTCGCTCAGCATTCATACGTCGGTAAACGGAGTTCGATACATCGGGTGGTAAATCAATTTTCTTCACTCGAACGTCGATAACCTCAACACCCAACTCCTGATTGGCCACTTGGGACAAGCGCTCAGTAATGGCTTCCATCAGCTCATCGCGCTCGCCGGATACAACTTCTTGCACCGTTCGAGCAGCCACTTCGTTACGCAAACCATCGTTAATACGCTGAGCAAGCAGGCCTGCCGCCCTCGCCTCTTCACCGTTAGTCGCGGTGTAGAACTTAGCAGTATCTTTGACACGGAACTTGGCATAAGAATCAACAATCAGCGCTTTTTTCTCTTGCGTGAAAAAACGCTCAGGGTTGGAGTCGACGGTTAAGATCCGACCATCGAAAACACGTACGTTGTTAACAAACGGCACCTTGACGTGTAACCCTGGCATTAGGTTGGGATTAACAACCTCACCGAACTTCAGTAACACGCCACGCTCGGTTTCACGAATAACGTAAATCGAGTTGCTGCCGATGATTAGTAGCAAGGTAGCCAGTAAGCCCACCCACATTTGCTTAGCGCTCATTATCGGCCTCCTCGTCGAACGTCATTGTTGTTGATCTCTCGACGCAGCTCTTCCGTCACGCGCTCGGTAATTTGGCGCAAGGCGCTTTCACTGAGTCCGGAGCGACTGCTACCACCCGCACTCTGTCGAGAGGCATCGGACGCAGGTGCCAGCTTATCGAGGGGCAAGTACAACACGTTGTTGCCGCCCTCAACGTCCACCAAGACTTTGTTGGTATTAGACATAACGGTTTGAATAGCATCGAGATAAAGTCGCTCACGAGTCACTTCTGGCGCTTTCTCGTATTCGGCCAATAAGCGCTTGAAACGGTCGGCTTCACCATCTGCCGTTGCAACAACTTGCTCACGGTAAGCATTGGCCTCTTCCATCATTCGCTGAGCGCGACCACGAGCCTCAGGAACAATACCATTAGCATAGGATTGGGCTTCGTTTTTAACCCGCTCTTCGTCCTCACGCGCCTTGATCACGTCATCGAACGCACCTTGTACTTGCGCAGGTGGTTTACCTTCATCGATGTTGACTTTTGAAACACGAATGCCGGTGCCGTAATCATTCAGGTAACCCTGCAAACGATCACGCACCTCAATAGCTAACAAGGCACGGCCTTCGGTCAGCACCAAATCCATTGTGGTGTCACCAACCGCATGTCGCAGCGCGCTTTGGGATGCGTGTTGCAGTGAAATCTCTGGGTCACGGACCTGCAGAACAAACTTCTCTGGGTCGTCAATGACGTATTGCACCGACATGCTAACCTCAACGATGTTTTCATCCTGGGTTAACATCACCTCGCGAAAGCTTACCGCACGAACCTTCGTGGTATTCACAGTGATCACTTCATCAATAATCGGTGGGTTCCACTGTAAGCCGGGCTGAAGTGTCTCAGTGTATTTTCCGAAACGCAGGACGATGGCACGCTCCTGTTCATCGAGCTGATAAAAACCCATCAGCGCCCACACCGTTAAAGCACCCGCACCGATTACGCCCAACAGCGCACCGGGAACTTTGCCGCCGCCGCTGGATCCACCGGTGCCACCTGAGCCACCTGAGCCGCCAAACATGCGGTTAATACGTTGTTGAAGCTTTTTTAACGCTTCATCGAGATCGGGCGGTCCTTGATCATTACCGCTCCAGGGATCACGGGGTTTGTTGCCACCGCCACCAGGTTCGTTCCACGACATGAGAATTCCTTTTTTGGTTTCAGCCTCAGTCTAGCAAAAGCTTGGGCCCGTTTGTAACTAATGGGGACTCAATGTCGATGTTGCAACCGTTCCCAATCCTTCTGGGGCAAACATATCGACAAAGTCGAGCCACCGTCTTCGTTAAATAACTCTTCTTCGACTGCACCAGCCGCATACAACGATGCACGCAGGCGGCCATCAGCAGGCGTCAATGGCACATCACCTTTGAAAATATTCTCTTGCAAACGCTCTCGTAGCGCCTCTGCTAACAAGTCCATGCCAAGGTCGTCGCGCGCTGAAAGGTATACCGCCGTAGGTAAACCGTCGCCATTGCGAACGATGCGTGCCGGCTGATCAAGCAAATCGACTTTGTTATAGATAGTGAGCTGCGGGATCTTCGACGCGCCAATGTCTTCGAGCACCGACTGCACCTCGGATTCAAAATGCTCTCGATGGTCGGCGGCAACATCCACCACATGAAGTAGCAGCGTGGCATTTAAGGTTTCTTCTAGCGTCGCTTTAAACGCTTCCACTAACGTATGCGGCAAATGGGCAATGAATCCGACCGTATCTGCCAGCATAACGGGACCAAGATGCTCAATATCTACTCGACGCACAGTGGGATCGAGGGTCGCAAAGAGTTGATCTGCAGCATAGACCGTGGCGTGCGTAAATCGGTTAAACAGGGTCGATTTCCCTGCATTAGTGTAGCCCACCAGGGAAACAAGCGGGATTTCTGCGCGCTGTCGAGAACGCCTGCTTTGCGCGCGTTGAGAGCGCACTTTATCGAGGCGGCCTTCAATCGCTCGAATCCGCGCTCGCAGTAAGCGCCTGTCCGTCTCGAGCTGTGTTTCACCGGGACCGCGTAATCCGATACCACCTTTTTGGCGCTCTAAGTGAGTCCAGCCGCGAATCAAACGAGTGCTCATATGCTTCAGTTGAGCCAGTTCGACCTGTAGTTTCCCTTCATGGGTTCGAGCACGTTGAGCGAAAATATCCAGGATGAGACCCGTACGCGCAATGACACGACACTTGAGCTCTCGCTCAAGGTTGCGCTCTTGGCTCGGCGTCAGCGGGTGGTTGAACACCACTAACTCAGCCTCTTCGGCTTCCTTAACGGCCAAAATTTCTTCAACCTTGCCGGTGCCGGCATAAAACTTTGCTGAAGGAGAGCGCCGGTGACCAGTGATCAGCGCAACGGGGTCACCGCCCGCGGACCTTACTAGCTCTTCAAACTCATGGGGATCTTCCGGCGCTTCACCATCGTCGATGGTGAGCTGCACCATAACCACGCGTTCGCCACCTTCATGACGTTCAAAAAGATCAGTCGCCATCGGTTTGCCCGCGACGGTTAGTCATCAACATAGGAACGCTGTGGCGTATTGGCTGGCGCAATTACTCGCTTTCGGAGCCTTCTTCGCCGTCAGCACCGGCAGTCAGTGGGATTCGTACGTTGCGCGATGGCACAACTGTAGAAATCGCGTGCTTATATACCATTTGCGATACCGTATTTTTCAAAAGCACAACAAACTGATCGAAGGATTCAACTTGGCCCTGCAGCTTGATGCCATTGACGAGGTAAATAGATACCGGAATCCGCTCTTTACGCAGCGCATTCAGGTAAGGGTCTTGTAACGTGTGCCCTTTTGACATGGGGACTCCTGTTTAAAGTATTGCGGATCACACAAGTGAGGCGATCCAAAGTCTGTCCGTTAAATTACGGCGCGCTATTCTACTATGACGATCGGGCGTCATGATAGTTCCCCAAACCATTGTTTCAAAGCAATAAGCAGGCTTTTTGACGAAGACAGAGGTATTTTTTTGTCATTATCAGTTACCACATTGGACCAATTGATATTCCCAGCCCCCGTCTCGCCCTCCACGCTAGATAACACGCCCGCATCGTCGGTCAGCAACCACGTTAAATGTGGCCACTTGCGTAGCCAGGTCAACTGTCGCTTAGCCAACTGCCGAGTCGCAGCCAGCGCATTCGACTGTGCCTCCTCCCAAGTCACCTCGCCGTCAAGCCAGGCCCACAACTGGCGATAACCCACCGCACGAATAGAAGGTAGCCCCACATTAAGATCTTTCCGTTCGTGCAGCTTCCGTACCTCGTCGATCAATCCCTGGTCCACCATTACATCAAAGCGATCAGCGATCCGTTTATGCAACACTTGACGGTCGGAGGGGCAGACAGCCAACGCCATTACATCGCCCATCACTGCTGGGAGTTTTTCACCTTGCTGCCAATCACTCAAGGGTCTGCCCGTCATTTGCCAAATCTCTAGACCTCGGCTAATGCGCTGACTGTGATTGGGGTGGAGCCTTGAGGCGAGCACCGGGTCGACCCGCGCAAGCTCAGCATGCAGCGCCGGCCAACCCTCAACGGCGGCACGAGCCTCAATACGGCTGCGAACGTCGAGATCCGTTGCGGGAATATCATCTAGCCCCGACAGCAATGCGCGGTAGTAGAGCATTGTCCCGCCGATCAAAATTGGATGACGGCCTCGAGATCGAATATCGATAATGGCAGCATGGGCATCCCGCGCAAAATCGGCAGCTGAGTACGGCTCACTGGGATCTCTGATATCGATTAAATGGTGAGGGTAATCGGGCTTTGCAGCGCCAATATTCAAGCCCCGATAAACCAGTGCCGAGTCGACAGAAATCAATTCAGCGTTGCATTGCTCGGCGAGCGCAATCGCCAAATCGGTTTTACCTGCGGCGGTAGGCCCCATGATACACAGCAAGGGTGGCGCCACTAACGACCTCGCAAAAACAACTTATCGAGCTCAGTCATTGTTAGCTGCACCCAAGTGGGTCGCCCGTGGTTACATTGACCCGATCGTTCTGTGTGCTCCATATCCCTCAGCAGCGCGTTCATTTCAGGAAGTGTTAATCGCCGGTTGGCACGCACTGAGCCGTGACAAGCCATCGTCGACAACAGCTCATCCGCGTGGGCTGTGATGCGATCTGAACGACCATATTCCAGTAAGTCCGAGAGCACATCGCGAAGCAGCTGCTCGACATTGGCGTGAGCCAATGCAATGGGTACCTCGCGCACCAACAGCTGTTCCTCACCCACTTGCTCAACCAGCAAGCCTAGCGACTGCAATGATTCGTTTGTATCAACTGCGAGCGCCGCTTCGCGAGCAGAAACGGCGATACTCTGCGGAACGAGCAACGGCTGAGTGCGAATCCCCACGTCGTCTCGCATCGCCTTTAAACGCTCATAGGTAATGCGCTCGTGGGCAGCATGCATATCGACCAACACCATGCCCTCGGCGTTTTGAGCAAGAATATAAACACCGTGTAATTGTGCGATCGCGAACCCCAAAGGAGGTACATCCTGTTCTTCAGACGACATAGTCATGGCGTCAGCAACGAATCCTCGATCACCAGCGACAGCGTGTGGCCTACTGTACAAATGGGCCAACGCGTCCCGCTGCGCCTCAAACTGAGCAGCAGACGGCGCATCAGGCATAACTAAACCCATGCGGCCTTGCGTCGGCGCTGCCATGGTTAACGCCGTGTCTACACTGGGTGTTATGGCCGGTGAGCCATCGCCCGGGCGAAGCTCTGCTAGCGCGCGGTTTAATGTACTGAAAATGAAACCATGGATTTCACGGCCATCCCTGAAGCGGACCTCATGCTTAGTGGGGTGCACGTTCACGTCGACCCGAGAGGGCTCGAGCTCCAGAAAAAGCACATAGGCGGGGTGGCGCCCATGAAACAGCACATCGCGATACGCCTGCTTAATAGCATGGGCGATTAGCTTGTCGCGGATCACACGACCATTGACAAAAAAGTACTGTAAATCTGCCTGAGAGCGAGAAAAAGTCGGCAAACCTACCCAGCCTCGCAGAGACAAATCCCCAGCCATTCGCTCGATCGGCACCGCCTGCTCCATGAAGGCAGGACCCACGACACTAGCAACTCTGCGCTCTCGGGTAGCGGTATCTATCGCTGGTGCTAAGCCATGAACGACGCGACCGTTATGCGTCAAACTGAATGCTACGTCAGGACGCGATAAGGCCTGACGCTTCACCACCTCTTCAAGATGCCCAAACTCGGTTTTTTCAGTTCGAAGAAACTTTCGCCGCGCCGGCGTGTTGTAAAACAAGTCCCGCACCTCAAGCGAGGTTCCGCGAGGGTGAGGTGCGGGACGGACGTTGACCGTCATATCACGCCCTTCGCTCGATGCACAAATACCGGCATTAACCTGCTCGGTAGCATTCGAGGTCAGCGATAAACGCGATACTGACGCAATGGACGCCAGCGCCTCACCACGAAAACCCAGTGTTGCAACGGCTTCCAAATCATCTATCGATGCAATTTTAGAGGTAGCATGACGTGCCAACGCGAGCGACAGATCTTCCGCGGCGATTCCGAAGCCATTATCACGAATACGGATTAACTTACTGCCTCCCGCCTCAATATCGATATCGATTCGAGTGGCCTCGGCGTCGAGGCTGTTCTCTAAGGCCTCCTTTACTACTGACGCAGGTCGCTCTACCACTTCACCGGCGGCGATTTGGTTGGCAAGACGGGCATCGAGACTACGGATTCGTCGTGTCATCAGGCGTCGGGTATCACTATTTTTTGACCCACTCGAATAGCATCACTGGCAAGATTATTGCTGCGACGCAAGGTCGTTACACTGACACTAAAACGCTGGGCAATGCCGCTTAACGTGTCTCCTTTGGCGATAATGTACTCACGACTGCCTTCGCCATTCTGTGAACGCTGCCACGCAAGCAATGTCCCAGCGGGGGGATGGTGCCGGAACCAATTTTCAACACCACGCTGAATCGCGCGAGCCATTTTGTCCTGATACGACGTGGTCGCTAACTGGCGCGCCTCGCCTGGATTCGAGATAAAACCTGTCTCCACTAAAATTGACGGAATATCCGGGCTTTTCAATACCGCGAATCCTGCTTGCTCAACTTTCTGCTTGTGTAATCGCGCGATGCCATCGATTTCTTTCAGCACCCCAGCACCCAGACTCAAGCTCGTATCGAGGGTTGCCGTCATCGAAAGATCGGTAAGCACGCCAGCCAACACGTCATCTTTATCCGCAAGGCGTACTCCACCCACCAAGTCAGCCGCATTTTCTCTGTCGGCCAAGTATTTCGCCGCGGTCGACGTCGCTCCCTTTGTTGAAAGGGCGTAGACAGAAGCGCCATTTGCCGACGCTTTGCGGAAGGCGTCAGCATGAATGGATACGAAAAAGTCTGCTTGGTATTTTCGCGCCAAGTCGCGCCGGCCGCGAAGGCTCACGTAGTAATCACCCGAGCGAATCATTACCGGCCTGAAACCGGGCGTTTTCTTCAGGCGCGCTTCCAGTTTCTTTGCAATGCTGAGTACCACGTGCTTCTCACGCAGTTTGTTGGGGCCCGATGCACCGGGATCTTCTCCACCATGCCCAGCATCGATGGCAACGATAATGTCGCGCCGATCTGATAGTTGCTCAACACTTTTTACGGCTTGGATTGGCTTTTCTTCAGCATCGGTATCAAACAAATCCAGCACTAGGCGAGGCACTGTGCGATCCGTCGCCTCGAGCAGATCCGTTTTCGGTCGCACCTTGGCACTTAGGTCAAAGACGATACGCAAATCATCCCCTTGGCGAATACCCGAACGCACGCGGGAGATAGGGGTATTCTCCAATGGCAGATCGGTCAACGCGTCCCGTAAACGAGCGTCGGAAATATCGACCACCAAGCGCCGCGGATTGTCCAGCTCAATGAGTGAATGGGCGACAGTGTCGGACAAGTCGAATACCACGCGGGTGTGGTCGGGCGCTCGCCATAGGCGCACATCCATGACCTCGGCCGCCTGACTGACACTGCTCAGCAACAACGCAGACAACAGTGCAGACAACGGTGCAAGTGACACCCAAGTGCGACCAAAGCGCGCAGCCCAGGGGGGACTCGCCACTTTAGGGGATATCAGTGTAGTCACGAAAGCCACAAATATGATCGCTCTGTCATGAATTGATTATTACGTCGCTAGGTACGATAACAAAAAGTTAGGGGGCAGGTCGCGCCCGTCCTGTGTAATAGATCCTGTGTACATGGCTCTTTATATATGGCCCTTTATGTGTGGCACTTAATGTGTAGCCCTGTGCAAACAGTCGCGTGTCATAAGCTCTTTGAACCGCCTGTTATCCCCACGAGTGCTAAAGGCGCAGATGCGCAAGCACGCCAAGCCCCCTGGGTGTATTGGCCGTCAACTCGGCGTGACGGCCCTCATCAATGGGTGATAACTCAATCAGCAGATCAGCAGGTGGCAAGTACGCCCCACCGCGATCAGGCCACTCAAAGAGCAGCAGTGCGTTCTGCTCCAAATAATCCCGCAAGCCTAGATACTCAAGCTCCTCGGGGTCACCGAGTCGGTACAGATCAAAATGATAAACCGACATTGCGTCCAATAAATACGGCTCGACAATCGTATAGGTCGGGCTTTTTACACTGCCGATGTGACCCAAGCCGTGCAGCAACCCCCGGCTGAGTGTGGTTTTACCCGCACCGAGATCACCGCGCAAATACACAATCGCGGGTGGCGCCAAGGATTGGCCGATTGCATGCCCCAACTCGAGAGTGGCGTGTTCGTCAGCTAAGTCCATAGCGATAGTTTTAGCGTGAAAATTTGTCATAGCGAAGAGTTTACCTCGCAAGCCCCAAAGCCACAGCCCCTTCTGTCACAATAGCGGTTATGGCAGATAACTTAATCGACACAGTACACGAGTGGGCTCGAGAACTCGGTTTTCAAGCGCTGGGCATTACGGGCGTCGATTTAGGCGAGCACGGCGCCTATCTGCAGAAGTGGCTCGACGCCGGCTATCACGGCGAAATGACCTATATGGCCCGACATGGCCACAAGCGCTTTAAGCCTGAGCTTCTCGTGCCCGGCACCTGTACAGTGCTATCCCTTCGTATGGATTACTTGCCTCCCGGGGCGCCTCCTGACGCTATTCTGGCGTCCAGCGACAAAGCCTATATATCCCGTTATGCGCTGGGTCGCGATTACCACAAACTGATGCGGAACCGACTGGCCAAGCTAGCAGGCCGCATTGAAAGTGAGCTTGGCAACGGTCAGTTCAGGGCCTTTGTCGACAGTGCGCCAGTGTTAGAGCGCGCCATCGCTGAGCGGGCAGGCCTCGGCTGGATCGCCAAAAATACGATGCTTATCAATGACAAAGCGGGATCATGGTTTTTTCTGGGAGAGATATATACCGACATCCCATTTCCTGCCGACCCACCGAAAGAAGACAAACATTGCGGCAGTTGCCAGGCCTGTCTTGATATTTGCCCGACCAATGCATTTGTAGGGCCCTTCCAACTCGATGCGCGCCGCTGTATTTCCTATTTGACCATTGAGCATCCTGGCAGTATCGATACCGCGCTTAGGCCGCTTATGGGCAATCGAATTTACGGCTGCGATGATTGCCAGCTGGTGTGTCCCTGGAATAAGTTTGCCCAAATCACTCAGGAGACTGACTTTGCGCCACGTCATGGGCTTGACGATGTGCAACTTATCGACCTGTTTGCGTGGACTGAAAGTGAATTTGAAGAACGCACCCAAGGATCACCGATCAGGCGAATTGGTCACGAGCGATGGCTACGAAATATTGCCGTTGCGCTCGGTAATGCCGACACGTCCGACGCCATTATTGGCGCGTTAAGAGCCCGCGCTGATCACCCCTCCGAACTCGTTCGAGAACATGTCAACTGGGCGCTTGAGCAACATCCCGCCGCCTCATAGGCCGTACAAAATAGCACCCTAAAAAATAGCACCATAAAAAAATGCCACCTTACAAAAGAGCACCTTAAAAAAGAGCACCTTAAAAAAGTTCAGCGCTAAGACCACATTAAGGTGTTAGGCGTAAAAAATGCTCCCTGTAATAGCGCAGCTCCTCTACGGATTCGCGAATATCGTCGAGTGCCAAGTGGGCGGTCTTCTTTCTCAGCCCTGGCAAGTCAGGTCGCCAGCGACTCGCTAATATTTTTAAGGTACTGACATCGAGATTGCGATAGTGGAAATAAGTCTCAAGCGCTGGCATGTGGCGCGCCATAAACCGTCGGTCCTGGCAAATTGTATTGCCGCACATAGGCGACTGACCGCGCCCGACCCACTCGGCAAGAAATGCTAAGGTCTCCTCAGTAGCGCGCTCTTCGTCGTAACTACTGGCGCGCACTCGGTCTACCAATCCCGATTGCGTGTGATGCGTGGTGTTCCACTCATCCATGGCTGCGAGTTCTGCATCGCTTTGTTTAATGGCGATGACCGGCCCAACCGCCAATTCATTAAGTTCAGAATCGGTGACGATGGTGGCGATCTCGATAACCCGGTGTTCCTCTGGAACCAAACCGGTCATCTCCATATCTACCCAAATTAAATTAGTGTCACGTGCCATTAGTCATCTCCTCTTGGTAGAGCAGTCTAGCAGAGCGAGCGCGACTGACGCAGCGCCAAGGGTTACACTCCAATCCATGGCAAAACGAAAATTAACGCATCAACAGCAGCGGCGTATAAGAGCAGCTCGCGAAAGGAAGCATCAGCTCCCCGAAGGAGAGCTCGGTGAATCACGAATGGGCGTGGTTATCGCACGCTTCGGCCAGCGAGCGCTCGTTGAGGACAGTGACGGCGAACGCCGCCAATGCGTGATGCGCGCAAACATCGACAGCCTCGTTGCAGGCGATGTTGTTATATGGCGCCCCAGTGAAGAAACTGGCGTTATTGAGTCTCGAGACGAAAGGCGTTCGGAATTGAGTCGCCCTGACAGTAGAGGCAACTTAAGGCCGGTAGCAGCCAATATCGATTTGATGTTCGTTGTATTTGCACCCAAGCCCGAGCCGCACGGTAATTTGATAGACCGGTACTTAGTCGCCGCAGAACATGCGGGTATGGAAGCGGTGCTCGTGCTCAATAAGCGCGACTTGCTTACTGACAACGACCCAGTGCTCGCGCTCGCAGAGTCTTACACGGCGCTAGGTTATACGCTCATAAAAACCGACAAGGAAACCGACCCCCACGCGGATCTTATCCGCCCAGTAGCACAAGACCGCACCTTAGTATTGGTAGGACAGTCGGGCGTGGGTAAATCCTCATTGATCAACCGCCTAATACCTGACCTGGATATTCGCGTTGGGGCACTGTCCGAGGCCATCGACAAGGGACGCCATACAACGACAGCCGCCGAGCTTTACCATTTACCCAGCGGCGGGGACCTCATCGACTCGCCCGGCATTCGAGAGTTCCACCTTCATCATCTACCCGCTGACGAGGTCGCTCACGGCTTTAAGGAATTCAGTGAGTACCTGGGACACTGTCGCTTTAGAGACTGCCAACACGACCATGAAGTTGGCTGCGCCATTCTTGAAGCACTAGAGAAAGGGGAGATTACCGAGGCGCGGTTTAACAGCTATCGCAGCATAGTCGACGCACCGCGCCCAGATTAAACCCAGCACCTACCCGCCTTCCTTGGTTTTTCTGTCATGGCGTAAATCGTCAAAAAGCAGAAACTCAAACCGTAGCTCAACGCGCCAGGCACCTTCGCGGGACAACCCAGGCTCGTCTATTCGCCAGTTGTAACTAGGCTCGAGCTCAATAAATAGATAGTCACGGTAAGCCTGCTGTCGATAACGAACACCTAAACGATAGTTAGAGACATAACTCCAAGGCTCGGTAACACCTGACATTTCCGCGAAGACCATTGCCGCACGGCCCTGAAGCCCTGGCTTCGCGGTTTCATTGCGCCAACGCAAAATGTGCGACCCCGAAGTACTCCACTCCACTCCGTCACTCTTACCGCTGTAGAAAACCCGGCTATAGCTACGCAATAGCTGGTTCTCGTTAAGCACGTGATCGACATCCACCCGCGTCGTCGCATGAGCTCCCTCATCGAGGTCGTATTGCATACGCTGGGTGACGCGCAAGGTATCTTTGTCAGTTAGCTGATTGTGGTATCGGTATTTCACGCCCGGCCGAGGACCGGAAGAATTTACTCCCAGGGTCACATCAAATCGATGCCGCTTGGACTCCAGTCCTGACAGCTGATACTGCAGTCCGACTCGGCTTTGGGACGGATCTTCCTGCCCGTTAATATCGTCTTGAGAGTCGTCACCGCGAAAAACCAAATCTAATTTTTTCGAGATTGCAGGCAGATTGACTTTACCGCCTAGGCGCACGCGAAAATCGGTGCCATAACGCTCATCCCAATCGGTGATAAACCGTAGGCGCAACCGAGAAGAGGCGGTCTCTTGGTCGACTTCCGTGCCGCCGAAGTAATTATCCGCCCAGCGAGTGAGGTCATTGGTGCGCTGCGTAAAGTAGCCGTGCCCGCGATCTACCAATGAGGGGGCTATGTCCTTGCCTTCGTCGCTTCCTTTATTATCGCGGCTATTATCGCGGCTGTTATCGCGGTTTTGCTCTTCGCGACGCTCGTTATCAGTAGTTTCGCCTGCCTCGATTTCAGACGGGTCCTGTTCGACGACCGTGAGATCCCAAATATCGCCCACCGGACCGCTCGCTTGCTGGCCAAAAGCAGGCATAATCACGCTCCACAACGCTGCAAGCGAGACCAAAAACCTGTACTTTTTGCCCACGCTGTCGCCCATGGTCGACGGCTCCTAATAATCCACTGCTGCGGTCTACTGTATCCCCAATGACAAATTTATTCATCGCCTTACAAGCCATCTTGCCACAACACCTACTCTCCCGAATGATCGGCTGGCTTGCCGAACTCGAGCGACCCGTTTGGCTTAAGAATTTACTGATCACCTTGTTCATGCAAGCCTATGGCATCTCACTCGATGAAGCCGAGCACCCGAATGCGGAGCAGTATCGTAATTTCAATCATTTTTTCACGCGCGCATTAGAGGAAGGGGCGCGCCCTCTCGCAGATACACGATATGTCTCTCCCGCAGACGGCATACTGAGCCAGCGCGGTGATGTGGATGAAGGCCAATTGGTTCAAGCAAAGGGCCGCTGGTATGACACGCGAGGGCTCCTCGCAGGTAGCGAAGACGAAGCGGCAAGCTTTGATAACGGCTCATTCGCCACCGTTTATTTGTCGCCAAAGGACTATCACCGAGTGCACATGCCCATATCGGGCACCCTGCGAATGACGCGCTATGTACCAGGGGATCTGTTTGCCGTTAACAACAGCACCACGGCAGGAGTGGACCAGCTGTTTGCCCGCAACGAGCGCTTAGTGTGCTTTTTCGACACGGCAGATGGCCAATTAGCCGTAGTACTGGTTGGAGCCATTATTGTGGCCGGCATCGAAACCGTATGGGGCGGCGTCGAATCCCCCAATCCGGGCACTATTCGTGAGCACAAGTTCAGCCCCGAAGAGGCGCCTACCTTAGAAGCAGGCGCAGAATTAGGACGCTTTTTCTTAGGCTCTACGGTTGTGCTACTGACAGAAAAAAACGGCCTCGAATGGCGTGCAGGGCAGGACGACAAGGTTCTCGTACGCGCCGCTCTCGCCGACTAGATCGGGGCTTATCGCTGGCGACTCAGAGGTTTTCTTCAGCGAAAGCCGCCAGTCGCGAGCGAACAATCCCCGCTATGAACATGATTCCCGCGTGCGGATAGTCTTTGGTTTTTTCAACCAAGTACGTTAATCCCGATGTCAGTGGAGAAATGTACTTGTTATCAATTTGCGCCAAGTTACCGAGAACAACTATTTTCGAGTCAGCACCGACTCGACTGATAATCGATTTGAGCTGGAACTGGCTCAAGCCTTGGGCCTCATCGATAACAATATAGGCGTTATTAAAGGAACGGCCGCGCATGAAGTTCAGCGACTTAAACTGAATGTTCGCACGCTCTTTCACATAATCAATACTGCCACCCGCATGCTCATCAGAGCCGTGCAGAATTTCTAAATTATCATCGAAGGCCGCAAGCCAAGGCGCCATTTTCTCCTCCTCGGTTCCCGGCAAAAACCCAATGTCTTCCGCAATAGGTGGTGTCGAGCGAGCCACAATGAGCTTTGAGTATTTCTTCTTCTCAAGTATGGAGTGCAGCCCGTAAGCGAGCGCTAGCAACGTCTTTCCGGACCCTGCGGGACCCGTCAGCACCGTCATATCAATATCGTCATCGTCAAGCAGGCGCATAGCCATAGCCTGCTCGAGATTGCGTGGCGCCAAGCCCCAGAAACGCTGATTCATGAGGTTGTCTCTACTGTCCACCCGCAGGTAAACGTGCTCCGCGTCGAGTCGTTGGACGTAGGCTAAAAAATCGTGGTCATCGTAAAGAAATTCGTTGGGGTAGATCTTCGGCAGAGCTTCTCGCGGCAACCGGTGCAGGGTCATATCGCCCTCTCTCACGGTATCGACATCTGTGATCGTCGACCAAAAATCACCTTCGACATGCTTGTAACCGGTCGAGAGTAGATCGATATCGTCCAAAACGCGGTCGTGGCGATAGTCTTCAACGTGCGCGAGGCCCGATCCCTTTGCCTTAATACGCATATTGATGTCTTTCGTGACCAAGCAAACCAAGGTGCTGGGTGATTCTTTCTGTAGCCGCAGGGCAACATTGATAATGCGATTGTCATTCGCGTGATCTTGGGTGACGTCCAAAAAAGGGACGTCGCTATCTTCTCTGATGAGCTGATCGGGATAGATTGCGAGCTTACCGAGCGGCCCCGACATTGTGGTCTTGGGAATACTTACGCCCTCTTGAATTTCATGAGGGCTCGCGGCACCAATGACCTTGTCGATCATTTGAATGGCAATGCGCGCTTCCCGACTGACTGTTTTTTCATGTCGATCCTTTATGTGGTCCAACTCCTCTAACACCGTCATTGGTATAACCACCGTGTGCTCTGCAAACGTTGTGATCGCGGTTGGATCATGCAGCAGCACATTAGTATCTAGTACGTAGATTTTAGGGCTATCGAGGCATTCAACAGAGTTGTCAGCGCTAGCTTCCATAAGTAAATCCTTTGACTTCGGCGAGGGAATTAAGGGGATGATAGAAATGACGAGGGGCTTTATTGCGAAATGCTTTATTGCGAAATGCTGTATTGCGAAGTGCTGTATTGAGAAGTGCTTTATTGAGAAGTTCGTTATTGAGAAGTGCTTTTTTGAGAGATGCGTCCATGAAACCAGGGATACCGTGGCCGGTGGCGCAAGAACTTAGCGATAGGCGTAGCGAGCGGCGATACATCAGCGTTGCGTCAGACGCGGGGGCCGATCTTAGATCAGCCCTGACACAATCCCAGAGGAAACTTGGTAGATTCGTCAAATACACTCCGTTCTACTCACCAATTTTCGAACTCACCACAGTAAAGCTCGCGTTTGCCCTCCCTGTCAACGAAGATAGAGAAAAGTGAGTCTTGGGATCAAATCTCGCTGACAGCGGCGCGGAATTTCGCTAGGATTCAACCCCTCAGATGCGAAGCTTAGGTTTCGACTACGTTCATCCACACCGGTTGTCAGGAGCTACTAGCGGCCATGCTGAACAATGATGCACTGGCCCAGTTAAAGGGCCTCAAAGACCAGATTGAGGCACAGAAAGAGCATACCGACGCCACGGTCAAAGGAACCCAGAATCGCTACGGCTTTGCTGTGGTTGATGATGGACGAGAGATTTTTATCCCGCCCGATGAGATGCTCAAAGTCTTGCCAGGGGACCGTGTGCGCATCTGCATTCGACCAGCCACCGCGCCTAAAGGTAAAAATAGCGGCAAAGGTGGCAACAAAGAAGGCCAGACTGTTGCGGATATCGAAAAGCTCATAGACAGCCCCCTTGGCCGGTTTGTCGGCAAGGTTGTGAACAAAGGCAAAGCCGTATTTGTCGATCCAGATGTACCCAATTTAAGCCGCTGGCTATTCATACCGCCACACGCGCGCAATGGCGTTAAACCTGGCGACCGGGTCGAATGCGCGGTATTGCGCCATCCCATCACCGACGGCAAGCCATCGGCAAAAGTGTTGACGCGCCTTGGGGATGACAGCACTCCCGGCATTGAAAACAGCTACAGCGCTCTGCGCGCCGGCGTGCAGTCGCACTGGCAAGAGAACATTGTGACCAACCTTGTCGAGCATGCAACGCGAAGCTCGCCACTGACCGAGTCAGACCGCACCGATTTAACACACCTTGCTTTCGTATCCATCGACGCTGCACGCACTCAAGATATCGATGACGCTGTGTACGCCGAAGTCACTAATGAAGGCTGGACCTTGTTTGTCGCTGTTGCGGACCCAACGGCATATCTCGGAGACTTCGCCGGGATCGAGCAGGAATTAGCCCAACGAGGGACCTCGGTGTATTTTCATGGCGATATGATACCCATGCTTCCCGAAGCTATCAGCCGTGATCTATGTGCACTCGCCGAAGAACAGACACGCCCCGCTTTGGTCTGCAAGATTGCCGTGAGCGATGAAGGCAAAGTAGGTGACTACGAGTTCTTTAAGGCTATTATTCGCTCAAAGGCCAAGCTTTCGTATGCAGCCGTTGACCGCTATGTCAGGGGCAATAGTGACGAATTAATCGCGTGGTCCAATCCTCTCGAAGCGCTCGTCCAAGCCTATCGGGCCCTGCGCCGTGCCCGCGAAGACAATGAACTCGTTATGGAAGATCGTCGTGAGTACCGATGGCTCCTCAACGACGACAAGCAAATTGATCACATTGAAGTCGGCGAAAAGCTGGCCTCTCAGCACCTTGTTGAGGAGTGCATGGTCGCCGCGAATCGATGTGCAGCTCACTTTTTGGCAATGGCCGATGCACAGGGGCCTTTTGTAGTCCACGGCGGGTTCCGAAAAGACCGGATTAAAGAAGCACGAGAGTTTCTCGAAAAGCATTACCCATCGCTCGTCGATGCGCCCATTGAAACCCTCGCAGGCTACCAACAAGTCATCAAAGCATTAGCCAGTAGCGATCATCCCCTGCCCTTACGAGCCATGGTTAATCGGCTTTTAACGCGCGCAGAGTTCAGCCGTACACCCGCAGAGCACATGGGTATGTCACTAGAGGCTTATACCAACTTCACATCGCCGTTACGCAAAAATCTCGACTTCTTGGTTCATCGTCAAATCAAAGCATTACTTGAAGGGAAAGAAGCTAATCACGTAACCGATGATTTATTGAAAAAAACAGGTCAGGCAATAGCTCGCAGCAGAGATGCTTCCCTGACCGCGGAGCGATGGCTCGCGGCAAACTATCTCACTAAGCTGGCTGCGCAAAACAGCAAGCGCTTTACGGGCATGATCTGCTACATCACCAGCAGCGGCTTTAATGTGCGGCTGCACGATACCGGCATCGAGGGCTTTGTAGATCTTCGCAAGGACCCTGAGAAGTTCAGCTTCGATAAGTGGACCGCAAGCCTAACCTCGACGACCCGGCGCTTTGAACTGGAACAGGAAGTCGACGTAGAGTTTGCCGGCGCATTGGAAAAAGAGGGCTGGCAAGCACAATTCACCCTCATAGATGGATGCGGAATCAAGCCACTAAAGACCTAGGGAACTGTCACTATGGCAACTGCCAACACCATTAAAACGCTTACCAATGACACCGCCTTAGTGGGCTCTCAAGTCACGATTAAAGGTTGGCTACGCAGCAAGCGCGACTCCAAAGCAGGGATTTCATTTTTAGCCGTCCACGACGGAACCTGCTTCGATTCATTGCAAGCGGTAGTGCCCAATACGCTCGACAATTACGAGAGTGAGGTTCTTGGCCTCACCACAGGCTGCTCGGTCGAAGTGACCGGTGAATTAGTGGAGTCCCAAGGCAAAGGACAAAACGTTGAAATTCAAGCAACAGGCGTTACCGTTGTGGGCCTCGTCGATGATCCCGAGGGTTACCCCATTGCGAAAAAACGCCACACGTTTGAATATTTACGTACCCAAGCACACCTTCGTACTCGAACAAATACCTTTGGCGCCATTACCCGTGTGCGCCATGTTTTGGCCCGGGCGATTCATGAGTTCTTTCATAAAGAGAATTTTTATTGGGTGAACACACCGATCATAACCGCCAGCGACTGTGAGGGCGCTGGAGAGTTATTTCGCGTAAGCACTTTGGACTTTGCTAACCTGCCTCGGAACCCGGATGGCACGGTCGATAACAGCCAAGACTTCTTCGGCAGTGAGGCGTTCCTCACTGTATCGGGCCAGCTCGCAGTCGAGTCACACTGCTTATCGATGGGCAAGGTTTATACATTTGGCCCAACTTTCCGCGCCGAGAACTCACACACCTCTCGGCATTTGGCTGAATTCTGGATGGTTGAACCTGAAATTGCCTTCGCTGACCTCAATGACAATGCAGATTTAGCTGAACGCTTGTTACGGCACGTTATCGCCGAGGTTCTTGAGCACTGCCACGATGATATGGCGTTCTTCCAGCAGCATATCGACAACACCGTTATGGAGCGCCTACAGGGCATTGTGGACTCGAGCTTCGAGCGAATGACTTACTCCGAGGCCATCAATATTCTTGAAAACTGTGGCGAAACCTTTGAATACCCCGTCAACTGGGGTATCGACATGGCATCGGAGCACGAGCGCTTCTTAGCAGAGAAGCACGTGGGACGACCGATTGTCGTCACAGACTATCCCAAGGAAATCAAAGCGTTTTATATGCGGCTTAACGACGATGGTAAAACCGTAGCTGCTATGGACGTGTTAGCGCCCGGTATCGGTGAAATTATCGGTGGTAGTCAGCGTGAGGAGCGATTAGACATTCTTGATAGCCGCATGGATGAACAACTCAAAGCCGATTTGTGGTGGTATCGCGATCTACGACGCTATGGCACGGTCCCCCATGCAGGCTTTGGTCTCGGCTTTGAGCGCTTACTCGCCTATGTCACGGGCATGGAAAATGTGCGCGACGTGATTCCATTTCCGAGAACACCCGGTAATGCACATTTTTAAACGGGGTTTGTAGAGGGCGATGCCCGTTTTCAGTCACGGGGATCGCTAGCCCGCGCGATGCAAACCGCACTCTCTTCCGCTCTCGACCTTGGTCGGATCAAAGTAATGCGTGCAAGTGGGCAATTGGTGCACACGAATATAATCCTCTAGTTCTGCCTCGCTGCGCTCGAAAAATGGCGCGACTTTTACAATACCTCGCGCATCGAGAGAGACAATATCCAAACGCTTACGCTGCTGGGTTTCCTCTCGACGAATACCGGTGATCCACACATCCGGCCGATGCTCCTCCAGCGCCCGCTGAAAAGGCTCAAGCTTGATCGTGCGCGTAAACCAATCGTGCTTGTCTCGCTCGTCGAGAGTGGGAATCCCTCCCAACCGCGCACTGATTCTCTCTGAAGTCAGGCAAGGCGAATACACATAAAGATTAGGCATCAAACGCTCGATGATGCGCTCCGCCGCTATATAGGTATCTTTAAGGTTGTACCCCGTATCAATCCAGACCACCGGCACCTGCGGGTCGACTGATATTACCGAGTGCAAGGTAGCAGCAGAGTTAATCCCCATACTCGTTGTCACCATAGCGCGCCGGCCCAACGACAGCGCCCAGCGAACGATTGTGTCGGGGCTGGCGCCTCGTAGCTGCGCGTTAACGACCTTGAGGTCTACTCCTATGGGATTAATTGATGGCACCGCGGTCACAGTAAAACTCCCTATACGAACTTTGTTGTTCGTGTAGACGGTACCACCAGAAAATAAAGTTTCTAAATAACGATTTTTTATTTCTTTATGTTATATGAGCACTGACAAGAGCCTGACTTGAGCTGCCAGCAGTCGCTGGAGCAGTACAGGCCTTGTACTGCTTGCCATCCCGCTCTGCTACTTGCTCCGACGTCTTTTCTTAACGTTTTTCTCAAGTTGGTTGTGTAAATCGACGTAGGCTTGCGTCAGCTTATGGCTTGGCGCTAGATAGATGAGGGGCCGCATCTCGTGGTGGGATTCGCGCATCTTTACAGAGCTCGTCAGGAAATTCTCAATAACGGGGAAACCCTCGCCCTTTAACTCCGCAACCAATTCTCCTGGCAGCTTCGCCTGCGCATTAAACTGATTGATCACAATACCCTCTACTTCTAACTGTGGGTTGTGATCCTCCTGAAGCTCTTCGATGTTATTCATCAGCTCATACAAGCTCTGACGGGCAAATGAGTCGCAGTCGAAAGGCACTAATACCGAGTCGGCAGCAATAAGCGCCGATTTTGAATAGAAATTAAAGTTAGGCGGCGTATCGATATAGATACGATCGTACTCACTATCGAGCTTGGCGATAGCGTCACGCAGCTTATAAATTTTATACCGCGACTCCAGATCTTTCTCTATTTGGCCCAACACTGGACTCGAGGGCATGATAAATAGATTTTCAAAGGGGGTTTCCCAAACAAACGAGTCTGGGTTTTTACGCATACTTCGCGGACCGACCGTCTGCTTAAACAAGCCGGCAACACCCTGCGCTTCCGCTGGAAATTGCTCCGCATCGACCGCACCGACCAAGTAATGGGTGGTGTTACCTTGGACGTCGAGATCCAGAATCAAGGTTTTAAGGCCCTGACTCGCTCCGATAGCGGCCAAGTTACAGGTGATTGATGTTTTACCAACGCCGCCCTTTTGATTAAAAACCACCCGATGCACGCTACCGACTCCTTGCTTACTCAAAATATTGATGACTAAGACAGCTAAGATCCGTCACCAAACTAGTTTATGCCATCGACGCTGAAAACGGTGCTCAATTGAGCGATAAATTGACGTCGCCGTGCCAAATATCGCTGTACAACTGCTCAATAGTCGCCGCATCGGGCACTCGCGGGTTATTCGCCGGAGAGCCTGACGCTAGGGCTTGCTGGGCCATAAGAGGCACAGCGGCAAACCAATCCCTCTCAGAGACGCCAAACGCTTCGGGAGATGGTACATCGAGGTCGCGACAGAGACCGTGTAGGCCTTTGACTAAGGCCTCTAGAGCTTTGCTCTGACTATCCAAGGGGTCGGCAAAACCCATAGCCCTCGCCGCCTGTGCATAGCGCTCAGGAGCACCGTTTACTGACCAGGCCGTCACAACTGGCAACAGCATGGCGTTGCTCATGCCGTGAGGAACATGAAAGTGCGCACCTACCGGTCGCGACATCCCATGAATAAGCGTCACCGACGCATTAGAAAATGCCATGCCGCCCTTCATCGCGGCCATCATCATGGCTTCCCTCGCTTCTCGATTATCGGGCGATGCACAGGCAATGGGCAGCCATTTTACGACAGCTGCGACAACATCTAGCGCCAATGCGTCAGCAAAAGGATTGGCTTTTTTGCTCACAAACGCTTCAAGCGCGTGACACAGTGTGTCGAGACCTGTATCGGCGGTAAGCCTCCGGGGCATACTCAAGGTCAACTCATAGTCAACCAATGCGGCCATTGGCATTAGCCCCATACCGAGGCACAGCATCTTTTCATCCGTGTCTGCGTCGGTAACCACCGAGGCGTTGGTTGCCTCACTACCCGTGCCGGCCGTTGTCGGAATGGCAATAACGGGTAACCCGGAGTCCAAGCGGTTGGGCACTTTATAGTCGCGGAGAGGTCCATCGCGCTCAGCCAAAACTGCCATCGTTTTCGCCGTATCGATCGAGCTGCCGCCGCCGAGGCCAACCAATACGTCCGCACCTGATGTGCGGAGACACTCTAGTCCACTCGCGACGGAATCGGTCGTTGGATCGGGAACACACTGGTCAAATACGGCAACCTCAAACCCTGCAGCCGCGAGCAACTCTTCGACGCGCGTAAGATAACCACAGCTCGCGATAAATGGATCCGTCACAATTAAGGGGCGCCGAAAGCCGAATTCTGTCAGCGTCTCCGCCAATTTATCGATGGCTCCCGCACCCATGTGAATACGTCGGGGCATCAGTATCGCAGCGCTCATAACTTACTCCTTCTTCAGGGAATGCTATCGTATGCTCTATACGGCGAGAGGGGTATCCCTGCGCGTCATCTTGACCATGGAGCAAACAAACACTATGACCGTGATTCGACCTGCAGGCGTCGCCTTACTAATGACCGGCGATGAACTAATGCGCGGCGATACCGTCGACAGCAACTCGGCACACATTGCCCAAGCGCTCACCGAGCGAGGGGTGGTAGTGAGAGAGAAGACGACCGTCGGCGACGATCGTGATTTGCTTTTGGAGACCATCGCACGGCTTGCCAAAGATCACGATGTATTAATTATCAATGGAGGATTAGGACCCACATCGGATGATCTGACCGCCGAGGTGGTTGCGCAACTCGCGAACACGCCGCTTAAGGAGCATCCTGACGCTCGCAGTCATGTTGAAGCTTGGTGTCAGCGGCTCGGGGTCACTCCCAATGAATCGAACTTAAAGCAGGCCAAAGTGCCCTTTGGCGCGGCGCTAATTGATAACCCTACGGGCAGCGCAATGGGCTTTAGCACGGACATTTATCGCTGTCGCGTCATAACAACACCCGGTGTACCGCGGGAACTCAAAGCCATGATGGCGAGCGTGTTGACGCTAACCTCCGAGCGGATCACCACTCAAAACGCGCATACTCGCCGGCTCCAAACATTTGGTATCGGGGAATCAACGATTCAGCAGCTTCTCAATGACAGCGAGCTGCCATGGCCACCCTCAGTCAATCTGGGTTTTCGTGCGGGCATGCCCCAGCTTGAACTCAAACTCACGGTTAATAATGAGGACGATCTCCCTCAACAGCAGCATTGCTTTGAGCAACTTAGCGCCTTATTCGGGGATCATATTCTTGGAGAGGGTGACACTACGCTCGCTTCAGCACTGCAACAAACCCTACGCGCGCAAGGCAAAACAGTAACCGCCGCAGAGTCCTGCACAGGGGGCCTTATCGCCTCAATGATTACGCGCGAGCCGGGCTCATCAGCGGTATTCAACGCGGGCTATGTTACCTATGCCAATGCCAGTAAACGTGACACCTTGGGCGTATCCCAAGAAGACTTGGACAAGCATGGTGCCGTCAGCGAACCGGTAGTTCGTCAAATGTTGGCGGGGGCGCTTGAGCGCTCGGGCGCTGACATAGGCATTGCCGTCTCAGGTATCGCGGGGCCGAGCGGGGGTACCGATGACAAACCTGTCGGGACTGTGTGGCTCGCCTGGGGCAGCCAAGATGCGATGCAAAGCCACTGTGTTGTTATCCCGGGCTCTCGAGATCTCTTTCAGAATTTAGTCGCCGCTGCGGGCTTAGACCTCATGCGACGACAGCTTCTGGCGCTACCACCACAACCGCACTATTTCACGCGACGTACTGAATAACCCAAAGCGCCCTCAATAACCAAAAGTGCCCTCAATAACCAAAAGCGCTGCGGTTATTGCGGGATCTACGGCTGTAAGCGGGTTGTTTGCCATCTATCGCCGTCAACCACGTACCGAAAACGGTCGTGCAATCGATGCTCGCCGCCCTGCCAAAACTCAACTTCACTGGCGACTAGGCGGTAGCCCCCCCAGTGCGGTGGTCGCGGCACATCAGCATTGTCAAAGCGCTCTACAACTTTGTGATAATTGCTCTCCAGCAAGCCGCGACTCGCAATGGGGTTACTTTGGGTCGAGGCCCAAGCGCCTATCTGACTTGCCCTCGGACGGCTCGCAAAATACTCGTCGGACTCTTTCTCGGAAATTTTCTCAACGGTACCAGTGACGGTCACTTGGCGATCGAGTTCATTCCATGGGAATAACATTGACGCTCTGGAATCTAGCGCCAAGGCGCGCGCCTTGTTACTTTCATAATTAGTGAAGAACACGAACCCACCTTGATTCACCGTCTTCAAGAGCACAATGCGCTGCCAAAGATTCCCCGTAATATCGAGAGTCGCAAGGCATACCGCCGTCGGATCTTTTAGATCAGCATCGATCGCCTGTTGCTGCCATTGGGCAAATAACGCGAAAGGCGTGTCAGTCAGCATGTCGCTGCGCAAGCCACCCAAAACATAGTTGCGACGATAGTCTTCGTAATTCATAGTCAATCCCGTATTAGCTGGCGGCACAAACGCTTACCATAGCAAAAGTGTACAGGCTTCAAACGTGAGTAGCAGCTAGGACTATCCGCGTTTGAGGTGAAATGGTAGCGAAGCGCGTTGCCACTCTTTCATCACTTAAGAGAACGACCATGAACGCATTGAAGTCAAGAGATCACCTTTCTTCCTCCGACTGGGGTCTATCGCTGCGCCGTTGGGGCCTAGCGCTGTGCTTAGGGGCAGGCTTAAGCATAACAGCGCATCAGCAAGCGCAAGCGACTGATAATAGTCAGGCGCCACTCATTGATTTCCGTATGCGATTCGTTCCTGAAATCAGCCAAGGGAACATGGTGGTCGGACCTGAGGAGCTGGCTTCGGAAGCAGGACTTACGATCCTTGAGCAAGGCGGCAACGCTGTTGACGCCGCCGTCGCGACTGGTTTTGCGCTCGCAGTAACACTGCCTCGCGCAGGTAATATAGGCGGCGGCGGATTCATGCTCATCCACCTTGCCAAGGAAGACCGAAATATCTTTATCGATTACCGAGAAACCGCGCCTGCGGCGGCGACGCGCGACATGTTCCTCGATAGTGAGGGTAAGGTTGACAAGAGAAAAGCCTACTTCACCCGTGCATCATCCGGGGTCCCCGGTACGGTTGCCGGCTTAATCCACGCCCTAAACAACTACGGCACGTTGCCTTTGGCTACCGTCATTACCCCTGCCATTCGCTTAGCAGAAGAAGGGTTCCCCATGACCGTGACGCTAAGCGAGACGATCAATGCACGGGCTAATCGCCTGGCCCAAGATCCCGGTGCACGAGACATTTTCTTAGCAAATAAAGACAGCGCATTAGCGCTTGGTACTCAATTCAAACAGCCTGAACTGGCCGAAACGCTAAAGCGCATCCGTGACAGGGGTCGTGATGGTTTCTATAAAGGCAAAACCGCGGAACTCATCGCAAATGATATGGCGACTAACGACGGATTGATTACGCTGGATGATCTTGCCGGCTACCAACCCATTGAGCGCGAACCCGTCACCGGGACGTTCCGCGGCTACGACGTGGTTTCTGCGCCACCACCCTCATCGGGCGGCGTGCACATTATTCAAATGCTCAAACTACTTGAGCCCTATTCGCTCGAGGCAATGGGCCACAACTCAGCGAGCTATTTGCACCGGGTTATCGAAAGCATGAAGCTCGCTTACGCTGACCGCAGTAAGCACTTAGGCGATCCTGATCGTACCCGAGTACCCGTTGCTGAACTCATTGCCGATGACTATGCCGATAACCGACGCAAACTAATCAAAGACGATCGTGCAACGCCCTCCAGCGAGATTAACCCAGGAGACATCCTGACACCTGAAGGCCGAGACACCACGCACTTCAGCGTCGCCGATAAAGCAGGTAACGTAGTCAGTAATACCTACACCCTGAACTTCAGCTTTGGCTCGCATATCGTCGTGCCCGGAACCGGCATTTTGCTCAATAACGAAATGGATGACTTTGCCGCTCGGCCGGGTTTCGCCAATGCCTACGGCCTTGTGCAAGGCGAAGCCAACGCCGTAGCACCGGGTCGACGCCCGCTGTCCTCCATGACACCGACCATTGTGTTCAAAGACGGCGAGCCCACACTTGTCACCGGCAGCCCTGGCGGCTCACTGATTATCACAGCGGTATTGCAGACAATTTTGAACGCAACGGTTTTCGAGATGGATGTTGCATCAGCAACCGCAGCCCCCAGAGTGCATCACCAGTGGCAACCTGATCGGGTGCTGGTTGAACAAGGCGTCAGCCCGGACACCATCAAAATTCTCGAGGCGATGGGCCACAAGATTGAACCTACTAAACGCACCATCGGTCGCGTTAATTCCGTACAGCTCGACGGACCTTGGCGTTACGGTTACGCCGACCTCCGCCGTCCGGGCGGTCATGTGGCCTATTAAAGTCCTGGACTTATTATTTATGACGAGACTAGTACCCTTCACGCGAAAGCTCCACCGCTGGCTGTCTTATGCGGTATTCCTGCAAGTTACCGTTTGGGTGGTGGGAGGCCTTACGTTTGCCGTTATTCCCTTTGACACAATCATAAAGGGGGGAGCGGTCATCGCCAGTCCGCCCACGCCCACGATTATGCCCGCTGAGCTCACGCAACTCGGAATGCAGCTACCGTCCGAAACACCCCTCGATCACTTCGCTGTCCATTCCAGCAGCCAGGGTGCAATCGCTGAAGTTCGTACTATGCAGAGCACAAAGTGGCTGCGACTCGTCGACGGCGAGTTGGTAATACCGCCACTGGCGGAGGATATTACGCGCTTTGCTCTAACCCTTTACCGGGGCGATGCGGCGCTTTTAGGGGCGCGCTATCTCGCCACATCCGAGCGGCGATACCTTGGACTCGTTGACGAGACCTATGGGCAGGGAGACGTTTGGCAGGTCGAGTTCGATGACTCACTCAACACGCGGCTGTATTTCGAGGGTGCGACAGGTCGATATCTGACTGTGAGAAATGACGCGTGGGTTTTTTACGACGCCATGTGGCGCCTGCACATCATGGACTATAGTGACGGCGACGATTTTAACAACACGCTATTACGCGTACTTACCCCGCTTGCTTTACTGTTTGTACTATCCGGCATTTTACTCACTTGGACTGCCGCGAAGCGCGCTGTCCGCAACCGCCGATAACAGCCTGAGATTGGCGTACATATTACGACGATTTGGGCAGCCTCACCTTCATGGTCTGGCGAGCAAGTGCGACCAATTGTCCTGTGCTGTCCCAAAAATCACCGTCCACCTCAATGATGCTGGCGGTAAGGTGTCGCGACTTCATGCGCCCTAACAAGGGCCCCGGCGCAGGGATAGCACGACACTGCACGGTGAGTTCTATTGTCGGTACCCAGCCAAACGGACCAAACAACGTAAAAGGTGTCGGCGGCATAATGTCTGCAAACATCAGTAAATCGACACTGCCCATGGGTGACTGGTCCAGATGCTGCAGGTAGGCGACAAACTCACCCGTCCCCGGTATTTCGCCCCGCTCAAATACCTCATGACCGGTAACCAACCGCGTGTCTACGCGCTCGTGAATTTCAAGTAGCTCGGCGCGGCGCCCAACAAGCGTTTCAAAAGCAGGAGCGGTAGGAGGTTCAGCGCCCATCCACGTTTCGCCCGCGAGCTTGTCGAGATCGGTATAGGCTGCAGTAGCCCTCACCTTTAGCTCGCCATTTTGGTACAGGCTGGCTGAACCGAAGCTTGTACCGCGGCCAAACTTCAGAGGCTCTACTTCAATTTCACAGGGACCCAATGAGCAAGGCGACATGTAGAAAGCATTGATGGAGAGCGGGTCATTGTGTGGCATGGCGGCTTGGAGTGCGCGTCCAATCACCGATAGCACATAACCACCATTAGGCACTGAGCCAATCCGCCAGCCACGGTGCAATTCGGCTTGCCACCGGGTATCGCTAAGCTGAACTACCGCGGTGTCTTGCTCAAACTGCCCCATCATCATCTCCCTATTATTTATTGCCTAATAATTGCGGCCGTATAGTTGTACACAATCTTGCCCATAAAGGGTCAAAGTGCGCCACGACACCATAATAACCGTAGATTACTTAGTATTGGCCGATAAGCCTCAATTGGTGGTTAGCTTAGCAGCCAGCTTATAGATCAGCGGTCAGGTTATAGAAGGTAGCGTGGCAAACAGGCACAAAGACTGTCTATACTGATAAAATGCGCTCATGTTCGAGGAGTTAAGCCTTGCTTGGTATCCAACTGGATAAGCTGAACACAAGATCTCAGACTATCGTGCTGGCAAGCGCATGTGCGCTGGCGCTCTCCTACA
>Ga0209652_1000449_pt1 | contig 35264 bp, 30 predicted proteins | sample SaaInl74LU_5_DNA_FD_184641 | JGI IMG/M metagenome (GOLD analysis project Ga0209652, IMG submission 184641) | Marine microbial communities from expanding oxygen minimum zones in the Saanich Inlet - ESP_74LU_5_DNA (SPAdes) (version 2) | ecosystem: Environmental > Aquatic > Marine > Intertidal zone... | reverse complement strand
TGCGCGCCGCGATCCAGCGCGATCTACCCACTGTCGCGCCGTCGTATTTCTTCGTCGATATCCAGCCCGACCAGTTGCAGCCATTCCTCGACCGCGTGACAGGAGACCCTGCCGTCAGCCGGGTCGATACCGCACCGATGCTGCGCGGTGTCATCACCCGCATCAACGGCCAGCGGGCGCAGGATGTGGCAGGCGATCACTGGGTGATCCGGGGTGATCGGGGCGTGACCTATACCACCACCGCCCCCCCGCCCGAGGAAATCGTCGCAGGCGCGTGGTGGCCCGATGACTATGTCGGGCCGCCGCTGGTGGCCTTTGCTGCCGAAGAAGCGCTCGAGATCGGCATCGGCATCGGCGACACCATCACCGTCAACATCCTTGGCCGCGACATCGCGGCCGAGATCGCAGCACTGCGCGACGTGAGTTTCGAGAATGCCGGCATCGGCTTTGTCGTGACCATGTCGCAAAACGCGCTGGCGGGCGCGCCGCACACCCATATCGCCACCGTCTATGCCGACGAGGCAGCCGAGGCCGCGATCTTGCGGGATGTGGCAGGCGATGCGCCCAACATCACCGCGATCCGGGTGCGCGATGCGCTCGATCAGGTGGCGACGGCACTGCGCAGTCTTGCAGCGGCCACCTCCTACGGGGCGGGGGCGACGCTTCTCACGGGCTTCATCGTGTTGATCGGCGCGGCCGCTGCGGGCGAGCGCGGGCGCATCTTCGAGGCGGCGGTGATGAAGACGCTGGGTGCTTCGCGCGCCAGCATCTTGACCTCCTTTGCGTTGCGCGCGGCGCTGATGGGCTTGGCGGCGGGTGCGGTCGCGATCTTGGCCGGGGCCTTGGGCGGCTGGGCGGTGATGACCTTTGTCATGGAGAGCAGCTACAGCTTCGAGCCCTTCTCGGCGCTCGCCATCATCATCGGCGGGATCTTGGCGACATTGCTGTCAGGTTTGGCCCATGCATGGCGCCCCTTGGCAACCCGCCCGGCACGGGTGTTGCGCGCGCGCGACTGATCGGAATCAAAACAAGAGCAGAGCGCTTGCAAATGGGCGTTTCAAAGGCCACCTGACAGCCAAGATGATCACACAGCTTCGCACCATCTTCGGGCGCAAGGGTAGCCAAACCGCCAGCGATCCGGCGGCACCCGACCTTCCGCGGCCATTAACGCCGACCTATGTCGTCGGCGATGTGCATGGGCGTGCCGATCTGCTCGAGCTTATGTTGGAGTTGATAGACGCCCATATCGGTGGCACCGGGGGGCAAGACCCGCGGCTGGTTTTCGTGGGTGATTACATCGACCATGGCCCCGAAAGCGCCGTTGTTCTCGCGCGGCTGCGGGAATTGACCCAAGATTTCCCCGACCATGTCATCTGCTTGATGGGCAACCATGAGCGGATGCTGCTCGACACCTTGAACGATCCGGCCTTGCGCGGCCCGCGATGGCTTCGCGAGGGTGGGCAGGCGACGCTTGCAAGCTACGGGATAGATCCCGCACCCTTGGCCGAGGCGGCAACACCTGCATTATGGACGCAGACCGCCGAAGCATTGGCGCAAGCCATCGGGCAAGAGACCCTAGATTGGCTGACCGCATGCCCGCTGAGCTGGCATTCAGGCAATCTATGGGTGGTACATGCCGGCGCTGACCCGGCCCGCCTGATGACCGACCAAACCGCGCGCGTGCAGCTTTGGGGGCATCCCGAATTCGACAGCATGCCGCGCGGAGACGAGGCTTGGGTGGCTCATGGCCATGTGGTGGGCGACAGCCCGATGCTGCGCGATGGGCGCATCAGCCTCGATACCGGGGCGTGGTCCACAGGGCAGCTAAGCTGCATCGCGATCCAGCGCGACGGCAGCCACGCCTTCTTGCAGACCTGATAGGACAACATGATCGGGCCTTAGGCTTTGTGCCCGCCAACCAGACCGCGCGCCTGGGCAGGTTCTACCACGACCGCGCCCGGCGTTGAAGAATTTCGGCAAGCTTTGCACAGATTTAACCGAAAACCCCTTGAACTGACGGCCTTGTCGGGCAATCTTTACCCTAAAGCATTATCGGCGTGTGTCGCGTCGGATAAAAAAGGGTGCGTCTGTACCCATAACAACGGGAGTGGGCCGTGACAGCGGTGACCGAAAGGCCAAGAGACTGCAAACGGCGCCCCCCGCATCTTTTCCGCAGCTTTCAACGCGGGGAGGCTGCTCGGAACGGGGCATATGCCCTGCGGGCTTGAACTCCTGTGCCCCACAGCCGACCTCGCGCGGCCTAGTCGACGAAAAATTCGCACAACGCCACCCACGCAAATTTCGAAAAATGCAAAATTCCCGACCCAGCGGAGCCGAACATGTTTTCTGAAAACGGCCTGTTACCGATCATCGCGATCTTGCCATTCTTGGGGGCACTTTTCCCAGGATTAATGATTCGCGCTGGACGCAACGCCTGCGCAAGCTTTACCGCCATTCCCACCGTGCTAGCCTTGGTATTATTGGCCAGCTTGGCACCGGGCGTGATGGGTGGAACCGTCTACCGCGCCGAAATCATGTGGCTTCCGCAGCTGCAACTCTCGGCCAGTTTCTTTTTGGACGGCTTGGGGCTCTTGTTCGCCTTCATGATCCTTGGCGTGGGACTGCTTATCACGCTTTACGCGCGCTTTTACCTGTCCAGCAAAGATCCAATGGGGCAGTTCTATACCTATCTACTCTTGTTCCAAGGTGCGATGCTCGGCATCGTTCTTTCAGATAACATTCTGCTTTTGTTGATTTTCTGGGAACTAACGTCGTTATCTTCGTTCTTGTTGATTGGATATTGGAAGCATCTTCCCGAAGGCCGCCAAGGGGCTCGTATGGCATTGACCATAACCGGCGCGGGCGGATTGGCGATGATCGGGGGGATGTTGATCCTTGGCGAGATCGTGGGCAGTTACCAGCTGACCGATATTCTGGCGGCGGGCGATCAGATCAAGGCAAACGCTTGGTACGCACCGGCGGTCATCTTGATCTTGCTTGGTGCCTTCACGAAATCCGCACAATTCCCGTTCCATTTCTGGCTACCCCATGCCATGGCGGCGCCAACACCGGTTTCGGCCTACCTGCATTCCGCGACCATGGTGAAGGCCGGCGTTTTCTTGATGGCGCGCATGTGGCCTGCGCTGGCCGGAACAGACCTTTGGTTTTACGTCGTGGCCAGCGTTGGATTGGTCACCATGGTGCTGGGTGCGATCATCGCGCTGTTCAAGGACGACCTAAAGGCGCTGCTGGCCTTTTCGACAGTCTCGCATCTGGGGCTGCTGACCATGCTTTTGGGCTTTGGCACGCCAGAGGCGGCGATCGCCGCGGTTTTTCACATCATCAACCACCTGACCTTCAAAGCGGCGCTGTTCATGACGGCCGGCATTGTCGATCATGAGACCGGAACGCGTGATATCAAGCGACTGGGCGGGCTTGCCAAAGTGATGCCGATCACGGCAGCAATCGGGACGGTCGCAGCGTTGTCGATGGCTGGCTTTCCGCTTTTCAATGGCTTTTTGTCGAAAGAGGCCATGCTGCACGAGGCTTCTCATACGAGTTGGTGGGAAAACCCTTGGATCGTCGGGGCATTGGCAACCTTGGGTGCGCTGTTCTCGGTCGCCTATAGCTTGCGCTTCATCTTTCATGTCTTCGCAGGGCCGGTGCGCGACGACTATCCGGCCAAACCGCATGACCCCGGTTTCGGCATGTGGGCGGCACCTGCCTTTTTGTGTATCTTCGTGATCGCCATCGGGATTGCGCCCTTCCTTGCGACGCCGGTGGTCAAGATGGCGGCAGAGGCCGTCACCGGTGAGGATCTCTCATTCTATTTCAAGATCTGGCATGGGGTGAATACCGCGCTGCTGATGTCGGTTGCAGCAATCATCGGCGGGGTGATCTTGCTTGTGGCGCACCGGCCATTGGAGCGGCTTTGGGCCGCGATGCCGCGCCCCGAGGCCAAGACTATTTTCGACAGCCTTATCACGGCAACCCAACATGGGATGCGCTGGCTGACGGGCATTCTGCACCAAGGGGCGATCAGCCGTTATCTGGCGATCTTTGTCGCAGCCACCGTCGCTTTGGGCCTCATTGCCTTTTCTGGGGGCGCGATGGGCCCCGAGACTCGCGACCTGACCCCGGTTCCCCCCGTGGCCTTCGTGGGCTGGGTGTTGCTGATGGCAGCGGTGGCGATGGTCGTTCTTTTCCACCGGATGCGGTTTCGGGCGCTGGTCGTGATCGGGGTCATTGGCCTGATGATCTCGGTAGGCTTCGTTTACCTTTCAGCACCCGATCTTGCCCTGACGCAGATCTCGGTCGAGACGGTCACGATCTTGCTGTTGCTTTTGGCGCTGCATTTCTTGCCTAAGCAAAGCCCATATGAAAGCGGGCCGACACGGCGGGCAGGCGACGCAACCCTTGCCGTCATTGCCGGGGTCGCGGCGGCAGCCTTGGCCTTCAGCTTTATGATGCGGGATTTCTCGACGATTTCCGACTACCATCTTGCCAATTCCAAATCCGGCGGCGGCGGCACGAATGTCGTCAACGTGATCCTCGTGGATTTCCGCGGCTATGACACCTACGGCGAGATCATCGTGCTGGGGATCGCGGGCTTGTGTATCTTCGCGCTGATGGAGTCGCTTTTGAACGGCCCGGCGGGCAGAAAGCTGCGCAAGGCAGAGTTTGGGCCGGACCGCTCTCGCGATCGGCACCCGCTGATGATGGTGGTTGCGACACGGGTGATGTTACCCATCGCGCTGATGGTCGGCGTCTACATCTTCTTGCGCGGACACAACCAACCGGGTGGCGGTTTCGTCGCCGGGCTAATCTTCTCGATCGCGCTGCTGATGCAATACATGGCCAGTGGCTTTGCATGGACGATCCGGCGACAGAGAATCGAATACCATGCGCTGATCGGCTTCGGCGTGGTCATCGCAGGCCTGACAGGTGTGGGGTCATGGTTGGCCGGGCGCCCGTTCCTGACGTCTAATTTCGGCTATTTCGAGATCCCGCCAATCGAAGAGTTCGAACTGGCGACTGCCATGCTGTTCGATCTGGGCGTTTTCTTGTGCGTGCTCGGGGCGGTGATGCTGATGCTACACAGCCTGTCGCGGCTAGCCCGCCATGCCGGCGAAACCGTCAATAACGAACCGATGGACTATGATCCAAGCCGCTCGGTGCAGGCATCGTCCAGCACAGGAATGGGGGCCTGAGATGGAGCTACTTGTTGCAAGCGCCGTCGGCGCCCTAACGGCCGGTGGGGTATACCTCATCTTGCGGCTGAGGGCGTTTGCGGTGATCCTGGGCTTGGCGCTGCTGTCTTACGCGGTGAATATTTTCTTGTTCTCGACAGGGCGGCTGGCGGTGGGCAAGCCGCCGGTGCTCGATGGCTACACCGTCAGCGATTTCGCAGCCTACACCGATCCGCTGCCGCAGGCGCTGGTGCTGACCGCCATCGTGATCAGTTTTGGCATGACCGCCGTTTTGGTCATGTTCGCCCTTGGCGCCTATCTTGAGGCTGGCGACGACAAGGTTGATATGGATGGGCCCGATCAGCCCGACCGCCAGATCGCTGCGACGACCCCGCAAGACCCCGAGAGCGACGGCATCACATTCAGCTTCGCACCAAAGGAGCGGGACGCATGAACCATTGGATCATCGCCCCTGTCATCTTGCCAGCGCTGCTGGCACCGCTGATCGCGTTCGTGATGCGGCACGACATCGTCTTGGCCCGAGCAGCCTCGAGTGTGGGAACACTCGCGTTGCTGGCCATTTCGGTCGGCCTGGCGATCATGGCCGCCAATGGCAGCGTTCATGTCTACTATCTTGGCAACTGGCCTGCGCCTTTTGGTATCGTCTTGGTTTTGGATCGGTTGTCGGCGCTGATGGTGCTGTTGACCGCGCTTCTTGCGGCGATCGTGCTTTTTCATGCCATAGCGACCGGGTGGGACAATCGCGGCAACCATTTTCACGCGCTGTTTCAGTTCCAGTTGATGGGCATCTGCGGCGCGTTTCTGACCGGTGATGCTTTTAACCTGTTCGTATTCTTCGAGGTCTTGCTGATCGCATCCTACGGTTTAATGGTCCATGCGGGCGGTAAGGTGCGGCTGCAGGCGGGGTTACAATATGTGGTAATGAACCTTGTCGGCTCGACGCTGTTCTTGTTCGCCTTGGGCACGCTTTACGCCTCGACAGGAACTCTGAACATCGCTGACTTGATCGTCAAAGTGCAAGAAAGCAGTCCCGGTGACGATGGCCTGATCCGGGTGGCGGCGATGCTGCTTTTGATCGTCTTCGGGGTCAAGGCGGCCTTGGTGCCGCTGCATTTCTGGTTGCCCGCGACCTATGCAAATGCGCCCGCGCCGGTCGCGGCACTGTTTGCGATCATGACCAAGGTCGGTGCCTATGCGATCATTCGTATCCATGGGATGGCCTTCGGACCTGAAAACCCCGCAACGGGCAGCTTGATCTCGGATTGGCTCTTTGTTTTGGCGCTGGTAACGACGGCCGTCGGCGCCATCGGGGTGCTTGGGGCACGACGCTTGGGATCGTTGCTGTCTTATGCGGTAATCGGTTCGATGGGGACGCTGCTGCTGGCGGTATCGGTGTTTGACCCATACGCTATGACCACCGCGCTATATTACCTTGTCCATTCGACCTTCGCGGCAGCAGCACTGTTCTTGCTCGCCGACCTGATCATCGCACGGCGCGGCAATGACTGGCTTGGTGTCCAACCTGCCACGGTGCAAAATGGTTTGTTCGCGGCGCTGTTCTTTGCAGGGGCGATCGCAATGGCCGGGATGCCCCCGCTTTCAGGCTTTCTGGGCAAGCTGATGATCCTAGATGCGCTGCGGTCGCCGGAACTGATCGGTTGGGCCTGGACAGCGATCTTGTTGGGGTCTTTGCTGACGATCTTGGGCTTTGCCCAAGCGGGCAGTGGGCTATTCTGGAAATCAACCGCCAGTCCGGTATCTGACCCGGGCAAGACCGCAGCCGCGTCGGGTGATCAGGCAAAAACCGATACTGACAGCCTCCCCGCGACAGCGCTTGCCATTGCGCCCAGCATGATGGCGCTTTGCTTGCTGGTGGTGTTGACGGTCATGGCGGGCCCGGTGACGACGTACCTCGAGGCGACTTCGGCCCAACTTCATGACCGTTCAAGCTACGTCGACGCCGTCCTCAATGGCAATACACGGGAGGCAAAGTGATGCTGCGCAAGCTTTTCCCGCATCCATTACTCGCATTGATCTTGGCCTGCGTCTGGCTGGCGCTGGTCAACAAGATCACGCTGGGCAACATCATCTTGGGTGGTTTTCTCGGATTGGTTATCGCGCTGATGACGGCGCCCTACTGGCCGGGCAAACCCCGCGTGCGTCACCCCTTCAAGGTCGTTGGTTACGTTTCCTTGGTGCTTTGGGACATCGTGGTTGCCAATGTCCAGATCGCACTGATCATCTTGTTCAAGCCGACAGATAAGCTGAAGTCAGCTTGGATCACGGTTCCGTTGGAATTGACGTCACCCGAAGCGATTACCGTTTTGGCCGGCACGATCACCATGACACCCGGCACGGTGTCGGCAACGCTTTCTTCCTGCGGCCGGGCAATTTTGGTGCATGCATTGCACACTGACGATCCGATCGCGGTGCACGACGATATCAAATCCCGCTACGAAAAGCGTTTGTTGGAGATTTTCTCATGATCACCTATGCGCTGGTGTTCACCATGGCCTGTTTCGGCCTAGGATTGCTGATGAACCTTTGGTTGCTGGTCCGGGGTCCGGGCAGGGCTGACCGGGTCTTGGCACTCGACACGATGGTGATCAATGTCGTCGCCTTGCTGATCCTTTACGGCATTCGCCAAGGAACGGGCGTCTATTTCGAAGCCTCGATGCTGATCGCCATGGTCGGCTTTGTCTCGACCGTCGCATACTGCCGCTTCATCTTGCGCGGCGGCATCATCGAATAGGGGGCTGCCATGCTGGTAGACATCGTTATCTGTGTCTTTTTGGTCATCGGGGGCCTGTTCGGTTTGGTCGGAAGCTTTGGCTTGCTCAAGCTTCGGGACACCATGCAGCGCTTGCATGCGCCGACCAAGGCCACAACCTTGGGAATTGGGGGGGTGCTGATCGCCTCGATGCTGTATTTCTTGCTGATAAAAGGCAGTTTCTCGTTCCACGAGTTGATGATCACCTTGTTCTTGTTACTGACGGCGCCAATCACTGCGCATTTCTTGGCGCAGACCCATATCTCGCTGCGGATGAAACAAGCTGACCTGCCCGAAAGCGGAGGCGCGTATGGCTGGTCTCTGTTCGACGACCCACCCGTAATGGACAAGCCTTCAGAACCTGCCGCCCCACCCCAAGCACCGCATTGATTGCCGCTCGGGCGACGGTTCCGGTACCGCCCACCCAGCGGCCAGCCGTTTCCGCCCATCCGGGACGAACACATCCCTGCCAAGGCGGCATCTTCGTCAAGGCCACTTTCCGATGAAGGGGATGAACAAGCCGAAAACGATACCGGGTGCGCCGCGGCTGTTGACGGCAAGTTCCGCCGCAGCGCACCCGATGTGAAAACATCCCCAATCCGTGAACACTGGAAGGGACAACCACCAGCTCGGGTCTGTTTTCGGCGGCGCCCCGCGCGTGCCCACGTCGCGCCGCACCAATCGCTTGGTTTTCCATAAGTAGAGCGCAAATCCTATAGGAAAAATACGGAACTCTGTTGATTTTCGATTGGAAAAACCTATTCATCTTGGCATGAGCGCATCCATACCCCCCATCACCCTGCGACAGATGCGATATCTGATCGCCTTGGAAGAAACCCAGCACTTCCGAGAGGGTGCGGAAAGCTGTGGCATCTCGCAGCCCTCGCTGTCTGTCCAGATCAAGACGATGGAGGACACGCTGGGCCTGATCTTGGTCGAGCGCGGGCGCGGTCCGGTGCGCTTGACGCTGGCAGGGCGCGAGGTGGCGCGCCGCGCACGCGAGATACTGGACGCCGCACAAGGGATCTTGGATCTCTCCGTCACGTTGAAATCGGGATTGGGCGGCACGATCCGGCTTGGCACCTCGGCGACGCTCGGGCCTTATCTGATGCCTCATGTCATCAGCGATCTGCGCGCCAGCCATCCCGATCTGCGCCTGTATATTCGCGAAGCCGCACCCCGCGATCTTCTGCGGGAGTTGCATGACGGGGTGCATGACCTGATCTTGACGCAATTACCTGTTTCGGGCGCGACGCTGTCGCATGCGCGGCTGTTTCGCGAACCCTTGGCGGTTGCATTGCCCGCCGAACATCCGCTTGCCGCGCGCGACACCCTCGATAATGACGATTTGAGCGACAAGACGATTTTGTTTCTCTCGCCCGCCTATGCGCTTTACGACATGATCTCGGCGCTTTGCGTGGAAACCGGGGCGCATCTATCGCGCGAATATGAGGGTACATCGCTTGATGCGCTGCGCCAGATGGTTGCGATGAACATGGGGCTGACATTTCTGCCCGCGCTCTACGTCGAAAGCGAAATCCAAGGGCGCGCGCGCGATGTCGTCACGCGCCCGTTTCGCGGTCGCCGCTTTGCCCGTTCGATCGGTTTGGTGTGGCGCGCCTCATCGGGCGCGGCACCCGCCTATGAGCGTTTGGCTGCTGCAATTCGCGACACGGCACGCAGATTTCCGCAGCTTGTTATCGAAGCATGACGCTGTGGCATTGACGGGTGGCGGGGCCGGGGCAAGACTGTGCTCATGACCGAGTTCCTCAGCCTTGCCGATCTGCGCGCCTTGGCCCGCGACTGCCTGACGCGGGCGGGTGCGCCCGAGGGCGTGGCGCGCGCCGTCGCCGCAGAAGTGGCCGCCGCCGAAGCCGCTGGTGAACGCGCCAATGGGATGGAGGCTTTGCTGCGCGACATCCGCCTGATGCGCTACGGGCGGTTGACCCCTGCCACCCAAGCACAACAGATCCGCACGCGGCCGGGCTTCATGCGCCTTGATGCACATCATGGCTTTGCCGCCGCCGCGCTATCGGGGGTTGTCTCAGACCTTGCCGGGCTGGCCCGCGCCCAAGGGATCGCGGTGCTGCGCCTTGAACGCAGCAGCGATCCGGGCGGCATGATCTGCGCGACGGCCAGCTTGGGGGAACGCGGGCTGGCAGTCTTGGCCTTTGGCCCGGAGGGGCCGGGCCGGATCGGCCACCCCGACCTGTCGGGGCCGGCCGTGCTGCCCACACCGCCGCGTGATGCCCTCCGCCTGCTCTTTCCCGATATCGACCCGACCCAACCTGCCGATAGCCCGATTGGCGGGTTGGTGGGCCATGTCGGTTGGTTGATCGCGCTCGATGCCGCTTTAGCCGGCGATCATTTTGCCAGCGCCGCAATCTGGGATGGCGCAACGCCACCGGCAACCGCAGCCTCGATCGCCTGCTCGGCCGAGTTGCTTGAACAGATCGTGCGTGCGTGATGGGGGATGACTTGCTCAAAGGGGTCACGCTGCGCGGGCTGGAGGTGTTCGAAACACTCGCCCATACCGGTTCCGTGGCGGTGACAGCCGAGCGATTGGGCCTCAGCGCGCCTGCGGTGTCACAGCAATTGCGCAATCTCAGCACGGCGCTGGGGGTCGAGTTGGTCGACCATTCCCGCAGGCCGATGGTCTTGACCTCGGCGGGGCGGCTGTTTCTTGCGCGCGCCGAGATAGCACTACAGGCCCTGCGCGCAGGCCAGCGTGGGCTGAGTATGCTGGATTTGTCCGAGTTATCGGCACTGTCCATGGGTGTGATCGAGGACTTCGAAAACGAGGTGACGCCGCATCTGGCCGCCGATTTGGCCGAGGCGATGACCCAATGCGCCTTTCGGCTGGTGACCGGCGCCAGCCACGCCTTGCAAGGTCAGATCGCGCGGCGCGAACTTGATATCGCGATCTGCGCGGCCAGCAGCCCCGGACCAAGCGGCGCGCTGACCCATCCCTTGATCGATGACCCATATATCCTTGCCGTGCCCCGTGGCACCGATATCGCGGGCGGGTTTGACGGCTTGGCGCATCTGTCCTTTCTGCGCCGCGATCCCGATCAGGTGATGGGCCGCCAGATCGAACGCTACATCACGGCAACAGGTTTGCGCCTGCCGCATCGGTTCGAGATGGACTCCAACCAATCGATCACCGCGCTGGTGGCAGGCGGTGGGAGCTGGACGATCACGACCCCGCTCAGCTTGCTGCGCGCGGGCCGTTTTGCCGCCGATATCGATGCCCATCCACTCCCGGGGCCGCCGATGTCGCGGCGAATTGTGCTTTATGCGACAGGCGATTGGACCGGTCCGATCCCCGCGCGGATCGCCGATCGCGCGCGCGAGCTGATCGAGGAACATTTCGCAGCGCCAGGTCGGCAGAAAATGCCTTGGTTGCACGACAGTTTCCGGCCTTTTCCACCGCATGCGGCGGCACAATCAGAGATTGAGTTGTAAATAAATTAACAATTGCTGCGCTGCGCAGAACAATTGGTTTACACAAAAGCCCAACCTTCCGAGACAGTTGTTCTCGAATGTGACGCGACCTGTCATCTTCCCGACATAATCTTGCGCACACGCAATGCGTGCGTTGCGGGTAACGCGTCCAAGGGCAGCATGCCATCGCTCGGAGGGAGGTCATCGTGACCCGATCGGCGGCAATGCCCAAGAAACCGGCGCAGCTTGTGGGAGGCTGACCAAATTTCGCGGCCCTGTTGTGGGGCGACCGGAGATAGCGGGCATCACGCCGCGCGCCGGTAGTTTTGCAGACAACCGCGTACCCGTTTCCATATCGCGCTTCCGTTGTGAAGCTTTACGACACAAGACCCTGAGGGAGAGACGACCTTGGCCACCACGACGAAACCCGGCCCAGCGTTGCTGCAAAACCCGCATGTTGATACCGCGAAATATGACGCGATGTACGCCGCATCCATTGCCGACCCCGAGGCGTTTTGGGGCGAGCATGGCAAGCGGATCGATTGGATCAAGCCCTATACCAAGGTCAAAGATACCTCTTTCGCCAAGGACGACCTGCATATCCGCTGGTACGAAGATGGCACGCTGAACGTCGCGGCCAACTGCATCGACCGCCACCTGGCTACGCGCGGCGATCAGACCGCGATCATCTTCGAGCCGGATGAGCCGACCGATCCTGCCCAACATATCACCTATCGCGAATTGGCCAACCATGTCGGGCGCTTTGCCAATGTGCTGAAGGGTCTGGGCGTCAAGAAGGGTGACCGCGTCGTCATCTACATGCCGATGATCCCCGAGGCCGCCTATGCCATGCTGGCTTGCGCCCGGATCGGCGCGATCCATTCGATCGTTTTCGCGGGCTTCTCGCCCGATGCCTTGTCGGCGCGCATCAATGGCTGCGACGCAAAGCTGGTCATCACCTCGGACGGTGCGCCGCGCGGTGGCCGTGTGACCGACCTCAAGGATAATGTGAACAAGGCGCTGTTGCATTGCGCCGATGACGTGAAATGTCTGGTCGTCAAGCGCACCGGCCAACAGGTCGCTTGGGTCGAGAACCGCGATCATTGGTATGACGCGCTGGCAGCATCGGCATCGACCGACTGCCCGGCCGAGGAAATGAACGCCGAAGACCCGCTGTTCATCCTTTATACCTCGGGTTCCACCGGTCAGCCCAAAGGGGTCGTGCACACCACGGGCGGCTACCTTGTCTATGCGTCCATGACCCATGAAATCACCTTTGACTACAAGGATGGCGACATCTTCTGGTGTACCGCCGATGTGGGTTGGGTCACAGGCCACAGCTACATCGTCTATGGTCCGCTGGCCAACGGCGCGACCACGCTGATGTTCGAAGGCGTGCCGACCTATCCCGATGCGGGCCGTTTCTGGGCCGTATGCGACCGCCACAAGGTCAACCAGTTCTACACCGCGCCCACCGCGATCCGCGCGCTGATGGGCAAGGGCCCTGACTATGTCGCGAAATACGACCTCTCCTCGCTCAAGCTTTTGGGTTCGGTGGGTGAGCCGATCAACCCCGAGGCGTGGAATTGGTACAATGAGCATGTCGGCCGCGGCCGCTGCCCCATCGTCGACACATGGTGGCAGACCGAGACCGGCGGCCACATGATGACACCGCTGCCGGGCGCCCATGAACTCAAGCCCGGTGCCGCGCAAAAGCCGTTCTTCGGGGTCAAACCCTTGGTGCTGGACGCCACAAGCGGCGCGATCATCGAGGGCAATGGCGTCGAGGGTGTCTTGGTCTTGGCCGATAGCTGGCCGGGCCAGATGCGCACCGTTTGGGGCGATCATGACCGCTTCTACAAAACCTATTTCAGCGATTACGCCGGCTACTATTTCACCGGTGATGGTTGCCGCCGCGATGAGGAAGGCGATTACTGGATTACCGGCCGCGTCGATGATGTGATCAACGTCTCGGGCCACCGGATGGGCACCGCCGAGGTCGAAAGCGCGCTGGTCGCCCATGAAACCGTAAGCGAGGCCGCGGTTGTGGGCTATCCGCACCCAATCAAGGGACAAGGCATCTATTGCTACGTCACATTGATGGCTGATGAGACACCCACTGATGCGCTGAAGAAAACGCTCAGCGATTGGGTCCGCAACGAGATCGGCCCCATCGCCAAGCCCGATGTCATCCAATGGGCGCCGGGGCTGCCCAAGACACGCTCGGGCAAGATCATGCGCCGTATTCTACGCAAGATCGCGGAAAACGATTTCGGAAGCTTGGGTGACACCTCGACCTTGGCCGATCCGTCGGTCGTCGATGATCTGATCGCCAATCGCGCCAAGGAATGACCGAAAAATGACGGACAGCTCCACCAAAACGCGCCCTGTGAACCTGATCTTGCTCGGCCCACCCGGGGCGGGCAAGGGCACACAGGCGCGTATGCTGCAAGATCGCTTTGGCCTTGTGCAGCTTTCGACCGGCGATCTGTTGCGCGGCGCGGTTGCTGCCGGCACCGAAGCTGGGCTTGCCGCAAAGGCCGTGATGGCCGCGGGTGGGCTGGTCTCGGACGCGATCGTTTTGGCGGTTCTCAAGGATCGGCTCGATCACGCGGATGTTGTAGCGGGCACCATCTTGGATGGCTTCCCGCGCACAGCCGTTCAGGCCAAGGCGCTTGATGCGCTTTTGGCCGAGCGCGGCCAGCAGATCGACGCGGCCATCAGCCTTGCCGTCGATGATGCGGCGATGGTTGCCCGCGTGTCGGGGCGCTACACCTGTGGCGGCTGCGGCGAGGGGTATCACGACCTGTTCAAAAAGCCCAAGACAGCCGGGCAATGCGACAAGTGCGGGTCCACCAACATGACCCGCCGCGCCGATGACAACGCCGAAACCGTGGGCGCGCGGCTTGCCGCCTATCATGCGCAGACCGCGCCCTTGATCGATTATTACCGCGCGCGCGGCGTGCTGACCGAGGTGCCCGCAATGGGCAAAATCGGTGAGATCGCAGGCGCGCTGGACGCGATCGTGAGCGCGCTCACGACGCAATAAGGAATTCGGTGCCGCCCCAAAGGAGTGGGGCGGCGTCGGACGGAACGGCCGGGTCAGGAGAGCCCGACCGGCACAACTCGAAGGGAGTAAGTAATGGCCGAAAACAACAATGCGTATTGGTCAGCGAACATCCGTCTGGTCACCATCTGTTTGGTGATCTGGGCGCTTTGCTCGTATGGCTTCGCGATTCTGCTTCGCCCGATGCTTTCCGGCATCGCGGTAGGTGGCACGGATCTGGGCTTCTGGTTTGCCCAGCAAGGATCAATCCTCGTCTTTCTTGCGCTGATCTTCTTCTACGCCTGGCGTATGAACAAGCTCGACAAAGAATTCGGCGTGGACGAGCAGTAAGGGACGGACGGAAACATGGATCAGTTTACCCTTAACCTGCTGGTGGTCGGCGCATCGTTCGCCCTCTACATCGGCATCGCGATCTGGGCCCGCGCGGGTTCCACATCTGAATTCTATGCTGCTGGCCAGGGTGTGAACCCGGTCATCAACGGCATGGCAACCGCGGCTGACTGGATGTCGGCTGCATCGTTCATCTCGATGGCGGGTCTGATCGCCTTCGTGGGCTACTCGAACTCGACCTTCCTGATGGGTTGGACCGGCGGCTACGTGCTTATGGCGATGCTTCTGGCCCCCTATCTGCGCAAGTTCGGCAAGTACACGGTTCCCGAATTCGTGGGCGACCGCTACTACTCCACCTCCGCACGTGTTGTGGCGGTGATCTGTCTGCTGGTGATCTCGGTCACTTACGTTATCGGTCAGATGACCGGCGCAGGCGTTGCCTTCTCGCGCTTCCTGGAAGTGACGTCGACCCAAGGTCTGTTGATCGCGTCCACGGTCGTGTTCATCTACGCCGTTCTCGGCGGCATGAAGGGCATCACCTACACGCAGGTGGCACAGTACATCGTGCTGATCGTCGCCTACACGATCCCGGCGGTCTTCATCTCGCTGCAACTGACCGGCAACCCGATCCCGGGCCTTGGTCTGTTCTCGACGATGCCCTCGACCGGCGAGCCGCTTCTGGTGACACTCAACGGTCTTCTGACCGATCTGGGCTTCTCGGAATACACCACTGGCAACAACCCGTGGCTGATGGCGCTGTTCACACTCTCGCTGATGATCGGTACCGCCGGTCTGCCGCATGTGATCATCCGCTTCTTCACGGTTCCCAAGGTGGCTGACGCACGTTGGTCGGCTGGTTGGGCGCTGGTGTTCATCGCGCTGCTCTACCTGACGGCACCTGCCGTGGGTGCAATGGCCCGCCTGAACATCACCACCACCATGTGGCCCAACGGCGTTGAAGGTGAAGCTGTTGCTGTCGACGAACTGCCCGATTGGTTCCAGACCTGGTCGGTCACCGGCCTGCTCAAGGTCGAAGACAAGAACGGCGACGGTCGCATCCAGTACTACAACGAAGCTGGCCCGGGCATGGCCGAACTGGCCGCCGAGCGCGGCTGGGCCGGTAACGAGCTTGTGACGTTCAACCGTGACATCCTCGTGCTTGCAAACCCGGAAATCGCACAGCTTCCGGGCTGGGTGATCGCGTTGATCGCCGCTGGTGGTCTCGCGGCTGCACTTTCGACTGCGGCAGGTCTTCTGCTGGCCATCTCTTCGGCCATCAGCCACGACTTGGTGAAGTCGGTGTTCAACCCGAACATCACAGAAAAGGGCGAGCTCTTGGTCGCCCGTATCTCGATGGCCTTCGCGATCGCCTTGGCCACATGGCTCGGGATCAACCCGCCGGGCTTCGCGGCACAGGTGGTGGCACTGGCCTTTGGTCTTGCTGCAGCAACCCTGTTCCCGACGCTGATGATGGGTATCTTCTCCAAGCGCATGAACGCGCCTGGGGCGACCTTGGGGATGGTTGCCGGTCTCGTCGTGACCTGCGCCTATCTCTTCACCTACCTCGGCGTCTTCTTTTTCCCCGGCACCAACATGCTGGCGAACAATGCGGACAACTGGCTGTTCGGCATCCCGCCGACACATTTCGGCCCGATCGGTGCATTGATCAACTTCGGCGTCGCCTACGCGGTGTCGAGCGTCACTGCGCCCCCGCCGAAAGAGATCCAAGATCTCGTCGAGTCGGTCCGCATTCCGCGCGGCGCTGGTGCGGCTCTGGCCAAGTGATGGTCTGACCATAAGGCAGGGCCTGCGACAAAGCGGGCCCTGTTCAAAACAGCGGCGCATCCCGACAGATCGGGGTGCGCCTTTTTTCGCCGGGAGGGACATTTCATGACCACCGACATCGCACAAACCCTCGCCACGACGCATCCCTATGATGTCTTGCCAGATGATGTGCGCGCAGAACTGGCGCGCGAAATCGCCATCATCGACATCCCCGCAGGCCAGCTTGTTTATGCAAAGGGCGCGGTGCTGACCCATCTTTACCTGATCTTGTCGGGCCGGATCGACATCACCGATGAGGGGGGCGAAATCCTCTCGATCCTTGGACCGCGCAATTCCTTTGGCGAGCGCGGCTTGATGAAGGACGGCCGCGGTGCGGTGACAGCCCAAGCCGCCGAGGCATCCCGGCTGTTGGCCATTCCGGCGGCGGTGTTTCACAAGCTGGTCAAGGATCATCCGCGCGTCTTGCGCTTTTTTGACCGCACCCGGCCCGCTGCTGCGCGCAAGCAAGATATCACCACAATGGCCTTGTCCGATCTGATGACGCATGCGCCGCTGACCTGCCGCCCCGAGACACAGCTGATCGAGGCCGCGCGCCAGATGCGCGCATTGGGCGTGTCCTGCATCATCGCAACCGAAGGCGAGGCCGTGCGCGGCATCCTGACCACAGGCGACATCACCGCGCGCGCCGTAGCCGAGGGCTGCCCACCCGAAACCCCCGTCGCGCAGGTCATGACACCCGATCCCATGACGCTTCCGCCGACAGCCCTTGTCGCCGATGTGCTGCATGCGATGATCGAGCGCAAAATCACCCATATGCCCGTGGTCGCCGCTGGCCGGCTGGTCGGTATCCTGACCCAGACGGACTTGACCCGGTTCCAAGCAACCTCATCGGCGGCGCTGATCCGCGAAATCGCGGCGGCGGCCGATCGCGCCACGCTTGCGCGTATCGTGGCGCGCATTCCCGATTTGCTGGTGCAACTGGTGGGCGGGCAGAATGCCCATCAAACCGTCACCCGCCTAATCACCGATATCGCCGATGCCACCACACGCCGCCTTTTGACGCTGGCCGAGGCAAATCTTGGCCCGCCGCCTGTGCCTTATCTGTGGCTCGCTTGCGGCAGCCAAGGCAGGCAAGAGCAAACCGGCGTCAGCGATCAAGACAATTGTCTGATCATCGACGATGCCGTCACCCCGCCCGATGACGCCTATTTCGCGGCACTGGCCAAATTCGTGTCGGACGGGTTGGACGAGGCGGGCTATTTCTACTGCCCCGGCGACATGATGGCGACGAACATCAAATGGCGCCAACCGCTCAGGGTCTGGCGCGACTATTTCCGCCGCTGGATCAATGTGCCCAACCCCGAGGCGCAGATGCTTTCCTCGGTCATGTTCGACCTGCGCCCCATCGGCGGGCATATGGCACTTTTCGACGATCTTCAGGCCGAGACACTCGCCGCTGCCGCCAAGAACTCGATCTTCATGGCGCATTTGGTGTCCAACTCGCTGAAACATCAGCCGCCCTTGGGACTGTTTCGTGGCTTTGCCACTGTGCGCTCGGGCGAGCATAAGAACACCATCGACCTCAAGCATAATGGTGTCGTCCCGGTGGTCGATCTTGGCCGCATCTACGCGCTGACCGGCCAGTTGCCCGTCGCCAATACCCGTGCGCGCATCCTTGCCGCGATCGAGGCAGGCGCGGTATCAGCAACCGGCGGGCACGACCTGCGTGATGCTTATGATATGATCGCCGACACAAGACTTGCCCATCAAGCCGCCCAAATCCGGCGCGGCGAGAAGCCTGACAATTTCATGGCCCCCGCCGATCTGAGCGATTTCGAGCGCAGCCACCTGCGCGATGCTTTCGTGGTGGTCAAAACAATGCAGAATGCCGCCGCCGCTGGCCGTGGCTATCTCAGCTGAAAGGTAAACCACGACAATGTTCTGGACCCTCGTCACCGTCTTTTTCGCAGGCTTCGCCGGCGCCGGGATCGGGCTGGTATTGCGCCACCTGACGCGCAACCGCGTGCCCAAGGGCATCATCCCGGTCTGCGCGGGCTTGACCATGATCCTTGCGACCATCGGACAGGAATATGGCTGGTACAATGGCGCGCGCAGCACGATGGCGGCGGATCTGGTCGTGATCTCAACACGCGAGCAGCAAAACTGGTACCAACCTTGGACCTTCGTACAGCCTTGGGTGCGCGGCTTCATCTCGTTCTCGCCCTCCGAAACGGTCGAGACCGCGGCGGGTTCGGGGATTTTCGCCGTGCAGTTGCGGCTGCAAGAACGCTGGCAGCCGCAGATGGTGCGCCCCGCGCTCTTTGATTGCACAGGCGCGCGCTGGACCGATCTGACCGCGTCGATGCGCTTTGACGCCTCAGGTCATCCGGTCGAGGCGATCTGGCGCGAAGAGACACGCGAGGATGTGATCTTCGCCACCGTCTGCGCAACCCACGGCAGCGGCGGCTGATCCGCAAGGCCCGAAAGGGGGGCAAATCCATGTTGAGCCGATTATCCCTACGCTTGCGGATCTTTCTGTTCTTCGCCCTCTTGGCCTTTGGCGGTGCAGCGCTGGTGATCGCGGGACTTCTTATCGGCTACACGCGTCTGGGTGAGGGGCATGCACTGAGCGCCTTCATCATCGCAGGCGCCATTGCGATTTTCGCGATCCTCGGGCTGACGACATGGGTCTGGGTCTTGTTCGACGAACATGTCGCAAGGCCGGTTGAACGCTTGGCCGCCGATCTGCGTGCGCGCGCCCATGCCGATGTCGACAACGGCATCGATCACGGCGTCGCGCGCTACCTTGGCGATCTGGCTCCCGCCGCCGATGCGGTTGCCGCCAACCTGTCCGAGACCCGCAACGCCATGGCGATGGCCGTGGGCCGTGAAACAGCCCGGCTCAATGCCGAGAAAACCCGGCTTGAGGCGCTTTTGGCCGAGATCCCCGATGGGGTCATGTTCTGCACCGGCAACCATATGATCGCGCTGTATAACGGGCGCTGCCGCGAGATCCTGCACGATGACGCCGCACTGGGTCTGGGCAGGCCCGTGGCTGGCCTTCTGCGGATGGGGCCGATCCACCAAGCCTATGCGCGTCTGGCGGCACAGACAGCCCGCGAGGGGACCGATATCTTGGTCACCACACGCCAAGGTGCCCAGCTGTTGGAGGCGCGGCTGCGCCTTGTCGATCTGGCCGGGCAAGATGCCACGGCGCCGGGCTATGTGCTGACGCTGCGCGATGTCACCGCCGATCTCAAGGTCGGGGCCGAACGCGCGCATCTGCTCAACCGCCTGTTGGACGGGGTGCAAAACATCCTGTCCGATCTGCCAGAAAGCGCAGCCAAGGCCACGCTGGCCGCGCTCGTCCAAGATACCGCCGCGCGCAAAGCCGCGACCGACACGGCGTGGTGGCCGATGGAGGCACTTGGCGCCGCCGATCTGGGCGCGGCCCTGCACACGCGCCTTGCGCGCAAGGATGTCGCCCTTCACCCCGACCTCGACGACACGGCCCTGCGCTGCGACGGCTTCGCGATCACCCGCATGCTCGAACGCCTCGCGCTCTCATGGTCGGAAACCGGGGCGGAGGGGTTGGTTCTCACCCTCGCCTCCAAAGGCCCGACCCAAGCCGCACTCAGCCTCGAGGCGGCAGCCGCGCCACCCGATCCCGCGCGTCTGGCGCAATGGCTCGACACACCGCTTTCCCCGGGGCTATCGGGGTTTCACGGGCGTGATGTGCTGCTCAGCCATGGCACGGTGATCGGGATCGAACCGGCAGGGCCCGGTCGCCACGCGCTGCGCCTGTCGCTGGATCTGGCCACACCGCGCCCGATCGGGCCAAACCGCATGGTGATGTATGATTTCGACCTGCTGCATGCGGCCATTCCCGAGACCTTGGCCAAGGCCCCGCTGACATCGCTCAGCTTCGTGATCTTCGATACCGAAACCACGGGGCTGAACCCGCAAAGCGACGAGATCTGCCAAATCGCAGCCCTGCGTGTGGTCAATGGCAAGGTCGTGTCGGGCGAGCGCTTCGACATGCTGGTCAATCCGGGCCGCAATATCCCCGCATCCGCGACGGCGGTGCATCACATCACCAACGCGATGGTGGCCGATGCCCCCGATATCGACACGGCGCTGTCGCGCTTTCACGCCTTTGCCAAAGGATCTGTCTTGGTTGCCCATAACGCGCCCTTCGACATGAGCTTTCTGCGCCGCCGCGAGGGCCAGATCGGCGCGCGCTTCGATCAGCCCATCCTCGACACCGTGCTCTGCTCGGCGATTCTTTATGGCCAATCGGCCGAGCATACCCTCGACGCGCTTTGCGCAAGGCTGCATATCGAGATCCCGGTCGAGGCGCGCCACACCGCCATCGGCGATGCCATCGCCACAGCCGAGGCGTTTCGCAAGATGATCCCGATGCTCGAAGCGGCAGAGCTGCCCAATTTGGAAGCATTGATCAAAGCCTTCGACCGCCATCGCCGGTTGATCGAACATCTGAATTGACCCGACCGCCCTTGCCGACCAGCTTCAGACAAAAGGATAGTGACGATCATGGCGCGTGTTCCGCTCTACAAAGCCACCGAAACTGAGATGATCCGCCGGATCACCGACGGCGAGTGGGCCGTTGGCCTGCGCTTGCCCAATGAATTCGGGCTGGCCGAGGAATTCGGCGTCAGCCAAGGCACGATGCGGCGCGCCCTGATCACGCTGGAGGGGTTGGGGCTCTTGGCGCGCAAACCGGGGCGCGGCACCATCGTTTGCGCACCTACAGCGACCAAAGGCGACACTGCGCATGACATGTCCAAACCCCTGCTCCGCGATGCAACCGGCAGCATGGTGATCTTGGATGTCTACCGCGCCCGCAGCGCCACGCGCGGTGCGGATGACGAGGAACTGGCCCTGTTTGCCACCACGCGCCTCGCCACGCTCGAGCGGATCTTTCACCGCAACGGCCAGCGCGCCGCACGCGATCTCGTCACACTGCCCGAGGTGCTCTTGCCCGTCATCGACGAAGATGCCGATCCCGATCTTGCCGCGCTTTTGCAAGATGCGGGGATCGTATGCGATCACATCGACGAAGATATCACCGCCGCCGTGACGACGATGAGCGCCTCCGTCGCGCTGGCCTGCGACCGCTATACCGCGCTTCTCGTGCTGACCCGCACCGCGCGCGATGCCAAGGGCAAACCCATCGCCCGCCAAAGGCTGCAACTCATCGCCGATGGTATCCGCTACGGCGCGTGACCCGCTTCTTCGTTTCTGAAATATCCCCGCCGGAGGCCACCGCCGGGCGCAACATGCGGCAGCGGCCCGAACAGCGCGGGTCAGATTCCATCGATACAGGCATATTTGGTGTCGAGATAATCCTCGAGCCCTTGGCTCCCGCCTTCCTTGCCAAGACCCGATTCCTTGACCCCGCCAAAGGGGGCCTCGACTGTCGTGATCAACCCCGAATTGATGCCGATCATGCCGTAGGCCAGCCGTTCGTTCAGCCGAAAGGCACGGCCCAGATCGCGGGTGTAGACGTAGGATGCGAGGCCAAATTCGGTGGCATTGGCCATGCCGATCACCTCTTCTTCGGTCTCGAAGCGGAAGACGGGGGCAAGGGGGCCGAAAATCTCTTCGCGCGCAAAACTCATGTCCTGCGTCGCCCCCGTCAACACGGTGGGCTGGAAAAAGGTGCCGCCCAGCTGGTGGCGCGCGCCGCCCAGCACGACCGTCGCGCCCTTGGCCTTGGCGTCATCAAGAAGCTCCTCGACCTTGGCCACCGCGCTTGCGTCGATCAGCGGGCCTTGGGCCACGCCTGCCTCGCGCCCATCACCCACCTTCAGCGCGCGGGTTTTTTCGACCAGCTTGGCAACAAAGGCATCATGGACGCCTGTCTGCACATAGATGCGGTTGGCGCAGACACAGGTTTGGCCGGAATTGCGGTATTTCGACACGATCGCTCCCTCGACCGCCGCATCGAGATCGGCATCGTCAAAGACGATAAAGGGCGCGTTGCCGCCCAATTCCATCGAGACCTTCTTGACCGTATCGGCCGAGGCGCGGATCAGCTCCTTACCCACCTCGGTCGACCCGGTGAAGGTCACCTTGCGCAGCTCGGAACGTGCCATCATCGCGCCTGCAATCGCGCGGGCCGATCCCGTGACGATATTGATCACGCCCGCCGGATAGCCCACCTCCTCGGCCAGCGCGGCCCATGCCAGCCCGCTATAGGGCGTGGCGGTTGCGGGCTTGGCGACAACTTTGCAGCCCACCGCCAAGGCAGGGGCAAGCTTGCGCGCCAACATCGACGAGGGGAAATTCCACGGCGTGATCATGCCCACCACACCCACCGGGTGCTTGGTCACAAGGATGCGGCGGCCGTTCACCCCGGCGGGGACGATCTCGCCCTTTGCCCTCCGCGCCTCTTCCGCGAACCAGCGGACATATTGCGCGCCGATGGCGATCTCGCCCATCGCCTCGGCCAAGGGTTTGCCCATCTCGATGGTCAAAAGCGCGGCGAGCGCCGCTTGGTTGTCCATCAGCGCATCATGCAGCTTCCAAAGCAGACCAACGCGGCTCATCAGGTCCATCGCGGAGAAGGTCTGAAAGGCCGACGCGGCGGCGTCGATCGCGCGGTGGGTTTCCGCCGCACCGCAAGCGGGAACCGTGCCGATCACCTCGCCCGTCGCGGGATTGGTCACATCGATGGTCTTGCCGCTCTCGGCCCCCACCCATGCGCCGCCGATAAAATTGCCCTGCCGCTGCCATGTCTGCCAATCGTTCATCGCATCGCTCCCATCTTGCGGGCCAGATCCAGCATCCGGCAGGAAAAGCCCCATTCATTGTCATACCAGCCAAAGACGCGCAGCATGCCACCCTTGGCGCGTTTGATCTCGGGCCCCTGCAAGATCACCGACTCGGGGCGGGCGCGCAGATCGGTCGAGACCAGCGTTTGACCCGTGAAGCCCACGATCGGCCCTGCGCGGTCACGGAAAAAGGCCACGGCCTCCTCGGCCTGCGGCCGCTGTCGGGTGATCACGGCCAGATCAACACAAGAGACCGAGGCCACCGGCACCCGCACTGCCGACCCGGTGATCCGCCCTGCCAAATGCGGCAGCACCACATCGACCAGCGTGGCCGCACTGGTCGTGGTCGGCACCATGCTCAGCGCTGCGGCACGGCTTCGCGCGAAATCATCGCCCATCGGCTGATCGACCGTGGGTTGGCTGCCCGTGTAGCAATGCACCGTGGTCAACAGCGCCGACTCCAGCCCCCATTCCGCGTCGATCATCGCCGCCAGAGGGGCCACCGCATTGGTGGTGCAAGATGCATTGGACACGATCCGATGGACGGGCATCAGCGCGGCATCATTGGCCCCCAGCACCACGGTCACATCCGCCTCTGGCGATGGACCCGAGACCAGCACCCGGCCTGCGCCTGCATCAAGACCCGCTTCGGCGAAACTCCGCGTGCGGGCAAGGCCGGTGCATTCCATCACCACATCGATGCCCGACAGGTCCAAAAGCGCCAGATCGGGCACTTGGGTAAAGGGCAAACTGCGCGCGCCGATCCGCAGAACACCCTCGCCCGCCGTGACCTCCTCGGGCCAAGGACCGAAGACGCTGTCATATTGGAACAGATAGGCACAGGTTTTCAGGGGCGCGATGTCGTTGAGCGCCACGATCTCGATCTCGGGCCAACCGCCGCCCAGCCAGGCGCGCAAGACCGATCGCCCGATGCGCCCAAAGCCGTTGATCGCCACCTTGATGGTCATACGCGCGCTCCCTTTGGGTGAAGTGATGCCGCCCCGTGACGCCCGGCGCAAGGGGGCCATTCCCCCGCCCGCGGCGGCGCGCTAAGCTCGGCGCAACAGCGGGGGTGGGATATGGACGGCAACAAGCGACAAAGGCGCGTGACCTCAAGCCATTGGGGTGCCTTCGAGGTCGAAACCGAAGGGGATCGGATTATCGCGACCCATCCCTTCGGCCCCGATCCATCGCCACCGGCGATCCCCGCGATCCTGCCCGCGGCTGTGCATCACGCCTCCCGCGTGGCGCGGCCATCGGTGCGCCGCGCATGGCTTGCAACCCGCGACCGGGCGGGCCGGGGCGACGGTGATTACGTCACCCCCCCATGGGACGAGGCGCTGGATATCGCGGCAGCCGAGATCGACCGCATCCGCAAGGCGCATGGCAACAGCGCGATCTATGGCGGCTCTTACGGCTGGGCGTCCGCCGGGCGGTTCCATCACGCCCAAGGCCAAGTGCATCGCTTTCTCAATATGATCGGCGGCTATGTGGCGAGTTTCGGAAGCTATTCCACCGGCTGCGCGCAATCCATCATGCCCCATGTCTTCGGCGAGAATTTCCTGACGCTGACCTACGAGGTGCAGGACAGCTACGCCACCATCGCCCAGCACACCGAGACGCTGGTCATGTTCGGTGGCATCAACCCCAAGAATTCGATGGTCTCGATGGGCGGGATCACCGAGCACCAGACCGCCGGATGGTTCGACCGTTTCGCCGAAAAGGGCATGACGCGCATCAATATCGGGCCGCAGCGGGGCGACGCCCCCGAAGGGTGCGACTGGCTCCCTTGCCGCCCCGGATCGGATACCGCGCTGATGCTGGCGCTGGCCCATGTGCTGGAGGCCGAAGGGCTGGCCGATCACGCCTTCCTCGACCGCTACACCACGGGCTATGACCGCTTCCGCCCCTATCTGAAGGGCGAGGTGGATGGCACGCCCAAATCCCCGGAATGGGCCGCGCCGCTCACGGGCATCAGCCCGGAGCAGACGCGCACCCTTGCCCGCCGCATGGCAAGCACGCGCACGCTGATCACGGTGGCTTGGTCGCTGCAACGCGCCGAGCATGGCGAACAACCCTATTGGATGTCCGCTGTGCTTGCCGCGATGCTGGGCCAGATCGGCCTGCCCGGTGGCGGGGTCGGCTATGGCTACGGCGCCATCGGCGGCATCGGCAAGGATTTCAAGCCATTGGGCGGCATGACCCTGCCGCAGGGCGGCAACAAGGTCAGCGATGTGATCCCGGTGGCGCGTGTCGCCGATATGCTGCTCAACCCCGGCCAGCCCTATGACTTCAACGGCGAGCGCCGGACCTATCCCGATATCCGGCTGGTCTATTGGGCGGGGGGAAACCCGTTCCACCACCACCAAGACCTGAACCGCCTGCATGCGGCATGGACGCGGCCCGAAACCATCATCGTGAACGAGCCGTGGTGGACCGCGACCGCCCAGCGCGCCGATATCGTGTTCCCCGCCACTACCCCCTATGAGCGCGAGGATATTGGGCGTAGCCCGCTTGATGATTACCTGTTCCATATGCCGCAACTCATCCCGCCCGTGGGTGAGGCGCGCGACGATTACGCGATTTTCGCGGGGCTGGCCGAACGTCTTGGCGTGGGCGATGCTTTTACCGAAGGGCGCGATCCCGCCGCTTGGATCGCCCATCTTTACGCGGGGATCACAGCGCGGGGGGCCGAAATCGGCATCGCTGTGCCAAGTCTGGACGCCTTGCGCGCGATGAATTGGGTCAAGCTCGATCTGGCAACCGATGAACAGCCCAAGCCCGTTTTGCGCCGCTTTCGCGCCGACCCAGAGGCGGCGCCGCTCAAGACCCCATCGGGCAAGATCGAGATCTTCTCGGAGCGCATCGACAGCTTTGGCTATGACGACTGCCCCGGCCACCCGGTCTGGTTGCCGCCCAAGGAATGGCCCGGCGCGGCCACCACGGCTGCGCCTTTGCACCTTGTCTCACCGCAACCGGGCGACAAGCTGCACTCCCAACTCGAGGCTGCCTTGGCCGATGTGGCTGGTGCGCGGCCCGAGACGATCTTGATCCACGAAGATGACGCAGCACCCCGTGGGATTGCCTCGGGCGATCTGGTGCGGGTGTTCAATGCGCGCGGTGCGGTCCGCGCGCGGGCGCGGGTGACGGGCGATATCCTGACCGGTGTCGTGGCCTTGCCCACGGGCGCGTGGTTCGGTGCGCCGGGCAGCAATATGGATGCCAATGGCAACCCCAATGTGCTGACCCGTGATGTGGGCACCTCGCGGCTAGGCCAAGGGACAAGCGCCCATTCGGCGCTGGTCGAGGTGGAACGGCTGTAAGGCGGGCGCAAACCTGCAGTTTTCCGGATCAGAAATCTGCAGGTTTGCGTGTTGCAAAACGCTACCGCCGCGCGGCCACATATTCCGCCACGGCCTGCTTATAGAGCGCCTGTATCCGTGCGGTCACGGGGCGCGACCCATCGCCCACCGGCTTGCCGTCAATCGCGGCCACGGGCGTCTGCGCGCCGAATGTGCCGGTCAAAAACGCCTCCTCGGCGCCATGCACCTCGAACAGGGAATAGTTCCGCTCGAACACCGGGATGCCGTCTGCGCGGCACAGGTCGATCACCTTTTGCCGCGTGACGCCATTCATGCAGTAATCCCCGGTCGAGGTCCAAACCTCGCCCTTGCGCACGATGAAGAAATTGCAGGCATTGGTCGTGTTCACGAAGCCATGCGGGTCGAGCATCAAGGCCTCGTCCGCGCCCGCCTGTTCGGCCTGAAGACAGGCCAGAACGCAGTTGAGCTTGGAATGCGAATTGTATTTCGCGTCTTGGCTCATCGGCAGGCCGCGCACCTGCGGCACGGTCGCCAACCTGATGCCCGCGCCCTGTAGCCGATCCACGGGCTTGGAATGTTCCATGATGATCACCAGCGTCGGCCCTGACCGCGACAGTGACGGGTGCTGGAAGGGCCGCACTTTGACACCACGGGTCAGCATCAGGCGGCAATGCACATCCGTGACCATACCGTTTGCCCGCCGCGTCATCTCGAGCGCCTCGAAAATGCCCGCGCGATCCATCCCGACATCAAGGCTCACGGCTTTGCAGCTGTCGAAAAAGCGGTCCATGTGTTCGTCGAAAAAGGCCCAGACGCCATCGTAAAGGCGCATCCCCTCCCACATGCCGTCGCCCAGAAGGAAGCCGCTGTCATAGACCGACACGGTCGCCTCGGCGCGGGGCTTTAGCGCGCCGTTGATGTAGATCAGGATGTCGGCATTGCGCGGGTCTTCGAGCGCGTCATGGGTGGTGGCGTGATCGGTCTGCATCGGCGGCCCCTTGGCTCTGTCCCTGCTGTGGTGCCCCGCGCGGGGGGCTGTGGTCAAGAGAGCCGCACTTGCCATGCATCCCGGCAAGGGACTAGGCATCCCATGCGGATTGCCGATCACCAAGGGGGCCATGATGCAAGAGACAGGCATGAACCAAGCCGATGATCCTACCGGCACCACGCGATTGACGCGCGAAGATGGCCGCTTCGTGATCCCGGCCGCGTTGATCGCCGCGCGCTTCGGCCTTGCCGCAAGCGCAGTGCCCGAGCTGATGCGGAACGGTCAAATCACGAGCAAGACCGAAATGGGAACCGAGGCGGATGCCGGGCGCTGGCGGCTGACGCTTTATCATGCCGATCAAGTCTTGCGCCTGACGGTGGACGCAGAGGGCGTTATCTTGCATCAAACCCGCTTTGCCGCGCCGCGTCGTGGAGTGTCACCGAAATGACATGGCCCTTGATCACACAAGGCATCAGATCGACCCAACGCGACGACGACGCCCATGGCTGACCAGCCCGCTCAAGACAGGCCATCAAAGGCAAGCCCGGTCGCGGTATTCGGGGCATTCCTGAAGCTGGGGCTGACAAGCTTCGGCGGACCGATCGCGCATCTGGGCTATTTCCGGACGGAATTCGTGGAACGTCGCCGCTGGCTCGATGATGCGACCTATGCCGATCTTGTCGCGCTGTGCCAATTTCTGCCCGGCCCTGCGTCCAGCCAAGTGGGCTTTGCGCTGGGTTTGATGCGGGCGGGTTGGCTGGGGGCGCTTGCGGCCTTCATCGGGTTCACACTGCCCTCTGCGCTGCTGCTCTTGGCCTTTGCCCAGATGATGCCGCTCCTCTCCGGCCCGATAGCCACGGGTGCGATCAACGGGCTCAAGATCGTGGCGGTGGCGATCGTGGCCCAAGCGGTATTGGGCATGGCGCGCAGCCTATGCCCCGACCGCATGCGGGCGAGCATCGCGGTGGGCGCGGTGATATGCTTGGCCGCTGTTCCGGGTGTTTTGGGGATGTTAGGGGCCATCGTGCTTGGGGCTTTGGCCGGGGCCGCCCTGATCCGGCCCGAACGCGACGTGGCGCATACATCACTAAGCATCACCGTGACACGGGGGCAAAGTATCGGCGCGCTGATCGTTTTCGCCGGATTGATCGCGCTGTTGCCGCTCTTGGCCGATTTGTCGCAACTTTTCGCCATGCTCGACGGCTTTGTGCGGGCTGGGGCCTTGGTCTTTGGAGGCGGCCATGTCGTCTTGCCCTTGTTGGAGGCCGAAACAGTCGCGCGTGGCTGGGTCAGCACGGATGCATTCCTCGCAGGCTATGGCGCGACCCAAGCTGTGCCGGGGCCGCTTTTCACCTTCGCCACCTATCTGGGTGCCGTGCAAGGGCCGGCGCCCAATGGGTTGGTCGGTGCAGTGATCGCCAGCCTTGCCATCTTTGCCCCCGGCTTTCTTATCTTGATCGCGGCTTTGCCGCATTGGGCCCAATTGCGCAGCCAACCATCGGCGCAAGCCGTGATGCGCGGGACAAATGCCGCCGTTGTGGGCGTGCTTGGTGCTGCGCTTTATGATCCGGTCTTTACAGCGGCCATCGGTGATCTGGGGGATCTGGCGCTTGCCTTGGTCTGTTTGATCTTGCTGCCGATCTGGCGCTGCCCACCATGGCTGGTTGTCCTCAGCGCGGCCCTGACGGGCGCAGCAATGGCGATGCTCGGCTAGTCGGCGGATCGCGCCATGGCGCGTTTTCGCCCCCGAACAGCCGTGGGTCAACTCGCTATCTATGCCGCAGATATACCACAAAACGTGGTCACCCCGTCAGAAAACGCAAAACATGCTTCCATGACGCGAATGATCGTCATATTTTATCTTTAGGCAAATAACGCCCAAAAGATGATGATCAAATGTGTATCGAGGAGGTTTCAACACCCTTGGCCGGCAAACGTGTTGTGTTGGGTGTCGAAGCGGCAGGTCATGAGTTTGCAAAGAACAAACGGCATTTGCGCATCTTGGCGGGCCACGCCCGCACGGCTTTCGTGCCTGCGCGCGCCAGCGCATCGGACCCGTTCGGCTGCACAGATCGCATTCAATCATTCGCCCCGTATTGCCATATTCAATTCGAGACATGCCCTCACATGAAAATCCTTGCGCCCTTGATCGTCTCAATCAGCCTTGTCAGTGCAGCCTGCACGCCGGTCGGATCGATGGTGGCCGACGAGACGACGATCGCAAAACGCCATGAAACCGGGCCAGCCAGCGAGGAATTGCTCGCCGCACGCCGCGCCGATTATCAAGAGGTCTTCGATCAAGCGCAGCGGCAGGGTTTCATCTCGGGTGCTGTGCGCGGCGCTTTGTTGGGTGCCTTGATCGACAGTGAGCGCGGGGCGGTGATCGGTGCCGCTTTCGGTGCGATCCTCGGGTCGGGTTATGCCGCGATTTCGGCCGAGCATCTGTTGCAGGAACGCGAAGAATTTCTCAACCGGCAGCAGATCATCGAGAATATTCTCGATGCGTCGCGCGGCGCGACAGCGCGAAGCATGGATGACGCGGATCTGGTCAGCCGGGCGGTCACGGAACAAACACGCATCGCCGCGGCGCCCGATGCCGAAGAGCAACTGCGCCTTGGCGAGTCGATCGCGACCGTCCGGCGCGCCGCCGAGATGCGCGCGGTTTTGGTCGAGGAATTGCTGCAAGAGGCAGAGCTTACGCCGGAAGAACAGGCCGAAGTGCGTGAGCAAATTACTCTGCAGCGACAGGCGCTGAGCGTCATTCGCGCACAACAACAGGCATGGGAAACACGGACCAATGGTTGATCTTGGAAAAGCGGCAAACGGTAAGCGGAACATAATCCGCGCCAAATTCCTTGTGTGCTTTTTCGTCGTTACAAGCGGCTGCGTATCAGTTGGAAATGTCGATGATCCCTGCGCGATGGCGAACCGGGATGTCAGCTTTCAGGTGCTGATGGAGAACAGCATAAAAAACATATATAACATGTGCTTAGAACACATGAGGCAGGATGTCATAGCAGAATGGGGCGAGCAGTGAAAAAAAATACAATCGCGCTAATCATCGGATTGGGGCTGTTATCGGCATGCGGAGCGCCCGGGGCGCTTGACCCGCATTCCAATGCCACCCCGATGCACGAAACCGAGGTTTACAGTTAAAGCACGGCCATGCATGGGCAGGCCGGAGACGTCGAATTCATGCTCGACGACGATGTGTTCACTGTCGAGCGCTCACGCTTCGCCTTTCTCATCGCCTTGGCCTTCTACCTGCCATTTCTGGTGATCTAGCGCCGCTTCGGCGTTCGCTGGCGCGGGATAAGGCCGAATGGCCAACCGCGCCGAGGCATCTCGCGCAGCGTTGAGGATGTAAGCGGTACCATGCGTATACAGGCAAATATATATTTCACCCAATCACAGGTGAAATGCGTTCCCACCGATCCGGAGCTTTCGTCTTTCTGCGAGCAGCTTGCGCTCGACGATGGCGCGCTCGAATTCCGATTGCGGCTTTTCGCTGCGCGCATTCGCGGGGATGCGAGCGTTGTCAGCGTCGCGCTTGCCGTGCCGCCTGATTGCGTCCTGCGCGCCCAAGGCGGCCCGACCCCCTTTGGCGATATTCCCGAAGATGAATTGCATATCTTCGCACCAAGCGACAATGCCCCCACCGCTGCGATCGCGGTCGAGCGGAGCGTGTGTGATGAAGTCGCGGCCTTTGCCCAGTCTTATGGCATGCAGCCCGCCGCCATCATCGTGCCGGGTGATGGAAAAAGGCCGGACATCACAATCCCGCTGACAGCTTGCCAAACCGACGCGGGGCCGAGCGCGCAGGCCGCATCTGCGCCCTGCGCGGCCAGTAGCGCGATCGAAATGCCCCCCGCGCTTCAGCGTGAATTGCACAAACGCAAGCAGCAAGAGGCCCGCAAGGCCGAGCGCGCGAACAAGAGCTGGGCGCTTGGCGGCGTTTTCAGCCAGACACAAGACGCAGAGCACGCAACCGTGCCAGCGCTTCAGCCCTTTGCCCCGGTCCCGCGCTTTTTGCAGGGCGCACAGAGCGACACGACGCAAAAAGAAGATGTCGTGGTCGAAGCTGCACCCATCGCACCGGCCAGCATACCCGAGGCAGCCACGCAGGCCGAAGAGCGCACCGAGATTGTCGCGGCCAATGATCCTGCCACGCCGCTATGGCGTAAGCGGCCCGCAGTGATGATCGGTGGCGCGGCCTGTGTCGCCTTGCTGCTGGGCACGACCGCGTTCTTGCCCTTTGGGCAACAAGCGCGCGATGTGGCCCCACCGGTCATGCCCGCGCAAACCGCAATCGCCGCCGCGCAGCCTGTGGTCACGCCCCGCGCGAGCGCACCCGCGCAAGAAAGCGCGCGCGCGCTGGACGCAACCGTTGCAGCCAATGAGACAGCGGTGGTTTTGAGCAGCTCGACCTCATTGGCCAGAAGCGAGGCGCTGAACCCGACACGCCCCCAACCGCCCAAGATCGATGATCGCGCGCCTGCACCAATTGACTTGCCGCAATTAGACAGCGCGCTTGGCTTGGGCCTTGCGGGCGGCGGGCTTGCGGCGACAGCCAGCGACAGCATCGCTTCCCGATTTGCCGCGACCTTTCCGTCCGAGCCGGAAATCACGCAGATCATGCCGCCGCGCGTACCCGGTCGGCTTTTGAACAATGGACGCAGCATCGCGAACCTACAGGCGGCCAATACACCCAGCCCGGCGCAGGCGCTACGTCCCGTCACCTTGTTGCGTCCGGCTTCGGCACTGGCGCGCATCGTCCCGCAGCCAAGGCCAGCGCGCCCTGCGCCCAGCCCGATCCTTGCGCCGGCCCTTGCCACACCGGAACCACCCCGCCCATCCACGCTCACGCCGATCAGCCTTTTAGGACCGGCAAGCGCACCACGGCCCGTGGCGCGCCCCGTCTCGCTTTTGGTCGGGTCGCGCAGTGCCGACACAGTTCCGGAATTGGAAGCGGTGGCAACCGCACCCGCGCTTGCCCCCGACACCCTTCCGCAAGGGCCAGTGGCAGGCTTGCGTGTCTTGGCCATCGTGGGAACCGGCGATCAGCGCCAAGCACTTGTGCAGACCGGCCCAAATCAGACAGCCGTTCTGGTCGCAGGCGCAACGACACAGCGCTGGCAAGTTCTGGAGGTCAGGCGCGAAGGGATCGTGCTGCGCGTGAAGGGCCGGGCCCAACTTTTGCCAATCGGCCTTTGATCACTGCGCCGGCCCATCCTCAGCGGGGCCGGCGATGACGCCTTGCGACACGAGCTGGTCAAGATCCAGCTCCTGCCCCGCCAATAACCCGGTCAGAACCGCGAATGTATCGCTGCCCAAGCGTGGTGCGGCAGTGGGCGGAATGGGCGGTGTCTGCGACAGCTTGAGGGGCGAGGCGACACCAGCCAGATGATGCCCATCAGGCGTGCGCGGTGCCGTACGCATGCCGCGCGCCTGCACATGCGGGTCGTCAAAGACGCGGCCGATATCGTTGATCGGGCCTGCTGGCACCTTGGCCGTGTTCAGCGCCGCGATCCAATCATCCAGACGGCGCCCCGCAAGCAGGCGCTCCAACAAGGGGATCAGGGTATCGCGGTTCCTGACACGGCCCGGATTGGTGGCAAAACGCGGATCAAGCGCGAGTTCCGGCGCACCCGCGACATCGCAAAAACGCGCGAATTGCCCGTCATTGCCGATGGCCAGAATGATATGCCCATCCGATGTCGGAAAGACCTGATACGGCACGATTGTGGGATGTGCATTGCCCATCCGCACAGGCGGGATGCCGGTGGCGAGGAAATTCGTCGCCTGATTGGCCAGCGTGGCGACCTGCACATCCAAAAGCGACATGTCGATATGCTGCCCCTGCCCCGTGGCATCGCGGTGGCGCAGCGCCGCCAAGATCCCGATGGCCGCGTAAAGCCCGGTCAACAGATCGGTCAGTGCCACGCCGGTTTTCATCGGCTCGGCCCCGGGGGTGCCATCGGCCTGCCCCGTCACGCTCATCATGCCGCCCATGCCTTGGACAAGGAAATCATACCCGGCCTGATCGGCATAGGGGCCGGTCTGCCCGAAACCCGTGATCGAGCAATAGACCAGATCGGGCTTGATCGCGCTGAGGCTTGCATAGTCGAGGCCATATTTGGCCAAACCGCCAACCTTGAAATTCTCGACCAAGACATCGGCCTGTGCGGCCAGCGCCCGCACAAGGCGTTGCCCATCGGGATGAGCGATATCGACCGCGACCGACTTCTTGCCGCGATTGGCCGCATGGAAATAGGCCGCACCATGATCGCGCCCGGCATCGTCGATCATGTTGGGTGGACCCCAACTGCGGGTATCGTCACCCTCGCCGGGGCGTTCGATCTTGATCACCTCGGCGCCCATATCGGCCAAGACCTGCGTGGCCCAAGGCCCGGCAAGGATGCGGGTCAGATCAAGTATCCGCAGACCGCTCAGTGCAGAGCGCTGTGGTGTTGTCGGTGCCCCGGTCATTTCCGCCCCTTCACATCGCCCATCGTATCGGCGCGACGCTACCGGGTGTCACGATCAAGGTAAAGCCGACGCCAAGGATCGCGCACAGATCGGAGATGTTGGGAAATTTGGTAGCGGAGGAGGGACTCGAACCCCCGACACGCGGATTATGATTGGAGGTGGCGTCGTTTATACTAATAAAAACAACTGCTTATGGGCATAAAAACCTGGTGTGCTACACACTGTACTATCGTGCGTGGGCGGCTGAGCCAAACACTGTGGTCAACACAGTATTCGCAACATAGTTGAGGACACTGTGTTTGGCCAGTGTTGCAGCCCTTTGGTAATTGCGCAAATACTCCGATCAATAACCGCCCCGATATTCTATCATAAAGTCCTGATACTCTCCAGTTAACAGGCCTTCTCGAGCTGCCTTGAGGCATTCGCTTATCATCTCACCTTTGTCATCCCAAGTTTTACATTCTTGAGCTTCATCTTCATCCATATCGTCTAATTCCATTTGATCAACAAATTCTTCATCACAAGTATCCTCCCAGCTATCGTTACGAACTACGTTACCATCGACCAAAGTCCACACAGATGCCCCTACAAAATTGGGATTTTCGTCCTCGAAAGTCATCCACACGGAAACCTTTGGATCAACCGCAAGCAATCGTTTGAAGATTTCCGCCCCTACACCAAATGCTGGGTCCCATCCGCTGCAGATCGATAGTTGCTGATCATCTGCATCTTCAACAAAAACCCATTTTGCGCCACCGAGCCTCTTGTCATCATGATGTATTGCCTCAGCTTCACCAAACAGAACCGAGCTGATTGGACGAACATCACCGTAATCGTATTGACGGCGTTTGGCCTCGATTTGTTGCATTAGCTGTGCAAATATTTTTTGTGCAGCCTCGTTACCATCCATCTCAATCCAAGCATTTACGTGATTTGCTATGTTTGTTCCTCTCTGATCCATTGGTGTTGATTTCCACTGAGAAGTGACCCGGGAAGGCGTATAATTTCCATTGAGATTTGACCCATGTGACCCTCCCCCGAGCGAAGAGCGAGGGGGTCAA
>Ga0209652_1000438_pt1 | contig 35652 bp, 33 predicted proteins | sample SaaInl74LU_5_DNA_FD_184641 | JGI IMG/M metagenome (GOLD analysis project Ga0209652, IMG submission 184641) | Marine microbial communities from expanding oxygen minimum zones in the Saanich Inlet - ESP_74LU_5_DNA (SPAdes) (version 2) | ecosystem: Environmental > Aquatic > Marine > Intertidal zone... | reverse complement strand
TTGTTGCCCGAGAACAGGGCGCCACCATCGCGTATAGGAATGACAACTTTTGCACGGCGGGGCAATCTCTATGACGGGCGAAGCGCTGCACGCTTTCTCAAACGAACACAGATGCGGCGGGCTCGTATGGCTACGTTAGGCCTGCTGGGATCTCTCGATAGCAAGTTTCCACCCTGCACTATGCGGCTGCGTTGCGGATGTGCGCGTCGGTCCAGATCCTTAGTCCTGAAGCGTTCGAGGGGCGAAATATGACCTAGTTTGACCCGAACTTTGTCAGATCGGGCGGGTCAATCGCAGCCTGCCAGTTCTCGGCATGCCTGATGGTGTTAGAACGATCTCGGCTCTAGCGTCGTCATTGACGTCTTTGTCGGGCACCGGTGCGATGATGACCACTCCGATCTTCTTTGCAGTGCCCGCCCCCAAGGTCATGATCGGCTCCGCCCTGCATCTCCAGCCGCCTAGAGCCGGTTTGCACCCGTCTATGGGGTCTGGTCGGCCAGCAGTGTGATGATGGACTGAAGAACTCGGTTCGACGCGAGCCTTTTGGGATAGGCCACAAGGTATCCCTGCTCCATCGGGATCGGGTCCATTGCCAACTGCATGACCCTTCCAGCGGAGAGGTCGTCCTCAGCGAACCGTCGCGGCAAGAGGGCGACTCCGAAACCCTGCCGCGCAAAGCTTAGCGCGGTGCTGCTTGCCCCGACCCGCAGACCGACGTTGGGGTCGACGACACGTCCCAGAACAGAAACGCCCCCCCAATTTGGAGAGGTTGAAAAATCGCGCCCCCAGTCGGTATGGATCAAAGAGTGGTTCGCGATCTGCTCTAGGTCCGTCCCGTGGCGCGCGACGAAGTCCTTGGATGCCACCGCGATCAGCACGTCCGAAAACAGCGGTACGACCCGATAGTCGCCGTAAAGTTCGTGGCCATAGAAGATCCGCATGTCGATCCTGTCGCGTGCGAGGTCGACGGGATCATCCTCGACTCTTATTTCCAGGGCTGTGGCAAAATCCGGTGGACCCCCACGTGCCAACCGAGGGGCCAGCCACGTTTCCGCGATAGAGTGAGGAACGCTCAGGACCAGCCGCCTGCGGTGCTCGGCATGGCGCATCGTATCCGAAAGTGCGGCCAGCGCGCCCATCGACTGACCCAATTGTGGGTAAACCGCCTGTCCCGCATCGGTCAACGCGATCCGATTGCCTTGCCGAATGAACAGGGTCTTGCCCCAATAGGCCTCCAGTTGTTTGACATGCTGGCTGACCGCGGCAGAGCTGACCCCCATCTCGCGCGCCGCATTGGCAAACGATCCGGTCCGCGCTGCGACCTCAAATGCGCGCAGAGCGTTCAAGGGTGCAAGACGTCGCATCAATCCGCCCTTCTTAAGAAAAACTTATGGATCACAATTAGAACTAGTATTTCTGAAGCAAGCGGATCGCAACATACTACGGGCGACCTTGAAAGGAGTTCCCGCATGAAAGACATCATCGATCTGGTCCGATATCCCCTCGACCAACCACAAAGCGCGGCCTGCCTCGCACTGATCGACGATTGCAAGGCTCGGCTGGCCCGGGACGGGTTGTTCAACCTTCCCGGCTTTATTCGCCCCGACGCCGTGTCTGAGGCTCTGGCCGAAGTGTTACCGGTCCTGGCAAGCAACGCCTTTGTCCACGCCAGAAAGCACAACATTTACTTCAAAAAATCGGTGCCTGGGCTTGCCCCCGACGCTCCTGTCCTGCGCGAGTTCGAGACTTCGAACCGGACGATTTGTGCGGACCAGATGGGGTCCTCCATCGTGATTCAATTGTATGAATGGCCGCCCTTTGCCCAGTTTCTAGCCGCAGTTATGGACAAGCCGCATCTCTACACGATGGACGACCCGCTCGCCCGGGCGAACGTCATGGGCTACTCGGAAGGTCAGGCGCTCAACTGGCATTTCGACCGCTCAGAGTTTACCACCACCCTTCTGTTGCAGGCCCCCACAACCGGGGGAGAGTTCGAGTATGACCAGGATCTGCGCAGCGACGATGATCCCAACTACGAAGGGGTGGCCGACCTGCTCGAGGGACGTCGCACACCTGTTCGCATGCCTTTGACGGCCGGAACGCTCAATATCTTCAAGGGCAAGAATACAGCCCATCGGGTGACACCGGTCCAAGGCCAAAGAGACAGGGTCATCGCCGTGTTCTCGTATTACGACCGACTGGGGGTCACGTTCTCGGATGAGGAAAGGGTCGGCTTTTACGGACGCGCATCTTGAAAGACGCACCCATCTTCAAAGACGACCGCAAGCTGACCTACCTCAATGCGGCGGGGGCGGACAAACCGTTGATAAGTCCGGTATCCCCCAGCGTGTTGGCAGCCGCACGCGCCTACCGTTTGCAGCGTCTGCGCGACCAACTTGCCCGGTCGGATTGCGCGGCCTTGCTGCTCTATGATCCTTGCAACATTCGCTACGCCTTTGACTGCTCGAACATGCAGGTCTGGACCCTGCACAACCCGATGCGATACGCTCTGATCCTTGCGGATGGGCCTGCCATCATGTTCGAGTTCAAAGGCTGCCTGAAGCAGAGCGAGGGTTTACCCGGGATCGACGACCTGCGCATCGCCAAGACCTGGATGTTTATGGCATCCGGCAACAAGGTTGCTGCCGCCACCTCTGCCTGGGCTGACGAGATCGCGGACCTTGTCAGGGAATTTGGCGGGGGAAACAGGCGGATCGCCTGTGACCGGCTGGACGGCAGCGGCGTTTATGCCCTTGAGGCGCGGGGCCTCTCCTATGTCGAAGGCACCCAGATCACCGAAATCGCCCGATCCATCAAGTCGAAGGACGAGATTGAATTGATGCGTTGGACGATCCGGGTCTGCGAGGCCGGGATGGCCCGGATCTACGACCATTCGGTGCCAGGCGCCACGGAACGAGAGCTTTGGGCACATCTGCATTTTGAAAATGCCCGATCGGGTGGCGACTGGCTGGAAACCAAGCTTTTGACCTGCGGGCCAAATACCAATCCCTGGTATCAGGAATGCTCGGAACGGGTCTGCCAGCTTGGCGAGATGATCTCATTCGATACCGACATGATCGGTCCCTATGGCTATTGCGCCGACCTGTCGCGGTCCTGGACGTGCGGCTACACAAGGATGACCCCGACGCAACGGCGGCTTTACGACACTGCCCTGGCGCAGATCCGTCACAACCTCGACCTTGTGCAACCGGGTATCAGCTTTGCCGAGTTCAATGAGAAAAGCTGGCGCATTCCGGATGCCCATATCCCCTATCGCTATTCGCTGGCCGCCCATGGCGTTGGGATGGCCGACGAATGGCCGGTGATCCCTCTACATGTGGATTGGGGACCGGATGCAATGTCGGGTCATCTTGAACCGGGGATGGTCATCTGCGTCGAAAGCCTGATGGCCGAAGCCGGATCGGAAAGTGTCAAACTGGAAACACAGGTTCTCGTCACACCATCGGGCTACGAGCGGCTGGATCGTTTCCCCCTCAATGACGCCTGAGGAAAGGAGCGGGCCCAATTAGGCCAAGCAGGTGATTTTCCTACAGGCGGGGCAATTCAGGGGTCGCTCGGTCCAAAATGGATTTCGGGTTTATTCGCGCCCCGGTTGTCCCTACAGTTGATCGTGTTGGGTAATGATTGATGTGTTTTGATGCCTGGTCGTCATGCAGTTTCTTCGAGCAATCGAAGGCGGCAAGCACAGTTTGCCGAAGGGGCTGAACAGCCCCCTCATGACGGCTGCCGCCCAGCGCGAGCCAAAACCGATATCCGGTCATGAAGGTTGCCATCATCCACTATTGGCTCGTTGGCATGCGAGGGGGCGAAAAGGTCCTTGAGGCGTTTTGCCGGATGTTCCCCGACGCCGACATCTACACCCACGTCTACAACCCCGACGCCACCAGCAGCACCATCAAGGCCCATCGTGTCACACAAACCGCGATTGGACGATTGCCCTTGGCCAGACGGCATTACCAATCCTATCTCCCGCTTATGCCGGGGGCGCTCGAATCCCTTGACCTGACGGGCTACGACCTTGTGATTTCCTCCGAGGCCGGACCGGCCAAGGGGGTCATCGTTCCGCCCGATGCCTTTCACCTGTGCTATGTCCACTCGCCCATGCGCTATCTGTGGGACCAATACACCGCCTACCGCAACGGCGCGGGCCCGCTGACACGACTTGCGATGCCCCTTCTGGCCCCCCGACTAAGGGTCTGGGACGTCACTAGCGCCGCCCGCGTCGATCATTTCGTGGCAAACTCCACCCATGTGGCCAATCGGGTCCAGAAATACTGGCGCCGCACCGCCGAGGTGGTCCACCCCCCCGTTGACGTCAAAGCCTTTGCTCCCGTCTATGTGACCAAACGGGGGGATTTCTACCTTTGGGCCGGTGAACTTGCCCCCTACAAGCGGCCGGACATCGCTATCGCGGCATTTCGCGAGCTTGGCCGGCCTCTGGTTGTCATCGGCGGACCAGAAAAGACCCGGGCACGGCTTGCGGCAAGCGCACCCCGAAACATCACCTTCCTTGGCAAGACCGACTTTCAGACGCTTCGGTCCCACATGGCACACTGCAAGGCGCTGGTTTTCCCGGGCGAGGAGGACTTTGGCATCGTCCCTGTCGAGGTCATGGCATCAGGACGCCCGGTCATCGCCTACGGGCGGGGCGGCGCTTTGGATACGGTAGTTCAGGGGAAGACTGGCCTTCTGTTTCAGGAGCAATCGGCAGACGGCCTCATTCAGGCCGTGCGTGCGTTCGAGGCAAGCGGGATGGCAGACGCGGACGCCGCGCCCCTCGTCGCCCATGCCACCCGCTATGACGAAACGGCTTTTCGGACCGGCATCCTGAAGAACCTTGGGCCCGTTCTGCCCCGGGATTGGCTCTAACATGCGGCGGATGCCACGGATCGACGAGGGCGCCGACTCGTGACCCTCTTCCCCATTGCCCTATACTGGTTCGCAGCCTTTTGGGGCCTGTCCTCGCGCAAACCCGTCCTGATCTGGCTGTTCTTCGTCAGCCTGCCATTCGGCTCTATGGTCGTGGTGCCAACGGTATTGACCGGGGGGCTTTCGCTCTTGCCCGCCACGATGACCGCGATGCTGATCATCGTAAAACAGGCGATGCTTAAGCGCAGCGGACCAAATGCCTTTGCAACGCTGGCTTTGACTGCCCCGGGGCTATGGCTTTTCCTGTTCTGGTGCGTGGCTGTCGTCGTGACCCTTTTTGCGCCACGAATTTTTGCCGGTGAGATTCAGGTCATTCCGATGGCCCTTGTGGACTATCAGTTCCTCCAATCCATGCCACTCGCCCCGACCCGGCAAAACATTTCGCAACTGGCCTATATCACAGTGTCAGTCTTTGCGGTGTTTGCCTTTGCCCGCGCCTTTTCTGAAGCCATTGGCGGGCCCGGTTCTGGGCCGGTTCTTTTGCTGCTGGTCCGGGGCCTCATGCTATCAGGCGGGATCGTGATTGGGACCGGTGCGCTGGATTTTCTGGCAACCAAGGCGCCAATCGCCCCTCTTCTCGATCTCTTTCGCACGGCGAACTACGCGATTTTAAACAATGTGCTGATCGCCGGAGGGGCCAAGCGCGTGACAGGACTGATGCCAGAAGCCTCTGAATTCGCACGCCTAACTTTGGCGCTCTTATCCGCCTTGTGGTTCCTGAGGCGGACAATCATCGACCGGCACCTGCAACGCCAATGTCGCACCATCATCGCGGGTCTTGTCGTGATGCTTGTCCTGTCCACCTCTTCGGCAGGGTATGTGGGCATCGCTGTGTGCCTGATCGTCGTCATGGTGGAATGGTTTGTCAGGGCCGGCCGACTTGAACAGTCGATACTAAGACGTCGTGGAATTCGCCGGGAATTCGTGATTGCGCTTGGCACAATCGGCGTCCTTTCGGCGGCCATTCTGGTGGTGCCACAGCTTTTTGATCCAATCAGCGACCGGTTGAACGCGCTGGTCTTTACTAAGTCCGAAAGCCTGTCTTATCTCGAACGAACCTTCTGGACATGGACGTCCTTTCAGGCAGGCGTGTCCAGCCATTTCATCGGCGTTGGCCTTGGCTCGACCCGGTCGTCGAACTTTGCCGTTGCCCTGTTCGCCAGCACCGGGATCCTCGGTTTTCTTTTGTACTTCGCATTCGCTCTGACCCGGCTTCTGACGCCGATCCGGTCTCGTGATCCCCAAACGGTCGCAGTTGCGAATGCCCTGAAGTGGTCTTTCCTTCCCCCGTTTGTCGTCGTGCTGCTTATCGGGACCACGCCGGATTTCGGCACCTTTGAAGCTTTGCGATGGGGTGTCCTTATGACGCTTGTCCTCGGCACTGCACACGGCCAAAGCCCGCAGCGATTTCAAGCGGGGCAGCACCGTCCGGCGGGGTCAGGATGACTGACACGGTTGGTGGAAAGGTTGCCCGGGCAAGCCTGCAATCTGTCGCGGGCAGGCTTGGCGGGCGGGTAATCGACTTTGCAACCTTGCTGGTTCTGGCCCAGCTTCTTGTGCCCGCGGATTTTGGGCTGATCGCCCTTGCTATGACCGTGATCCTGCTGGTCGAGGCGGTGACGGATCTGCCCATAAACCAACCCATCCTCCGCGCCGAAAGCCCGATGCCCGACGACTATGACACCGCGTTCACACTGGGCCTTGTCCGGGCGCTTGTGCTTGCCGGCGTCGTGGCCGCCGCCGCCGGACCAGTGGCCGCCTTTTACGACGAACCACGGCTGCCGCTTCTCATTCTCGCTCTTGCCACGGCCCCCATGCTTCGGAGCCTTGTCAGCCCACGCATGGCTGACTTCACCCGTGCCTATAACATGGGGCCAGACTTCATCTTGACCCTGTCTGGCAAGATGGCCTCCTTCGGAGTGGTTGTGACGCTGGCAGTTGCAACGCAAAGCTACTGGGCGATTGCTGCAGGAACCATTACCACTCCCCTTGTCGGGAACGTGCTGAGCTATTGCCTCGCCCCATATCGCCCAAGGCTTGGCCTAAGGCGGTGGCACGCGTTCAAGGACATTATGGGGTGGAGCAGTCTCGGACAATTTTTTTCGGCGCTGAACTTTCAGATTGATCGTATCCTGCTTGGCCGCACGTTGCCCGCCGCAGACCTTGGACGCTATGCTCTGGCCAGCGATCTGACCGGTGTGGCGATGCAGGGCATTCTGGTTCCGTTTTCCGGGCCCTTGACCGTGGCCTTAGCGCGGGCAGGCAAGACCAAGGATCTGCGTCGCGCCTGGGACAAGACGCTGAATGCCACCTTTTGCATAATGGGCCCCGTGCTCTTGGCGATTTCAGTCATGACAGCTCCCATTGTCGACCTCTTGCTCGGGCCAAGCTGGGGCGACCTCTCCCCGATCCTGTCCTGGCTGGCCTTGACGACGATACCGGCAATCGTCGGGCCAATTCTCGCACCACTGGCCAATGCGCTGTTCCGTCCGCGCCTGAACGCTGAACGGACAATCGTCGAATTCGCGGTAAAGGTCCCCTTGATGGTCGTGGGGATTGCGATGTTCGGGCTATGGGGCGCCATTGCGGCACGGGGGGTAACGAGCATGGCGGGAATGCTTTTCTCCCTGTCCGGCGCTGCCACATTGACAGGGACGAGGCTGATCGATCAGCTTTGGTCACTTCGCCGAACGTCGCTGGGTTTGCTGACGTTTGCGGGGATCTGCTTCTGGATGTGTCCCGACGAGGGGCAAGGCTCTGGGCGACTTGTCCTCGGGGTCCAGCTTGCGTCGGCTTTCGGGCTCGCCCTGGCAGGTCAGTGGTTGAGCATGTTTGCATTTTGGTTTCTTGCCGGGCGTCCGTCAGACACGATAGAAGCGACTGTGCATGATCGGCTGCCTGACTGGTGGTAGGTGCCGGAAATGCTGTGTCGAGGATTGGACATCGGGCAAGCCGCGTCAGGCCCAGGCCCTCAACCGCCCCGCTATTAGGTCCAAACGCTCCTGCAACTCCACGCTGATCGGGCCTGTTCGTGGCGCATCGCGCAGGGTGGTGATCCAATGCGGCTCTGGCAGCAGCTTGCGACCGCGCCTGTCCCATTCGAGTGCCGCCAGAACCGATTGCGCCGCGTCTGGCAAGTGCTCCGGAATGGGCCGTCCATTCATGATGCCCCAGACCCCGGTCCATAGACGCCCGACGGACCACGGATTGTAGCCCCCACCCCCAAGGGCCAGGAACCGGGGGGACAGTTCCTGCAAGGCAGCGACGACAGCCCAATGGGCGTTATTGGACAGGGTCAGGCGGGACTGCGGGTCTTCGGTCACCGCATCGGCACCGCATTGCAGCACGATTGCATCAGGGCGAAACGCAATGATCGCAGGCAGGATCAGACGTTCGAGGATGAGCGCCATCTCGGTGTCGTTGAACCCTTGCGGAACCGGCAGATTGAACACCTGCCCTGCCCCTGCATCCTCCAGTCGTCCAGTGCGTGGCCAGCGGTTTTCCTCATGGACCGACAACATCAGAACGTCCTGATCCGCGGCAAAGGCCGCCTCGACCCCGTCGGGATGATGGGCATCTATGTCGACATAGGCGATCCGGGGGGCGCCGTGATGGCGCAGGGACAGCATGGCAAGGACCGGGTCGTTGAAATAGCAAAACCCGTTGGCCCGGTCCGCCATGGCGTGATGCGTCCCTGCCGCGGGGGCATAGACTGCCCCACCCTTCGCCAAAAGCTCTCCGGCAAGGATCGCGCCACCGGCCGAGGTGGCCGGTCGGCGGAACATCTCACCGAAGATCGGGTTCGAGTGGGTGCCGATGTTGTGCCTGTCCCTGACCGCATCTGTTACGGACTGCGCCTTTTCGGCCTCGGCCAGTGCGGCGACATATTCGGGAGTGTGAAAGGCATGCAGGGCGGCGGGCTTGGCCCGGGGACTAGTTATAAATTGGGTTGGGGGGAGCCAGCCCAGCGCTCGGCTCAGGTCCATCACGGTCGAGACGCGGGGAATGCGCAAAGGGTGCCAGCCACCATAGCTTGAATGGCGGTAGATCTCGGACCCGACAAAGATTGGAGCAGGAGCAGAGGTCATTGTCGATGCTTAATCATCAGGGGCTTAGTCATCAGGGGCTTTCAGCACTATTCCAAGATCTTTACTACGACTTTTGACATGTCGGGTTTGCCCACAGGCCGGCCAATCAACGAACACCGGTCATGGCCAGCCTGGCATGTAGCGTTGCGACATTGGCGGACCATCCCCTACAAACAGGACACAGAAGGCAGTCATCTTGCCCTAAAAAGAGGCAGGGTGGCCTTGCATCCTCGTCGTGGACAAACCATTGTCAGGATCGCTTTGGCGACTAGCTGAAGCATAGGCTACTTGACCGTTAATTTGAGCTATTGTCATGATCCGCTTCAGTCTTGCCTGCAAGGACGGGCACCGTTTCGACAGTTGGTTCGCGTCCTCTGCGGCCTATGAGGGACTATTGGCCGCAGGGCATGTGACTTGTGCGATTTGTGGCAGTTCCTCGGTGGAAAAGGCGCTGATGGCGCCCGCCGTGCGGACGGATCAACCCGAAGCGGCGCCCGTGCCGCCCGAGCGAGGACCATCGTCCGCAGGCAGCCACGGTCCCCTGAGCCAACCGGCAAGCCCGGCTGAACAGGCGCTGGCCGCCTTTCGAAAGAAGCTGGAAGCCGAAGCAGACTACGTCGGACCATGCTTTGCCGAAGAGGCACGGGCTATCCATGACGGCACGGCACCCGAACGGATGATCTACGGCGAAGCCCGGCTGGATGAGGCCAAGAGCCTGATAGAAGACGGCATTCCGGTCGCCCCCATGCCCTTCTTGCCCAAGAACCGGGCAAACTAGGCTCTTATCTGAAAGGTTTTCCCAGATGTCGATCCTTATCACCGGCGCCAATCGTGGCATCGGGCTGGCCCTGTGGTCAGCCTATCAGAAGGCAGGTCAGGATGTGACCGGCACAATGCGGACAGCCCCGGTAGAGGGCTACGTTCAACTGGACGTGGCAGACCCAGACTCTCAGGCGGCACTTGGTCGTCATTGGGGGGACCGGTCGCTGGACCTTTTGATCTGTAACGCTGGCATCTACCCTGACAAAGGGCAAAGCCTCGAAACCGGATATCCCGCCGACATGTGGGCCGAGGCGATGGCGACCAATGTCACCGGGGTCTTTCTGACCGTGCAGACCATGTTGCCAGCCCTGCGACGGGCAAAGGGCGCCAGGATCGCGATCATCTCGTCCCAGATGGCCAGTGATGCCCGCGCACCCGGCGGCAGCTATATCTACCGGGCGTCCAAGGCGGCCGCCCTCAATCTAGGGCGCAATCTGGCCAAGGACCTGCAGGCTGACGGCATCTCTGTCGGGATCTATCACCCCGGCTGGGTGCGAACTGAGATGGGGGGCCGCATGGCCGATGTGTCGGTCGAGGATGCCGCGGCCGGGCTGATCGCCCGCTTTGCCGCCCTTTCGCCAGTGACCACCGGCGCATTCGAGGCATTCGACGGCCAGGCGATGGCCTATTGAGCGGCGATGCAACAGGCTCATTGCTCTTGGCCGCAAGGACCATTATGAGGGCGGCGACTTTCGCAGGGACCTAAACATGTCCATCCTCGTCATGAAATTCGGCGGCACCTCTGTCGCCACGCTTGATCGCATCCACCGCGCCTCCAAAAGGGTGGCCGCCGAGGTGGCCAAAGGCCATGACGTGATCGTCATCGTGTCAGCCATGTCGGGTAAGACCAATGAGCTGGTCGGCTGGGTCAATGAGACCTCGCCCCTGTTCGACGCCCGTGAATACGACGCCGTCGTGTCAAGCGGCGAGAACGTGACGGCGGGTCTGATGGCCCTGCGCCTGCAAGAGATGGATATCCCGGCCCGCAGCTGGCAGGGCTGGCAAGTGCCGGTCAAGACGACGTCGGCCCACTCGTCCGCCCGTATCGAGGAAATCCTGCCCGAGAACATCCTGCGCAAGTTTGGCGAAGGGATGAAGGTTGCGGTCGTCGCCGGGTTCCAGGGCGTATCGCCCGAAGGCCGGATCACCACGCTTGGCCGGGGTGGGTCGGATACCACAGCGGTCGCCTTTGCCGCCGCCTTCGATGCGGTGCGCTGCGACATCTACACCGATGTGGACGGCGTCTATACCACCGACCCGCGCATCTGCGACAAGGCCCGCAAGCTGGACCGCATCGCGTTTGAAGAGATGCTGGAACTGGCCTCCCTCGGGGCCAAGGTGCTGCAGACCCGCTCGGTCGAGCTGGCGATGCGGTACAAGGTCAAGCTGCGGGTGCTGTCGAGTTTCGAGGAACAGTCCGACGAGGCGGGAACGCTTGTCTGCGACGAGGAGGATATCATGGAAAGCAATGTGGTTGCCGGTGTCGCCTATTCCCGCGACGAGGCCAAGATGACGCTGATTTCGGTGGCCGACCGGCCCGGCATTGCGGCGGCGATCTTTGGCCCTCTGTCCGAGGCCGGGGTCAATGTGGATATGATCGTCCAGAACATCTCGGAAGAGGGCCGAACGGATATGACCTTTTCCTGCCCCACCGATCAGGTTTTGCGGGCAGAAAAGGCGCTGAACGAAGCCAAGGAACGCGGCGACATCAACTTTCACGACCTGGTGGCCGACAAGGGCGTCGCCAAGGTGTCGGTCGTCGGCATAGGCATGCGCAGCCATGCCGGGGTTGCCGCCCAGATGTTCCGTGCGCTTTCGAAAGAAGGCATCAACATCAAGGTGATCACGACCTCCGAGATCAAGATCTCGGTCCTGATCGACCGCAAATACATGGAATTGGCCGTGCAGGCCCTGCACGACTCCTTCGACCTCGACAAAGCCGCCTGAGATCATTCCAAAGGCGCGTGCTACGCACGCAATGTCGACATCTCGTCACGGCCCTGGCGGGCCGAACCTCGGGTTTGCCTCCGGCGGGGATATTTTCGGCGAGATGAGGAGGTCAAGGTTGGGGGCGTATATCGACAGTGTTTTGCCCCCTCCCTTTTGTCGATCAACTCACCTATACCTAGTTGCTGAAGTTTTGAAGGACGCCGGATGCCGGAACGGATGGAAAGCGAGAGCCGAAAGCTGCTGGGCCGGTTGCGCGAAGCGCTTGCCGATGACAGCGCCGGCCAGGCCCGACTTGATCGGATTGTGCAACTGATCGCGACGTCCATGCAGACGGAGGTCTGTTCGATCTATCTGTTCCGCGATGCCGAAACCCTCGAGCTTTGTGCTACCGAGGGTTTGCAAGCAGAGGCTGTCCACCAGACCAGGATGCGGCTGGGAGAAGGACTTGTCGGCCGTACCGCCAGAACCCGACAGGTGGTCAATACCGCCAATGCCCCGGCGGCCCCCGGATTTCGCTACATGCCCGAGACCGGGGAAGAGCGCTATTCATCCTTTTGCGGTGTGCCGATCCAGCGACTTGGCGACGCTCTGGGCGTTCTTGTCGTCCAGTCCAAATCGGAGCGGGAATTCACAGCCGACGAGATCTATGCCCTGGAGGTCGTGGCTATGGTCCTGGCCGAAATGACCGAGCTTGGCGCTTTTGTCGGGGACGGAGCGGCCTTGTCTGCCCGCCACCAGCGTCCTGCCATGTTCCGCGGAACCATTGGCCAGGAGGGGGCGGCGGAAGGCCAGGTTTATCTCCACGAGCCCCGGGTCGTTGTCACCAACCCCATTTCTGACGATCCCGAGGCAGAGTTGCTGCGCCTGCGCGCCGCGGTTGACCAATTGCGCGCAGCACTTGACCAGATGCTGGAGGGCAATTCGGGTGAAGGCGACCAGGCTGAGGTTCTGGAAGCTTACCGCCTGTTTGCCCATTCCCGCAGCTGGCTGCGCCGCATGGAAGCCGATGTCGAAAGCGGCCTGTCCGCGGAGGCTGCTGTCGAGAAAGAGCAGTCGCTGGCACGGTCCCGTCTGGCCAAGGCAGGGGACGTCTACTTGCGGGACCGCCTGCACGACCTTGATGACCTGTCCAACCGCCTGCTTCGTATTCTGACCGGACAGGGCACCGATACCGGGGCCGAGATGCCTGAAAACGCGGTGCTGGTTGCCCGCAATATCGGGCCGGGCGAATTGCTGGAGTATGGCAAGACCATCAAGGCGATCGTTCTTGAGGAGGGCTCGGTTGGCAGCCATGCCGCCATCGTGGCCCGGGCCTGGGCCATTCCGCTGGTCATCCATGCCAGTGGCATCACCACTGAGGCGCTGAACGGCGACGCTATCCTGGTCGATGGCGACCAGGGCGTTGTTCACCTTCGCCCCGAAGACACCGTCCGGTCTGCCTTTCGCGACAAGACCGCCATGCAGGCCCGCGCGCAGGAGCGCTACACCTCGATCCGTGATCTGCCTGCAAAGGCCCTGTGCGGCTCTGTCGTGTCCCTACAAATGAATGCCGGCCTGATCGCGGATCTGCCGTCGCTGGAACCATCGGGCGCCGATGGTGTCGGACTGTTCCGCACAGAATTGCAATTTCTTGTCCGCAACAAGATGCCGCGCCGATCCGAATTGTCGGCCCTTTATGCCCGGGTGATGGACAGTGCCAAGGGCAAGAGGGTGGCATTTCGTACCCTCGACATCGGCTCGGACAAGGTGCTGAGTTACATGAAGCCGAATGACGAGCCGAACCCGGCGATGGGCTGGCGTGCCATCCGGGTGGGCCTGGACAAGCCCGGCGTCCTGCGGATGCAGTTGCAGGCGCTGATCCGCGCAGCCTCTGGCCGGCCGCTGTCTGTGATGTTTCCCTTTGTCGCCGATCCGTCAGAATTTCAGGCAGCCCGCGCGGAGTGGGACAAGGCCCTGGAGCGGGAAAAGATCCTTGGCCATCCCCTGCCAATCGAGTCCGAAGTGGGCGCGATGCTGGAAACCCCAAGCCTTGCCTTTGCGCCGGACGCCTTCTTTCGGGATGTGGATTTCCTGTCCGTCGGGGGCAACGACCTCAAGCAGTTCTTCTTTGCCGCCGACCGCGAGAACGAGCGGGTCCGCAGGCGCTATGATACCCTTGATACGAGCTTTCTGGGGTTCCTTGAGATGATTCTGGAGCGGTGCAGGGCGGCCGAAACACCCATCAGTTTTTGTGGTGAGGATGCTGGCCGCCCGATAGAGGCACTGGCCTTTGCCGCCCTTGGGTTCCGGTCCTTGTCGATGCGCCCCGCTTCGATCGGGCCGGTCAAGCACCTGTTGCGCCGGGTCAATCTGGACGAGGCCCGGGCGGTCATCGATGAAGCACGCGCCAGTGGCGCCCAATCGGTCCGGGCCCCGCTTACCCAGTGGCTGACAACCCAGCGGACCTGACGCTTCAGGCCCTTTGGACGGGCACCTTGCCCTCAGCCAACACCTTGTGGAAATGGGCCAGGACCTTGTCCTCTCCGTGCGTTCGTACGGCCTGCCGCAGCCCGAAATGTACATGGGCCATTTCGACGTAATAGTCGATGAAGGCGTAGTTGGTCCCTGCCCCAGCCGCCGCCCCGATGACCGGCACCGCCTGGCTGGCCAGCTTCTGGCCAAGGATTGTGGCAAAGCGGGGCGCGATCTTGCCGATCAGGCCGTGCAGCGCGGGCCCGGTCAGGCTAAGGCGGGCCCCGAAAAAGCTGGTGTCGACGCCATCGTCCTGTTCCCCCGGCCCGCCAGAGCCAAAGACGCGCAGGCATTCGATTCGTGTTTCGGCTGAGATGGGGTCTTCGCCGTATTGCTCTGCCACGCCCTGAACCGCCCGAAAGATAACGGTTGTTGCCACTGGCAGTTCGGCCAGAGCGGTGGGAAGACCGCCAAGGCCACCCAATGCACCCGAGATGGTGCCAAGGACCTTATGCGCCCTGTCGCTGGACAGGCTGCGCCCGACGGCCCCCCAGCCTGCACTACGACTGTGGCTGGCCATCTGGTAGCTTTGCGTCAGGGCCGATCGGGCGGCAGCCTCGATCTGGGAACGGGTGCCCTTGGGCAAAAGCCTTAGCCCGTCCTCGACCTGGCCACCGGCAAAGTTGATGACCCGCATCAAAAGCCCGTTGGCCTTGCGCTGTCGCAGGGCCAGGGCCGTGACGTGTGACTGCGCCTCTGCGTCAAACGGGGCCAGGATCATTTCGGGATCAATCACTTTCATGGGGCCAACTCTCCTGTCGCTGCATCAAAGATTGGGAGGGTAGCCCCGGTTTTCAATCCTTGGCCTTGCGGACATGGCCTTTGATCGCCTTCCAGGCATCCCCCCTGAGGGATACGCCAAGGACCCGGTCCGGGTTCGTGGGGGGGGGCATCTTGACGTCTGGCAGTTTGCGAAACCCAAAGCGGGAGTAGTAGGGGGCATCACCGACCAGCATCACCCTGCTCCACCCCAGAACGCGGGCGCGTTCGAGGACGCTGTAGATTAACAGGGCACCCAACCCCTCACCCTGCCGCGTCGGGTGGACGGCAACCGGTCCCAGAAGAACCGCCCGCGCCGGACCGATCCGCACGGGCCAGCAGCGGATCGCCCCACCGACCACCCCCGGCCCATCATCATGGCTTTCGCGTGCGACGAGGCAAAGCTCCGGCACCGGTGGGACCCCGTCGCGAAGACGATAGGAGGACAGTGCCTCGCGCCCCGGGGCAAAGCACAGGTCATAGAGGGCCTCTACCTCCCACCAGTCATCCGGTGTCTCTTGCACCAGTTGCGTCATCACCGTCTCCGCCCGTTTCAGCCCCTTCTTCTGGGGCTGGCCTTGGCTGCAACATGACGGTATGCCAACGGGAAACAAGGGAAAACTGACCATGTTCTATCGCCCCGAGGATGGCCACGGCCTGCCACACAACCCTTTCAATGCGATCATCACGCCCCGGCCCATCGGCTGGATTTCCACGCGTGGGACCGACGGACAGGACAATCTGGCCCCCTATTCCTTTTTCAACGCAGTGGCCTACGAGCCGCCTCAGGTCATGTTCGCCTCCACCTCGGCCAAGCCGGACAGGGACGGCACAAAGGACTCGGTCGCCAATATCCGGGACACCAAGGTTTTCTGCGTCAACGTGGTCGAATACGCCCAGCGGGACGTGATGAACACGACCTCCGGCCCCTGGCCGCGCGAGACGGACGAATTCGACAAGGCCGGGATCGAACGGACAGACTGCGAAACGATTGCCTGTTCGCGGGTCGCCAATGCCCCCGCCTCGCTCGAATGCAAGCTGACGCGGATCGTGCAATTGCCCGGTGCGGCCAACTTTGTGGTGTTTGGAGAGGTGATCGGCGTGCACATGCGGGACGACTGCCTTGTCGACGGCACCTTTGACGTGACAAGGTTTCAGCCACTCACCCGGCTGGGGTATCGTGACTATTCGCGCATCACCGAATTGTTCTCTCTCAAACGCCCCGGCGAATAGACCTGCCTTGCGACGCAGCGCGGCGCATTGACACTTTGTGAGGCAAATTGGCCAAGAATTGCACGGGCAGACAGCAGCCATGCAAGCGGCACCTTCCCCGGCCGCAACAGGCTTTTCCTTGGCCAAAGGCTCGCCTAGGTTGGTGATGGATGTGGAGGTAGGACATGGAAACGGTCATGGGAGTTATCGGCGGGTCCGGCCTATACGAGATCCCCGGCCTTGAAGAGGCAACCTGGCAACAGGTCGACAGCCCCTGGGGCGCCCCTTCTGATGCCATCCTGACCGGGCGATTGGACGGTATCAGGCTGGCCTTCCTGCCCCGCCATGGCCGGGGTCACGTGCATTCACCGACCACGGTGCCATACCGGGCCAATATCGACGCGCTCAAACGGTTGGGGGTCACGGATGTGATCTCGGTTTCGGCCTGCGGGTCGTTTCGGGAAGAGCTGGCCCCCGGCGATTTCCTGATCGTGGACCAGTTCATCGACCGGACCTTTGCCCGCGAAAAGTCGTTCTTCGGGACCGGCTGCGTCGCCCATGTCAGCCTGGCCCATCCGACCTGTGGCCGGCTGGGGCAGGCAGCGGCCCAAGCGGCCGAGGCCGCCGGGGTCAAAGTTCACCGTGGCGGAACCTATCTGGCGATGGAGGGACCACAATTCTCGTCCATTGCGGAGAGCAGGCTCTACAAAAGCTGGAGCTGCGATGTCATCGGCATGACCAACATGCCCGAGGCCAAACTGGCCCGCGAGGCAGAGCTTTGTTATGCCTCCGTCGCCATGATCACCGATTATGATAGCTGGCACGAAGGGCATGACACCGTCGACATCAGCAAGATCCTCGCCACTTTGGCGGGCAATGTAGATGTTGCCCGCAAACTGGTCGCAGGCATGCCCGGCCGATTGGGGGCAGTTCGAGGGAGTTGCCCCCACGGATGCGACCACGCTCTGGACCACGCGATCATGACGACCCCGGACAAGCGGGACCCAGATCTCTTGTCCATGCTGGATGCGGTGGCAGGTCGGGTGTTGTGAAAGGCCCGCTTTTTGGACTGACCTTTGGGGGTAATACTGTCAGGACATGTCGTATCCGCACAGGGGGGCGAGACCGAAATCAGAAACCTCTACTATGACGAAAAGTCCATCCATTGCGAAGTCACCATTCTTGTCAACAAGCTCGCGCCACACGGTCAGATGGCCCTTCTTCGCCACGACACCATTGCAACCACCAATAGCTGGAAAAGCCCATGAAAAACGTCAAGGACCTTATCCGCACGATCCCCGACTTCCCCCATGAAGGGATCATGTTCCGCGATGTGACGACGCTCTTCGGGGATGCCAGAGGCTTTCGCATGGCCATCGACCAGTTGCTGCATCCCTACGCCGCGACCGCGATCGATAGGGTCGCCGGACTGGAAGCACGGGGCTTCATCCTGGGAGGGGCCCTTGCCCATCAACTCTCGGTCGGGTTCGTGCCCATTCGCAAGAAGGGCAAGCTGCCCGGACGCACGATCGAGCAGGGCTACAAGCTCGAGTATGGGGAAGCGATCATGGAGGTTCATGACGATGCGCTACAACCCGGCGAGAAGGTCCTCCTGGTCGACGACCTCCTCGCAACCGGCGGGACGGCCGAAGCCGGGATCAAGCTGATCGAACGACTGGGGGCCGTGGTGGTGGGATGTGCCTTCGTTATCGACCTGCCAGAACTTGGCGGGCGGGCCCGATTGGAAAATCTTGGCATGCAGGTGCACGCACTTTGCGCCTTTGAAGGGACTTAACGTAGACAAGAAGGGGCGCTGCCCCCGCGCCTACGGCGCTCCCCCGGAATATTTTTGGCAAGAAAAAGCGCAGGTGCGCCCCAACCACAGTGCCTGCTATAGCTTGGACGTTTGATCCAGCGGTTGGGGCGGCTTTTCCTTGCGGGGCCATCGGCTTTCCAGCCTGTGCCTTGAACTCAGTCTGACAGATGGGAGTTAAGGAATGATTGCAGGCTTTTTCTTGCCTGAAATATTCCCGCCGGAGGCATCCATCACTTGCCATCCCAAAGTTGTCTTAGGGGTCAAGCCTGCCGCAAGACTGCACCGGGGTTGAGAATGCCAAGCGGGTCCAACGCTGCTTTGATGGACCGCATCATCAACAGTTTGACGGGGTCACCGTATTTTTCAAGATCGTCCACCTTCAACCTACCGATCCCGTGCTCAGCGCTGACGGACCCATCCATTGCGTGGGTCAGATCGTGCAGTGCCGTTTTGACCTGTGCCCTTTCGGCCAGGTGATCGGCAGCGCTTTGCCCCATTTGGGGAAAGACGTTGTAGTGGAGGTTGCCGTCACCAAGGTGCCCGAAGCAATTGATGCGGAAGCTTCCGATACGATCGATGGCGTCCTTGCCCTGCCGAATGAAATCCGGCACGGCGGACAAGGGTAGCGAGATATCATGCGAGCTTACCGATCCGATCCGTCTGTTGGCCTCGGGTATGCTTTCCCGGATGGACCAGAAGGCAGCACGCTGCGCTTCGGACTGGGCAATGACACCGTCCTGGGCCAATCCCGCCTCGAAGGCCGCTTCGAACAGAGCCTCCAGCGCCGACTGAGCTGCGATCCCGACCGGCAGGCCAAGATCTATCAGCACCATCCATTCGGGCGTGGCTTCGAAGGGCAGTCTTATCTCGGGGCCGACTTCGGCAAGGAAATCCAACCCCTGTCTGTGCATGAGTTCAAAGGCAGATACGCTTTCCCCGACCTGCGACTGGGTCATCGCGAGCAGGCTCAGCGCCGCCTCGGGCGATGAAACCGCGAAAAGCGCGGTGCCGTAGCTTGCCGGCCGCGGCATCAGGCGCAGGCTGGCGGCGGTGATGATCCCCAGCGTCCCTTCGGACCCAATGATCAGGTCGCGCAGGTCATAGCCGGTATTGTCCTTGCGCAGCCTGCTCAGCCCGTTCCAGATAATCCCATCGGCCGTGACGACCTCCAGTCCCAGGCACTGCGCGCGGGCGTTCCCGTAGCGCAGCACATTGACGCCCCCAGCGTTGGTTGCCAGAAGGCCCCCGATCCGTGCAGAGCCTTCGGAGGCCAGAGACAGCGGGAAAAGCCGGTCCTCCGCCTCAGCCGCGGCCTGGATATCAGCGAGGATCGTTCCGCCATCTGCGATCAGAACATTCTCGGCAGGATAGACCGCCCGTATGCGCCGCATCCGTTCCAGCGACAGGATGATGGGCATCGGCCCTTCGGGATAGATCTGCCCACCCACGAGACCGGTCCCTCCCCCATAGGGCACGATACCGACGCGCGCAGCCGCACAGGCCCGCACAATGGCAGCAACTTCTTCCGTCGTGGCAGGTGCCAGAACCTCGCCCATCCCGGACCAGCGCCCACGAGGTTCCTGAAGGTAGCCTGGCTTTGCGTCCCGAAAGGTCGCGGCAGGCAAAGTGCCACGCAGGGACGCAATAAATTCGGGGCTGGCGGGATTAAGCATGTAGGGGGCCTCCTGTTGGCCCCCAAGATCAATCATGGGTGGCGGGTGGGGGCAAGTCAGTCTGACAACAACCGAGGCTCCAGCACCATCACCGACGGCCGATCCGGAAGGGTCTGCAGGGACAGGGTCAGGTCTGACACGCCCACCCGTTCGATGGCGAATTCATCCGACATGCCCACAAGGAAGGTATCCAGCGTGCTGCGTCCAAACCAGTGCATCGGGATCACCACCCGTGCCCGCAAACGCTCCATCACCGAAATCATCGTCGGCAGGTCGAGCGTCAGCCCCCCGTCCACCGGCGCCATCACCACATCCATCCGCCCCAGAAGGGCGTATTGCAGCGGGGTTGGTTCGTGGTGAAGGTGGCCGAGGTGTCCGATGCAAAGGCCCGCCACCTCAAACACGAAGATCGAATTTCCATTTTCCCGCACCCGTCCTTGCGACCGCAGGTCGGTGTGGACGTTGCGCACCAGCATTTCGCCCAAGTCGAGATAGTGTTCCCTTGGCCCGTCCGGCAATGGCCAGCCTTCGAGGACATATTTTATCCCGGGATCAGGGACGGGTGTGTAATGCGTGCTGTGCGCATTGTTCATGGTCACAAGATCGGGGATGAAATCGACGTTCCCGAAGTAGCCGGTAAAGTCGGTCATGGCGGACAGGCCGCCCGGCGTCTGGAGCATGAACATGGCGTGATCGAGGTAGCTGATCCGGACAGAATCCTCAGGGACCGGGTCGCGGAACGCTGCCTGCAACGGCTGCTCTGGCCCCGGATCGCCCAAGGCCAGCGCGACGCAATGACTTGGGATACGCTGCTGGGACAGCACCGGGCTGGCGACTAGGAGACTGGTCAGAAGGATGAGGTACCGCATGCCTCAGCTTTCGCCAGCAGCCGCCCAGCTGTCACCTGTTGAAATTGACGCAGGGGCAACCTGGCAAACACATCCGCTTGAGGTGCCTACTATTCGGGCAGGTAATCAGCCCGCGTCCGTCCGGCCCCGCCGGTCGCTGCGCAGGTTGGCGTATAGCACATGATTGCGCCAACGACCGTTGATTTGCAGATAGCTTTGGGCAACGCCCTCGTACTTGTAGCCGCATTGTTCGAGCAAACGACGCGACGGGACGTTCTCGGGCAGGCATCCTGCCTCGATCCTGCTGATCTCGAGCGTGGTAAAGGCATAATGGACGAGCGCGGTGATCGCCTCGCGCATGTAGCCGTGACGGGCATAGGGCTGGCCGATCCAGTAGCCGGTGGTCCCGGCCTGGGCCGGTCCCCGGCGGATGTGGTCCAGCGTGATCGCGCCCAGAAGGGCCGAATCGCTGCGCCGGATCAGAAACAGCGGGACCGCCGTGCCGTTCGATATCGACCTTTGCGCCCAGTAGACCCGATTGGTGAATGATTTTCTGCTAAGGTGGTCCGGGGCCCAGGTCGGCTCCCACGGGGTCAAAAAGTCACGCGATGCATCGCGCAGCGAGGACCAGGATCGGTAATCGCCATGCTCAGGGGGCCGCAGAACCATCCGCTCGGTTTCGAGCCGGACCTTCCGCCGCTGCCGAAGCATCAGGCAGCTAGCCTTTCCCGCAGGCTGTCCAGTGTCGGGGCGGCCGATGCAGGTCCATATAGGGCAAGGGCCGTGCCGGTTCGACCGGCCATCTTTTCCGCGAACGTGCGGACATCTGCGACGGTCACGGCGTCGATCTTGGCAACTGTCTCTTCCACCCCCGGGACGCGGCCCCAGATCGACAGCATCCGTGCCAGACGCTCGGCCCGATTGGACGGGCTTTCCAGCCCCATCAGCATCCCGGCCTTCATCTGGGTGCGGGCGCGGGCAACCTCTGCTTCGGACATATCCGAGGCTGCACGCTTCATTTCGTCGACGGTGATCCGGGTCAGCTCTGCAATGTCTTCAGCAGAGGTGCCCGCGTAGATCGTGGTCAGGCCGGTGTCCTCATAGGCCCCGGCCTGGGCAAAGATCGTGTAGCACAGGCCCTTGTTCTCGCGGACCTCCTGGAACAGGCGCGAGGACATGCCCCCGCCCATCGCATTGGCATAGATCTGGGCCGTGTAGATCGCGGGATCGCGATAGTTCGGTCCCTCAAGGGCCAGGGCAAAATGCACCTGCTCCAACGCTTTGACTTCGCGCCGTTCGCCACCCTGGAAGCGGGCGGGTTGGATAAGGGCCGGTTCGGCGATGGGGGACATATGGCCAAACATGGCCTCGGCCTCGCGGCAGATTGCGTCATGATCGACGGCGCCAGCGGCACACAGGATCATCTGGCCTGGACCATAGTGTTCGCCCACAAAGGTGGAAAAATCATTCCGGGAAAAGGCGGACACACGTTCCGTCGGGCCCAGAATGGTGCGGCCCAGCGGTTGGTCGGGATAAGACACCTCTTGCAGCCAGTCAAAGACGATATCGTCCGGGGTATCGAGGGTCTGGCCGATTTCCTGAAGGATCACCCCACGCTCAACCTCGATCTCGCCGGGGTCAAACACCGGGTTCAGCAGGATATCCCCGATCACGTCGATGGCCAGCGCCACGTCGTCTTCAAGAACCCGGGCGTAGTAGGCTGTCATCTCGCGGCTGGTGTAGGCGTTGATATAGCCCCCCACATCCTCGATCGCCTCGGCAATCGCGAGGGCCGACCGGCGCTTGGTTCCCTTGAACGCCATATGTTCAAGGAAATGGGCAATGCCATTCTGTTCGATCCGCTCGTGCCGGCCACCTGCAAGAACCCAGATGCCCACAGAGGCCGATTTCAGGCCGGGCATCGATTCTGTGGCAATGCGAAACCCGTTGGACAGAGTGTGAATTTGAACGCTCAAGTGGTGATCCGTTCCCGTATAAGGGCCTGTAATGCAGCAAGATCGTTGGGGACCTGCGTCACCCGCTCCGGACGCTCATACAGGTCCGCCATCCGGGATGGAAGAGGGGGCCTTATGCCTGTCGCCGCCTCGACGGCATCCGGGAATTTGGCCGGGTGGGCCGTGGCAAGTGTAACCATCGGACTGGGTCCGGTGAAAGGCTCGGCCACATGAACGCCAACGGCGGAATGGGGACATAAAAGCTCGCCGGTGGTGGCCAGCGTCCTTTTGATTGTCGCGCTGGTGTCAGCCTCTGACGCCCTGCCGCTGTCGAAATGATCCCGTAGGAATTCCCAGGCCCCCTGCCCTATTGCGAAGCCGTCCCTTTCCTTCAGTTCGGCCATCTGGTTTGCAACAACCAGACCGTCCCGGTCGTAGGCATCAAAAAGAACCCGTTCAAAGTTCGAGGAAACCTGGATGTCCATCGACGGACTGATAGAAGGGGTGACCCCTTCCTTGATCTGCTGACCGGTCTGCAAGGTCCGGTGCAGGATGTCGTTCTGATTGGTCGCCACCACCAGCTGGGCGATGGGCAGGCCCATCCGCTTGGCGATGTAGCCGGCAAAGATGTCGCCAAAGTTGCCTGTGGGCACGGTGAAACTGACCTGCCGATAAGGCGCCCCAAGGCTGACGGCGGCAGTAAAGTAGTAAACGACCTGCGCCAGAACGCGGGCCCAGTTGATGGAATTGACGCCGGCCAGTCCAACGGAATCCCGAAACGCCAGATCGTTGAACATGTCCTTCACCGCCGCCTGGCAATCGTCAAAGTCGCCGTCCAGGGCCAGGGCATGCACGTTGGCCTCGGTTGGTGTCGTCATCTGGCGGCGCTGCACCTCGGACACCCGACCGTGAGGATAAAGGATGAAGACATCGACATTCGTCAGACCGCGAAACGCCTCGATCGCGGCAGAACCGGTGTCGCCACTGGTCGCCCCGACAATCGTGATCCGTTTGCCTGATCGGCTGAGCGAGGCCTGGAACATCTGCCCGATCAACTGCATGGCAAAGTCTTTGAAGGCCAGGGTCGGGCCGTGAAACAGCTCTAGCAGAAAATGGTTCGGGGCAAGCTGAACCAGAGGGGCGCGGGCCTTGTGGCCGAAGCCGGAATAGGCCTTTGAGATGAGCTGGCGAAAGGTCGCGTCGTCGAAAGTGTCGCTCAGGTAGGGTTTCATGACCCGGAAGGCCACTTCTTCATAGGTCAGTCCGGCAAGGGCCGCGATCTGAACGGCTGTCATCGAAGGCACGTGTTCGGGGATGTAGAGGCCGCCGTCGCGGGCCAGTCCCGTCAGCATGGCTTCTTCAAAACTAAGGACAGGGGCGCGTCCCCGGGTTGATATGTAACGCATGGTCAATCCTTCCGGCGCAGGGTCCGTACAATCAGAAAACCGCTCATCACCGCCCAGACAAGAGCAAGCGAGAACCACGTGATTGCATAGTTAAGGTGATCGTTGGGAATGCCCGCCGTGTCTATAGGCAAGGGCGTTATGGCAGCGGTCGATCCCGTCTGAGTCCGTGCCACCACAAGGACCGGCTCTGTCCCAAGAGAAGCGGCCATTGCCGGAAGATCGCGGGCGAACCAGATGTTTTTGTTCAGGTCCGGCTCGGGCGTCCAGTTGTCCACCTCATCCGGCCAAAGGAGGTTACCGACGACGGTAACGTTCGCCTCGGACCGGTCCAGGTCCTTGTCCTCGAGCGTGATGAAACCGCGGTCCACCAGCAAACGGGTCCCGTCGGAAACCTGCATGACGGCGATATCACGGTATCCGGCGCCCAGGTTGTCGGCTGCGGTCAGGACGTGAACCTCCTCCGCGAGGAGGTCACCCGTTACGGTGACCGGCAGGTATTCGTCCCGCCCCTCATCCGGTTGGGATGGTAGCTCGACCGGGGCCGCCACGATGCGGGCTTCGATTTCAGCAAGGATGCCTTCTTTCCAGGTCAGACGCTGGACTTGCCAAATTCCGAGACTGACCAGGACAGCGACGCCCAGGACACCCATCAGGACCGGAAAAATCAGTCGGCGCATTGTGCCTCTTTCTCATGACGAAACGCGCGAGGGGCACCCCGCGCGTTCGGCTTTTGGCGTTGAGTTCAACAGGTAAGGTGGGTCATGACCCACCTTACGTCCCGGTTCAGCCGCCCCAGATATAAACGGCGAAGAACAGGAAAAGCCAGACCACATCCACAAAGTGCCAGTACCAGGCAGCAGCCTCGAAACCAACGTGCTTCTCGGGTGTGAAGTGCCCACGATAGACCCGCAACAGGCAGACACCAAGGAAGATGGTCCCGATGACGACGTGGAAGCCGTGGAAACCTGTCGCCATGTAGAAGTTGGCGCCGTAGATGTTGCCGGCAAACCCAAAGGCTGCGTGGCTATATTCGTAGACCTGGAACACGGTGAAGATTGCGCCCAAAGCGATGGCCAGGATCAGGCCCTTCTTCATGTCTTCACGGTTGTTTTCATGGACGAGGGCATGGTGCGCCCAGGTCGCCGCCGCGCCAGAACACAGCAGGATCAGCGTGTTGATCAGCGGCAGGTGGAAGGGGTCAAAGGTCTCGATCCCGGCCGGCGGCCAGACACCATCCTGGATCGGGCTCATCGGTCCCATCGGGTACATGGCGTGCTTGAAGAACGACCAGAACCATGCGGCAAAGAACATGACCTCAGACATGATGAACATGATGAAGCCGTAGCGCAGGCCGATCCGGACGACAGGCGTGTGATCGCCCGCATTGCTTTCGGCGACGACTTCGGACCACCAGGCAAACATGGTGTAGAGCACGCCGGCAAAGCCGATCAGAAAGGCATAGGGCCCATGGTCGTGCATCCAGAGCGTCGCCCCGAACAGCATGACAAAAGCCGCCACCGCACCGGCGAACGGCCAGATGGAGGGGGTCAGAATGTGATAGTCGTGGTTCTTTTCATGCGCCATTGCAGAGTTCCCTCAGGCTTGGTCTGGTCTTCAGTTAGTGTCTATGACGCGCCCGGCTTCGGCTGTCAAAGGCGCAGGCAGGACAAGAGCCGCCTGTTCCTCAGCCGTATCCTCCGGCAGGTCGATCTCGTAGAATGTGTAGCTTAGAGTGATCGTGTGAACATATTTGCCTTCACGGTCCTCGACGATAGCCGGATCGACAAAGAAGCTGACCGGCATCAGGACAGTCTCGCCCGGCTGCAACAGCTGTTCGGTAAAGCAAAAACACTCGATCTTGTCGAAAAAACCACCCGCCGCATAGGGCGTGACGTTGTAGGCGGCCTGTCCTGCCACAGGATGGTCGGTCGGATTGTGCGCCTCGTAAAAGGCAAGACCCGTCTCCCCGATCCGAAGCGTCATCTGACGTTCGACCGGCTTGAAGGTCCAGGGCATGCCGCTTTCCGTTGAGGCGTCAAACCGGACGGTTATCGTCTGGTCCAGAACAACATCGCTGTCTGCATAGGCGACATCCGTCGCGCCACCAAACCCGGTGACCCTGCAGAACCAGTCATAAAAGGGCACTGACGCCCAGGCGAGCGATCCCATGATCACAACGACCATAGCAGCCTGTGCGGCCGTGCGGTTGGGTCCTTGAAGACGCGGTAAAATTTTCATTGTCCAACCTCGTCGGTCGCCCGAAGCTGGTCAGCCGCTTTTATTGATGCGGGCTCGATCGCAGGACGGGCAACGTGATCGAAGGTCTCGAACTGGCGAATGTCGCTCAGCCCCAGGACCTTGACGACCGTCAGACCGAAAACGATCCCGACCATTCCGACAAGCAAAAGTCCAACCCCGAAGTTCCGCCCCCGGCGGCGAGTGTGCAGCTCGTGTTCTACTTTGATGCCCATCACCAGATCGCCCAGCCAAGGTACCGAAGCAAGGCTTCGACGAGTAATGCCCCGAAATGCAGGAACAGGTAGCTCAGCGAAATGCGAAAAAGCCATTTTTCAGTCGCGTATCCATCAGCCTCGGCGATCGTCTCGTCACGCTTCCACACTAGAAATGCCCCCCAAAGGAACCGCAGGTTGAGCACGATGGACAGGGCCAGGTAGAAGGCCCCACCAATGGAGGTAAAGGCGATCCCGACAGCCACTGGCACCAGAAAGATCGTATAGCCAAGAACGTGGTTTCGCGTGACCCTGCGCCCGTGGCTTTCCGTCAACATCGGTACGCCCGCGTCGCCGTAGTCGGTTTTGACAAACAGAGCCAACGCCCAGAAGTGCGGCGGCGTCCACATAAAGATCAAGGCGAACATAAGCGCGCTTTCCACGCTCACGCCGCCCGTGGCGACGGCCCAGCCGATCATCGGAGGGAAGGCACCAGCAGCGCCGCCAATGACGATGTTCTGCGGCGTCGACCGCTTGAGCCACATGGAATAGATCACGGCGTAGAAGAAAATCGTAAAGGCCAGCAGACCGGCCGCCAAGGCATTGGTCGCCAACCAAAGCAGGACGACCGAAAAGCCTGACAGGGCAAGCCCAAGGCCCAGCGCCTCTTGCGGGGTGACCTTGCCCGCCGGGATGGGCCGCTTCGCGGTTCGCTTCATCAAGACGTCAATGTCGGCGTCCCACCACATGTTCAGCGCGCCCGAGGCGCCAGCCCCAACAGCGATGCACAAAATAGCAACAAACCCGATAAACGGGTGGATCCCAACCGGCGCGACCAGCAGGCCCACCAATGCGGTAAACACGACCAGCGACATCACCCGCGGCTTTAGAAGGGCAAAGTAGTCACCCATCCCGGCCTCGCCCGTGCGGGCGTCGGACTGCATCGCTTCTGTCAGGCTCGCATCAGTCATCATCATCCTTGTCGGGCGAACCGTGCCCTTTCTAGCCAGAGGTCGGGCGATATAGCCCGACCCTTATTTCCGCACCCCCAGCGCCTCAAAGCGGCCCACCGGGGAAGGTGGGGCTCCACCCTAGGTTCTTAGCCGGACCTAGCTGGCCGGGTAGTCTTCCTTGGCCGATGCCAGCCACGCATCGTAGACTTCTTGTGCAACGACCTTAACCGTGATGGGCATGTAGGCATGCGCCTGACCGCACAGCTCAGAGCATTGGCCGAAGTAGACGCCTTCCTGCTCTGCTGCGAACCAAAGCTGGGCCAGACGTCCGGGAACGGCGTCCTGCTTCACCCCGAAGGCCGGGACCGTCCAAGAGTGAATGACATCTGCTCCGGTCACTTGCATGACGATCGTCGCACCAACAGGAACCACAACTGCCGTGTCAGTCGCCAAAAGGTGCAGGCTTTCGTCGTAACCGTAGTCGGCCAGCTCATCCTCGGCCAGCATAAAGCTTTCGAACGAAACGGCTTCGTCGACATACTCGTAGCCCCAGTACCACTGGTAGCCCGTGACCTTGATGGTGATGTCAGCCTCGGGGATTTCCTGCTGTTTGAACAGAACCGGCAGAGAGAAGGCGCCGATGAAGACCAAGATAACCACAGGCACAATCGTCCAGGCCACTTCGAGAGGCGAGTTGTGGGTGAATGTCGCAGGCGTCGGATTCACGCGGCTGTTGTAACGCATGATCACAAAGATCAGCAGGCCGGTCACAAACAAGGTGATGGCCGTGATGATCACGAGGATCATGCCATCGAGCCAGTGAATATCGCGCGCAAGCTCTGTTGCGGCGGGCTGCCAGCCCATAGCGCCATCTGTAGGCTGGCCGATGATCGGCAGATCCTCGATCGCGGTCTGTGCCGCAACGGCGGTGCCAGCAATAGCGGCCCCAATGCTCGTTGCGAAAAGGCTGAACATCTTGGTCATTTGCATGTCGTTCCCTTCCGTGAGGCCCTTGCTTCGGGCTCTCTGAACCCCAACTTGGTGGAATCCGATTGTCTCGGAAGTCTCTTCACATATCCTGAACCGCATCACAAGAAGTCCGGTTGCGGCAAACGGACGCTTTTATGGCCTGGCCCCCTCAATTGGGCCCCGGCCCGGAACAAGGAATACCAGCAATGGCCCAAGACCCCTTCCGTCCCTTCGAAACAGCCCTTGATCGGGATCAGGCCCTTGCGTTGCTGCGCGAGGCTGTTGCAGGGGCCGACGATGGCGAACTGTTCCTCGAACGGCGCCGGTCCGAAGTGACGTCCTTTGACGACGGGCGGCTCAGATCGGCCAGCTACGACGCCTCTGAGGGATTCGGCCTGCGTGCGGTTCGGGGTGAAACGGCGGGCTACGCCCATTCGACCACCATCGATGAACACGCCCTGCGCCGTGCGACAGAAACCGCCCGCCTTGCCGTGGGTGCGGGCGGCGGCACTCTGGCGGACGGACCTGTCGGGACCAATCAAAAGCTGTATTCGGACGAAGACCCGGTCGAAGGCACGTCCTTTTCGGTCAAGGTCGACGTCCTGAAAGAGATCGACGCCTACGCCCGCGCCCTTGATCCGCGCGTGGTTCAGATCTCTGCAACGCTGTCGGCCAGCTTCCAGGAGGTCGTGATACTGCGTCCCGAGGGCACGTTGGTCACGGACATCCGCCCGATGTCCCGGCTGAACGTCAGCGTCATCGTGGAAGAAAATGGCAAACGCGAAGGTGGCGGCGCCGGGGCCGGTGGCCGGCATGGGCTGATCGGGCTGATCGGGCGGGACCACTGGGAAGGCGCCGTGCAAGAGGCCCTTCGTATCGCTCTGGTCAACCTTGAGGCCGAGGCGGCCCCGGCCGGCATGATGGATGTCGTCCTTGGGCCGGGTTGGCCCGGCATCCTGCTGCACGAGGCTGTCGGCCACGGCCTGGAAGGCGACTTCAACCGCAAGGGATCATCCGCATTTGCCGGTCTGATGGGCCAACAGGTGGCGGCCAAAGGGGTCACGGTCCTTGATGATGGGACCATCCCTGACCGTCGGGGCTCTATCACGGTGGATGACGAAGGCACCCCTTCGGCCAGAAACGTCCTGATCGAGGATGGGGTTCTGGTCGGCTATATGCAGGACCGGCAGAATGCCCGGCTGATGGGTGTCGCGGCCACCGGCAACGGCCGGCGCGAAAGCTACGCCCATATCCCGATGCCACGCATGACCAACACCTACATGCTGGGTGGCACCGCCGCTCCGGCCGATATGGTGGCCGAGTTGCAGGATGGTATCTATGCCGTCGGCTTTGGCGGGGGGCAGGTCGATATCACCTCGGGCAAGTTCGTCTTTTCCTGCACCGAGGCCTATCGTGTCCGCAACGGCAAGGTCGGCGCACCTGTCAAGGGGGCAACCCTGATCGGTGACGGTGCGACGGCGCTAAAGCAGATCAGGGCGATCGGGAACGACATGGCGCTCGACCCCGGTATCGGCAATTGCGGCAAGGCCGGGCAATGGGTGCCCGTCGGAGTCGGCCAGCCCTCGCTTCTGATCGGAGGGCTGACTGTCGGGGGGGCGGCGGCGTAGGCGCCCTCAGGTCGCGCAGGCCCGGCAAAGCGGGGTCGCGGGCAGCAGGTCCAGTCGGGCCTCAGCGATCTCTGTCCCGCATTTGACGCAGGCCCCGTACTCCCCGGCATCCATGCGGGTCAGGGCAGCGTCGATCTGCGCGATCTCCTGAGCCGCGCTCATTTCCATGCCCTCCAGAACCTCGTCGGCCTCGCGCTCGGTCGCGAGATCGTCCCAGTCTTTGGTATCGTGCGAGACAAGCTCGGCCTCGATGGCTTCGGCCCGGGATAGAAGCTCGGCCCGGCGGGCGGTGAGTTGATGGCGACGTTCGGTAATGGTGGTCATAGCGGTCCTCCTGTTTGAAACAAGGGTGGCGCGATGACAGCCGCTGCGCATTGATCAGGATCAAGCCACTTGTCCCAAAGTAGCGGCGAAAGAAACTCAGTTTGATTCACCTGGCGTTAACCACCAACCTCCTAAACCTACTCCTGCAACAGGACGAGGTTCAGGATGGCCGGGGCAACACCTTCTTCCACTCACCCCCCACTCCCACCCACCATGGAAGACGAACGGCTCTCCTGTCTTCGCCTGTTGCGCTCTCGCCGGGTCGGCGTTGCGACCTACTGGCGGATGTTGGCCGAACATGGCAGCGCATCGGCGGCCCTTGCCGCTTTGCCCGAGGTTGCCCGGGCGGCTGGGATGGAGGACTACACCCCCTGCCCTGAACACGTCGCGCTGTCAGAGATGAAGGCGTCGCGGCAACGCGGGGCCAGACTAGTCTGCCATTGGGAAGATGCCTACCCAAAGACATTGACGTCGCTGGAGGACCAGCCGCCGTCTCTATGGTGCCTTGGTGACATCGGACTGTTAGATCGGCCAATGGTCGCCCTTGTTGGTGCCCGCAATGCATCTTCGCTCGGGACGCGGATGGCCAGACAGATCAGCGCGGACCTCGGGGCGGCAGGATATGTCGTGGTCTCGGGTCTTGCGCGCGGCATTGATGCAGCAGCCCACGACGCTTCTCTTGCAAACGGAACCGTCGCCGTCATGGCAGGCGGCGTCGACGTTGTTTATCCGGCCGAAAACACCGCTCTGGCCGAAAAGATCGGCCAGCAAGGGCTGATCCTGTCGGAGCAGGCCATCGGACTGCAACCGCAGGCGCGCCACTTCCCAACACGCAACCGGATTGTTTCGGGACTGGCCCGGGCCGTTGTCGTGATCGAGGCGGCGGCAAAGTCCGGCAGCCTGATCACCGCGCGCACCGCACTTGACCAAGGGCGAGAGGTCTTTGCAGTCCCCGGCCACCCCTTCGATGCTAGGGCCGCCGGATGCAACCTGTTGCTGCGCGACGGGGCGCAAATGGCCCGATCTGCACAGGACGTGATTGAGCACCTGGGCCACGAAACAAAAGGCCCCAACACCGCCACCGCCACGCCCCTCCGCCCACCAACGGAACGCCACGCAAAACCAAAACGCAGCCTGCAGGATACCGCCGCGCTCCACGGCCTGATCCTTGACCGTCTTGGCCCCTCGCCTTTGGCAGAGGACCAGTTGATCCGGGATCTGTCGACCTCGAGCGAGGGCATCGCCCCGGCCCTGATCGATCTGGAACTGTCGGGCCAGATCGTCCGACAGGCGGGCGGACTGATCACCCGGGCGGTGTGACTTCGCCAAAACATGACCCGAATTTCCAGCCCTAAAGGGCTGTCGCGTCACCTTGTTCAAACGGATGTTTCCCCGCATTGACATTCGACGGATCGACCGCACATGTTGCGCGGCCATAAGCGCTGCAAGTCAAGTCCAGAGGTCATCATGCCAGTCGTCGTTGTCGAATCGCCCGCTAAGGCCAAGACAATCAATAGTTATCTTGGATCAGACTTCACGGTTCTGGCGTCTTTCGGTCACGTCCGTGACCTGCCACCAAAGGACGGATCGGTAAACACAGACGACGACTTTGCCATGTTGTGGGAGGTCGCCGCCGACTCGCGTAAGCACGTCAAGGCCATCGCAGACGCCCTCAAGGACGACCCTGAACTGATCCTCGCCACCGACCCCGATCGCGAGGGCGAGGCGATTTCGTGGCACCTGACAGAGGCGCTTTTGGCCCGCAAGGCGATCAAGAAGGACACCCCCGTCAGCCGGGTTGTGTTCAACGCCATCACCAAGGCCGCCGTGACCGAGGCGATGAAAAACCCCCGGCAGGTCGACGCCCCCCTGGTCGAGGCTTACCTGGCCCGCCGGGCGCTGGACTACCTTGTCGGGTTCAACCTGTCGCCCGTCCTTTGGCGCAAGCTGCCCGGGGCAAAATCGGCAGGCCGCGTGCAATCCGTCTGCCTGCGCCTCATCGTTGAGCGCGAAATGGAGATCGAGGCCTTCCGCGCCCAGGAATACTGGACCGTTTCCGCGCAGCTCGCCACTCCGCGCGGCCAGACCTACGAGGCGCGACTGACCACGCTCACTGGCAAGAAGCTCGACAAGTTCGACCTGCAGGACGGGACCGCCGCCGAATTGGCTGTTCAGGCCATCCGCTCACGCGACCTGACCGTTCAGTCGGTCGAGGCGAAACCCGCCAGCCGCAACCCTGCACCACCCTTTATGACCTCGACCTTGCAACAGGAGGCGAGCCGCAAGTTCTCCATGGGTGCTCGCCAGACGATGAGCGCGGCGCAGCGGCTCTATGAAGCGGGCCTTATTACCTACATGCGGACCGACGGGATCGACATGGCGCCCGAGGCCGTCATGGCCGCCCGAGAGGCGATCAAGGAAAAGTTTGGCGACAAATACGTCCCCTCCTCACCCCGGATGTACAAGAACAAGGCCAAGAACGCGCAAGAGGCCCACGAATGTATCCGGCCGACAGACATGATGCTGTCTGCAGAACAGGCCCGGATCAGCGACGCCGATCAGCGCAAGCTTTATGACCTGATCTACAAACGCACCATCGCCAGCCAGATGGAGGCCGCCCGGATGGAGCGGACGACCGTCGAAATCGGCAGCAGCGACGGCCAGGTCGGCCTGCGGGCCACCGGTCAGGTCGTCTTGTTCGAAGGCTTCATCGCTATCTACGAAGAAGGCCGCGATGATTCCGTGACCGACGACGAAGACAAGCGTCTGCCGCAGATCAGCCAGGGCGAAGCGGCCACCAAAAAGGACGTCACACCCGAACAGCACTTCACCCAGCCGCCGCCCCGCTATACCGAGGCGACATTGGTCAAACGGATGGAAGAGCTGGGGATCGGCCGCCCCTCCACCTACGCCTCGATCGTCACCACGATCCAGGAACGGGACTATGTGTCCAAGGACAAGGGCCGCCTGATCCCTCAGGACAAAGGCCGGCTCGTGACGGTCTTTCTGTCGAACTATTTCCATAAATACGTCGAGTATGACTTTACCGCCGACCTCGAAGACCAACTCGACAAGGTCAGCGCCGGAGAGGCCGACTACAAGGACGTCCTGCGCAGGTTCTGGCGGGACTTTTCCGCCGCCATCGCCGAAACGGCCGAGTTGCGGATTACGGATGTCCTGGAAAAGATCAACGAGGTCCTCGAACCGCATCTCTTTCCGCCCAATGCCGAAGGCACCGACCCCCGGCTATGCCCCAATTGCGGGGCCGGGCGGCTCTCCATGCGCACCGCCCGGTCGGGCGGGGCCTTCATCGGTTGTTCCAACTACCCCGAATGCCGCTACACCCGGCCCTTCGGCCCCCCCGGATTGGAAGGGACCGCCATCGGCCCCGATGGCAAGCTCCTTGGCCATGACGACGGCGATCCGATCACCCTGCGCGACGGGCGATTCGGTCCCTACGTCCAACGCGGAGAAGTAACTGAGGATGTTCCCAAACCGCCCCGCTCAAGCCTGCCAAAAGGCTGGCAAGCCAGCGAAATCGACCTGGAAAAAGCCCTTCTTCTGCTCAGCCTGCCACGTGAGGTTGGCCCCCACCCCGAGGATGGGGTGATGATCGAGGCCGGGATCGGACGCTTTGGTCCCTTCGTGAAGCATGACAAGCTCTACGCAAACCTAAAAGAAGTGGATGAGGTCTTCACCATCGGCATGAACCGCGCGGTCGAGGTGCTGGCGCAAAAGGCCGCCTCGCGCGGGGCCGGTCGCGGCGCGACCGCAACACCGCTCAAAGAGCTGGGCGACCACCCCGATGGCGGCGCCCTCAACGTGATGGCAGGGCGCTATGGTCCTTATGTGAAATGGGAAAAGGTCAACGCCACGATCCCGAAAGAGACCGCACCCGAGGACATGACGCTCGAGATGGCGATCGCCCTGGTGAACGAAAAGGCCTCCAAGGGCGGCAAGGGCAAGGCGAAAGCCAAACCCAAGGCAGCCGCCAAGCCCAAGACAGCATCGAAAACGAGCGCAGCCAAAAAGACGACAGCCAAAAAACCCGCGGCGAAAAGGACCACAACCAAGACGCCCGCCAAAGAGTCCCCGGACGACAGCTAGCCCAGACCTCAATCGGGAAGTGAGCGGCACAAAAGGCCGCTACGTCCTGACCACCCCCGAAGGCGAAAGCGGGCTGACCTATTCCATCGCCTCGCCCAGCCTGGTGATTGCGGACCACACCGCCGTCACCCCGGCCTTGAGGGTCAGGGTGTCGGCAGGCATCTCCTCGATCGGCTATTGGAAGATGCGCGCACCGAAGGGTTCAAGATCGTCCCGCTTTGCCCCTACGTGAACGCCCAACGGCGCAACCACCCCGAGTGGGCCGATCTGTTCATGGTCTGAGCGCTTTTTCTTGCTGAAAATATTCCCCCCAGAGGGTCCGAACCCTCCGCTCGCGGGGCCTCAGCGGTTATTAACCGCAAACACACAACCGTCGCTGATCAACACCGGCGGTGTCTGACACAGCCCCCGGGCAACAGTCCAAGCGGCAAGGACCTTGGGGACATAGGCCCGCGTCTCGGCATAGGGCGGCACGCCCGCGTTGTCCCGCACCGATCCTTCGCCCGCGTTGTATCCGGCAAGGGCCAGAACCGGGTCACCATCGAAATGGCCCAGCAACCAGTCCAGATAGGCCGCCCCGCCACGAATATTCTCGGCACTGACGAGTCGATCTGCGACGCCGAACCGTTCGGCCGTCGCCGGCATCAACTGCATTAACCCGGCCGCACCTGCCGTGCTGACCGCCTGATCTTGCCCTGCACTTTCGACCGAGATGACAGCCAGGACAAGGGCGGGGGACACCTTGGTCCCGATTGTCGCGCGCAGGATATCGATACCGTGTGCGCTGGCGATGTCCTGAAGGGTCTGGATGCGCGGGACCGGGGCACTGGTTCCGGCAGGGGCAGCCTCAAGGGCGCGCACCGCCTGCTCAAGTCGCCCTGGCCCACTATCGGCAAGCCGTGGCGAGATCGTAGCCCAAAACCATTCAAACCCACTCGGTGCAGGGACAACGACGCCAAGATCGGAAAGATCGACGGTGTTTCTGGCGGTAACGGGCCGGGGAGCGCCCAGGGCACTTGGGGCAGCAGGATCGATCTGCACGTTGATACGGCTGCCCGTCGTCCCGGTCGGGACTGTGACCCGTCTAAAGGTAAAGTCCGGCTGCAAACGGTCCAGAGGCTCGGCCTGTGAAACAACAGGCCCCGATTGAGCGAAAATCAGCCCGACGGACATAGCCAACATAGATAGTCGCGACATGCGCGCGTGTCCTGCCTCAGTTTCTTGTTGGGTA
>Ga0209652_1000434_pt1 | contig 35776 bp, 33 predicted proteins | sample SaaInl74LU_5_DNA_FD_184641 | JGI IMG/M metagenome (GOLD analysis project Ga0209652, IMG submission 184641) | Marine microbial communities from expanding oxygen minimum zones in the Saanich Inlet - ESP_74LU_5_DNA (SPAdes) (version 2) | ecosystem: Environmental > Aquatic > Marine > Intertidal zone... | reverse complement strand
CACCTTCGACGTAATGGTCGAGCCCGCGGCAACAAAGCCGTTGTCTTCAATCTGGATGGGCGCAACGAGGGTACTGTTTGACCCTATAAACACATGATCACCAAGCTCAGTACGGTGTTTATTCGCCCCATCGTAGTTACAGGTTATCGTGCCTGCGCCAATATTCGATCCAGCACCCACGCTAGCATCACCCACATAAGCCAAATGGTTCGCTTTTGCGCCGTCGCCAAAAGTACTGTTTTTCACTTCCACAAAATTGCCCACCTTAGCACCCACCCCAAGGTCTGCACCGGGCCGTAAGCGTGCATAGGGCCCAACTTGACAGTCTGGGCCAACCCTTGCGCCTTCGATGTGTGTAAACGCACGCACTTGCGCGCCTTCACCAATCACACAGTCTTTCAACACACAATTCGCCTCGATGACGGCCCCGCGACCAATGACCACGTCACCTTCGATCAGCACGTTTACATCAATGAATACATCTTCGGAACACGACAGTGATCCTCTAATATCGAGTCGACTACTGTCCGCAACGTGCACACCCGCGGACATCAGCGCTTGGGCCTGCTTGCGTTGGAACGATCGCTCAATGTGCTCTAACTGGAGTCGGTCATTCACACCTAAAATCTCATCGGCCCGATCTGTCACAACCACGTTGACCAACACCCCGTCTTCAATGGCCAGACCCAGAACGTCAGGTAAATAGTATTCACCCTGCACATTGTCATTAGTGACACGCCTAAGCCATCCCAGTAAATCGGCCCCTTTGGCCGCCAGCACCCCGGTGTTGATCTCCACAATCTCCCGCTCGGTTGCCGTGGAATCTTTATGTTCGACTACTTTTGCAAAATCCCCCGCGGCATTGCGCACGACGCGTCCGTACCCTGTGGGGTCATCAAGCGTTGCAGCCAGCAGCACTGGATTTCCAGAACTGGCACTGTGTACAACGTCGACGAGTACATCAGACGAGAGAAGCGGCACATCGCCAAAAAGCACCAATACAGTGCTCTCTGGGCTACAAAAAGGCGCAGCAGTGAGCGTCGCATGACCTGTGCCTAGTTGCTCTATTTGAGAGTAAGTGCTTACATCGTCAGCAGCGATAGCATCTGATACAGCATCACCACCGTGACCGACAACGACGTGAATCTTAGCCGCGTTTAGTTCACGGGCCGTGTCTATCACGTGGCTGACCATCGGCTTTTTGCCAATAGGATGAAGAACCTTGGGCAATGCGGACCGCATTCGTGTTCCACGTCCGGCCGCCAGAACAATAACTTCGAGCATTCTGAACCTATCGAGTGATTTGCTGGGAGGATCGCACAGCAGTATGACAACTGCTACGGCAAAAGTTCATAGCGTCTCTAGTCAGACAAACGTGACACGAAAAGGCCTTTAACAACGGGGGGCGTTAACGTCCCGCGCGGTTCTTGAGCTTTCTCAACGTTGCAAGCCGTGCCGATGCTTCTGCAAGTTGTGCCGAAGCAAGACTGTAATCGAGTTCACTGGACTGGTTGGCCAGCGCCTCTTCGGCCGCTTTGCGCGCTGCTTCAGCCGCTTCTTCGTCAAGGTCTTCACCACGCACAGCCGTGTTTGCCAAAACAGTCACCACGTCGCCCTGCACTTCTAAATAACCGCCAGAGACAAAGTAAACTTCCTCTTCGCCACCCTGAATGACAACGCGGACCGTTCCTGGCGTTAGGTCAGTCAGTAATGGGGTATGCCCGTAAGTCACACCCATCTCGCCCGATGAACCACTGGCAACCAGCAGTTCAACAAGACCTGAGAAAATTTGAGCTTCTGCGCTAACAATGTCGCAGTGAATGGTCAGTGCCATTACAGCCTCCGATTACGCGCTGAGCTTCTCGGCCTTCTCGACAGCTTGCTCGATCGAGCCCACCATGTAGAACGCCTGCTCGGGTAAGTGATCGTATTCACCCGCCAAGATTGCTTTGAAGCCAGTAATGGTGTCTTTTAACGACACATAGATACCTGGCGATCCGGTAAATACTTCAGCGACGTGGAAGGGCTGCGACAAAAAGCGCTCAATCTTTCGAGCACGCGCGACCGTGAGCTTGTCTTCTTCAGACAGCTCGTCCATGCCTAAAATAGCAATAATATCTTTGAGCTCTTTGTAACGCTGAAGCACTGATTGAACACCTCGCGCGACGGCGTAGTGCTCGGTACCAATAATCAGCGGATCAAGCTGACGCGAGGTTGAATCAAGTGGGTCAACCGCAGGGTAAATTCCTTTCGCTGCAATATCGCGGCTTAAAACGACCGTCGAGTCCAGGTGCGCAAACGTTGTCGCAGGAGAAGGGTCCGTCAAATCATCCGCCGGAACGTATACGGCCTGAATCGACGTAATAGAACCAGTCTTAGTCGACGTGATTCGCTCCTGAAGGACACCCATTTCCTCAGCCAGTGTGGGCTGATAACCCACCGCTGAGGGCATACGGCCGAGGAGCGCTGACACCTCGGTTCCCGCCAGCGTGTACCGGTAAATATTATCAACGAATAAGAGGACGTCTCGTCCCTCGTCACGGAACTTCTCAGCCATGGTCAAACCCGTCAAAGCCACTCGAAGACGGTTTCCGGGCGGCTCGTTCATCTGCCCATAAACCATTGCGACTTTTGATTCGGGTAGGTTCTCTACGTTGACGACTTTAGATTCCTGCATCTCGTAGTAAAAGTCATTACCTTCTCGTGTCCGTTCACCCACACCAGCAAATACGGAGAGGCCCGAGTGCTCGGTCGCAATGTTGTTAATCAGTTCCATCATGTTGACCGTTTTACCAACACCAGCACCACCGAAGAGCCCGACCTTCCCGCCCTTTGCAAACGGACAAACCAAGTCAATGACTTTAATACCGGTCTCAAGCAACTCGTCAGACGCTGCGAGTTCTTCATAGGCGGGAGCCGCGCGGTGAATCGACGATCGCTCTTGTTCACCGATTGGTCCGCGCTCATCAATAGGGTTACCCAGTACATCCATGATACGACCAAGCGTTTCTATTCCAACCGGAACCGCAATGGGAGCACCGGTATTGTCTACAGAGAGACCTCGGCTGACACCTTCCGATGGACCCATCGCAATGGCGCGAACAATACCGTCACCGAGTTGCTGCTGAACTTCCAGCGTCAGGCCTTTGTCCGTGATAATCAGGGCGTCATACACCTTGGGAACGCTGTCGCGGGGAAACTCTACGTCAACGACCGCGCCAATAACCTGTACAACCTTTCCACTACTCATTTTCGAGTCCTCTGTGTTGTTCTGCGGCGCTCAGCCATGGCGCCAACATAAATCAAAACCACGCGCACGCGTGCTTATCCAATAGCGGCAGCACCGCCTACAATTTCTGACAGTTCCTGCGTAATCGCCGCCTGGCGAGCTTTGTTGTATACCAATTGAAGTTCATCAATTAGCTCACCCGCATTATCGCTGGCGTTCTTCATGGCGATCATTCGAGCGGCCTGCTCGCAAGCACCGTTCTCAACCACCGCCTGATAAACCAGCGCTTCGATGTATCGCGCCAGCAGACTGTCAAGCAACTCACGCGCATCGGGTTCGTAAATGTAATCCCAATGATGCGAATACTGCTTTTGGTCATCTGCTTCTAACGGCAAAAGTTGCTGCACCGTAGGTGATTGCGTCATGGTGTTTACAAAGTCGTTACTCACCAAATAAAGCTTGTCGATTGAACCTTTGATATAAGCGTCAAGCATGAGCTTCACCGCACCAATCAACTGCTCAACCGTTGGCTGCTCGCCAATATCACGAATACTCGCGACCACGTTTCCACCCACTGAACCAAAAAACGTTTGGCCTTTAGCACCAATCAAACACAGGTCAATCTCATGACCCTCTTCTGAATGCGCCTTCATGGACTGTAGTGCACGCTTGAACAGGTTAATGTTCAATCCGCCACACAGGCCTCGGTCGGAGGAGATGACAATGTAGCCGACGCGTTTTACTGCGCGCTGCTGCATGTAGGCGTGTCGGTACTCCGCCGAAGCATTAGCGATATGACCCACCACCGACCGCATACGACGGGCATAAGGCTTACCCACTTCCATGCGGTCCTGCGCGCGGCGCATCTTACTTGCCGCGACCATTTCCATTGCACTGGTAATCTTCTGAGTACTTTGAATACTCGTGATCTTAGTGCGAATTTCCTTACCAGCTGCCATCGTTAATTACCAAGTCTGCGTCGCAACAAACGTGTCCAAGCCCGACTTAAATGCAGCCTCACGATCGTCGTTCCAGTTTCCGTCTGACACAATCTCTTGCATCAAGGCACCATGCTCTGCGTGCATATAAGACAAAAGAGACGATTCAAAATCGGCCACTTTATCCACCTCAACCGACTTCAAGTAACCCTCGTTGGCCGCGTACAACAGTACGCCCATTTCTGCCGTTGAGAGCGGTGCGTACTGCTTTTGCTTCATGAGCTCAGTAACGCGCTCGCCGTGTTCGAGCTGAGCTTTAGTCGCATCATCGAGGTCTGAAGCAAATTGAGAAAAAGCGGCAAGCTCACGGTACTGAGCGAGCGCTGTTCGAATACCGCCTGAAAGCTTCTTAATAATTTTGGTCTGAGCAGCGCCACCAACACGCGACACCGAGATACCGGCGTTCATCGCTGGACGAACGCCTGCGTTAAACATGTCGGCCTCCAAGAAAATCTGGCCATCCGTAATCGAAATCACGTTAGTCGGTACGAACGCAGAGACATCACCAGCCTGCGTTTCGATCACTGGCAGTGCGGTCAACGAGCCCGTTTGACCCTTCACTTCACCGTTTGTAAACGCTTCAACGTAATCTGCATTGACCCGTGCTGAACGCTCTAACAAACGTGAATGGAGATAAAAGACGTCACCAGGATAGGCTTCACGGCCAGGCGGACGTCTAAGCAACAAAGAAATTTGACGATAAGCAACGGCTTGCTTTGAAAGATCATCATAGATGATCAGCGCGTCTTCACCGCGATCGCGGTAATACTCGCCCATAGTGCAACCGGCGAACGGTGCTAAGTACTGCATTGCTGCGGGGTCAGACGCGTTTGCGGCAACAACGATGGTGTGATCCATGGCACCGTGCTCTTCAAGTTTACGCACCACGGAAGCAACAGAAGAAGCCTTCTGGCCCACGGCAACGTAAACGCACTTAATACCGGTGTCTTTTTGATTGATAATGGCGTCAATCGCAATCGCTGTCTTACCGATTTGGCGATCCCCAATAATCAATTCCCGCTGACCACGACCAATCGGCACCATCGCATCAATGGCTTTGAGCCCAATTTGTACAGGCTGGTCAACCGACTGCCGGGCGATAACGCCGGGGGCGATCTTTTCAATCGCATCGGTTAACTGCGCGTCGATCGCACCTTTACCATCAATGGGGTTACCCAGTGCATCGACAACACGGCCCTGAAGCTCAGGACCCACCGGGACTTCGAGAATACGGCCCGTGCAACGACAGGTTTGACCCTCGGCGAGCTGCTTATAATCGCCAAGTACAACCGCGCCAACCGAGTCTCGTTCGAGGTTAAGCGCTAAGCCGAAGACATTGCCCTCAAACTCAACCATCTCACCGTATTGAACTTCGGTGAGTCCATGAATTCGGATAATACCGTCCGTTACTGAGACGATAGTGCCCTCGTTTGTCGCTTGCGAAGCAACATCGAGCTGCGAAATACGCTGCTTGATGATGTCGCTGATTTCTGAAGGATTCAGTTGTTGCATGACCGGTTCCTCTGTCAAGATTTCAACGCAGTCGCTAGCTTATGCAAGCGCCCACGAACTGAGCCGTCGATAACCATATCGCCAGCTCGAATAATGGCTCCGCCTAGAAGGGTGGAGTCTGTTTTAACAGTCATGTCGACTGTTTTACCCAGTTTTGCTTTTAACGCGGAAGAAAGTGTTTCAACCGTTTCATCGTTAACATCAAACGCGCTCGTCAGTGTGACGTTTGTTGCTGCGTCCAACGACGCCTTGAGCTCCGCAAACAACCGCGTCACTTCGCCCGTCAATGACAATCGGTGGTTTTCAGACAGGACCGCGACAAATTGCGACAAACCCGCTGGCGCGTCGTCACCCAACACAGCAGATACTGTTTCGGCACGTTGCACCGCGGTGCTGGCAGGATCGTCTAAAATACGCGCAACCCTGGGTTCTGCAACCACGGACGTAAGCAGCTGAAGCGCCTCGTACCAAACATCAACCGCAGTATTATCGACGGCAAACTGAAATGCTGCGCGCGCGTAAGGCCTTGCCAATGTTGTTGGCTCGATCACGCTTACTGCTCCTTAACCAGCTGCTCAAGAATCGCAGCGTGCTTGTCCGCGTCAATCTCCGCTCCCAAGACCTTTTCAGCACCCGAAACCGCAAGTGCACTGACTTGTGCAAGCAACTGTTCCTTCGCCTGAGCCTTTTCGCGCTCAACTTCAGCTGTGGCGAGCTCTTTAACGCGGTCCGCCTCTGCAACGGCGGCCACCTTTGCTTCATCCACAAGCGTAGCCGCTCGCTTATTAGCAGAGTCAACGATCACCGCGGCTTCTTTCTTTGCTTCAGCAAGCCGATCCACCGCTGCTTTTTGAGCGAGCTCTAAATCGTGACCTGCACGATCGGCGGCGGCGAGACCATCAGTAATTTTTTGCTGGCGCTCTTCCATGGCAGCGAGAATCGGCGGCCACACATATCGCATGCAGAAAGCGACGAACGCAATAAACGCCACGATCTGTCCGATAATGGTCAGATTAATGTTCACAGTAGTCTCCTGTGGGTATAACGCTCACCGGATCACCGGTGAGGAGCCGATGGTTTTTTTAGCCTGCAACCACAAAGATGAGGTACATAGAGATACCAACACCAATAATGGGGATCGCATCAACCAGGCCCGCGCCTAAGAAGAACGTACCCTGTAGGCGTGAAGCCAGCTCTGGCTGTCGCGCAGATCCTTCGATGAGCTTACCGCCCAAAATACCCACGCCAATAGCGGCACCCATGCCACCCAAGCCCATCATGATCGCAGCTGCGATGTAGATCATTTCCATTGTTGTCTCCTATTGAGTCTAAGTATGGAAGTTCAAAAACTAGTGGTCCTCGTGCGCCATACTGAGGTACACGATCGTAAGAACCATAAAAATAAACGCCTGAAGCGTAATAACCAGAATGTGGAAAATTGCCCAACCGATCTGTAAAAGAGAAGCGGGTAACACCCAGAGAATACCGGCACCAAATAGCGCAGCAATCAAAATGAAAATCATTTCACCCGCGTACATGTTCCCGAACAATCGCAGCCCCAACGAAAACGGCTTAGCCAATAGACCTACAATTTCCATGAATAGGTTAACGGGAATAAACACCCAGTGGTTAAAGGGGTTAAACGCAAGCTCCTTGGCAAAACCAAAGCCTTTCACTTTGATTGAGTAATACAACATCAAAATAAACACACCTACCGCCATGCCCATGGTGATATTGGGATCCGTCGACGGGACTATTTTTTGGTACTCAACGCCTACCAAGACCATCAGCTCCGGTACGACATCGACCGGTATTAAATCCATGAGGTTCATTAAAAAGACCCAGACAAAAATTGTCAGCGCCAACGGCGCAACCAGTTTGTTTTGTCCGTGAAACGTGTCTTTAACTTGGTTGTCAATGAACTCAACAACCATCTCGATAAAGTTAACCAATCCAGAAGGGGTCTCGGCCGACGCGCGAACCGCAACCCAACGAAAGAGTGCGCAAAAAATAACGCCTAAACCAATAGACCACGCAAGCGAGTCAACGTGAATCGCATTAAAGCCCATCGCGGCGATTTCGTCGGCACCATGCGCATAGACCCACTCGCCGCCGGCACTGACTGTGTGTCCGTCGTAACGATCAAAACCTTCCGGTAACTTACCGTACGTCAGATTTGTTAGGTGGTGGACAATGTAGTCCGAAACTGTCTTTTCTTGACCAGTCGCCGCCATTCGTTGCTGCCCCATCTAGTCGCACGCTCACTGCGGCGACACGCCTTTAACTCTTTTGTTTCGCAACCCAGAAATAAAACACCGGGCTACACACTAATAACAATACCGCGCCCAAAAACACCGGCCCGGCCTGCGGGTTTGGTGATTTCGCAAACCAAACACCAAACAACAACGCACTTAAACTAAATTTTGCGATCCCCAGTAGCGTTGGAGCGTGCGCACCAAAACGACTGAACAAGCTTGTGGCGAGCCACACCTGTGGCAGTCCCACTATCGCCGCTCCGACCCAAACAGCGATCGCCGCGCCAGCATCGAGTAGCAACCCAACGCCCAGTGACACAACCCCGATCACAACACTGGAATACAAAAGCGCCTTTGCAAGGTGACGAGCAAGCGTTATGCGCGTGTACTCAACCACTAAGTGCTCCTAAGTGCTCAGACCCTCAAGCGCGCGCAAGTTTATTCGAATTGCCAAACAGCATCAACAAAGCAAAATGCCAACTTTTATTGGATACGGTTTAAAATACCGTCAAGCACATCAAGGTCGCTGTACTGAATGACTAACCTGCCGCGCCCGTTTTTATTTTCAATAGTCACTTTTGTGCCAAACCGGTCTGACAGCTGCCGTGCCAGTCGATCTATATCAGGGTCTTTCGCTACCGGCGCGGCAGCGCCTTTAGGCGACAACAACGCCCTAACCAACGCCTCGGTCTGACGAACAGACAACTTTCCTTGAGCCACTTTGCGCGCAGCCCTTATCTGACCACCACCCTCAAGCGCCAACAACACTTTCCCGTGCCCTGCGCCAATGGCCCTTGTTTCCAGCATCTCAGCAACTTCGGGTTCAAGCGTTAAGAGCCGCAAAAGATTCGCAATCACTGGCCGCGACTTACCCACTGCGGTTGCGATCTCTTGTTGGCTTAAGTCAAACTCTGTTTGCAAACGCTTTAGAGCTCGCGCTTCTTCGATTGAATTTAAATCTTCGCGCTGAATGTTTTCAATTAAAGCCATTGCGATCGCTGTTTCGTCACTAATCTGACGAACAATGGCAGGAATAACATCAAGAGACGCGCGCTGACTGGCGCGCCAACGTCGCTCCCCAGCAACAATCTCGTATCGATTACCGGCGACAAGTCGCACGACAATAGGCTGCATCACCCCTTGGGCTTTAATGCTATCCGACAGCTCATTGAGCGCAGTCTCATCAAAATCTCTACGTGGCTGATATTGACCGCGTTGCAGTTGTTCCAGTGGAATTTGGCGCAGCTCACTTTGCCCTGAACCCGCGTTAGACGACACGTTGCTGACCGCCGCTTTTGTTGTTAATTCGGCGCCAAGCAGGGCATCTAAGCCCCTATTAAGTTTTCTTTTTTTTGTGGTCATTCACTTTTCCTGGGGACATTGGCCTTTACTGTCTGCGCAGAAACTCTTCAGCCAGTGCCATATAAGCACGAGCACCGCGTGAATACCTGTCATAAACAATCCCTGGCTCCCCGTGACTGGGTGCCTCTGCCAGCCGAACGTTACGCGGAATAACCGTTCGATAAACCAAGCTACCAAAATGACTGAATAATTGTTCTGATACTTCCGTCGTCAGTGAGTTGCGGGGATCATACATTGTTCGAAGAATACCCTCGATTTCTAAGTCAGAGTTAACCGTCTCGTTAATGCGCCTCACGGTGCCGAGTAACGCCGACAACCCCTCAAGTGCAAAATATTCGCACTGCATCGTAATCAAAATTGAATCACAGGCCACCATGGCGTTTACAGTCAGCATGTTAAGCGACGGTGGACAATCCACTAACACATAGTCAAACGACGCTGCGGCTTGTGATAAACCGGCTTTGAGGCGCAGTTCTTTCCCATCGATATCGATGAGTTCTACTTCAGCCGCTGTAAGATCACCGTTCGCAGGAAGCACACCATACCCGCCCGAAGGTGAACTGATTAAACATTCCGCCAATGTCGCCTCGTTAAGCAACATGTCAAGCACGGAGCGCTCAAGTTTGTTTTTTTCTATGCCAGAAGACATCGTCGCGTTGCCCTGTGGATCCATGTCCACCAACAAAACGCGCTGTCCAATTTGAGCAAGTGAGGCCGCCAAGTTGACGCTAGACGTCGTTTTACCAACACCCCCTTTTTGATTTGCGACAGCGATGATTTTCATAGTGTTGTCTCGGCACACTTAAGCACCGCAAGCTGCCTCACTTCGTTCAGGCCTGGCACTAGAAGCGCCCGCTGATCAACGAGAACAATACGTGGATCCAGCGCTGCCTTCTCGGTTTCGAGTGTTTGAGACTTCATAGCGAGCCAAACACCGTTTTTTTTCAGCAGGTGCTGTGTCACCTGAACCATTCGCGTCAAGTCGGCAAACGCTCGGCTCAACACGGCGTCAAAACCTTCCTCCGGTTGAAAGTCTTCAACGCGTCCCTCAACGATAGTGACGTTGTTTAAGTTTAGATGGCGCCTTGCTTGATGGAGAAAGCGGGTTTTCTTTCCGTTGCTGTCTAAGAGTACAAACTCTGTTTCTGGACAGCAAACTGCGAGTGGAATACCTGGCAGTCCTGCTCCTGTTCCGACGTCGCAAATACGGCGAGCACCGCCAAGGTGTGTCAATATTGAAAGACTATCCATGAGGTGTTTCGGAATCATTTCTTCAGCTTTTTTAATCGCCGTTAAGTTAAACGGCTTGTTCCACTTCTGTAGCAACTGGAGATACTCATAGAGCTGCACGGCACGTTTCTCATCGATAGATAGTGCGGCCAACCCTTTGCAAATCAGGTCGTACTGAAAGTCACGCATTACTGGCTATGCGTTCAGCGGGTTTTTCGCTACTTCTTCGTAAATGAACTAATAACAGCGATAAGGCAGAAGGTGTAACACCTTGTATACGGCTCGCCCGAGCAATGTTACTGGGTTGATTTTGTATCAGCTTCTGACAAATCTCATTTGACAATCCAGAGACCTTTGAAAAATCAAATCCAGCCGGTATCGGCGTATTTTCATGTCGTTTCAGACGGTCTATATCGTCTTGTTGGCGCGCGATGTAACCGGCATATTTCACTCGCGTCTCGATGTGCTCCGCCGTAGCTAAATCTTGAACCATCTCACCCTTTAAGCTCGCAACATCGCTGTATGACAGCTCGGGTCGTCGCACTAGATCAGCCATCGAATATTCACGCGTGAGAGGCGTTGTTAGCTTCTCGTCGAGCGTTTGAGCAGATTCTGTCTTTGGGTGTATGAAGGTAGAATTAAGGCGCTCTAATTCTTGTTGAATAGTCACTTGCTTGTCTTCAAACACTGTCCAGTGGTCATCGTTGATAAGTGCTAACGCTCGTCCTTTTGCTGTTAATCGCTCATCTGCGTTGTCTTGACGGAGCTGGAGTCTATATTCTGCTCTCGACGTAAACATTCGATAAGGTTCTAACGTCCCGAGCGTGACCAGGTCATCCACCAAAACACCGATATAAGCCTCGTCGCGCTGTGGTTCCCACGGATCCAGCTCAGCTGCGTATCGAGATGCGTTTAACCCGGCTAATAAACCTTGCGCACCAGCTTCTTCATAACCCGTTGTGCCGTTGATTTGACCGGCAAAAAACAAGCCAGAAACGTGTCGCGTCATTAAACTGTGTTTTAAGTCTCTTGGGTCAAAGTAATCGTACTCAATTGCGTAACCAGGTCGCGTAATGTGCGCGTTTTCAAGCCCTTTAATAGAGCGCACCAGCCCGACTTGAATGTCGTACGGCAACGACGTAGAAATCCCATTCGGATACAGTTCGGACGTTGTTAACCCCTCGGGTTCTAAGAAAATCTGGTGCGAATTCTTATCAGCAAATCGGTGAATCTTATCTTCAATACTCGGGCAGTATCGAGGTCCAGTCCCTTCGATAACACCACTAAACATAGGCGAACGATCTAATCCACTGCGAATAATATCGTGCGTTTCCTCGTTCGTTTTAGTAATCCAGCAACACACTTGCTCTGGGTGTTGGTCCACTGATCCCAGTTGCGACATTACCGGCCGCGGTGTATCTCCCCACTGTTCCTGCAAGGAAGAATAATCGACCGTATTCCCATCAATTCTAGGCGGTGTTCCAGTCTTTAATCGACCTAGGCGAGGGCATATTTCGCGGAGTTGGTCAGCCAACGTAACAACGGAAGGGTCGCCCATTCGTCCACCAGACTGGTTCTGAAGTCCAACATGAATTTTTCCATGAAGGAATGTCCCCGCAGTCAGCACGCAAGCCAAAGCTTTAAAACGAATACCGGTCGATGTCCTAACCCCTGATATTCGGTCCCCGGAGAGTTCAATATCATCGACGGCGTCTTGAAAAATAGTCAGATTCTTTTGAGCAAAGAGTATTTGTCGTATCGCATTTCGGTAAAGGACACGATCAGCTTGAGCACGCGTGGCCCTAACCGCAGGACCTTTGCGGGCGTTAAGCACTCGGAATTGAATGCCCGCCAAATCGGTGGCAATTGCCATGGCGCCACCAAGTGCATCGATCTCTCGAACGAGGTGCGATTTACCAATACCACCAATAGCAGGATTACATGACATCTGTCCTAACGTGTCGATGGAGTGCGTGATCAGCAACGTTCGAGATCCAGCACGCGCTGCCGCCAAGGCCGCTTCCGTACCGGCATGACCACCGCCAACAACAATGACATCAAATAGTCGGTCTGCACTCATCTGCGTGTCTGTGGTTCGTTAAGGGCCGCGAAGTATACGGGCATTCGTAAGAGAACATAAGCACATTAAGAACGGTTTACAAAGGGCAAAGCGGTAGTTTTTTTTGTTTGTGCTCCTGTGGTTTTACAGGTAACCCTGCCTTTCGAGTTTACGGTAAAGGCCCTATATTTAAATATATATATTAAAGAGTAGATACTTTGATGTTGTTATTATTAAGGGCTCGAAATTTTGTGGAAAACTCTTTGTAACCCCTATAAAAGCTAACAAAAATACGAGACAAACCCTTGTTGTAAGGGCTGTAAAACGACCGTACAAGCAGGGGGTTACCGTTGGATAAGTAACGCTCTAAGAGAAGGTGAATTTTACCTTACGGTTATGCACAAAACGGCGCACAGACTTTAGAGCTGGGTTATGCACAGGGTCGTCGGTGAAAAGAGCCTCGTAACAGTCAGGCATCAGCCGCTCTTTAACGGTGTGGCAGAGCACTTATTTGCCGATGCAAAACGAGCTAAAAATTTGGCCCAGTATATCGTCACTTGAGATTTTTCCGGTGAGTGTGTCAATGGCAGTTTGCACGCGCTTAAGATCTTCTGAGAGTAACTCGGCGGCACCGTGAACGTTATACTGCGCTAGCGCGTGAGCCAGTAATTGCTCCGCTTCGGTAAGCGCGTCCACGTGTCGCTGACGCGCACTGAACATTGAATGTTGATGACCATTAATGAGTAAGGTTTCTTCGACGATCGACGCTAATTCATCTAATCCATCACGTGTGGCGGCGCTGAGAGCGACGCAGTTTCGACGCTGCTCGTCTTTGAAGCGTCCTAGTGCGCGCTTTGTTAAGTCGGCTTTATTGTAGACCTTAATGATGGGTGTAGACTGAGGTATCCAGTCGGTATCGATGTCAATCGCATGACTGTCGTCAATAATGTGCAGCACAAGGTCAGCTAAAGAACCACTGGCTTTGGCACGTTTTACGCCTTCTTGCTCAATAACATCGGTGGTGGAACGGATACCGGCAGTATCTACAACCTCTAGCAAGGCTGCGCCAATTTGAACTGTCTCCTTTAACGCATCTCTGGTTGTGCCCGGTTGATCGGTCACGATCGCAATATCGTCATAGGCTAACGCATTTAGAAGACTGCTCTTTCCCGCGTTTGGCGCGCCAATTAATACGGCGGTGTGACGTTGCGTTCGTTTTTGCGCAGATGAAACGTCACGTAACATCGTTTTAATCGTGGTGTTACAGGTTTGAAGTCGCGCAACGACGTGATGGCGCTGCAGTACGTCGATGTCTTCTTCCGGAAAATCGATCGATGCCTCAGTCAAGGCACGCAACTCGTTCAAGTCACTCGAAAGCGTGTCGACAAGTTGTGAAAAAACACCGGTAAGTGATGACGCAGCCAATTTGGCGGCGGTTTCGGTTTCTGCGGATATTAAATCTGCAATCGCTTCGGCTTGTAACAGATCAATTTTCCCATTCAGAAAGCTGCGCTCAGAAAATTCACCAGGACGCGCGGCTCGAGCACCGAGCTCAAGACAGCGCGTCAACAACGCTTGGAGCACGATATGGCCACCATGAATCTGCAGTTCAATTACGTCTTCACCCGTAAACGAATGAGGCAGAGGAAAATAAAGACCGAGCCCTGAGTCAATAACGTCACCTCGGGCGGTGGTAAAGACGCACAAGTGGGCGTGGCGTGGCTCAAAATGATTTTGACTTAAAGTGGTTGCTATTGTTAATGCTTTTGGGCCGCTGAGTCTGATGATACCCACCGGCCCGTCGCCGCGCGCGGTGGCGATTGCGGCAATGGTGTCGGTATCTAAAGCCGTCATGCGGTTTTTTTAACGAGCAGCCTGTTCAATTTGCCGCGTAACAATGTACTGCTGAGCAAAGGACAGTAGGTTATTGCAAAGCCAATACAATACTAAGCCTGCTGGGAACCACATCATCAAAAATGTGAAAGCAATGGGCATGTACTGCATTATTTTTGCTTGCATAGGATCCGGTGGCGCGGGGTTGAGGCGCTGCATGAGGTACATGCTGATGCCCATTAAGAGCGGTAATATGAAGTAGGGATCCATGGCTGAAAGATCATTAATCCATAAAATAAAGGGAGCATGTCGCAGCTCGACAGATTCAAGCAGCACCCAGTACAGGGCAATGAAGACAGGCATTTGAATCAGCATAGGCAGGCATCCGCCCATCGGATTAATTTTTTCTTTCTTCCAGAGCTCCATCATTGCTTGCTGTTGCTTGGCTTTATCTTCGGCGTATTGGTCGCGAATACTTTGAATTTTAGGCTGTACGGTACGCATCTTAGCCATTGATTTATAGCTTGCAGCCGACAAGCGGAAAAAGGCGAGTTTTACGAAAATGGTAAGAATAATAATGGCGAGCCCCCAATTAACAACAAAGGACTGAATCAGCGTAAGCAACCAAAATAAGGGCTGAGCTAACCACCAGAGCCACCCGTAATCGATAACGAGGTCTAAGTTTTCGGCCAAGTCACCTAAAACCACCTGATCTTTTGGGCCGACGTAAAGGCGTTGAGAAATGGTATGTTGGTCGCCAGCGTCAATGCTGACACCGGCATTTTTATAGCCAATGACGTTATCGCCGTTTGATAGTTGGCTTGCGAAGAAGTCATGTGACTCCGTTTGTGAAGGAATCCAGGCGGAGACGAAGTAGTGTTGAAGTATCGCGACCCATCCTGCGGGCAAGTTCTTTGAAAAGGGCTCATCTTGTAAATCAGAGAACGTCAGTTTTGTGTATCGCTCTTCTGGCTGCGTAAGCGCGGCGCCGAGGTACGGGCTTACGCCGAAACCGACGTTGGCGTCTGGCGCTTCAGAGTTATCTCGTTTGAGCTGCGCGAATGACGTGACATCGACGGACTGTCTGCTGTTGTTGCGAATATCAAACGTGACGTTTACCAAATACTGGTTGTCATAGGCGGTAATTTGCTTGAACACCTGAAGACCGAGGGGGTCGTTGCCTATCCACGCAAGCGTTAAGGTGTGGCTGCCATCGGCGCCGAGGTCGATGCCCTGACTGACATAACGTGCGCGGTCCCCGCTGGCGTCAATCCCGTCAGGTCCGATAAGGCCTGTCTGTGCGACATAAGTTCTCAATGCATTGTTTTCGAGTAATCGGAACGGCTGATCAGGGGTGTCTAGACGGACTGGAAACTTAGGGAGGGAGGCACCAGTAATGTCGCCCCCGTCCATGGAAATCGCGAGGTTTATTGTGTCGGTATTCAGGAAGAAAGAGGCGGCCTGATCGCGGGTTTCTGTGAGGGTCGTTACTGGTGCTGAAACTGAGGGAATGCCCTCGTCAATGGCAGAAAAGGACGATTTTTCCTCGGTCGCAGGCCTTTCCAATACGGCCGCAGCGTAGAGGTCGCTTTGTTGCTTCTTATGGCTATCAGAGTACTGGTTCCATTCAATCAGCAGCAAGAGTGATACTACGGCGGTCGAGCTTATTAGCAGTAATCGTACAGGGTCCATTAGGTCCTCGGCTTTTGGCGCTCGTTGTCTTGTAATGCATTGTGTTTTTCAGGAACCGGATCATAACCGCCGTCGGCCCACGGATGACAGCGGCAAATGCGTTTTACTGCAAGAATGCTACCTGAAAATGGACCGTGGCTCTCTACGGCGCTAATCGCATAAGCCGAACATGTCGGATGATAGCGGCAATTTGATCCGAGAAATGGGCTGAATGCGATCTGATAGGCACGAATGAGGCCGGTTAAAACCCTAGATACCAACGATGACAGTAAGCGCGCGAACGACGTGATCATTTTTGTTGTTGATCTAGTTTTCGCCAAATCTTTGAAAGGTCACTACAAAGGTCTTGGTTTGTTCGTTCCGCGACGCCTTTTCGAGCCAGAAAGATAATATCCATGGGTTCTGCAAGCGGGTGGCGTCGGAAATAGTCACGAACAATGCGTTTCACTCGGTTACGCTGCGCAGCCAGTTTTACATTTTTCTTTGCAACAATAATGCCGAGCCGAGAGTCTGGACGCTCGCTCTTGACACCAATTACGGTTCCGGCGCCAGCAGCAGCACGTGCTGTCGTCTTGTTGAAAACCAGCGAGTAGTCGCCCGCATTGAGTAGACGGGAAGATTTAGGGAATTTATGGGACATGAGACTCATGTCCGACCGGCCTTATGCAGAGAGGCGGATGCGCCCACGAGCTCGACGGCGAGCGAGTACTTTTCGGCCGTTTTTAGTCGCCATGCGTGCACGGAAGCCATGGTTACGCTTTCTCTTGAGTACGCTGGGTTGGAAAGTACGCTTCATTGTCAGACCTTCAGAGCGGTGCTTCTAGTAAGGGGGCGGAAGTATAGGTAGGGTCAAGTGACGTGGCAAGGGAAAACCCTAGAAAAATTATTGTGCTAATTTCACACGCCTTTTTTGTGCGTTAGTGGTCACTAACGATAAGCGTCTACTGTGGTAGGCGTTAGATATTGTGAGCGCCTTGAGAAAAGGATTTTTGTCACAATTGATCCATAAGTTATTCAAAACTTATCCACAGATAAAACAAAAAAACGATTGCATTTTTGTTTTTCTTTCCTTTCCCCAAAAAAACCGCTAACCAATTGATTTAAATCAATTTAATTTTTGTTGAAGTGAAGATAAATGTGTGGATAACTAGTCCGTATAGATTCGCTGTGAGTGTTTCTCAAGCCACTGCCCATGGTGCGCACGTCACAAGCGCTAAAAAATATAAAGAGAACAGCAGAAAATGCAAAGCGCACCATCTTCATTAACCACCCCCTCAAACAATGCGTTGTGGGCGCGGTGTCTCGAGTCGTTGAAACACGAGGTCCCCGAGGTTCAATTTAACACATGGGTCCGCCCATTAACGGCAGTCGACGACCATCGCGCGTTTGTCCTCAGAGCGCCGAATCGATTTATACGAGATTTCGTGGAGGAAAAGTACAGCCAAAAGATATCCGCGTGTTTGGCGTCGCTAGGGTCACCTGGGAATCAGCTGCCGATCAGTGTTATTTCTGGCCAAGATACGGCACACCGTCAAATTGGAATCACTGGAAGTGCGCAATCGAGTGGTATAGGTGACGGCGGTGGCCGCAAAGATTCGGAGGTGTTTAGTCGCAGCTCTTTTTCTGATACACCGCCGACCTCACAGAGGGTTGCGCCTGCCATTATTGTGCCGACGCACCAGCATAATTTGGTGAACGGGTATACCTTTGACAACTTTGTTCAAGGAAAAAGCAATCAGTTGGCGGTGGCAGCTGCACAGCAGGTGGCAGAGAGTCCTGGTGACGCCTACAACCCGCTTTTTCTTTACGGCGGTGTTGGTCTTGGCAAAACACACTTAATGCACGCCGTTGGTAATGCACTTCGTCAGCGAAAACCCGATGCGAAAATTGTTTATTTGCACAGTGAGCGCTTTGTTGCTGACATGGTGAAGGCGCTACAGTTGAACGCGATAAATGATTTCAAGCGCTTTTACCGGTCGGTGGATGCACTGCTCATTGACGATATTCAATTTTTTGCAAACAAAGACAGAAGCCAAGAAGAGTTTTTCCACACGTTTAATGCCTTGTTAGAGGGCGGACAACAAATGATTTTAACCAGCGATCGATATCCCAAAGAGATTGATGGGGTGGAAGAGCGCTTAAAAAGTCGCTTTGGGTGGGGTTTGACGGTTGCAGTGGAACCGCCGGAGCTCGAGACGCGTGTCGCTATTTTGATGAAAAAAGCCGAACAATCAGGCATAACGATGTCACACGAGGCCGCGTTTTTCATAGCGAAGCGTATTCGGTCTAACGTTCGAGAGCTTGAGGGGGCACTGAAGCGGGTGATCGCGAGCGCTAACTTTACAGGTCGGCCCTTTGATATTGACCTTATTAAAGAGTCTTTAAAGGACTTACTAGCGCTCCAAGACAAACAAGTGTCTTTAGAAAATATAAAGCGGACCGTCGCTGATTATTATAAAATTAAGGTGGCTGATCTCTTGTCAAAACGGCGTAATCGCTCGGTCGCACGTCCGCGGCAAGTGGCAATGGCGCTGGCAAAAGAGGTGACCAATCACAGCCTCCCGGAAATTGGTGATGCGTTTGGGGGAAGAGACCACACGACAGTGCTGCATGCTTGTCGTAAGATAGCGGAGTTACGTGAGACAACGACGGATATTAGTGAAGATTACAAAAACCTGCTGCGTTCGCTGACGACTTAGTCGCGGCATGTAAGCTTAAAAAAGAGAGATAGTACGAATGAAGTTTTCAGTATCGCGGGATGCGCTGATAAAGCCTTTAAACTTGGTGGCAGGCGTTGTAGAGCGTCGTCAAACACTGCCTATTCTTTCAAATGTGTTACTGAGCTTAGAAGGCAGTCGCTTGTCTTTAACCGGTACCGATTTAGAAGTCGAGTTGGTCGGGCGTATCGAGGTTCAAAATGACGGTCCTGACGGCGACATTACTGTTCCAGCGCGAAAATTAGTCGATATTTGCAAAAGTTTGCCGGACGGCGTCGATATTGCTTTTAGTGTTGAAGATGGACGCGTGACTGTAAAGGCCGGGCGAAGTCGCTTTACCTTATCTACATTGCCCGCTGCGGAGTTCCCAACGGTAGAGGCGGGAGAGGGCGAGATAGATTTAGAGCTGGCTCAGACGTTGGTGCGCCAAATGATTGATCGCACGGGTTTTGCTATGGCGCAACAAGATGTGCGCTACTACCTCAACGGCATGTATATGGAAATAAAAGAAGGACGACTTCGTTTCGTTGCCACGGACGGCCACCGTCTCGCACTGTGCACAGCGCCGGGCCAAGTAGAGGCCGAGGATAAGTCAGTCATCGTGCCTCGCAAGGGTATTTTGGAGCTTTCAAGGCTTCTTGATGTTGATGGGTCGGTCACGTTAACTGTGGGGTCAAACCACATACGAGCGGCGACGGATCAGTTTACTTTTACCTCTAAGCTGATTGATGGGAAGTTCCCAGAGTATGAGCGGGTACTACCGCGGTCGCCTGATAAGTCTGTTACGGGCGATCGAACAGAGCTTCGTCAGGCGTTCACACGCACAGCGATTCTTTCAAATGAAAAGTATCGCGGAGTGCGACTGGCGCTGACCAATGGCTCACTGGAAATAACGGCGAACAACCCAGAACAAGAGCAAGCTGAGGAAATGGTCCCTGTTGATTACTCGGGTGAGGCTTTGGAGGTTGGGTTTAATGTGAGTTACTTACTCGATGTGTTGGGTGTTCTTTCTGGGTCCACGGTGCGTATGTCACTGTCAGACTCAGCAAGCTCTGCGCTGGTTGAGGACGGTGATGCGGGCGGTGAGGCTGATGCAGAGGCGCTTTACGTTGTGATGCCCATGCGCTTATAAGGTTTGTTGAACACCCATTGCTTACGCAGCTCTCGATAGAAAATCTCCGGAATATTAGTGCCGCATCAGTTGATCTGCGGCCCGGAATCTCGGCTTTTGTCGGACCTAATGGCGCTGGCAAAACCACCGTGCTGGATGCGGTTCATGTGTTAGGGACGGGCAAGCCGTTCACGAGTCACCACTCAAGTAAAGTTATTCAAGGAAAGTCCCCATATTTTCAAGTGGTTGGGCGTTTGTGCCATGGTGGGTCAGAGTCCGTTGTGGGTGTGAAGCGCTTGCGCGAAGGAGGGGGGGAGGTTCGCCTCGCAGGGAAGTCCGTGAAAACGCTTTCAACACTGGCGCATGAACTGCCTTTGATCTTGATTAACGCAAACACGCTGGACGTTTTGCGTGAGGGGCCGGAAGCTCGTCGTAAACTTGTGGATCAATTGGTGTTCCACGTGGAACATTCATTTGTTGGCGTTTGGCAGCGATACTATCAAGTCCTCAAGCAGCGTAATGCGCTGCTTCGCAAGGGCGCGGTCGACGACGATGCGGCATGGGTTGCTGAGTTAGCTGTGTTAGGTGAGCAGTTTTATCACTCAAGAGTTCGGGCTACTGACCTATTAACAGCACAATTACTCTCAGTTCTTGAGGAAATGAAGGTTGATTTTCCATCGTTACGGTTTGCACTAAGGTCAGGCTGGAAGGACGGCGTCTCGCTTGCCGTGGCCTTAGAGTTGAACCGCTCAAGCGACATGGACCGAGGGTATACACAAGTTGGACCTCACCGAGGTGATTTGACCTGCTTTGTGTCAGGGGGGCTGGCCAACGACGTGTTGTCCCGTGGCCAAATGAAGGTTCTGATGTCTGCGATTAGGATTGCACAAGGCCGCGTGCTCAAAGAAACCACCCGCCGTGCTCCGATTTATCTCCTCGACGATGTAGGAGCTGAGCTTGACGCTGCTAATGCCCAGGCGATATTTAGCGTGTTAGCGGCCGAAAAATCGCAGGTACTGGCAACGATGGTCGCTTTGACTGATACAGCGCAGGGGCTCAAGCGTTATGTGAATGATGTGTTCCACGTGGAACAAGGGGTGCTCACGAGCGCCAATAAAATGGCATAATAGAAGCCACTGACAGGAGATCTCATGGAAGACACCACACCAGGCGCCGAAGAGACGAGTTACGATTCGTCCAGCATTAAAGTACTTAAAGGCTTAGACGCGGTCCGGAAGCGTCCCGGTATGTACATTGGCGACACTGACGACGGCACTGGCCTGCATCACATGGTCTTCGAAATTGTCGACAACTCTATTGACGAAGCGCTCGCTGGGCATTGCAGCCAGGTCGACATTGTTATTCATCCCGACGAATCAGTCAGTGTAAGTGATGATGGTCGTGGGATTCCAACGGAACAACACGAAGAAGGTGTCTCTGCCGCAGAAGTCATTATGACCGTACTTCATGCCGGTGGTAAATTTGACGACAACACCTATAAAGTTTCGGGGGGGTTACATGGCGTTGGCGTTTCTGTAGTTAATGCGTTGTCAGAAGAGCTGTGTCTGACGATTCGACGTCAAGGTAAGCTTCACGAACAAATTTACCGCCATGGCGTGCCCGACGGGCCGCTATCTGTGATTGGTGAAACACAAGAATCAGGCACGTCTGTTCGCTTTAAACCTTCGGATGCGACTTTTACAAATATTAAATTCCACTTCGATATTCTGGCAAAGCGACTCAGAGAGCTGGCGTTTCTAAACTCAGGCGTTCGAATTGTGTTGTCTGATGAGCGCAGCGGACAGAGCGAAACCTATTGTTACGACGGCGGATTAAATGCTTTTGTTAATTTTTTAAACCACGCAAAGTCAACCATAAACAAAGTATTCCACTTCGAAACGATGAGTGACGATGGCGTCAGTGTTGAGGTCGCACTTCAGTGGAATGATGGCTTCCAAGAGAATATTTTTTGTTACACCAACAATATCCCTCAGCGCGATGGCGGAACACACCTCGCTGGGTTTAGGTCCGCACTGACTCGCGGCTTAAACGGCTATATAGAGCGAGAGGGCCATGCAAAAAAAGCCAAGGTTAATACGACGGGTGATGACGCGCGCGAGGGACTGACGGCGATTGTCTCAGTGAAAGTCCCTGACCCTAAGTTTTCTTCTCAGACGAAGGATAAATTGGTGTCAAGTGAGGTAAAGCCCATTGTTGAACAGGCCATGGGTGCTGCGTTTGGCGAGTTTTTACTCGAAAACCCGGGTGATGCGAAGTCCATTGTTGGAAAAATGCTGGACGCCGCCCGTGCTCGGGAAGCGGCGAGAAAAGCGAGGGAAATGACGCGACGCAAGGGTGCACTGGACATTGCCGGGTTGCCCGGAAAGTTAGCAGACTGCCAAGAGCGAGACCCGTCGCTTTGCGAGCTCTACTTGGTGGAGGGGGATTCAGCGGGCGGCTCGGCGAAACAAGGCCGAAACCGGAAATTCCAAGCGATTTTGCCCCTTAAAGGGAAGATCTTAAATGTTGAACGTGCTCGTTTCGACAAAATGCTGGGTAACGCTGAGGTGGGTACTATTGTTACAGCGCTGGGCTGCGGCATTGGTAAGGATGAATTTAATCCGGATAAACTTCGTTATCACAGAATTATCATCATGACTGACGCGGACGTAGACGGTTCTCATATTCGAACCTTATTGTTGACGTTCTTTTTTCGCCAAATGCGCGAACTCGTCGAGCGGGGGCACGTTTACATTGCACAACCGCCGCTTTACAAGCTCACGCGCGGCAAATCGAGTCAGTACCTCAAAGATGAGGACGCATTTTCCGAATATTTGACGAATGCGGCGCTCATTGAAACTACATTATTTAAGAACGACACTGACGAAGGACTGTCAGGAGACGCATTGTCCGAATTAGTAGCGCGGTATCAGCGTATCGAGGCGACGGTGAGTCGTTTGAGTCGAGTGTATTCGACCGATGTACTGTGGGAGTTGGTTCACGTGCCCCGATTAATGATTGACGACATGGGTGACGAGTCAAAAGTAGCCGCCTTCGCTGATATATTAAGTGAGCGCTTACTGTCAGTTACCGATAGCAGTGCAAGCTATGAGTGCCTGCTTCGGCGCGACCCAGAGCGTGGAAATTATTACGTGGTCGTGCGCCGAACAGCACACAGTGTGGCGACCGATATTGTGCTTGGCCACAATCTGTTTAGCTCCAGTGAATACCGTGACTTGACTGATTTGGGTGATGTCTTGAGTGAGACGGTCACGGCCGATAGCTATGTGAAGCGCGGAGAAAAGGTCTTTGCCGCGGCCGACTTTTCGAAAATTATGCGTTGGTTGCTCGATGAGGCGCGCCGAGGATGTTCGGTTCAGCGCTACAAGGGCCTTGGTGAAATGAACCCTGGCCAGCTTTGGGACACCACCATGGATCCCGACGCAAGACGCATGCTACGGGTAACCATTGAAGACGCGATTCGCGCTGATCAGATGTTTATGACGCTCATGGGTGATGATGTTGAGCCACGTCGTGAATTTATTGAAACAAACGCGCTTGCGGTGGCGAATCTAGATATCTAACGGCGCCTAAAAGTCGCTAACTGGTCTCATCGCCATCTTTTAGCGTCGATTTTTCGGTTGCTAGTGACAGTTGATTAGCGTCTGTTTGATCGGGAAGAATGTCCAGGTTTTCGGGAAAGCTCTTTGACACGCGTGTGGAGAGCGACTGAAACCGGTCCACCTTACCGTGAAGGCCCTGCCGGCCGACCAAGCTCGTAACCGCTTCGTTGTAGCGTTTGGTGGTTTGCGAAAGGGATGCCCCCACGCCTTCCATTCGCTCTGCCACAAGACAAACCGCATTAAAAATGTCGCCTGCACGGTCACTGATTTCCCGAGCCTCTTTGTTGCTTCTCTCGACCATCCAGAGGTTCGCTACTGTGCGCAGAATCGGCATGAGTGTCGTGTGCGAGACTAATATGACATTTTTCCGGTAGCCGTAATTAAACAGGTCTCGATGCGTGCGCATAATCTCAATATAGGCGGGCTCTACAGGCATAAACATCAATACAAAATCGGGACTTTGTAGTCCTGCTAGGTTGGCATAATCTTTCCCAGAGAGCTGATCAATATGCCGCTTCACGGCGCCCGCATGTGCAGTAAGTGCCAGCGTGCGCGTTGCGTCGTCTTCTGCAGAAAACGCGCGCTCGTAGTCGACTAGAGAGACCTTGCTGTCAATGACAACGTGCTTCTTTTGTGGCAGGTAAACCACAAAGTCAGGAAGCAATCGTTGCCCGTCCTCACCTTTGAACGCCTGTTGCGCCTCGAAGTGTTCACCTCGCCTTAGCCCTGCTAACTCCAACGTCCGCTCTAACTGTTCTTCGCCCCAATTACCCACGAGTTTTTTATCGCCTTTTAAGGCCTTGGTGAGGTTGTTAGCTTCCGAGGACATTTCTTGTCCCACCTCATGAAGCTGTTTAATTTGTGTCTTCAACGCTGCATTTTGGCCCGTTAAATCGGTGTGAACTTGGTTAACTCTGCTCTGAAAACCATCGATCTTCTGCGAAAGTGGCTTAAGAAGCTGATCAAGCGACTCCTGATTACGTGAGGACAGCGTTCGCTCACCTTGACTGACAAGGGCCTGAGCTGTTTTTTCAAACTCGAGGCGAAGCACGCGCTTTGCTTCTTCAAGAAGTGCCGTCTTTTCGGCCTGCTCGCTGTCTTTGAGCGCTAACGTCGCTTTAAGGCCTTCTTCTCGCCCACACGTCGCGAGGAGCTGTTGATTGACCGTTTGAAGCTCTGCTTGTAGGCGAGTCAGCTCTTCGCGAGCGATTTTTCCGCGGGTGAGCGCCTCTGCCACTGACCGGCGGTAGATACTCTGCCGATAAACGAGATAACCAATAGCAGTCGCACTCAGCGCAACGAGGGTCAACGCAACGAGAAGCGCATTAGCAGTCATTGAGTAAAAGAGCTCATCGCGCCAGCACCGCAAGGTCGGCTACTTTGAGGAACTGTGCCCGCAGTTCTTGAAGTAGTGCAAGTCGGTTGAGTCGCACGGCCCTGTCCTCCGCATTAACAAGTACCTTGTCAAAAAACGAGTCCACGTCACTTCGGAGTAGCGCAAGTTCGTTCAATGCTTCGGGGAAGTCGTTGTCTGCGACGGCTGCCGCGAGGCAGTCGCGTGAGCGCCCCAACGCACCACTCAGCGCAATTTCCGCCGGTTCCAGTAACAACTCGGCATTCACTTCGCCAATCGGCTCATTCACTTTAGCCAAAATGTTGGCGACACGTTTATTGGCTGCGGCAAGCGCTTCAGCCGCATCTGTGCCTATAAACGCGGTGACCGCGAGGCTTCGACTGTCGATGTCACCAAAGCTGTCGGTCCCAACAGCGGTGACGCTTCGTAAAACATCGACTGACACACCTTGCTCGTCGTAGTGCGCGGGTAACCGATCCAGTAAATAGCCCTTGACGGTCTCTACGACGTTTGGCGCAAGCGCACCCTCGTTAAAAGACGCACAAGCCTCATGGAGCAGGTCGTCAATATTGGCCCCGGGTGCAAACCTTAGCAAAATACGAATGGCAGCGAGTGAGGCTCGACGTAACGCAAACGGGTCCTTTGAGCCGGTGGGAGACTGACCAATTCCGAAAATACCCACTAAGGTGTCGAGTCTGTCGGCTAGCGCAAGAGCCGCGGCTTCCGGCGTTAATGGGAGCGAGTCGCCTGAGAATTTCGGCCAGTAGTGTTGCTCAATCGCGTCTGCAACCGATTCAGTCTCGCCGTCGTGAAGCGCGTAGTGGCGTCCCGCGATCCCTTGAAGCTCGGGAAACTCACCCACCATATCTGAGACCAGGTCTGCTTTCAGTAGCGTACCCGCGGCTTTTACTGTCGCTGCATCGGCACCCAGGCTCGAGCACAGAGACTCAGCGACGCTTGCGATGCGGCGTTGCTTGTCAGCAAGCGTGCCTAAGTCGCGCTGAAAAAGAACCCCTTTTAATCGCGTTGCCTTACTGGCTAACGTGGTCTGTTTATCCGTGTTAAAAAAGAAAGCAGCGTCTGCCAGGCGTGGCCGTATAACTTTTTCATTGCCGTAGATAACGGACTGCGGGTTCTTGCTCTGGATATTCGACACGGTGATAAAGGCGGGCAGTAGCGTGCCGTTTTGGTCTTCGATATGAAAATATTTTTGATGTTCACGCATTGAGGAAATAAGCGCTTGCCTTGGCACCGCAAGGAAGGCGGTGTCGAACGTGCCTCTGAGCGCAACCGGCCATTCCACGAGACCGGCGACTTCGTTGAGTAAATCGTCTTCCACAATAGCGCATTCACCGTCTGAGACGAGCGCTTTAACTTGCGCTGAGATCAACGCTTTTCGCTCTTCGACCGAGGCAATAACGTGTTGCGCTCGCAATGTCTCTTCATAGATATCGGCATTTGCCAGCTCAACGGCTTGATCACCGTGAAAGCGGTGACCTCGGGTGGTTCTACTGGCGTTTAGTCCAAACAGCGACAGGTCAATGGTGTCACTGCCGTAAAGCAGCACCAACCATTGAACAGGCCGCAAAAACTCGTGTCGTTCCCTGCCCCAGCGCATTCTTTTCGACACTGGGATTTGATCCACTGCTTGACTCACTATGGTCGGGAGCACGTCAACTGAGACCGCGCCTTTAACGACTTTGACAATGCCCAATCGTTCACCTTTGTCGGTGGCGATAGATTGTAAGTCTGACGGTGTTATACCCTGCTTTTTAGCGAACCCGATAGCGGCCGGTGTCCACTCGCCGTCAGCATTTCGGGCAGCACTTATCGGCGGGCCAAGCACCGCTTGTTCCGTGTCTTTTGCGCTTTCGGAAACGTCGGAAATTAGTACCGATAATCGTCGAGGGGTTGCTAAAACACGCGATTTACCTATTGATAAGCCGTTGTTGGTCAGGCCCGTAACCAAGGCGTCGGCCAGGGCGTCTGCCATTGCGCAATATTCACCCGCTGGCAGTTCTTCCACGCCAAGCTCAAATAACACGGTACGCGAACTCATGCGCGATCCTCCTCAGCAAGTCTCGCTAACGCAGCGGTCGCAAGATCCTCATCGGCGAGGGGAAATCCACGCTTGGCGCGAGATCCAACATAGCTTTGAGCGGCGGCGCGGGCCAGTGTCCGCACTCGTAAAATATACCGCTGCCGCTCGGTCACCCCGATCGCGTGGCGAGCGTCAAGTAAATTAAAGGTGTGCGAGGCTTTCATGACGAACTCATAGGCTGGGAGTGGCAGATCAAGAGCGACTAAGCGTTGTGCTTCACGCTCGCAAAAATCGAAGTGAGTAAACAAATGGTCTGTGTCTGCGTGTTGGAAGTTATACGCTGACATTTCCACCTCGTTCTGGTGGAACACATCGCCGTATTTGATCGTACCGGTTGGCGTTTGCGACCACACCAAGTCGTAAACAGAGTCGACATCTTGCAGGTACATGGCGAGTCGCTCAATGCCGTAGGTAATTTCGCCGGTCACGGGTAAGCATTCAAGGCCACCGGCCTGTTGGAAATAAGTAAACTGGGACACTTCCATGCCGTTGAGCCATACTTCCCAGCCCAAACCCCAGGCGCCCAGTGTGGGCGATTCCCAGTTGTCTTCAACAAATCGGACGTCATGTTCGAGCGGGTCCAGCCCGAGGTGCTTTAAGCTTGCAAGATACCGTTCTTGAAAGTCCGCAGGTGATGGCTTCATAACCACTTGAAACTGGTAGTAATGCTGGAGTCGGTTAGGGTTTTCACCGTAGCGGCCATCTTGCGGGCGGCGACTGGGTTGAACGTAGGCCGAATTCCAGTTCTCGGGTCCCAGTGCTTTCAGAAAGGTTGCAGGGTGAAATGTGCCGGCGCCTACCTCTAGGTCAAGCGGCTGCATAATGACGCAACCGTTTTCTCCCCAGAAACGTTGAAGCTCTAGGATTAGCTCTTGGAAAGTTAGTGAACTCACTTCAGTGTCCCGACATGTCAATGGGACAAGTATACCGCGGCCAGCACTGGCATAATATCGGCAACCAGGGCGAATTAAGCGCAACTCAGTGGCAAAGAATCACAATTCACTCAAATTTCGATTAAAAGACGGACTGGCGGTTTATGTCTTGCGTTTTACATTGCTCGTGTCCTCGGTATTGCCACTGGAGGTCTCGCGTGCCATCGGGCGTGGTTTTGCGAGGCTTTTGCTTGCCGCAGATACTCAGACTGTGCGGATCGTGCGGCGTAATATTGACCTGGCTTACCCTCACTTATCGCGCGACGACAGAGTACGCTTAGTGACGGACACTGTGAGCGAACAAGGTGCCCTTGTCTTTGAACTTGGCCACGTCTGGCGCCGTTCAAGCGACTATGTCTTATCAAAACTGCGCGTGGTTGGTCTTGAGCACTTAGAATCCGCGGCCCGAGACGACTGCGGTGTCTTAGTGTTGGCGCCGCATGTTGGAAACTGGGAAGTACTCTCGCACCATTTAGTAACACAGGGCGATTTGTTGTGCCTGTTTGAGCCACAAAAGTTGCCGTCGGTGGGCCGCGAAGTTTTGGCAGCTAGGCAGCGTGCCGGCGGCGTATACGTGCCGACCACGCCTAAAGGACTTGTGAAACTTGTTCGACACTTTAAACGGGGTGGTTTAACGGGGATTTTGCCAGATCAAGTCCCCGGGCATGAGTCCGGGGGGCTTAACGTTCCGTTTATGGGGGTTGAGTGCTGTACGGCGAGCTTGTGTGCGAACTTACTGGCTAAGTCGGGCGCGCGTGCCGTAATGGCCGGCGTTTTTCGGGTGAGGGGCGGTTGGGAATTGGTGTATCAACCGGTTTCAAATGCGATTTATGAGTCTGATCTGGACGCGGCATTGCGCGCAATGAATGCCGATATTGAAACGCTCATCAAGGGCCGCGACGCGCAATATCAATGGTCTTACAAACGCTTTAGAACTCTGCCTAAACACGGCACAAATCATTATGATGGCGTGAAGAAGTCGAATCGAGGTCACAGTTAATGCGTGTTTACACGGGGAAAGTTTTAGGAGCCTTTTTGGGTTTTGTGACGCTCGGCGTGGTGGGCGGTCTGGTTGGGTTTTTTGTGGGTCACATGTTCGACTCAGGCTTGGTTCGCGCAATCCGGATGACAGGCCCGGATGGCCTCCACGCACTGCAGCAAGAATTTTTTGATACGACATTTATTATGTTGGGCTATATCGCCAAGGCCGATGGGCGTGTTACCGAGTCGGAAATTGCGCAGGCGGAAAGTATGTTTGCACAGCTGCGGCTTACACCCTCACAGCGCGCGTCTGCCATAAAGCGGTTTCAGCGCGGAGCTGAGCCCCAATTTGACCCGGCCGAAGAGCTCTCGCGGTTCCGTCGAACGGCATCCTTGCGCCCACAGACCTCTCAAACACTCCTTTTGTTTCTCGTCAGCATGGGCTTGGCCGACGGCCAACTCGATGCTGCTGAGAGAGAAGCGCTCGCGCGCGTTGCTAAAAGCCTCGGCATTTCGGATGTGGCGTTGACGCGCATTATTAACATGGTGGCTGCACAAGCGAATTTTGGGGATCGACGTCAACACCAGCGCCAGCAATATCAACCCCAGCGAAGTCAACTCAACGATGCTTATCAAGCGCTCGGTGTCACCGCCAATATTGATGACCGGGAACTTAAAAAGGCTTATCGGCGCTTAATGAGCGAGAATCATCCCGATAAATTAAGCGCTCGCGGTGTGCCCAAGGAAATGGTCGATTTGGCCACTGAGCGATCACAAAACATTACGACGGCATACGACTTGATTAAAGAATCGCGCGGTCTGAAGTAAGGACTTACAGGTTTAAGGTCGCCAAAACGTCGGCGTGAATAAGATCAGCAGCGTAAATATTTCGAGTCGGCCTAAGAGCATGGCGATGCACAAAATAACTTTCCCCATGTCGGTCACTGTTGAGTAATTCGCCGCCACTGAACCCAGGCCTGGGCCTAAATTATTAATGGCTGCCATTACCGCACTGACGGCCGATAAAAAATCGAGGCCGGTTCCCAGCATGCACAGTACTAAAATAAATGAAGAGAACATGTAGACGGCGAAGAAGCTCCATACGGCACTGACCACGGCTGGGCGTACCCGTCGATGATCGAGCTTTAGCGGTATGACGGCATTGGGGTGTAACAGCTGTCGGAGCTCTCGCATACCTTGTCTGAAGATTAGCAAAATCCGCATGGCCTTCATGCCCCCACCGGTGGATCCTGCGCAGGCACCCATGACGCTGAGCATAATAAGAAAAATGGGGAGAAATGAGGGCCATATCGAAAAGTTGTCACTGGAAAAGCCGGTTGTTGTTGCTATTGAAACGGTCTGAAACAAGCCGTGGACAATGGCTTTCTCAAGGGGGAGCGTCTCCATGACGACCAGCGTGGTGCAGGTAATGGCAATGGCAAATAGAATCATCCAGGAAAAGAACTTAGTTTCAGAGTCGACGCTATAAACGCTCGGGTTTCGCTTGGAAAAAGCGATGAAATGCAATCCGAAATTGACGGCGCTAATGAGCATAAACAAGCTTCCGATCACCAACACCACGTCACTCTGGAAAAATCCCATACTTGCGTCATGGGTTGAGAAGCCGCCAATAGCGATGGTCGAAAAAGCGTGGCTAATGGCATCAAATACAGTCATGCCGGCTAAGTAGTACGCGAGGGCACAGGCCACTGTCAGGCCAAGATAAATTGAAAAAAGCGCCTTAGCTGTCGAGGTAATTCTCGGTGTGAGCTTGCTGTCTTTTGCCGGGCCGTTGCTTTCTGCTCGGTACAGCTGAACACCGCCAATGCCGAGCATAGGCAGCACAGCGACTGCGAGAACGATAATACCGATACCGCCTAACCACTGAAGAAGCTGACGGTAAAGAAGGATGGATTGGGGCAGCGTATCTAAGCCGATGAGCACGGTGGCACCCGTCGTGGTGAGGCCAGAGACAGATTCAAACACAGCATCAAAGACCGACACGTCGATTGCATCACTGAGCAGGAACGGCAGCGATCCGTAGAGACCCAGCACGATCCAAAATGCCGCAGTCACTAAAAACCCGTCGCGAATTTTCAGTTCTGACTCAGCGCTTTGCGTAAAAAGCCACAGGGCAACCCCGGAGGTTGCGGTCGCAGCGAAGGCCTGTCCAAATACATCAGCTGTCCCGTCTGCCTGAACCCATCCGAGTATCATCGAGGGCAAGGTGCCCAGACTAAAGAGCATCAACAGCAACCCGACAATTCGAGCACACAGTCGGATATTCATTTGATAAAGCTGCTGCCTACGACAAATAGTTTCTCAACTAGGCTAATTTTGGAGGGATCGGTGAGAAATAAAATCACATGATCGTCCTCTTCCACGACGACGTGTCGGTGCGCAATAATGACTTGATCGCCTCTTAAAATAGCGCCGACCGTGGTGCCGGGGGGCAAGTCGAGCTCGTCCAGCCGACGACCCACAACTTTCGATGTTTTTGGATCGCCGTGTGCCGTTATTTCTAGCGCTTCAGCGGCACCGCGTCGAAGTGAATGCACCGCACTGATGTCGCCTTTACGAACGTGTGTAAGCAAGCTGCTAATCGTGATTTGTTGAGGCGATATTGCGATATCGATTTCCTGTCCTACGAGCTCGGCGTAGGCTGAATTGGTGATCAGCGTAATCACCTTTTTTGCGCCGAGTCGCTTGGCGAGCATGGACATCATAATGTTGGACTCGCCGTTGTTCGTCAGCGCACAGAACACATCGGTATTGCTAATGTTTTCCTGCTGCATGAGCTTTGAGTCGTTGGCACTGCCATTAAGAACAATGCTTTCCTCGAGCTCTTCTGAGAGGACGCGACAGCGATCGTAATTGAGCTCAAGCACTTTAACCTGATAATCGCGCTCCAGTCGCTTTGCCAACGATGCGCCAATTTTTCCACCGCCCGCAATCATCACGCGCTTGTAGGGCTCGTCCAGCTTCCTCAGCTCCGAGGTTACCGCTCGAATATTGCCACTTGCAGCAATGAAGAAGGCCTCGTCGTCCGGCTCCACGACGGTGCTGCCTTCGGGAATAATGGCGCTCTGGGACTTTCGGAAAATAGCGGCAACACGCGTATCCACGTTGGGCATATGTTCACGAATCTCTTGAAGCTCTCGACCAACAATGGGACCCCCTTCAACAGCCTTCACAGCCACTAACCGTATTTTGCCGCTCGCAAAATCCATGACCTGAAGCGAGCCTGGGTTCAAAATAAGTTGGTGAATGGCGTCGGTAACGAGTCGTTCTGGACTAATCGTGACGTCCACAGGTATTGCACCTGATTGGAAAAGCGTTTCGTCTTCGTTGAGGTAGTCGACTTCACGAATTCGACAAATCTTTGTCGGTGTTCGGTACAGCGTGTAGGCAATGGTGCATGCCAACATGTTGACCTCGTCACTGTCGGTCACTGCGATGAGCATGTCAGCGTCTTCTGCGCCGGCGTCTGACAGCGTGGTGGGTTTGGATGCGTCGCCTTTCACGGTCCGGATATCGAGCCGGTCCTGCAGTTGCCGCAAGGCAGCTTCAGAACTATCGACCACCGTCACATCATTCTGCTCGTCAGCGAGGTGTTCTGTCAGCGTGCCGCCCACTTGGCCGGCTCCTAATATTATGATTTTCACGACGCTACCGATTCCTTAGACAGCCATTGAGCTGAGCCGTTTCAGAGGAATGGTACTCCGATTTCTCACGAACTCCAGATCACCCGACTTTCTCTATCAGGCAATAGTAAAGACCGTCACCTTGAGCGGCCGATGGGATGACTTGCTGTCCGACAGTCATTTGAACGCCGACATCTTTGGGCAACGGCGTGGACTGTGCGTCAGGTGCCGTGCTGAGAAAGGCGCTGACGATGTCTTCGTTTTCGTCGGGTAACAAAGAGCAGGTGGCGTACAAAAGCTGTCCGCCCGTCTTGAGGTACGGCCAAACTGATGTGAGCAGGCTGAGTTGAAGCGTCGCAAACTGAGCAATATCTGCTTTCGTACGAATGACCTTTACGTCGGGGTTTCTTCTCATAACGCCGGTTGCTGAGCAGGGAACGTCAAGCAAAATAGCGTCAAACGGCTCGTCAATCAGGCCCTGCGGTATATCGGTGGCATTGCAGGCAACGGTTGCGATTGTCAATTCAAGCCGTGCGGCGTTATCTGACACTTTTTCAAGTCGTGCCTCAGAGATGTCCATTGCGGTGACCTGAGCACCCAGTTCAGCAAGGTGACAGGCTTTGCCTCCCGGTGCGGCACACGCGTCGAGTATGCGAGCACCCGGTACAAATGTAATGAGTTCAGCTGCGAGCTGTGCGGAGTGGTCTTGGACACTCGCGAAACCCGCCTCAAACTGTGGTATCTGGGCGACGGGTAGTGGCTCCAGCAATGTCAGTGCGCTGGACCCCAAAGCCTGTGTCGAGATGTCGGCCAACTGTAACTGCGCCTGGTAGTCGTCCCGCGATGTTTTCTGCACGTTCACGCGTAGCGTTAAGGGGGGCTTTTTCTTCGACACGTCCGCGATCGCGGATACAGCGTCGGGGAGCGACCGAATCAGTGACTTATAAAGCCAGCCGGGCAACGCGGCGCGTTCGGTGTCACCGAGCGCGTCGTGTAAGGCCGAACGGTCTCGCTGGTATCGTCTTAAACACCCATTAATAAGCCGCGACGCCCACGGCTTATCAATCGCGTCGCACACATCGACGGCGGCAGAAACTGAAGCGTAGTCGGGCGTGTGACACTCATCGAGCTCGTACATTGCCATAATCAATGTGGCTTCAAGAGCCGAGTCCTTGGCCTTGAGGGGTCGGTCGAGGAGCTGTCGGACGATGCCCTTGTAAAGAGGCCACAGTCTGAGTGATCCATAGACAAGTTCTTTCAAAAACGCACGATCGCTGTCTTGAACGCTGGCTTCCGTGGGGCCGTACAGCGTGTTGAGAGAGCCCCCGTGAGACACGTCATCGAGCAAGCGAACGCTTGCAACTCGGACGGACAAAATCATTTGGACACGTTCTCGAATCGGTCACCCACAGCGAAGTTGATTTGATTTCCATTGAGGACGTCGGCAATAGACATGGGCTTTTTATTGGGCAATTGCAGGCGTGTTATGGCCAATGCGCCACCACCACAGGCCACGCTAAGTTGGTTGCGCGTAATATCGATCACCGTTCCTGGTGCATAAGCGGGTGTATCCGACAGGGAAACCGGGAGGGCCTCCCACACTTTCACACGTTGATCGCCTAGGGCGCTAAAGCATCCGGGTGCTGGGTTGAGTGCGCGGATTTTGCGCGCAAGCACCGTCGCTGATTGTGACCATTCGATCATGGCTTCTGACTTTGAGATTTTTTCTGCGTAGGTCACGCCTTCACTGGGCTGTGAGACTGCATGTTGTTGAGTCTCTTCTAGCGCGTCAAGCGTGTTCAGTAAGGTCGCTGGCCCTAATTGTTCCAAGTCACGCGTCAAGGTTTGTGTCGTGTGTTGAGCGGTGATGGCCATTTTTTCGAGGCGCAGCATTGGGCCCGTGTCGAGTCCTTCGTCCATCTGCATAATCGTAACGCCCGTTTCCTCGTCGCCTGCTTCGATAGCGCGATGAATGGGTGCGGCTCCGCGCCAGCGAGGTAATAGGGAGGCGTGCACATTGATGCAGCCGAGTCTGGGCAAGGCCAAAATTGGTCTCGGCAGGATCAAACCATAGGCCACGACAACCAACACATCGGCATTGAGTTGCGATAACGCATCGGCTGCCTCGTTAGTCTTCAACGTTGCCGGTTGATACACCGCCAGGTCGTGTGCGAGCGCAATTTCTTTTACTGGAGAGGCCTTGAGTTGTTTACCCCGCCCTGCTGGTCGGTCCGGCTGTGTATAGACGGCAATCACATTATGCTGAGCACGCAAGAGGGACTCGAGGTGAGCGGCGGCAAATTGTGGCGTGCCGGCAAAAACTACGCGAAGCGGTTTGGACATCGTCGTTTACGCCTTGCGCCGCTGTTCTTTTTCGAGGCGCTGTCTAATCCGTTGCCGCTTCAGAGGGCTTAAATAATCGACAAACAACTTGCCCTGCAAATGATCCATCTCATGTTGCAAGCAAACGGCTAAGAGCCCCGTCACCGTTTCGTCAATAGGACGCCCATCGCGGTCCAGCGCCTCCACTTTTATGGCCTTTGGCCGCTCCACCGCTTCACTGAACCCGGGAACTGAAAGACACCCTTCCTCATATCCGTCGAGTGTTTCGTCGATAACCTCGATCGTGGGGTTTACAAAAACACGCGGCGCAGACCCGTCACTGGACAAATCGATAACGATGACTTGTTCGTGAACGTCGATCTGTGATGCCGCCAGTCCGATCCCGTTCGCGTCGTACATTGTTTCAAACATGTCGTCGATTAGGGTTTGTATTCGCCCGTCAACAGCAGGAACGACCGCCGCGCGGGTTCGTAACCGAGGGTCTGGGAATTCGAGAATTTTTCTGATGGCCATAGTCTTTGCTCAGGCGTTGCAGTGTACGAAAAAGATGTCAATTGCACCGTCGTGACCTTGTAAGGCCTTAACCGTCAGCGCACACTCACCATTATACCGGTAAGCAGTGATACGCCAATTTTCTCTAGTCTGTGGTTTAAGTTTGCCATTGTACTGGGGCTAAATGTCTGGGAGATAGAGCATGGAGCAGCGGTTTAACAAACAAGGGCGCGGTGCGCGTGGGTTATTCAAGTCGGCACCGTGGTTCTACTGTGCGCTATTTGTTGCGTGTTTGGCGGCCGTTCCTG
>Ga0209652_1000432_pt1 | contig 35898 bp, 49 predicted proteins | sample SaaInl74LU_5_DNA_FD_184641 | JGI IMG/M metagenome (GOLD analysis project Ga0209652, IMG submission 184641) | Marine microbial communities from expanding oxygen minimum zones in the Saanich Inlet - ESP_74LU_5_DNA (SPAdes) (version 2) | ecosystem: Environmental > Aquatic > Marine > Intertidal zone... | reverse complement strand
CCCAAGCAAGCACCCAAGAAAGCAAGCAAGAAAGCAAGCAAGTAAACAACCGAAAGGGCGGCAAGTGGTCGCCCTTTCTTTTACCCACCATGGAAAAATTATGTCAAATCCGCAAGGGCTATCCGATAGCTATCCGCAAGGGCTATCCGATAGCTATCCGCCCCACCCCACCCACCCCACCCACATGGCGCAGGCGCGTAGCAACACATCGAAGAATCTGTGTTTAGAATAGAATTTTTCCCCAAAAAAATAGTTGGAAAAGCCCCCAAAAAATGGCTATCCGATAGCCCCAAGTACGACACGCGGACCAGCGTCTAAAAAACGACCCATGAGAGCATTTGACACACGCTACGACAAGCGTCCATATTCAGCGGGTACACCAAAGTGCCCCAACAAAGCTGCAAACAAGTCTTCACGTTCACGTGCTAAGACCGATGCGTACATGAACTACCTGTCAGTTCGCATTGCAGTAAATATGCAAGCCGAGCGCGACATGCGCAAGGACAACATCCAACCTGTGTTCGATTCACGCAAGGTCAAAGCCGACCGTGAACTGAACCGTCAACTCAAAAAAATCTACGGCAAAGCTTGGCGTGACGTCAAGGCCGCTCACCCTAAATACCAATTGTGATATGGAACCAATTACAGCCCAGATGCCAGACGTCACCTTCGTGTGGATGTGCATAATCATTGTGACTTTGCTCATCGGATTCGTAGCTAAGATTACCAAAGAGTGATAGCTATCCGATAGCCCCTCAGCGGGGACCCCCTCCCCCCACCGTCTCGACCCCCCCCCAGGGTCTCGACCCTCTCGACCCGTCGAGAAGTACGACACGCGGCAACAGCGTCCAAAAAACGTTACCCCCTTTCAACGCTGACTGATGGAGTGTAGTCGGTTCGATTCCGACCAGCGTTCAAACCACCCCTACATTGGGGACAAATCTATATCCTATGTTTCGTTTTCTTTACCTCGCGGCTATCGTAGCTGCTCTCTGCGTGCTCTGCTCTTCATGCGGCACGACCTCTGTTCGGTACACCACGACCTACAATGGTGGCGTGTACAAGTCTGCTAACCTCGGCTGTGCCGCTTACAACTGACATGCTTGTTTATTACACTATTGTCAACCTCATCGATGAGTGCATATATGACGGCACTCCCCTTTTCTCGAGCCGCAAGGAAGCGTGCTTATGGTTTCACAAGAATGATGGCCGACCCTCGAGCGTAGTGGTCAAGGTCACCATCAAAGACGACAAGAACTCATGTCAGTAAAATCTCAACTCTCGATGGCAGAGAAAGCCGTCGAGGTCCTGAAGCATAAGGGCTTCAGCGTCAGTCTCGTTGACCTCCCTGCGTACCCTCACGAAGGCGTGTGGATTACCGTATGGAACGAAACTCTCGAGGACACTCTAGACTTCCAGCTAGCTCACCAAGAAGTTAAATGGTGGTCTCTCGAATACAATCATCTCAAACTCTCAAATCAAATCTGATGAAAAATCAAGAATACACCTTCGACACGTGGGGTAACGACGATGTCAAGTGCGAAGCTATCGCCATCTACAACGTGTGGGGCGGATGCCCGGGCGACGACATGACGCCACCCGATCCACCGACTATCGAGATTGTCGACGTCATCTACCGCATCGATCGGGACAGGATGCCACCTCTCGACATCCCGTCCAATGACTACCACTACGAGTCTCTCGACCTCGAATCTATCGAGGATTCTATCTACAACGAAATCTTCCCTCACTCATGAGCACTATCACTATCACCCAGACCCTCGAAGTCAACGACTTCAAGAACCTCCTGTACAACGCCTGGCACTACTCGCACTACTGGCTCGATCTGAACTGCGACCCCGCGGTCGATTGGTACAACGCCAAGTTCCCCGAGACCTGCGACCTTCCTTGCATCGAGGATAAGCTGTGGGCATATCTCGAGGCAGGCAACAAAGTTTCATGCTACGACAAAGAAGAAGTTGAGAAGTTCTCGCTCACGTGGGATATGATTCTCGAGGGCACTCGTGTCTTTGTCCAGGACTTCTCGAATCACTACGAAGACTTCTTGACCGAGAACGACGACGCTACAACCGCCGACGTGTGGTTGCAGTGCGTGTGTTTCGGAGATGTTGTTTACGGATAACCCAAGGCTATCGGATAGCCTTTTAATCTATATGCTTTATGGCACAATTACTTACTCAAAACTCGAAGCTCAAGAAGACCTCGAAGGCCATCGGTCTCAAGGTTATGAACTTCGGTATCCCCGCGCTTGTCGACCCCGACTCCGGTCGACGCACCTGTCCCTTCGCAGGTTCTTGCGCCAAGTTCTGCTACGCTCAGAAGGGCGCGTATATCTGGTCCAACGTCAAGCCTGCTTTCAAGGAGCGTTACGAGGCTACCAAGCGTGACGACTTTGTCGACCGTATGATTGCCGAGGTCAAGCGTACCAAGGCACAGCTCGTCCGTGTCCACGACTCTGGCGACTACTACTCTCGAGCCTACATCGACAAGTGGTTCGCCATCGCTCGAGCCTTGCCTGACGTTCGCTTCTACTCGTACACCAAATCGGTGCCCTTGTTTCTCGAGCGTGACGATGTCCCCGACAACTACGACATCATCTTCTCCGAGGGCGGCACACGTGACGATCTGATCGACATCTCTCGACACCGCCATGCTCGCATCTTCTCTAGCTATGACGACATGCACGACGCGGGATATGTCGATGCTATGTCTTCTGACGTCAACGCTACCAAATGGTTTAACCCTTCCCACAAGGTGGGACTCGTATTTCACTAAGTCATGCCTAGAAAATTAACACAACACGAGCGTCTCGAACTCCGTCAGAAAAACTGCGGAGGTTTCGAGTACCGCCTCATCGACGCATGGTACGCTGCTGACGGCGGCAACAAGAAGCGTCTCGAACAAGCATTCAAAAACACTCAATTTGATTTGACATGACTAAGAAAGAACTTCTCGAAGCCCTGTCTGACTACAAAGATGACGACACGGTTGTCATCATGATACACGACACCGTAGCTTACGAAGACAACTACGATTTCTATGTCGATGGTGTGTATCTTGACTCCCTCCACAACAATCACGAATCGGAAATTCAGTTGACTCTAATCAATCATAACGTTCTAAACCCTCAAATCTTTTCATTATGAAACTTGCACATTTGCAAATTGTCGACTCTCTCGGCAACCCTCGAACCCTCATCGCACGTCTCGACGATGGGTCTATCAAGTACACCCTCTTCACTGGCTGGGGTAACTACGGCACCGGTTGCTCTCTCGGCGATCTTCAGGTAGGCTACAAGCACGGCTCTCGACTCCCTCTCGACAACGAGCGCGATCTGAGCGTAGAAGAGTGGTGCGGCTACCTTGTCGATGTCATCAACAACGACACCACCTACCGAGTAGACAACATCGTCCCCAACACCATCACGTTCCGCTGATGACAAAAGACGAACTGACCTGCCCCCCGTTCTCGGAAGTTCACGACCAGCCCGATAACAACCTTATCGTAGTGTGGTGGAATGACGAGGCGGGTGGCGACAGGTTCAAGGTCATCTTCTACGACCAGCTTCCCGACCTCGTGAAGCAGAACATTCTCGAACAGATCAAAAACTTTTTTCCTTAATCCTATGAGTAAATTCGGTTACAAAGTCCGCTTCCATCTTGCCCAGGGTGAGAACTACATGAAGTGGCAGATCACCGACCTCTCGACCAAAGACGTCCGGTATGTCGACCCTCTCAAGTACTTCATCAAGATGAACGACTGCCGGCTTCGCAATCACCCGAAGACAGCACAACGCATCTTCAACGGAGAGAACAAGACGGTCTGTGCATGGGTAGAAGCCCAATCTGTTGAAGTTATCCCGCATAATTGGTTGCCCCTCTCGCCTGAGCGTGTAGATAGGATCTCGTACAACCCAAGAGTCCAACCCTTCTGGGTCGACTACTACGGCAACAACTGCGACAACATGCACGCCTTTACTATCTACTCTCACAAACGCGACCTTTATTCTACAACCCCTTATTCTATTGAATCATGAGTAAGCCACAACTCCCCATCGCCCTCGACGCTTACGCCAAGGGCCAGATTGCACGATACATCGGCGATCAACTTCGACACTACCTCGACCTCCCAGATCCTGACGACGAGATGCGCGACATCGAGGACGGTCTCGACCTCAGCTTCCACCTGCCCGCTGACTCTTGCGTCATCGGCATTAGGATCGACGCTTACAAGGCCGATCGTTCTAGAGGCAAATTTACCAAGAGCAACTACCACGATATCATCTCGTCGCTGCTCCACCTCAATCCTGAGTTGCCCGACGGTCTCGTGTTCTTCGAGATCTTCAACTCCGACCATCACTTCATTGATATCCGTTACATTATCGACTACGACAGCCCTCTGCGCTGCTGGTACGATGCAAACCTCCGTTACTGATGAAAACAATAGCTACATCTGACGCTCTCGATCTGTACTGTAGGATCACCGAGTTCAACGACTACTCCGTCCTGTGCGCCAAGTCCAGCATGGGCAATACGCAGTGCTTTATGACGACGACCTCGACATTGGCTGAGCAAACGGCCAAGGAATATGCTGAGGCTCACGAGGGCGCCTTCTTCAAGGACACCGTTCACGAGGTCGTTCAGTCGCGGTGGTGCGACATCAGGAACCAGTTCATACCTAACGAATACATCGTGTATAACTGGAATAGCAACGAGATGCTGCCCATCGCAGATATCACGACTCTCGAGTTGTTCATCGCCTCGTTGGCTATGTCGACCAGGGGGTTCATTGAGAACAACGTCATGGATCACGACGTAGCGATCAGGTACCGAGAGTACTTCGATGAGGCTTCTCGAATGGACAAGGGTGACGTGTATGAGATGACCATGGAAACTGGGGAGGCTCGATTCAACATCTTCCGATGCGTGATCAACTCGATCGATTCCCCACCCAAGATTGTCGGACCACGCTGCACTATCACGAAATGAACAAGCCAGCTTACTGCTACTACTACTACGCTATGCACATAGTGACGGGGGAAGTCAAGTTCTTTACTTACGGAAAGTCCAGGACTCGACACCCCAACACTTCTGTTAAACTGCACCGTCTCAAGCTTTTGAAGCGAAAACTTTTGGCGGAAGGCAGCCCATGGCGTATAATTGAAACGGGCTACGCTCTCGAGCAGCACATAAAATCTCTTAAACCTCACTTACCTCAAACCCCTCGACACGATGCATCCAGTATTGTTTATCTTTCTGTTCTCCATGATAGGTAAGGCGTTCATATACGTCTGGAGCAAGAACAGGATGGCCCAACCGCCTCGAGCCCTACTTCGCTTGAAGCAGGGTATCGAGAAGGGCAAGCCTAACAGGCGCCTATGGAATCTCCTGCGCGCCAAGCCAGGGTTTGACGATCATTACAGGCGATTGCCTGGCCGCATGAGCTGTACGGTTTTACCGCTCAATGTGAACGACGAAGACGTATGGCAACTGCGCGTCGGCTTTAAGACTACTGCCGCCGACAAACCCTCGAGCTATCTCTCGATCCCAGTTTACGCTAACGGACAGATATACGACGTATAACCCCCTTAAAACTTACCATGACCCTTCTAGAACGAATGACAACGTGGACCCTCAGCGTAGGTATCAAGCAGCTTGGACTCAGCGAAAAGGCTGGGTTCAGGTTTGCTGATCACATGAGGCACCTCTATCACCACATCAAGTGGTTGCGCCAATGCACTCCCGATCAGGATGGAGTGATGGCTCGACATATCGTAGCTTGCTCATCGGTTCTCTCGAAGATAGCCTTCGAAGCCAGCCTGCAGGGGCTCGACATAGACCACGATGAATTGTATTCTATTCAGCTTGAATTGAAAGAAAACCTTAACACCCTACTTTCTGATGACCCTTATCATTATAGTTCTGACCGCCTTGTTGATAACCTACATCTTCTTTCAGGAGATCCCAATTGATTGGCACGGCAACGTACATCCCGACATAGCCTTCGACGCCGAGTGCGTCGAGCTAGGGGTTATACCAGACAACCTAGCCTGGCTTATCTCTCGAGACTACGTAGAGCGTGAGGACTGGCACATGGCCTCACGTCTCGAGCCTACCTTTGTAACGGAAACACACGACCCAAAATGGGCTCTCGTGGTAACATTAACAACCCCAAAGGGAAAACAAGAGCTTTGCGTCATCTACAACCTTGACGGGACGCTCTACGAATACTAACTCATGGATATTACAGCATTCATTCTTACCAACTGGGCAGCCCTCCTGCTCGGGCTGATGGCCTTCGCAAAAATTATCGTCAATCTCACTCCCACCGAGGCTGACAATATGATCTTCGGATATGTCGACATGCTCATTACAGCCATTACAGGAGATCGCCGCAAGAAGCGCGATAAATGAACCTAGCAGAAATAACGCATGTGTCGATGCTCTTGGGTGTAAAAGCCCAGGAGCTCGACTTTGCTCTTGAAGCCTTTGGTGATCAAGTTCCCGAGGACAAGAAGAACAAGTGGACTGAGATTCGCGATCTCATGTTTCGAGCTGAAAAGACTATCAGCCACCTTTTGAAAGAACGCGACCTTATGTCTGCCTACGTATGGAATGAGCAAAAGAACATCAAGTACAATCGCCAACTAGTAGAACAAGTTCTCGACCTTCACGACCACAAATGAGTACGCAAAAAGATAAGTTCCGGACTCTTGCGGAGAGCTACGGACTAGTAAAGGACGACTTCTTCAAGGCTCCGCAAGGCTTTTGGATCATCACCCGAACGGGAGTAGAGAAGATTCAGCGCGGCATTGGGGCTACTGTACACTTCGAGACAATCCCCGAGTTCTCCGATGTAGATAAGGGCCTGTATGTCGTCAAGGCCCAGGGCTTTATTGAGATGAAGAGGCCGAATGAGAAGACAGGTAAGGCTGAGGAAGTTGTCAAGGTAGTCGAGTCCTTCGGTGAGGCTTCCCCTAAGAATTGTCGCAATAGCTATCCAATAGCCATGGCAGAGAAACGAGCTCTAGCCAGGGTGGTTTTGAAGATGGCTGATCTATATGAGCTTGGAGTGTACAGCGAAGACGAGATGTCTGAATGATGACGAAGGTGTTCGCATATGCGTGTATTGCCTGGACAGCCTATCTTGCGACGGGCTTTGTGACTGGATTCATCAGAGCCCTCTTCAAAGACCTAAAGCAGAGACGTAATGGGTGATTGGATTGACGATATGTTCGACAGCTCTCCTGAGCATGACTATACCGATCCAAATCACAACGCAAGGAAGTATGCTGCGCGGCTCGTAAGGTCGAGCACTCTCGATAGAGAGGAACAGGACGACCTGACTTCAACCCTTCTCGATTACAGTATTGAGATGAGTTCAGACGAGGTTCAGGACGTGATAGTTCGTATGCAGCTCAACCAGCAGGACCCCATGCAGTTCTACGCTCCATCAAAGCGTGAGATAGCCGCCTTCATCAAGAAGGTGTGCGATCTTTGATGTATGGAGAACACTCTACCTAAGGCGATCAACGCTTCTATCAACCTCAGCATGCTCGACAAGTCTCAGATTGTCGAGGGAAAGAAAGGCAAGTACGTCAACATCCGCTTGGTCAACACACCAGATAGCGAATACGGCTACGACTACATGGTAACGCAGGACATCCCCAAGGAGCTACGGGAACAAGGTCTCAAGGGGCCTATCCTCGGCAACGGGCGAGCCTACGATTACGATGGCGGGAAACCAAGTCAGAAGGAAGCTCGCGCAGAAGTCTCGGTTGCACCTCGAGTCTCTGACGACCTCCCGTTCTGACGGGTTTTGGTAAGTAGGTCAAGGGGGACGCTCGAAACGTCGGGCTCCCCCTTTTTAATTTGAGCACAATGACAAGAAAAGAAGCATTCAAGAAAATCAAAGCTGAGTTTAAGCAGGCTCTCGATGCGTACTTCCAGGCAGAAACCAGCGCACAGGGCGCCAACGATGCCAACACGGTGTTTGACATCTTCATGAACCACTGGCGGCTGATAGAGGTGTTCGATGCGATCGGTGACATCGATGTCGAGGATGAAGAGCCTTCTATCGTCGATCTAGAGGACGAGGGTTTACACATGGCACACACTTATGGAAGTGTTTTCGACAGCGGCTTGTTGAAAACTCTGGACCATGAGTCGAGGCAAGAAATCCTTGAAGCTTGTATCTATGCATTGAACGCTCGACAAGTTCGATTTGAGAACGAAGTTCGCGCTAGGTGGTATGAACAAGGATTCACAGATAACAAATTCAGTTGAGAAGCTCTGCTCTTTAGCGGAGTCTCTCGTCACTCCCGATCGAGTGGCCGAGGCTGTTGAGATCCCATACGATCCAGACAAGTGCAGTGCAAAGAGTGCCGCAGCTATGCTCGGCATTTCAATACCTATGCTCAGTGCCGTTTGCGGCTTCCCCGTTCTCGAGATAGGCGGCATGACGAGCATTTGGGTGGGTACACATTACGAGCCCATCTCTGAAGGCCAAAAGAAAAAGGTGGTACAGGCTTTTGCCAAAGGTGCCGGCCTCCTTCGCCCAAACATTCTAACTAGCGACTTTAAGAGGGAATTCGATAAGAGCTTTAGCTCGTATGGCAAGCCCGAAGTTGTATTCCCCAAGCCGAATAGCGGGGTCTCTGGTATCGTTTTTCTCGACGGTGTGTTGTGTTTCCAGGGGCCCCGTCACCGCTTTGTCGATGGTCACAGGCCAGAGGATCTCTCGACGTACTGTATCCCAACCAAGTACTACAGCAACAGTAAGTGCGAGCGGTGGGAACAGTTCTTGAAGGAAGCCATACCCAATGACGACTCTCGGCGCTATGTCCTGGCCAGCTTCGCAAACGCCCTGTCTGGCGACCCTATGAAAGCTCAGAAGATCTTGCTTCTGATTGGCGCTGCAGGCGCAGGCAAGTCGACCCTGATCGAAGCTATCGCTGGATGCATTGGTCACCACAACGTCATGCGTACCGACAATCTTGCTCAGATCACGAGGGACGACAGCCGACACAGGATGCGGTTGGCTCATGCTACGCTATGCGTCTCGGCCGATGCGAGCGAAAACATCGGTGATAAGGACGCCTTGAAGATGATCGTCAGCAAGGAGCCTATCATCGCAAGGAAGTTGTACGCAGAGCCCATGGAGATTACGCCCAGGGCAAGCTTGGTGGTAGCATCAAATGAGATGGGTTTGTCTTACGTCTTGTCGGATCCCGGGGTGGCTCGTCGCTTTGACATCGTGAGCTTTCGCAAGGCTAAGGATGAGAAAAAGCGCGACAGCGGACTTATCTACGCGCTCTCGACTGATGAAGCTCGTGGAGGCATAGGTATGAGCATGGCTAAGGCTTTGATCGAGCACCTGAGCAAGCACGATGGCATGTTGTTACGGCCACAAGTTCTCGAGCATGAATTAGAGCGCCTGAAGATCGAAGGCGACCCATTCATGAGCTGGATGGAAGCTTGCGGATTAAGTGCAAGCGCAGAAGACCACAACATAGTAGAAGTCCATCAGGATGCGGCCATGGAAAGCTTTAAGACCTACTGCCTGTCAAATGGATACAACACATGGGCTATGAGGAAGTTTAAGGGTAGGCTACGGGCTCTCAACCTTGAGGAACAAGGAAAGCACGGTGGTAAGCACTCATTCATGTTCTACTGTCGTGATCTGAACCTGGCCCGGGCCTCTCGAGTCATCTCAATGGTGCCATGACAGCTCTCTCACAAATCATGACCATAAATTGAGGCGTGGCACTGACAATCACAATTAAAGTAGACCTTGAAGATTACTTCATCACAGAACAAGAGGTATTGGAACTCTCCGCAGTCATCGCGGACAGTTACCGTGAGGCTGGGGCGTATGTCGCTTCTTTTGGGTTTCTCACGTATCAAGTTGTCAGAAAAGAAGAGAGCGTCGAAGTCATCGTCGTCGAAGGGTACGGATTTCACTCTCATTATGGCGGTATCGACAACCATTCGTGCTGATGAATAAATACGAGAACATACATTTTTACAGCGAGGAGGAGGCTCTCGAGTGGAGCCAGAGATATCTCGAGTGGTCAGGGGGAGAGATGACACGAGCCCAGGGCGCTGCCATGCAGTACTACATGAGCTATTTCATGTACCTACCGAACACCCTTATAGCTCACATACTTGGGCGCAAGCCGTGGCACGTCAATCAGACGGTGCAGAGGCTTGTGGAGTCGGCTGAGGACTCTAGGATGCCTGTAACAATGAACGATTCATATCAAGCCCATATTGAGGATATGGATGACTTCTCGAGGGAGTTCTACGGAGCAAAGAACCCCGAGCTCTCGATGGTTCTGGACGAGAAGAGCAAGGCGTGGATCAAGTGGAATGCTCAGAAGGCGTCTGGATGGTTCGAAGATTCCGAGCTAGAGCCAGACCAAGCAACCATCATTGATGAGCTTCTGAACGCTATTGGGCTACCTGCTGGCGGGTGGATGGCAGATATCATCGCTGAAAACTTCAAGATCGATTACCATGATTGAAAGGGCCCCTCGTAGCTACATCAAAAAGCGTAAAAGCGACATCACCATCAGCCGTAACAGGTGGATCCTGGTTCTTCCGGATATCCACTGCCCATATCATGACGTCAAATCTCTTGACGTTGCCATTGCAGCGGGCAAGCGCATGGATGTAGACACGGTGATCATCTTGGGCGACATGATGGACTTTCATCGCATCAGCAAATACCCTAACGATCCAGGCACGCTGTCCTTTCAGGAGGAGCTCGAGGTTGGGGCGCAGATGGCCTTTTACATCAGATCTGAATTCCCTGATGCCGAAATCTACTACATCGAGGGCAATCACGAGGTAAGGCTAGAGCACTACATAGCCAAGAATGCGGATCAATTTGTGGGCATGCCTGAGCTGTCCATGTCCCACCTTCTCGACCTCAAGATGCAAGAAATAACCTATGTGCAGGACGCCTTCATCCACTGCGGAGATATGAGCTTCCTCCATGGTCACGAGCTGCGTGGCGTAGGCGGTGTCAACCCCAGCCGTAAGCTTTTTGCCAAGATGAAGAAGAGCGCCATATGCGGGCACCTTCACAGGCCAGAAAGTTTTTACACCCGTGACGGATCGGGCAAGCTCCTGCAGTGCCACGTTTTGGGACACCTAGGGGATCCAAATCCCAACTACCACCCCCGCAACGATTGGCAACATGGGTATGGTGTTGTAGATGTCTCGAAAAAGGGCTATGTTTACGTCGATAACGTTATCATCAATGACTGAAGACGCAACATACTACGCTGACGGTTTCGACGAGTGCATCATTGGAGTGGACACTGAAGGTGATGTGCCTCGAGTGGTGTACGATAAGTGGGCCATGGTCCTGACATACCTAAGCCAAAACCCAGATTGCACATGGGAAGAGGCAGTAGAGTTTTTAGAGTACAACGTCTGGTACGCCTACGTCGGCAAGGGGACGCCTCACTACCTCAGGACCGTCGATGGCTCGGTAGATCAGAAGCGTATGTATGTCGATGAAATTGTAGATCAGTTCAGAGAGTAGAAAGGAGGGCCGAAGCCCCCCTCTCCTGGCGACGAGCGCCACTTCACCAACCACAATGAAGTCTATAGTACGTTAATAGATTCTCCGAAGTACTCGTCGATCAACTCAATGCAAGCGTTCAGACCCTTGCATATCTCGGCCCTCCAACCTCTCTCCTGAAGGTTTTTCTGCCATTCTTTTTGATGGTCGCTAGCTCTACCTACGGCTGTCTTGACCTCGATAGCGAGGCCGACATATCCATTCCTAGGCTCAAAGATGAGGAGGTCTGGGATTCCTTTCTTGTATCCCGCCTGCTTCATCTTGATAGCCGTACCCATAGCTACCCTTACACCGCCTACCGTCGCCGAATAAAGCGGTACAGGCGCCATAGCTTCAAGATGATCCACAATGAGAACCTGAATGTCATGCTCGGGCGAGCCATGCTTTCTTGTTGATCCCGATTTTTTTCGAGATCCTTTCTTTCTGTATTCATACATGCGTCTGCATACCATGTTCTGACGTCAAAGCATGGACAAGCCTTGTTTACGCCTTGGATGTCTCGATGTCCTAAGACACCGGCCCCCGGGAACTTTTCCTGAAGGTCTTGAATGAGATCGAAAAGGGCCTTGCTTTGATCAGCCGTTCTATTGTCCTCTGCCAACGAAGAATCCTGGGCCATGCCCCCGACCCAGCAGATGCCGATGGAATCGTGATTTTGACCACGAACATGGGCGCCAGGTCTCTTAAGTGGCCGTCCACTTTCGACCGTGCCGTCTCTACGAATGACGTAGTGGTATCCAACATCGGTCCATTTATTTTCTTCGACATGCCATGTTCTGATCTCCTCCACACCTATGTCCATACGTGGCTTGGTGTACGAGCAATGAACAATTATCTTGTTGATATCGCGCATCACATGCCTTTCTTGGCCAGCAGAAGCTTTAGCTCATGGATACCTTCAACGCATTCCTTGAGCATACCCTTTAGCTCACTCTGGTCGTTCTCGAGTCTATAGACACGCCCCTTCAACTTAGCCACCTCACTATTAAGAGAAACCCATACCCCAATGGCGGCTGCAACAGATGGGGCGAGAGTGATCAATGCGTCGGTCATAGCATTACTTTTGTGTAGATTTTCATTCCATTAACTTCCACCTCAGCGAGATAGATACTGCGTGCGGGGTTTGCCACCCTGCGCCCGGCCATATCGACGAGGACGGGACGGAGCCCCGCTTCTTCGAGTTGCTTGAGCGTAGGTGGTGCAAGCTCGTTGCCTTCGCAGTCCGTGCCGTACACCATCAGAAAGTTCGCAAAGTCCGTGATATCGACATCCGCGTCGCCGTCCATGTCGCACGTACACTCCCCCTCCTTGCCTATCTCGCCACAGATAGCGAGGAAGTCTTCGAGCTGGATAACACCGTCCCCATTGAAATCGCCCATACAGGCAACGTCGGGCTCTTCGATGGCGTCGAGGTAGTATTGATCTACGCAGTAGTCGTAGATGCGGTCGGAGCTTGAGCCGTGAGGCCATCCCCAGTCCCAGTCTACGGGCTCCTCACCGAGGAAGTTCCACTCTCCATTGGGGCCGTAGGCTGAACGATGGTAAGAGTACAAGGTGTCGGTTTCCGCGCCGCGCTCCACGTAGAAGTCGACACCGCAAACGATGTCCTCGTATTCGGGGTTGTAGGTTCCTTGTGTCGTGGCGTATCCTGCGTGGCGGAAGAACCCGTTATAGCACCCTTCAATCAAACAAAACTCGTCGTGAGTAAAGAGCGGTTCATTGGTCATGCCGTTGGTGAAGCTGTCGTAGCTGTCGTCATTGCCCCAGCTACCACCACGGGCGTAGTATAGGGTGCCCGAAGCTCCCGATCCGAGCATACCTTCTCGGTATACTTTCCACTGCTCCGACTCAGGCCAGTAGTCGTGCTGGATATCGATGTTCAGGACGGCGTGAGGCTTAGGCTCGTGGGCGAATGTGTTGACGTTGTTGTCGGGGTTGTTGTCGCCTACAAGGAAGATGGAAGCCTCGCCTGCATACTCGCCAAAAAAATCGCCTTCCAAGGCCGGGCCTGTAATGGCTGCAATCGTTTGAGAGGGGATGTCCACCAAAGTATCCCACAGCTGCCCGTTCATAAATACGGAGAGGCTTACCCCTTCCGCGTCGATGTTCGTGTAGTTGCTCAACCGCACCGTAGGCGTATAGTCCTCGTCACACCTGTTGGTATTGTTGATAGACAGCACACCCACGTCCAAGAGGTCGGGGTCAGAACAGAGACCCGACTGCCATACCGAGCTACGGCCTCCGTTGACGAGCATCATGTGCATACGCTCCACCTGTCCCGGCGTGAAGTGATCGCGGCAGTAGTGCTGCGTGTAGTCCATGTGGTTGGTGTAGTCGGCGGAAGAGCAGTAGGGCGACTCGCAGTTGAGGTTGGCCGAGGTAGGTGGGGTGTCGCATACGAAGTCCCCTTGCGCTTGGCAGTCCGCTTCGACCTGACCACACTGGCTGTTGTTGAAGGTATGATACAAGCCGCAGTAGTGCCCCAGCTCGTGGGTGATAGTGCTGCTGTTTAGCCAGTCCGCTTTCATATAGACCCCATCCCAAGTGATATTGGAGGTGTTGTTGTTGACCCACGAGAAGCCAGCGATACCACTACCCACACTTGAGAAGACGTATATATTGCATACGTCCGTGGCCGGGGTCCCTGCCATGTCGTTGGCCTGCATCGCTTGGTAGTAGAGAGGGTTGTCGTAGATAGGATGCTCCGTCTCCAGGGTGTCGTGCTCGTTGTAGAAGTTCGTCTGGTGGCGGCACGGGATGATGTTCGTCCCAACCATCTGCTCTTGAATGATGGCGAAAGCCTCCTCTACCTGCTCAGGTGTGGAGGCTCCATCGAAGACGTGGAAGGCGATAGGCAGGTACTTCGTAAAGTTGTCTGACTCGCGGCTTCCGTTGGTGCGGAAGGCGAGCCAGTTCTCGAAGTCGTGGTCTACGTGGCTGCATTGATCGCCGCAAACTGGCGTAAAGTCTTGCGCTTGAGCTGAAGCGAAGAAAACAGTAAGTAGAGAAAGTAGGAAAAGTTGTTTCATTAGCGTGGTGTTTCGATGGCTGCTACTCGTGCTTCCAGATCCGCGAGGATGGTGTCTACCTCCTGCAAGACTGGAATGAGGAAGTTGTGATCGGTGATGTCCGTCTCGGCATCAGCCGTCAGGGTCTGAAGGGCTTGGCTTGTGAATCTCATAGCTTGAGAGTGATTGAAAACATGCAGTTGCCCATGGCAACGTTGAGTTGGTTTCGTAACTGGAATGCAATGGTGTCGCCCTTAGAGACGGCGGCATCGACAGTGATGCTGTTAGTTGTCCCCGAGGCATAGTCGGGAGTGATGACTGCCGAGTCAATCAGGGTCGCTGTGCTTCCTGTATTGACGCTGAACACCCCAAACTGAACATTGCCCGAGGTGGCGGCCGTGTACTCCCTGCGGAACTGCAATTCCACAATCGTGCAATCGTATGGGGCCACCCACTTGTTCCACCGTTGCAATGTCGTGTACTCGTTCTCGCCGCCTTGGATAGGCAGGTAGACATCGCGGATGGCGTTGTCAAAGAAGCACCCGCTGATGTGATTGTATTGTGGAATAATCTCGTTGCTCCATCGCAAGGTGCCGCCTCCGATGTCAACGAGCTTCAGAACCTGCCCCTTGACAAGCGTTGGGTTCTGGTAGTCGATGTCATCAATCTCGATCAACTTTGACGTGCGATCGAAGTAGGAGTCGTTAAGGGTGCTTACGCAGTTGTCCCTTGACGTTCCAATCTGTGCCCCCGCAGAGTCCTTGATGTCTGTCCAAACTACGTTTTTGACAACGTAGAAACTATCTATGTCGCGCTTGATGCTGACCTGCGTACTCAGCGCCCCCGCCTCGGCCACGTAATCACCATCAGGGTCGCCTAAGAAGACGGACTTGGTAGGCAGAATCACGCCCACTCCATTTTGTTTGGATATGATTTTAATATCGGCCATCCTAGTTAATATTGCTTTAGCGTAATCATTGGTGTCCTCAAATCCATTGTTGCACTACCTGCACTAGTCTTGGCTTGTAGGGTGATTACGATGGAGTTGAAAGAGTCATTCTCCATTCCATCAGTAACGCCGCATTCCGTTGCAATCAAGTCGTTAGTGATTTCTAAAACGCCAGGCTGTACCCAAACAGATACACCCGCCTCATCAAAACTTTCCTCTTTCCATTCAAAAACACCCTGAGAGCCTAGGGCGACGTCACTTGAGTCGTACAAATCTATAGTTGCTCGAATTGTAATTCTCTGACCAGCCAACTCCGCTTGAACAAGGCCAAGAGCGCCTGTGTTCGTTTTCAACTCAATATACTTGTTTAGAACATCTTTAAGCAGGTAAGGGCTAGTTTGAGACTCAAACTCAACGCTATGATTGGTCGTGTAATCCACACTTACGTTTTGTGTTCCTGCAATTACTGTGTAATCAGCGGAATCAAACTCTAATGTAGTCCACGTGGTGTCGTTTAGGATAGTAGCCAACCCGTCTTCAAATACCATTATGGATTCCTGAAATATACCGCTATTGGACCCAGCCCACGAATTACCGAAGTATATCAGAAATGCGATTAAGTCGTTACTACCCACCGCGCCATCGTTATCTAAATCGCCCAAGCCCCCCGACCCTGTAAATGTCGCTAGGGAAAGGTTGTTGTTAGGATCGTTAGCCATGTCACCAAGAGGGCCAGCCATAAGAGCCTGAATGATTTGCTCGAAGGTGACCTTTTGTGGTGGCGCAGGAGAAAGCGTGTTGTTCTCTACTACGAAGTTGACATTGCCTGGAGTCCCTGACAACACGTCTTCAGGTACGTTAGCCCCCACGTCAGTCAATGGATCAAGAGCGTCCAAGTTCTTCATATACCGATTCCACGGCTCAGTACCCGACGATTGCTCGGGGAGACCGCTCGTGTCGGTCAATGTCGCTCCGCTTGTCGTTGGCACATACTGACCGGAAGCATTGTCCCAAACCGGGATCTGGCCGTCCGCAGGGGCGGTCGTCGACCAGTCGCTTAGCTCTTTGACGCTAGTGGCATTGAGAACAGCAGTGCTCTCGACATAGCTGACAAACAACACGAGCCCAGAGCCACCAAAAGTAACAGAGAACACATCTCCATTTTCCAGAATAACTGGTTCGATCAGTAATGATACTGTCTGACCAGAGGTGATAGAAAAAGCCTTGAGAGAAATTTGTGCTTGTCCATCCTTTTGAACCCTAGGAATACAGGTAAGAGTAGATGCAGTCGAGTTATAGACCGTAGCGCTTCGCACAAGGCACGAAGTGGTGTTGCAATTCACTGGTACCACGCTTTGACTACCGGTACTTTCAAACTGATAACTTTTGTAGTTGAGTGCCATTATTTCTCCATAAAGAGTTGTAGTAGTTCGAGTTCGTCCTTCGCGGTGTTAAGATCAGTGACCTTGCCGTCTATGACGGTGATGTTACCCGTGTTTTGCTGTCCCACGTTGCGGTTTTGGCGGATCTGACTGACGCTAGCCATAACCTTGCCTGTAGGCAGGGCGCCAGGCTTGCGGCCACCGCCAGGACCCTTGTTGTTGCTCTCGACATACTCTTCGACAGCGGCATACCGACCGCTCGGGATGGCCATAGCGGTAAATTGAGTCCCAGATACCATATTCCACGACAGTGATAACGGCACGAGTTTCAGCGTTGAGATACCGTCAAGCTTGTTGGTTTGAATCGTCTGGTATGGGCCAAAATAGGAGTCATTTCCAGGCACTCTAGCTATAATAGATCCAGTCACCATCATATTGCTGCTTGCAAAAAAGCTCATGTATTCTGAACACACCAAGCCGTGCAGGCTATTGTATGCGTCAGTCAAGCCAGCACCGCCTGCTTCATCGTTTTTGTAAGGAACCCAATAGATCTGTGTTTTAGGGTATGATGTCACTGACGTCCAGTTGGTGTCGGGCAGAAGAGATCCTTCAAACCAATACTTGGTCTTTAGGGCACCGTGAGTATACGAATGGTTGTACGTGGATCGAGAGCCTAGACGTGAGGACGTCATACCCATCTCCTCAAACCCAGGACCCCCATTGACAGATGTCAAGACATTACTTTCAGCCGACCCGTCACCAAGGTATACCGCCCAGTTTTTCATCATGAACTCCTTGGGATATAGGTATTTTTCATCCGAGGTGTCAAAATCGCCAGGCCCCCAACCAACATTAGTGTCGATCACGCCGTCCGTGTATCCAATCTCAAAGGTCCCCTCAGAGGAAGAGCTCCTGTAGCTGGGATTGTTAGTTGGACAGTTGTTGTCAGTCCACATGTCTGCTGGATCGGTTCCACCAGGAGCGTTTTCATACCAAAGAGGTAGTGTGGTGGGGTCTACGTTAGGTCGTGGCCCTTGATCGGCCAGGTACATCTCAAGGATCCAGTCGCTATCGAGGAAGTCAAATTCTCCAGCTACCTCAGGCAAAGTGAAAGACAGGTCTTCAACGAACCAGTACTTGCCTCGCTCGTCATCTACCTTCTTGTCAAAGATGACGCCGTCGCCTGTATTATCGCCGCTGACCTCAACGTGGAATGGCGTGTACACGGTCTGATTGGCGTACTCGACATCGAGAGCCTCGGTGTCAGACCCATAGTAAGACTCTATCCTGTTGTTGTCACCATGCGGGATGATGATCTCATAAAAAGCATCAGCATAGTCCGCGTCATTCTCATCAACCCACTCGAGCTCATCGTAGTACTTACGGTAGTAATAGACGTCACTGTTCAAGTACACGCTAGTGATACCGTTGATACGAATCCCGTCGGCAGACTGTGTCTCCGTATCCCACCAATGAGTTTTAACCCACCTCTTGAGCCTGTAGTTAGTGCCGTCGGTATGAGCAACCTGAAGGCGCAGCTTTAAGACTGCTACGGCTCCAACCCAGAAGTCCTTGCCGGAAGGGTTGTCTGATCGAGCTACGAGGTTGCCAGAAAACTTGATTCGAAACTCGTTGCCGCCAGGCAGGGCTAGCGCATAACGCTTCCTTTCTGGATAACCACAGTAAGCCAGCGGGTGCTTCCATTCCACAAGGTTGCTGCCCGTTCCGTAATACGTTCTAGCGGCGCCGTTGAGGTTATACCCTGGCAACTGGTTGGCGTCCCACTCCGCATCCGTGCTTCGAAACCAACGCCACAAAACATAGTGCAGTGACTCTATGTAGTAAGACGCGTTAGAATAATTGACAGGCGATCCAGACGTAAAGAAGTTGGCGCCAAGAGACGATGCCAAGTCAGGGTCGTAACCCAGGCTGGAGACGCCTTCTGCAATGATCAAGTCGCTGCCCGCCTCCTCGTGTTCCATATAGACTCCCGAGATCGGTATGCTCCGTGTCTCAGTGGCTCCAGCGATGAAGTCGTGAGTGTCGTCGACGTCTCTAAGAAGATCTGAAATGGTAGACGCAGCATTTCCGGATGCAAAAAGATCGGGGCTTGTGGTAGTGGTTCTGTGGAGCGCCATCTTGACCACCGAGTTGTCGGCGTCAAACTGCAGCACAGCAGGCCGGTTGAACATCCAGTAGTAGCCCCTAGAGAGGAAGAAGTTGCAGCCAAACATGGCGCATACGTCCTCAAGCACGTCATAAGTGCTGATGAACTCTGGATCCGATGGCAACTGACGCCACTTCTCAGTGCGCTTCTTTCTCTTGACAAAGGTCCTCTGCTGTATCCACGTCATCTGCAGCATGTTCTGACCTTCGAATGGTACGTCGGTCACACTGACGTTGATAGACGGTCTAGGCAGGCCGACCTCTTTGATGGCCGCCTTGAGCTTTCCATTGCTGGCGTGCAGGTTGTAGAAAGCCATCCACCCGGGAATCTTTTTCAAGATATTGCCCATCACAACCTGCAGGTTGCAATCATCATATGGCGTACCGTCGTTCTGTTTCCAGTCCACATAGGCTAGTGAGGCTAGCCCATCAATAAATTGAACCGAAATAAGGCATTCCTGGATGTCGATGACGCAGCTTTCGGGAAGCATATGCCCGTACCAAAAGACATAGTCGGAGTCCTGGATATCGCCCTTGTACACCACAACAAAGACATCGCCCTCTGGCTGCTCCATGAGAGCTCGCCACTTCATGTACTGATCGTGCGTCATCTTAAACGACGCAGACAGGTTTGAAGCCATGATGGGCTTAAACGATGTGTTGGGGTCGGCGTTGTACGATATCGTAAGGCCAGGGGCCATCATCTCCAACTCCTTGTTGAAGGAAGCGCCAACCGGAACATCGCCGCTAAGAGTGCCGATAACCACCGTGTACTTTTCCCCTTTTGGGGCCGTGTATACCGTCTCAAAGTTCTTGGTGATAGCCATTACCCAAAAGTACGATCGAATGCGCGTTTGCCGCGCTGGTTCATGATTACGAGGTTGTTGCCTGATACGGCACCCATGACTTTTAGGCTACCGTCATCAGAGCCAGGAGTACTGGCGGAGCTGCTACCTACGGCAAGCGATCGATTGACACCAGTGAGGTTGGAGCCAAGGAACGAGCCGAAGTTTTCGCCCATGGCTGCTGCCGCCGCTCCCTTGATGCCGCCGGCTCCCGCACTGGCCCCTCCAGACACTACGGCAAGGATACCGTAAAGGGCGATGAGAGTGATGAGCTTGGCCACCAGGGCATAGAAGGTGTCAAGGAAGCTCTTCTTGAGAACCGTGAAGAAGTCCTCCCCGTTCTGTGCCGCCGCAAGGAAGGCGTCACCCAAAAACGAGATCTGAGTCTGAAAGAACGATGTGATACCAGCCGCATTCTCAAAGTCCTTAGCTATAGCCAGGTTCTGCTGGAGCTCTACCCTCGCAGCCTTGAGTCTCTTCGACTCCTCGCCCGTAAGAATCTTTCTTTGCTCAAGCAAGTCGATCTCTTCACGAAGGAGGTTGATACGCTCGCTTGCTGCGTCCTCTTGGTTTAGATCGCCAAGCCTGATGCTTTCATTAAGGCTCTTAAACTTAGGTACCAGATCCTTTAGAGCATCGTCAATCTTCTCCTTCTCCTCTAGGAACTCTTGCGCGTCCAAGGCTTGGAGCCACTTTCTAATAGCCTTCTCTAGGTCCTCTACAGTCTTTGTGCCGTTGGGATCATTGAAGTTTGCATAGATAGCGTCAAGATCGGACTTGAGCCGAGCTGTCTCCAACGAGGCTAGGCCAGCAAGAGACTTGGTGAATATGCCCAAGTTCTGGGCATACAACTCTACGTCCTCAGGAGCCCCCAGGGCTTGTTGCAGGGCGTTTTTAGCCGACAGGGCGCCTATCTCCTTGTTTAGATCCTCGATCTTCTTGGTGAGGTCTACAACGGTCTTGCCCGTCTCGCTATACCCCATGCCAAGCAAGCCCTCCAGCTCGGACGTATATGCGGTAAGTTTGCTTTTGAGGTAGGCGTCCTCAGTAGATAGACCGAGCTCCTTCATGGACTCAGCCAAGCCGATAGCCTCCTTCCTCGCGTCTACAATGCCCTTCAGCTCAATACGAGCCGCCAGCTTTTTAAGAGTAGCCTCGTAAGACCTAGACGCCTCCTCCCAGAGTTTAGCAAAGTCGACTGCATCCTCACCAACCGCTTCAAGACCAATTTTTTCAAGCTCTTTTACAATAGCCTCAACAAGCTTCTTCTGATCTTCAAGAGAACCTTTATCGAGAATCCCGTCAACCAGATCTGTTGGGAATCCATCAGCTAAAATATCTAGGAACGAGAGGTCATTGATCTGCTCAATCTTCTCTCTTACAACCTCAAGATCATCTACAGCAAAACCAAATTTACCTAGTGCTTCGGCAATCGTGCTGCCTGTCTTGTACCAGGTCTCTTGGAATTTGAGCGTCAGCTCGTTATTTAATCCCAAAGACTCTGAATAACGTCTAGCTACCTCAAGCCTTTCGTCCGCCAAGTCAAGCAATCGATCCTCTCTCTTCTCTAAGATGTCAAGCAAGTCGGACTGTTGGCCATATAAAGAAATAAGTTCCTTTCTTGTCCTCTTAGTTGCAGCGGTATCATCGGCCAAAAGAGGGCTTGCGGCAGCCGCTGCCTGACCCGATGCGATAGCTCTGTTGATAGCTCTTTGCCTCTGCTCTTCTGCCCTTTCAACTCTTTTTCGAGCAGCTTCGATAGCAGTCTCCGTGTTCTTTAGAACCTGTTCTAGAGCCTGAGTGCTACTTTCGGCAAGAAGGCGTGGGTCAAAAATCGTATCGCCATTTTCATTGACCCCAACCATCAGGTCATAGTACTGACTAAACGCCTTGTTCAGTTGCTCTTGCTCTTTCCTGTATGCAGCAGCCTTGATTTGCAAGTCCAAGAAAACAGTCGCAAGCAGAGCTATAGCAGCAATGCCTGGATTAGCCCAAAGAGCAAGTGAAGCAGCTATAAGTCCCGCAAAAGCAGCAGTCAAAACTGGCAGAAGGACCGACAGAATTGTAAGTTGAGCTATCGAATCTTTTGTCGATAGTGAGAGACCGTCAAAATACTTGGCGAAGTCAGACACTGACTCAGATAAAGACTCCACATACGGAGCCAAGGCGTCGCCAAGGGTGATGGCCATATCTTCAAGGCCGGCCTTGACCTTAGCTACGCTGATAAACAGCTCGCCCTCAAGACCCTGAGACATAGCGTCCAAAGCTCCCTTAGCGTCCAGTAGGCGTTCCTCCAAGATGGCGATCTCCTTGGAGTTCTGGCTAATCACGGCACCCGCAAGACCAGCCCTGTTTTTGAGCAAGTCAAAGATTTGAGCAATATCCAGCGTTCCAGATTGAAGGAGCCGAGTCTGATCCTCCGTGAATCCAAACTCCCGACCCAAACGGATAAGCGTAGTCTTGAGACGGGTACCAGCACGCTCGGCCTTCTGTCCCGAGTTGGCCAGGCCCCCAAGCAAAGCCACAGTCTTCTCCAACGTGAGACCCGACTGGCTGGCTACCGTACCTACGTTCTTGAGGGCGCCACCGAGGTTCGTGATATCAAGGGCGCTCTCCTTAAATGCTACAGCGAAGATGTCGCCGATATCTTCAAACGACCGAAGCTCTCCGTTGGCCCCCTTAAACTGACGCTGCACCTCGGCGATGGTGACACCCACCTTCGATAGCTCACCACCAAAGAGCTGACTAAGCTTGGTGGCTACAGTCATAGCGCCCGTAACGCGCTCGGCATCGAAACCGAGCTTACGTAGCTCCAGGCCGAGGGTCACCACCTCGGTACTGGTGAACTTGGTGGTACGGCCCAGCTCACGGGCTTGGTCGATCACCTTGTCGATGTTGTCTCTACCGCCGATGGCGCGGAGCTGAGACTCGATCTCATTGAAGTCCTTAGCTACATCGATGGCAGCAAGTCCTACAAGGCCAAAGCCCAGGGCAATGGTGCGGAGAGTCCCCGAACCAATAGCCTGGGCCTGCTGTTGAAACTGATAAAGCTTAGTCTTTGCGATCTCCGTGTTCTTCAAGAACGGACGGAGGTCGAGGGTCATAATGGCCGCTAGCCTACTGGCACCTGTAATACTAGGCATTGAAGTTTCTCATTTTCTCCAGGAGCGCAGCAGCTTCTTCTTTGTTGCGAACTCCCTGATTAGACTTTTTGCTAAACGGATGGAAATCATCCGGCTTAAACGTTTTGCCCTTGGCCGAGTTGACGTTGGCTATCATGCATAGAATCGATGCGGTGTGATCCCATCGATGACTCATGTCTTGCATGTAGCCCTCCCTCATCCAAGAGAACTCCCTTAAGGTCAACCCCCAAAACTCGTCGGGCTTGAGTCCCATCATGAGTCCAGCCTTGTACAGGCTGTTCCACGTAAGAACCTCAGACGAGTCTGTCTCGGGGGGCGTTAGTTTCCCTCGGGCTCCTCGTCTTCTTGGCCACCAAGAGCCGCTGTGACCGCCTTCATCATGGCGTCAAGCGTTTCCTGATCGTCGAGAGCGAGAGCGCAGAATTGCTCAAAGTCTGGAAGGCCAGAGTCCTTGCCCTTTCGCGCCGATTCGTTTTTGACGCCATAGTATGCAAAAGCTGGCACCGCCGTCAATGGATCGTCATTGAGCCACTTGTCGATGTCAGCCAGCTTTACGCCCATGGCATTGCACATAAGACGGAGAGCGTTAAGCGTCAAAGAAGCTTGGTACTTCTTCTTGCCGAGCTCAAAAGAAAATTGTCCTCGAAGAGTATTCATGTGGTTGGAGAAAAAAGGGGCGACGAGCGTTCCCGCCGCCCCGGGTTATTATGCTTTGAAGAGTGCGTCTACACCCGTGATAGAGACGCTGTACGTAGCGATCTCATCAACTCCGCCAGAGAGCGTGACGCTATCGATGATGCCCTGACCAACGTAGTCGGTAGCAACACCGTTCTTGTCGATAGAGAACTTCACGAAGACGTAGTACTTGTTGCGGGCGAGGTCCATGAGGCTCTCACCAGCATCGTTGCTAGACTCGATCAACCCGTCAGCCGTCAAGCTCCATTCCTGGGTGGCCTGCTGAAGGACACCGCCAGAGCCATCGCGAGCTACGTTGTCAACAGTATTAGACAAGTCCACTGAGCTCGTAGTGGCCGCGCCAGCCAAGGTAAGACCGTACTCAGTCCAAGTGCTAGAAGTTGTTGAGCCGTAGGCGGTAAAGATGTTTCGTTCACCGCTGCTAGCATCATCGTCAGCAAGGATGATGTTTGAAGTGTTACCAGGCGAGGTCGCCTCGTATGCTGCGACGTTTGCATATGGGCCAAGTACCGTGGCCTTGCTTTGTGAGTTTTGGCTGTCGTAGTAGATAGCCAAACAGTTTGCGTTAATTACTGCCATGATTTCTTAGCTTGCGTTGTTATAGCGGTACAACTTGCCGTATCCACGAACAGTAACAGAGTACGTCGCCGTGTCGTCAAATCCGCCTGTGAGACTTACGTTTTCGATGATGCCTTGACCAATGTAGTTGACTTGATTCTCAGCAGTTCCAGCCGCGTCTTTGTCGGTGACATCGAGGACGAAGCGAACGATCACATACTCACTGGCGCGAGCGATGTCCATGAGTGCTGTAGCCCCCATCTGGCCGCCTGAAATAGTGTCTTGAATCAAACCGTCAGCAGACAAGCTCCACGCCTGTGCCCCGCCTACGATGTAGGTTTCGGAGTTGCACTGGGTGCTCTTAGCTACCACCTCGTCGATAGAGTTGTTCATATCGAGAGTGGTGGAGGTGGCGGCAGCCAGGAGGTCGAGGCTTGCGGCAGCGTTAGTCCAAGTGGCAGTGTCTTCGTAACCAATAGCGGGGACGCCGGCCGTATCCTCCCACAGGTCGTTACCGTCTACGAGAAGACCGTACTCGCCATTAGCGGCGGCAGAGAGAAAGTTTGTTTTTGCAGTAGAAAGAGAAGCGTTGTCAACGACTCGGTACGCTGAGGTCTGCCCCGAGTCGGCAAAGGCATAAAGCCCAAGGTAGTTTGCGTTTAGTAGTGCCATGTTTTTGTTTTATACCTGACCAACCATCTTCTTGTAGAACTTGGTCTGGAAGATCTCCGCCAGAGCCCTACGCAAACGAAGGTTGTATGTGGAAAGGTGTTTTTTAATTGCTGGCTGAACGTGGGGTTGGGCACGTTGGTACCTAGTCCCTAACTCAGCCCAGTGATCGCGCCACCCCGCCATCTGGAACTGATCGCCTTCATCGTAACCATCGATCTTGGCGTTGTCCAGCATGCCTGGCGACACGACTCGGGGTCCACTGATTGCACCGATGCGAACACCGAATACAAACTGTGGGGTATTTTTCAGTCTTCTGATCCTGTACGACTGGCTCAGCACACCCGTCCTCACGGGGGCGCCAGCCTCCATGGCGTCGCGCATAGATTGACCAGCGTTAGCCATAGCTCGGAAGATGACCTTCTTCCTGTTAGCTATGCTCTTGATTTGACGCAAGCGCGTAGCAAAGGGATCGGACCGCTTGAAGCCGGTCAGGTAGAAGTTCGCTTTGTATCCACCAGAACTAGCCATCAGATATTTGGGTTAGTTTCGGTGTGACCAGTAATAGGAAGGTTCCCATTGTCGCGACGACGGGCGCGCAGACGCATACCCTCGCGGCGACCAATAGGCAAAATCGAGTACAAGTTGAAGTGGCCACCGTTCCATACGATGACGTCGTCAAACTTGATGTCGCTGACCCAGCGACACTTGAATTCAGCCTTCATCTCACCCACCTCCTGATCGTCATCGGTAAATTCCGATGCACCAGCCGAAGGCGTTCCCAGAGAGAGGATGCTGCAGCGCACGCCCATCTTCCACTCCGCGTAGGTTTCGATGACGTCGCCAAATTGATTGATAGTCCTTGTGGGACGGTAGATGTCAATCTTCTCGTTGAGTTGCCCTGCCTTCATCAGTATTGTCTTACACTTTGGATGAGACGGCGGACACCCTCTTTGAGCTCCACGGTGATACCGCCGATATTTTCGGCTTCACGCATGTTGTAGTAGTGACCCACCAAGAGCAAGGCTGCCTGACGGTACTGCTTAGGAAGCGAGCCCAGGGCCGTGCCAGCAGTAAAGGCGAGCTGTACGAAGTCTTGGTTGAAGTCGCTACGGTCGGTAGTCTTCTTGAGCAAGTCGGCTACGTTGACATGGACAGGGTACCGGTCGTAGAGGTACAAGTACTCCAGGTCTTCGATGTAGTCGGGGTTGGGGAGGGTGCCGTCAGGCAGGTTTTCTGGATCCGGGATGGTTGCGCTCAGCACATCCTCCGACCACGTTTGATCGTCCTTGCGGTACTTGATTGTTACGGTGCTCCCTGCGTTCTGACACTTGGGGATCATCACGGGGCGGCTAGCCTCGTTGTAGTCGAGAGTTACCACCACATCGCTTGCGCCAAGGACCCTGTCGCTAAGCTCCTGCATGTAGTCAATGGCGGCGTCGAGATAGAGCTGCAAAAGATCGTCCTCGCTGTCGTCGATAGCGCGCACGTGAGAGCGGATCAAACCCATGGCGGTAGCTTCAGAACCGTCGTAAAGGGTGTAACCAGCGGCAGTGGAGGTGCGCGTAATCTTGATGTTCATGCAGAAAGAAAAAAATGGGGCCAGGCCATTTCCCGGCCCCAGTTTCAGTTAGGAGTTATTAGGCCGCGTCGTAACCGATGATACCGTTGTAGTTCAAGGCAGAGAAGTCGCGGTAGAGGTTAGCAATGATCCGCACCACGCCCTTATCGGCATCGGTGTATGGGTCAATGATCAAGTTCATACCGCCCCAAGTGCACTGCACCAACTGGGTCACATCAGCCATGAACAGCTCACCGGTCGTAATTGCTGAAGATACAGTGGCGTTGTATCCCAACACGGTCTGACGCAAGGCTGGAGACGTAGCGTGGACCAAGCCAGAGCCTGCATCGATGCTGTTGCCGCGCTCCTGGCGATAAGCCTTAGCAGAGGCAGCTACACGCACGTTGGAGAGGTCGACGTCCTTTGAGAGCAAAAACTCCTCAAGGTGGATAGCGTTGTAGGTCGTGGAATTGTACTCCTCCATGCCAGTACCGCCCAAGTTGTGCGTATCAGCAGCCGTGTGCAAAGCCGAAGCCACGTCGGCGCTGAACTTGCGGTCAACAGCCTTGCGGATCTCCTGGGCAACGAAAGCACCCATGTCCTGGCTGCTTTGAGCCAAGAGCTGCTCGGTCACCTGCACGTGAGCTGAGTAGCGAGTTGGGCTCAAGGTGCGGGCCTGGAAACCTGGGTTAGCAATGGTTGATGCCGCACCCTCCTGATCATTATTGGCAACGGTAGGAGCAGTTGTCTGCACCTGGAACACCACATCGCCAGTTGCGCTAGTGATGTTGCGGACACCCATACGCGTAGCCAAGTCACCAGCGGCGAATGATCCAATCAAGCCGGCATCAACCTTTCCGATTGCGCCGCCAAATTCGGTAGCGTTGGCGTTGGTTCCGTCCACGGCAATCGCGGCACGAGATTCACCGTTGGTCAGGAAGCTCGGTACGTTGATGCCGCCAGACACATTTACTTTTGAGGAGGTGAACTCGGTGCGAGCCTCCTGGTTCATTTCTGCTTCGAGGCCAGTCAAGCGACCTTGTGCCGCTTCACGGATAGCCTTTCCGAAGTCGTAACGCTTTTGCAGCTTTTCAGCTACATCGCCCAGACCCTGGATGTAGGCCGGAGCGTTCTTTTCTTTGTTCTCCATATTATTGGAATTGTTGTTATTAGATCGAGCCTCCGGCTCAGGGTTTTCATCAAGAGCATATGGGTGCGGCAAGATGCTCGTGTCGACAAGTACGTCGACGCGCTCTTCCTGCTCACCTTCTTCTGCCTTCTCCTCGGTTTCCTCCTCTTTCTCTTCCTCTTCATCGTCCTCAGTAGCTGCTGGCTCCTCGGCGCGCTGCACTGGTTCGATGGCATTGTCATCACATCCGCAGTCTTCCTCTTCCTGGGCTACGGGCTCCTCCTCAGATCGGATCACCTCTTCCTCCAGCTCTGCAACCTCCTCGTTGGACAGGGCCGCTTCCATTGATCGGAGACCAACCTCGGTGGTGGGGTATGCCCCCTGGGTAGTGGGTGAAACATCGAAGAGCAGGCCGACCTGCTCGATGGTGCGGATATTCAATCCGTCAGAGCGACGCTCCCAGCTATCCTCCTTGACGGTGAAGCCAAAGCTGCTGGTCGTGACATTGCCCATGCGGATGTTTTCTTCAAGATCTTTTGCGTAGCTCTGCTTGCCCAATTCAAAGCGGTACTTGAGCCCACGCTCATCAACCTCAAGCTCCAAGCCGTGACCGACACGGGCCAGGGGTTGGTTCATGTCATGGTTGAACAAAGCAACAGTATTGCTCATGTCCGCCCCTTCAAAAGCACTGCGAGCAACGCGCTCAGCGAATGCGCCACCAATCACGGTTTCGTCGTTGAAGACGGCAGCATAGCCCTCGATAACGGTGGGCTTACCTTCCTCTGAACGAACCTCAAGATCGGCTTGTACAAAACGCTTTTCTACGTTGTTTGCCATGTCGGGTTATTTATTCTCATTGATAATTCTACTGCACCAGCTACGCATAGAGGATCCTCCCCACGCTGCGTACATCACGCTGCCGCAGATCTCACGGCCGTCCTTATCGGTGAAGCGGCCTTTGTTGTAAACTTCTGCACGAGACAGGAAGCTGTACGTTCGTTTGATAGTCGACAGAGAGAGCTTCTCGCCAGAAGCGATTTGATTAGCCCGCTCCCACCCTACGGAGGTACCGCACTTGCTACCGTTCTTCTCGCGGTGGCGCAGAGCCTTGCGAGCAGCGGCCTTAGCTGAGTCGGGATATCCTCCGTAGGTCTGCGCCATTATGCCAAGTTCTTGTCAACGGCTGCGGCCTTAGCGTCGGCTGCATCAAGTTCGTCATAACCAATGCTGTAGGCATAAACGCCCTTGCCTACGCGCTTACTCCAAGCGCCTGACGTGGCGTCGGCAGGAAAGGCAATGCCCAGGCCAAGATTAAGCGTATCTGGCGAAGCTTTGCTAAACAATGGGCTTTCAGTAAAAGCACCTAACATCTCAATGGCTGCTTCCGTAGTAGTAGCTACGTCACTTGTGGTGAATTCGAATTGAGCGGTTCCAGCACGTTCGTTGCCCTTTACGCCAACGGCGGCACCAGAAGTTTGTGGGCGCGCGTTGTAAATCTTGATATAGTAGAAACCCATTATTCTTGGTTATTGTTGGATTTGGTCACTGAATCGGCATAGCTCTGCATCCGATCGAGTGGAATCATGTTTAATTGCAGGTGGTGGTCATCGCCGCCATCAACAGGGCCAAGTCCCTCCTTAGCGCGAACCTCATTAATGGACATGACACCATCCTGCAAGAGGGTGTGGTAATACTCGGCTCGCGACTTGCTGTCTCCTCGGAGCAGGGTGTCGACGTTGAAGGAACACTGCAGTCGCTGGTCGTCGTTAAGGAGCTTTCGCTCAACCTCCATTTCAATACGTCTAACCCACGGGAGGATCGTTCCTTGCTGGAACTGGAGGACTTGCTGCTCATAGTTGCTGTATGCCGTGTTACCCTCCATACCAATCATAGCTGGTGGGACTTGGTAGATGCGCGCAATCTCTTCGGTGGTATACTTCTTTACCTCCAGGAATTGCATTTGCTCAAGAGGGATACTCAAGGGCTGGTACTGAAAGCCTCCGCCAAGGATGGCGATCTTGTGTGCGTTGTGGCGACCCATGTATTCACGCTCCCACATATCAGTGGCCTGCTTAATCTGCTCCGCACTCATATGCTCCTTGGTAGAGAGGATGCCGCCAAGCATGCCTCCGTTCTCAAAGAACTTAGATCCAAAATCCTGCACGGATTTGGCAGTAGAAAGGTTCTGCAACTGAATGCGAGTGGGGTTCAAGCCTCGGAAGGCCGCGACCTCAAACATATCATCAGCAGGAATAGGCCCTGGGGCCCCGTCGTAGCTGTACCACTTCTTGCCGGTGTCTGGATCAACGATGTGAGTCATGATCGCGGCAGGGATGTGATAGATGTTCATCTCGGTGCGGTCGATGTAACCGTACCCCTTGCCATGAATGAGTGCGTCGCTGACAATCATCTGCCAGAACTCGTAAGCCCCGATGTATTGGTTAGGTGATCGAGAGATCATCTTGTGAACGGGGTGCTGACTGATGACCTGGCGAGATCCGTCATCGCCCACGCGAACCACAGAAGCCTCTAGGCTAGCAATGGTGTCTGCAATTTTGCTGACACAAGCGTAGACAGCAGCAATTTCAAGGGAGTCGCTACCATGGTGGTATCCCTCCCCATACAAACGAACATAGTTTGTGCGAAGAGTGCTTACTCCAGGAAGATAGGTGGCTCGCTTGAACAGTGCGTCGTAGGCCCGCCGGAAGATACTTGGCTTAGATTGCACGCGTTGAGTTTGTGCAAAACTATATTTGGTTATGTGAGTATAATAAAATTACACACCTACGACGCTCATGAAGAATTCAAAGTCGCTTGGCGGGTCCTCTTCATAGGTCAAAGCCTCACCAATAGCCATGACTGCAGCAACCACACCATCGATCTTCTCACCACTGTTAGCCTTGTCCGGCTTGATGTTGCCGCTGGGGTCGTAACGAAGGTTTACGTTGCCGATCATCCACCGCAAAACCTCGTCTCCACCGTGGCATAGCTTGCCATTGAGAGCGGACTTTTCAAACTCCTTAGAGGGAAACGACATCGAAGCATACCCTTGGCCGAATGGATCGCATGGTACGCCGTCACCCTCCAGATCGCGGATAAGGTTGAGAGAGTTCCATCGGTCGTACGCCACGCCTTTGATCAAATACTTCTCCATCAGGTTGTTCGCGTCGTACTCCACCTTTCCGTCAAGGATGTAGTGGCCACTGATGAGTCTGCGAATAACATTGTAGTCCGTAACGTTACCAGGGGTGACGTGAACGTTATCTAGATCGCGAAACTTTAGATACATGCTGTTCTCATCCTTGTCCAAACGGCGCTCAATAGCTCGCTCAGGAAGGAAATAGTGCATGACGATACCCCAACCATTCTCCTCACTTCCAGTGCAAATCGATACAGCCGTGATGTCATCAGTGGCGGCCAAATCGAGACCGAGATAGGCGACGGGTTTGTTCGTTTTCGCGTCGATGACGTGAGTAACGTGAGGATCGCGGAGGTTTTCTGTTGCCATCCAGTCGTCGTCGGGGATCCAGATTGCGCTTGAACCAACGAATACATTCAAGTGCTTTACCATAAACTCTGTCACCGAACGGCTCCCGTATAGCTTTGCGTTTTTGCATTGAGTCTCTAAATACTCCCTAGAGATCGATACTTCAAGGTTTGGATTTGACTTAGCCCAAACGCTCTGATCGTCCCAGGAATCACCCTCATCAATTTCGTATGGGAGGATAAGCAACCTGTCATTAGACTTCTTGCCATCCAAGACGGTCTTTCCAGCAGACATGAACATAGCGCATGGGCCATCGGCTACGAACCCAGCCGTTGTGATAGCAAGCATGAGGGGTGACTTGCGAGAACCCATTGACGAAGCCAGGACTCGGTAGAGGTCGGCGTTCTTCATGGCATGGAACTCGTCCACCACAGCTAAATTCAGATTGAGACCGTCAAGGGTATTTGCGTCAGAACTCAAAGGCTTGATGACTCCGCTCTTAGGAGCCTTAATCTCAGCTCTCTGAACGCTAAAACGCTTGCTAAGAGGGGCGCTAGACTTCACGCAACGGCATATCTCATCAAAAACCTCGCGAGCCTGATCGCGCTTAGTGGCGGCAGTAACAAGTTGCGGAGCACCGTCATCATCAAGCACGGCCATGGCAAGGGCAATAGCTGCAGCTAGCTGGGATTTACCGTTTTTACGGGCGACAAACAGGTGTGCTGTAGTAAACCGACGTCTTTTCACGTCTCCTACAGCAACCCACCCGAAGATCTGGCCGACAAAAAACACCTGCCATGGAGCTAGGATAAATGGCTTGCCACCGTATTCGCCGCGCGTATGCTTGCAGATTTTCTCTATGAAGGTGATGTACTTAGCCGCCACTTCCATATCGAACTTCCACTCCCAATCATCACGCTCCAGGTCGGAAACGAACCTCTCGCAAGCCTTTTTGATGTATTTACCCGTAACAATCTTATCTGAGATGACGTCATCAACGTAATCCCACATTCGATTCAGGCAAGAAACATCAACCGCACTCATTTACAAAAGTGAATCAATTTCGTCGCCGTCTTGTGATTTGCCCTTCGCAGCCATAGCGTTTGATGCTGCTCCAAGGATGCGGCTTCGGTCCATTGGGCTAAGACCTAGCTTGGCGCTAAGCTTCAAAACCTGGTCCTGGGCCTTGGAAAGAGCAGTAAAAGCGCCGCTAACGTTGCTGGTACCGTTGGGATAGACTTGGATGACGTCTCCAAAGCCATGGACGTGGCGGGCGACAGCGATGTACAAAGCCAGGCTCTTGGCCAACATGGTGATGGTGATCACGTCGACGGATTCGATCAAACCGCGATCTTCCAAGTAGTCCACTACGATACTGAAAAGCCTGTGGCCATCGTCATCGAGCTGGAAAATAGGCTCTAATTCGCCCTTACCTATGTTGTTAAGAGCGGTTTTCACCTGCTCACCCTCGCGAGACTGCTGGGCCATAGCGGCCTCACGCCTCATCTTTTCAAGTACTGATTCCTTATCCATTAGTGATGCAATCCATGGTATGCCCAGATGCGCCATCCGTAGGTAGAAGCTGAAGTCTTGACGGCAACGATGTTTACGGCGCTGTGAGCTCGATTCAAATCATAACTAGATGACCCTTCAACAGTATCGGAACTGGCGGGGAATCGAGAAAGCTGAACGATGGTGTTGTTGTCTACGTTGTTGCCCAGCAAAATCGTGTAGATCTTACCAAGATTGGTCTCTGCCTTAGGCAGCGTGACTGTGTGAGTTGCTTGCCCAGATGAAGATACAAAATCAAAGTAGTAAACTTGCTCAGTAGGAGATAGGGCAGTAGTGGCCCCACCAGCAACCTTGTAGTTGTAGTTGATGTCCATGCGATCATACCCCTGGAAGGCAGGGCTGATCAATGTGGCTTGGTTGTTTGTGATGCCGGCATTCATCTGCCACGTGGACTGAACTTCAGCCATGTGGTTGTTGTCAACGTCTACCATGTAGCGTTCGTCCGAGACGCGGACGCTGAAGACACTGCTGTTGACAGCCAGCAGAGCCATCTTCACTTGGTCGTGGATCTCTGTAACCTCGTCGGCTGATCGACCGTACATCGTGACGTCCATCCTGTAGGTGGTGGCTGCAGCAAAGCTCTGCACCGTTTCGTCATAATCGACAGTGCCGATGGCGTATGTGATACCAGGCATTTCGTCGCGCTGGGGACGGCGGGCCAACGTGATCTTGCTGGCTGGAATAAGGTCGGTAAGGTCGCTGTAGCTAGTCAGTGCTGTTCTGACTTCGGCCAGCAAAGTTCGCATGCTCATGTGCGAGAGATTTTTCTAAAGTGCTTTCGGCGCAGGAAGTCTTCCCACTCCTTTTTTGTTTCATAGTATACGCCCTTGGCGCTGTAGCTAGCCCGTCGGCTGTTGCATGATCGGCAACTGCCTACGATGTTCTCCTGATCGAAGAAATCGGAGTTTGACATCAGAGAGCTAGATGGGATGATGTGGTCGGCATCAGTGGCTTCAGTGGCAATCCCACAACACAGGCACCAGACGCATAGAGGGTCGCGGAACAAAACCGCATCCCTCGTGGCCAGCCATTGGGCAGTTCGGTATAGTGGGTTCGACTGAGCGCCGCTGCCATCGAATGACTTCTTGATAGAGCCATCGCTAGCGTTGCGATCAGACCGACCTCTCTTGTCCGCAATCCACGGCTTCTTACGTCCTCTTCGCTTGAGATCCATACCGCAATACTACGACCACTTATGTGAGTGGTGATCTTGGAGAGATGGAGAGCAAGATTCGCGAAAAAAATTTTCGAGTGGTTGTGACCGAAAAGGCAGCTTCCTCAGCGCAGCAAAGGGCTGCAGCCGTTTTACCCCCATCAGCTTTAGGCTCTAAATATTTTTTTTCAAAACTATCTCTCCAAGTCTCCGAGAATACCTGAAGCCCCAGCAAACACTGGGCTTACGCACGGTGAGATAGCGGTGAGATAGCGGTGATGAGCCCGGAACCGGATCAGGAACCCCCCTTGCCAAAATTCGGGAATAGTTTGCGCTGAGTTCCCCACGGCCGGTCATTTTCGTTTTTGGGCAGGATTTCGGACCACCCCCTCCGGAAGGCCCGTAAACACTGGGCTTTTCCGTTGCAACACACCCAGGATGGCGTGGCGGGGACCCGCCATGGCGCGCTTCCACCAGTGTTGGCGCGGGTTTGCAGGGCGTTTGGGGTGGGGTGGGGTGGGGGTCGGGTTGGGGTGGGTATCGGCTGAAAAGCCCGTGAATGCTAGGTTTTGCCTTGTGTTGGCTTTTCGCGTTTGCTGAAAGGTGGGCCGTTGCTGGCTTTCCGGGGCGTTCGTCAAAATTTACGCCGACAAAAATCGCCCTTATTTGCCGGTCTTCGTGGGGCGTTTGTGGGGCGTTTGGGGCGGTGCTTTCGAGGTGGTCGTGGTGTGGTCGTGTGGGTGGTCGTGGGGGTGCTTTTGGGGTGGTCGGTGGGGTTGCTTTTGGGGCGTGTTTGGGGGTGGTGGTCTTGGGGTGGTCTTGGGGTGGTCGTGGGTGGTCGTGTCAAGGTGGTCGTGTGGTGGCTATCGGGTAGCTAATTGGGGGCGCGTTTGGGGTGGTGGTCGTGTGGTCGCTTGGGGTGGTCGTTTGGGGTGGGTAGGTGGTGGCTATCCGATAGCTAATTGGGGGCGCGTTTGGGGCGGTTTATTGTTAGCATTAATTCATGAAATTATACGCTTTTGGCGTTTGGGCAAAGTGTATAAAAAATCGGCTACAAGCCCCGTCATTGCTAGAAAGTTGATTTTGACCAACCCGAAATTTATGTAAAACGTGATTCGTTAACTCGTTGATTTAGAGGGGTTTGTCATCATAGTGGTTTCTGTTGCTATTGCTATTGCTCAAAAACTTAGCACAATGCTCATTATTTGAGCAAGATTATGTCCAATTGAGATGGAAACGTTCAAAAAGTTATTAACAATTTTTTCTAGGATTGGCGGGGGTTTGAAGGGGTATTGGGCCGAAATTGTGAATTGTGGATTTGGCGGTTGAGACCTACGTAGTATGTTTGTGGACGTGTTGCAACGGCAACCGCTCATTCATTTATTCATTTATCAAAATTTTTTCTCATGAACAATTCAGAGTTCACCCCCACCGCCCCCAAGTTCAACACCCCATCCGAGGGTATCATGTTCGTCAAGCGTTTGACGAACAAAGGACGTGGCGCAGACGTCAAACAATTCGAAGCCTACTTCAGCGCTTGTGCTGGCGCCCTTCGCTTGGAGGAAATGCGCAAGGACGGGGCAACGTTCAAAGGGCTACCCGATAGCCCCACCCAATCGGACGTGGCGCAAGCCGTTGGTTTGTCGCTTTCAATGTACAAGCGGTACTTGCAAGTGGCAAAGGTTGACCGAACAAAGGTGATCGAATACGTATTCGATAGCCAACAGGGCGATAAAGGTTTGTCCTTGCTTGGCTTCCTTGCGTTTGCAGGCGGCGAAAGCGAAAGCGTCAAGCCCTTGCACACGCTGAGCACCACCACGACGGACGGCAAAAGCGCAAGCGTCAAGTTTTATGCGGACGGGACTTGCAAGCTCAGCAAGGGCCTAACAAAGGAAGACGCAAGTAAATTGGTCGCACAATTTGCGCTTCTGCTGAAAGCGCAAGCAAGCCCCAAGCAAGCACCCAAG